>Ga0207678_10001839_pt1 | contig 19467 bp, 21 predicted proteins | sample KBSC63metaG_FD_184319 | JGI IMG/M metagenome (GOLD analysis project Ga0207678, IMG submission 184319) | Corn rhizosphere microbial communities from Kellogg Biological Station, Michigan, USA - KBS C6-3 metaG (SPAdes) (version 2) | ecosystem: Host-associated > Plants > Roots > Rhizosphere > Soil ...
CTGGTGGACGAGGGAAAGGTCCGCTTCCTCGGGCTGTCCGAAGCAGCTCCGGAGACGATCCGCAGGGCCCATGCGGTTCACCCAATCACCGCCGTCCAAACCGAGCTTTCGCTGTGGAGTCGCGATGCTGAAGAGGGGGTGCTCCCTTGCGTGCGTGAGCTCGGCATCGGCTATGTCGCTTATTCGCCTCTGGGGCGCGGGTTCCTCACCGGGCAGTTCACCTCGGCGGAAGATTTCCCCGAAGACGATTTCCGTCGCTTCCATCCCCGTTTCACCGGCGAGAATTTTCAGCGCAATATTGCTCTGGTCCGCGAGGTGGAGGCAATGGCGAAGGAGAAAGGCTGCACCACCGCCCAGCTAGCGCTCGCCTGGGTGTCCGCGCAGGGCGACGACGTCGTTCCGATCCCCGGCACCAAGCGCCGTAAATATCTCGATGAAAATATTGCTGCACTCGATGTGAAGCTTAGCGACGAAGACCTGCGGCGCCTCGACCGGATACTGCCACCCGGAGCCGCCGCCGGCGAACGCTATCACGAACGAGGCATGGCCACCGTAAACCTTTAGTGTTGAACGACCACCTCGCCGCCCTTCATGACGAGGCGGACGTGTTCGACCGCGGAGACGTCCTTCGTCGGGTCGCCGTCGATGGCGACGAGGTCGGCGAGCAGGCCGGGCTTCACTTCCCCGCGATCCGACAGGTGCAGGATCTTGGCGTTGCGCGAGGTCGCGGAGATCAGCACCTCGGCTGGTGACATCCCGGCTCGTTGCATCGCTTCCATCTCAAGCCAGTTCTTGCCGTGGGTGAACACCCCAACGTCGCCGCCCATGCAAATCGGGACGCCGGCCTTCATCGCCATTTGAAACGAGCGGCGGTTCTGCTGGACGCTTTCGGGTGCCGGTTCCTGCCCGTTCCAGTGCTGGAAATAGCGCGCATAGGCCTCCGAAGCTCCGAGGGTAGGGCAAAGTGCGGTTCCGCGCTCGGCCATCATCCTGAAGATTTCTGCAGTTCCGCCATAGCCGTGCTCGATCGTGTCGACTCCCGCCAGCACCGCGCGCCGCATGCCTTCGGCCGTCGTCGCATGGGCTGCCGCGAGCCTGCCGGCGTCGTGTGCGACCGCGACACCGGCGGCAAGCTCCGCTTCGGTCATCGTCGGGCGGCTCGGCTCGCCCGGGCGGTAGCGATAGTCGGCGTACATCTTGATGACGTCGGCGCCGGCGGCAATCTGGTCGCGTGCCGCTTTTATCATTTCGTCGGGGCCGCTGATCTCTTCCGCGCCCTGCGGGATCGGAACTCCCGGCTCAAAGCCCTTCGGCCCATAGGCCCCGCGCGCGACGTTGGCCTTGGTCGCCACGAGCAGGCGAGGGCCCGGGACGATCCCCTGGTCGATCGCTTGTTTGAGACCGACGTCGGCATAGCCCGCGCCCTCGGTTCCGAGATCGCGCTCGGTCGTGAACCCAGCGTCGAGGGTCTTTTCAGCATGCACAACAGCGCGGGCGGTGCGGAGTGCAAGCGGTTCGTGCAGTACCTGGTCGTCCCACAGCGTCTCATTGTACGGGTGGAGGAAGAGGTGCGAATGCCCCTCGATCATACCGGGCATTAGCGTCGTGCCAGGAAGATCGATGACCTTTGCATAGGCAGGCGCGTCGATGTTGGGGCCGGCCGCGGCGATCCTGTCGCCCTCGACCAGCACCGACCAGCCGGGATGCGGCTGCGGGTTCACCCCGTCGAACACCTGCGCGGGCTTGAGGAGGATGGTTTCCGCGATCGCCCGGGTGTCGACCATGGCAGCGAGGAAAAGGCCGAGAACGAGTCCAACGTTTCCTAAAGTCACGCGGTGAGCGACCATTTTCGGGTCCCTAAGATGTCCGGCAGACGGACGGTTGGATTGCAGCCGCGCGCAATGGACCACAGGGGCGGGCGGGTAGGAAAGAGTTTTTCTGCGGCTGCGTTCGAATCATTGCGGACGGCCGGTCACTCTCCTAGCCTGCGGGAGTCGTGAAGTTCATGCGGGCCCGAGGCGGGTTAGACTTCCCGTTCGCCGTGCCTCGTTCAGAAGCTTCGTTATGGGGGACGCCAAGATGCCCGACACCAAGCCGACCGAAAACGTCGATGTCACGAAGGAATGGCGCGCGACTCAAGGCCAGAAATCGGCCGCCACACGCCTTCGTATCCTTGCAGCAATCGCCTGGATCATTGCGATCGGCGGTGAGGTAGCCGGAATTGTCCTTCTTCGCAGGCACACGTTCGATCACGGAAACCTTCCGCTCCTAATCGGCATCCTGGTCGGGATCGCGGTCTTCGCGATTGCCGGAAGCCTGATGTGGAAAGCGGCCAACAAGCACGACCCGGCCCGCGAGTCGGACCCCGCCAGGTTCTTCTTCCAGAACCAGCTTGGCGCGATCATCACCGTCATCGCCTTCCTGCCGCTCCTCGTCCTGATTTTCATGGACAAGGACATGGATCCGAAAAACAAGAAGATCGCGGGGGGCATCGGTGCCGTTCTCGCAGTGGGCGCGACGCTCATCGGCGTGAGCTGGAACCCGCCGTCCGTCGAGCAATACACGAAGGACATGAACACCTGCGCGGAGCAGATCAAAACCAATCAGCCCACGACCGCGTGCTCGCCCGAGGTCGCCGATCAGGCGAAGGACATTGCCCGCGACTCCCAGGCGGTCGCTGACGCCACGAAGGACGCGGCGCATCCCGCCGGGCAGGACGTCGTTTACTGGATCGCGCCCGAAAACGGGGCGAAGAAGTCGGCGACGCCGCACGTCTTCCACATCTGTCAGGGCGTAAGCCCATTGCGCGGCAAGACCGTGAACAGCGGCACCGTGACCCAGGCTTATTCCGAAAACGCGACCCGCATCACCAAGCAGATTCCGATGGAACAGAAACAGTGCGGGTTCACCCAGGCGACCTAGAAACGCAAGTGGTGCACTAAAGCCGACGGCCAAGGGGGAGGGATGCGATGGGGGAACAGCTGCGCTGCGCGGTGGAAGCGAAGCCAATGACGGCCCGGCGATGGCGCGGTGCGCTGGTCGCCTGCGGCGTGCTGTTCGTCATGCCCGCCTATGCCCAGGCTCCGGCGAATGCCGGCACGTTCACGATGGAACAGGCGATCTCCTACCCGTTCATTCCCGAGCTCGATGCGGCCGAGAAGGGGGATTCGATCGCGTTCGTTCGCGTGCTCAAGGGTGTCCGTAACCTGTGGGTGGCGGCCGGGCCCGAGTTCAAGCCGCGGCAAGTGACGCAATATACCGCCGACGACGGACAGGAGATCACGCAGCTCACTTTCTCCCCGGACGGCAAGCATCTCGTCTATGTTCGAGGCGGCGATCATGACGGGAACTGGGACGAGAAGCTTCAACCCGATCCCGATTCCTCGCCCGTCGAACCCAAAGTCGCGATCTGGGCGGCGAAGCTCTCCGGTGGCGCGCCTGTAATGGTTGCCGAGGGAGACGCTCCGGCAATCTCCTCGCGCGGCGACCTTGCCTACATCAAGGACGGCCAAGTCTGGACCGCGCCGCTCGCCGGCAAGACCAAGCCGAAGCGTCTCTTCTTCGACCGTGGTGACGACGGTGTCCTGACATGGTCGCCGGACGGGACCAAGCTCGCGTTCGTTTCCGATCGCGACGGCGATCACAGCTTCATCGGCATCTACGACCTCAAGGCGAAGGCGCTGACCTATCTCGCCCCGTCGACCGATTTCGACGATTATCCGACCTGGTCGCCCGACGGCACGCGCATCGCCTTTGCACGCCGGCCGGGCAGGGGCGGAGCTCCCAAACCTTTGTTGAAGCAGACGCCCAGTCCGTTCTCGATCTGGGTAGCTGACGTCGCGAGCGCCCGCGCAAGCCGCGTGTGGCAAAGTCCGGACACGCTCCTTGGCTCCTTCCCTCAAACGGCTGGAGAAGTGAATTTGCATTGGGGAGCGGGCGACCGCCTCGTTTTCCTCGCCGATCTCGACAATTGGCCGCACCTTTATTCCGTCCCGGCGACGGGCGGAGAGCCGCTGCTGCTGACTCCGGGCAACTTCATGGTCGAGCATGTCGCGCTCAGTCGCGACCGAAAGTTCATGGTCTTCGACGCCAATACCGGCTCGACTCGCGACGATGGCGACCGCCGCCACATCTTCCGGGTGCCGGTCGATGCCGCGACACCGGTCGCGCTGACCAGCGGAGCCACGTTGGAGTGGGCGCCAGTCGCGGCTAGCCCTACGCGAGTTGCGTTCATTGACGCCGATGCCAAGGCCCCACCCTCGGTTTCGATGATCGGGATGGACGGAACGGGACTGCGCGAGCTTCCGGCAGGCACTGTGCCCAGTGAGTTCCCACAGTCCGACCTGGTCGCACCACGCGCGGTTACCTTCACCGCTGCGGACGGTTGGACGATCCACGGCCAACTCTTCGACAACGGGGTGGGTACGAAAAAGCCCGCGCTGATCTTCGTCCACGGCGGACCGCCGCGGCAGATGCTGCTCGGCTGGCACTACATGGACTATTACAGCAACGGCTATGCGGTGAACCAGTATTTCGCCAACCACGGCTATGTCGTGCTGTCGGTGAACTACCGCTTGGGGATCGGCTACGGCCACGATTTCCACAAGCCGGACCATGCGGGCGCCGCGGGGGCGGCCGAATATCAGGACGTGGTCGCCGGAGCGAAATTCCTTCAGGCCCAGGCCAATGTCGACCCCGGCAAGATCGGGATCTGGGGCGGTTCCTACGGAGGCTATCTCACGGCAATGGGCCTCGCCCGCAACTCGGACATATTCAAGGCGGGCGTCGACCTCCATGGCGTGCATGACTGGTCGAGTTCACTCGGAGCGCGGCTCGATAAGCAGCCCAAGCGCTACGAAAAGGGCGATGCGGACGAGGCAATGAAGGTGGCCTTCGATTCATCCCCAATCGCGTCCATGTCCGGCTGGACCTCGCCGGTCCTGCTGATCCAGGGCGACGACGACCGCAACGTTCATTTCGCCGAGACGATCGATTTGGCCAGGCGTCTCGAGGACAAGCACGTCCCGTTCGAACAGTTCGTTATTCCCAACGAAATCCACGGCTTCCTGAGGTGGCACTCCTGGCTTGCGGCGGACTCGAAGACGGCGGACTTTTTCGCGCGCACCTTGCCGCAATAGGAAAGGGCGCGAGCGAACCATTCTCTTGCGGAAATTTGCGTTTGGCCTAGCTTCGCCCGCCAAACGGGAGGGGCTCCATGCACTTTCGTCTGCCCAAGCCCCTGCACGGCTGGCGCGAATTCGCCGGCGAAGTGGGAATCATCGTTATTGGCGTGCTGATCGCGCTTGGAGCCGAGCAGTTCGTCGTGAAAATCCATCAGCGGCAGGAAGCGGAGCAGGCGGAGCGGACAATCCGCAACGAGATCGGGGTCAATCTCGGTCGGCTCCAGTCGCGGCTCGGAATTTACCACTGCGTTCGAGCGCGCATCGACGAAATTCAGACGCTGATCGACACCGCGGGCCCTGAGCACAGCTTCGCCGCCCCGAGCTGGGTGGGCCGGCCGCAATACTGGACGTTTCTCAATTCGCGCTGGGATGCTGAATCGCAGGCCGGGAGAGCAGCGCTGATCGATCCAGCAAGGCTGTCTGATTACGGAGTCATGTACAATCGGATGCAGAACTTACTCAATGAAATGGATGCCGAGCAGGCCGACTGGGCGAAGCTGCGGACCCTCGAGCATCTTCGGCGTCTCGACAGCGCCGGTGCGTTGGAGTTTAATTTCACGCTGCAGGATGCGCGGTACCGGAACTGGCGGCTTGCTTTGGTCACCTACCAGCTGTTCGGCATGGCCAAGGCACTCGCCCTCGGTCCGCTCCCCAACACGACGCCGTCGGACCGTTCAACCTGCTTGCCGATCACGACCACGCGCGCACGTGCCGACCAGCTCAGCGTCTGGCCGATCGGCGAACCTTAGCCGAAAAAGGGCGCCCCGAGACCGGAACGCCCTTCTTTATTTCGTTGCTGCCGTCGCGGGGCTCCGTCTCTCGGCGGAACAACCTCGCTTCGCCCGGCGGCCTAGCGCTTCGAGAACTGGAAGCTGCGGCGTGCCTTGGCGCGCCCATACTTCTTGCGCTCGACGACGCGCGGGTCACGAGTCAGGAACCCGGCCTGCTTCACCGCCGCACGAAGTGCCGGCTCATAGCGCGAAAGCGCCTGCGCGATGCCGTGCTTGACGGCACCGGCCTGGCCGGAAAGGCCGCCGCCCTTGACCGTGGCGACGACGTCATACTGGCCCTTGCGGTCGGCGACGTCGAACGGCTGGTTGATGACCAGGCGCAGCGACGGGCGAGCGAAATAGACTTCCTGCTCGCGGCCATTGACGAGAATCTTGCCCGAGCCCGGCTTCAGCCACACGCGAGCGATGGCGTCCTTGCGGCGGCCGGTCGCATAGGCGCGGCCCTGCTTGTCGAGCTGCTGCTCGCGAAGGGGAGCCTGCTCGACAGGGGGAGGAGTAGCTTCCGCGGGATCCGCCGCCTCCTCGACTGGAGCTTCGGTGGCGGTAGCCGGAGTCTCCTCCTTGGTCAGCTCGGCGAGATCGGAAAGGGACTTCTTGTCGGCCATGTTATGCGCCCACCTTGTTCTTGCGGTTCATCGACGCAACGTCGAGGACCTGCGGGTTCTGCCCGGCATGGGGATGCTCGGTGCCGTTGTAGAGGTGAAGGGCGCGCATCTGGTCGCGGCCCAGAGGCCCGCGCGGGATCATCCGCTCGACCGCCTTTTCGAGTACGCGCTCGGGGAAACGGCCTTCGAGCACCTTGGCAGCAGTGGTCTCTTTCAAGCCGCCCGGATAACCGGTGTGCTTGTAATAGATTTTCTGTTCGAGCTTGCGGCCGGTGAACTTCACCTTGTCGGCGTTGATGACGACGACATGGTCACCGCAATCGACATGCGGGGTGTAGCTCGGCTTGTGCTTGCCGCGCAGGATGTTGGCGATGATCGTCGCGACGCGGCCGACAACCAGGCCGTCGGCATCGATCAAATGCCATTTCTTCTCGACCTCGGCCGGCTTCGCCGACTTGGTGGTCTTCATCAGCGCCTTCATGGCGTTGATCCTTTCGTTGAAATGCGAAAGGCGACGCTTGCCGCGCCGCCGGTGGACGCGCTATTTGCGTCTAGACGCCGGAAAGTCAAGCAAATGCGAGGTTTCCTCGACGGGTAGAATGTTACCGGAGCCTATTTGGAACCGACAGTCTGGTGCCCGTGGAACAGGTTGCCCGCGTCATACTTGCCTTTGATTTGCTCGAGGCGGGCATAATGGCGACCCCAATAAGCCTGCTTCCAGTTCCGCTGGAAATAGTCGGCTTCCGACACGTAAGAGCCGGCGTTGGGAACGAGCGCACGGATCGGGCCCATGGCACGAGCGACGGAGACTGCCTCCTTTCGTCCTTCCTCCACGTCCGGCTCGTGGCCGGGAATGCCGGGCCAGGCCGGGGGGCCATCGGCAGCGCAAATGAGGAGGGCGAAAGCGTCCAGCACCTCCGGGCTCATCGCTGTCTCGGCGGTCGAGCGGAGCGCGTAATCGCTGCCGCCCGCCAGTCCCTTGTTCGTGTGAAGAGTGACTGTCCATTCCGCCGATGCGGAGGCGATGGCGTGGACGAGCGAGGCCTGGCGCTCCGGCTTCAGCAGGTCCTTTGGAAGCCATGCCGACTGATAAGCATGAAGGACCTGGGCGGTTTCGCTCAGGTTGCTCGCCCAGAAAATATTGCTTGCGGGAGCGCCGGGGCGGGTATCCTGGAGCACAAGACCGGGAATAGAGCGGAGGAATTCCGGGTCCCAGAACCTGCGTCCGGACACCGCGAAGAACGCCGGCTCCATCGTGAATCGGTAATCGGATTTGCCCTCTCCGATCCAGCCCAGCAGTGGCTCCCACGCGGCTTCTATCTCGGCTTGCGAAAGGCCGTGGCAGACCATGGTCACCTGCAGCTTCCGGCCGGAGAACCGAAGTTGCTCGCCCCAATGCGGGTTGAACAGGTCGCTTGAATAGAAAGCGATGGTTCGAGCGACCAGCGCTCGCCACGCTTGATCGGTCGTTGCTTCGACCGAAAACAAAGTGGCGCCAATCTGTTCCGGCAGGGGATGAGTCCTGAAAGTCAGCCGGGTAACAATCCCGAACGTGCCGCCGCCGCCGCCGCGAAGGGCGAAGAACAGGTCGGGATCCCGGTAGGCGTTCACGACGCGGATTTGGCCGTCGGCGGTGACGATCTCCGCTTCCAGTAGATTGCCAGCCCCTGTGCCGAACTGCTTGGAAAGACTTCCGAAACCGCCGCCTTGCGCGAAACCCGCGACTCCGACCGTCAGGCAACCGCCGCCCTGGATGTAGCGCCCGCCCTTGACCGCGACGGCATCATAAACGCGGCCCCAGATCGCTCCAGCCCCGACCGAGGCCGCGGCTTCACCCTGCGCCCCGGACGGCGCCCCGTTTGGAACGAAGTGGTCGTGGAGCTCGACCGAATCCATTCGGCGAGTCCAGATGAGCAGGGAATCGGCGGCATTGCTGTTGCCGAAATAGCTGTGTCCTCCGCCTTTGACGACGAGCCGAAGCTTGTGCTTGCGGGCGACTTCGACCGCGGCCGCGACATCGCTTGCGCTTTCCGCGGCGATTGCCATTACGCTGGGTTGGGACGTCCAGGCGTCGGTCCAGCCGAGGCTCTGGGTCAGGGAGGGTTCGTCGCCTAGATAATAAGGGTTTTTCAACGCCTTAAAGAGCGCGTCGGAGCCGGCACCTCCGGTCCGTGCGGAAGCGACGAGCGGAGAGTTGACCGGAATGAGCCTTGGTCCGACGCGGCGGCTGAGCTCGTCCCAAACACTGTTCCTCGGGACCGCGCTGAACAGCGGTCGCGGGCCAAAGGCGAAGGCCGCCGATCCCAGCAGGCCAGCAACGAAAGTCCTGCGCTTCATCAATTTCCCCCTTCGGATATCTCCCATAGGAGAGCGAAGGCCCCGCAGAAAGGTGAGGTTCAGATTGGTTTTATAGCTTCATCGACCTGTCGAAAGTCAGATGCAGGAGAAACGATCGATGCGGAAGCTTGTAAAGCTCGCATTTGCCAGTGTCGCCGCAGCTGCGATCGCCGGTTCAGCCGTTGCCGCCAGCAGCGACAAGCACATGATGGAGGTCGCACTGCCGAACGGCGGCACGGCCCACATCGAATATTATGGCGATGTCGCGCCCAAGGTGACGATCGCTCCGGGTGCGTTCGCGCCCTTTGGCGCTGCCTGGGCGCCGATGGCCTTTCCCGGTCTCGGGAACCTCGACCAGGCTATTGCCCGAATGAATGCAGCTCAGGCCGCGATGATGAAGCAGGTCCAGCAGATCACGCGCGATGTCGGAAGCAAGGTCGCTCCGATCAACGTCGTCTCCTACGGTGGCATGCCGGCGGGAGCGAACAGCGTCAGCGTCGTTTCCGTAAGCAATGGCGGAACGACCTGCACCCGGACGACTCAAGTGACGTCTGAAGGAGCCGGCAAGGCCCCGAAAGTTATCAGCAAGGTCAGCGGAAATTGCGCTCCGGCGGCCGCGCCGGAGGCATCGCCCGGGCCTGTCAGTCGGACCTGATCAGTCGGAGTCCGCCGCGTTGATCTTCGCGATGCGGCGGTTCCGCTCCCAGATCTCAGAGGCGACGGGAAGCTTCCTGTCCCGCACCAGTTTCACCGCGGCGGCATCGTCGCTGGCTTCGAACCACTCAGCCTCGCTGATGTTGCCCGCTCCATCGAGCCGATAATGCCTGTACGCCGGCAACGCACCGCTCCCCCTGGACGCAACAATATAACCCTGTCTTCGAGGAAAGACGATTAACCAAAGTTAGGCCTCGAAAGGATTTCGAAGCAATGGAATCTTTGCAGGGCTCAGGGCACCGCAACGGCTGAATCGGCGTTGCCCTTCCGATGGCGAATGATGCTGCCAAGGCCCGGCCGCGCAAGTCCGAGGACCTGACCGACAAGGCGCTTGCAAACTGGCGGACGTGGCTGCTCGGCCTGCTGCTGGCGGCTGCAGTGGTGTTCGCCGCCTTTCATTGGGGCGACGTCAAGCAGTTCGCCAGGCTCGTCGCTGACGCGCGGCCATTGTGGCTGCTTGCGGCCGTTGCCGCGCAGCTGCTCACTTATGTTGCGCTGGCCGCTGAATGGCTCGTCGTGCTTCGCGCCTGCGATTGCAAGACGCCCTTCGCCAAGCTTCTGCCGCTGACCCTGACCAAGCATTTCGCGGACCAGATGGTGCCCACCGCGGGAATGAGCGGCAACGTCGTTGTCGTCGACCGCCTCCGCCAGCTCGGGGTCTCGCGGAAAATCGCCGTGGCGTCGGTGATCCTTGCCATCATCAGTTACTATGCGTCGTACGCGATTGTCGCGATCTGCGTGCTGTTCCTCCTGTGGCTGATGAGCGAGGACAGCTGGGCGATGGTGGGGCTAATTGCCGTTTTCCTCGTTGTCGCCGCCGGAATCCCCTCCCTCGCCTTGTGGCTCCAGAAGAAGGGCCAGCGGGCGATTCCGAAATGGCTGCGCAACGTCGGCCCGGTCCGCGAGCTGTTCGACATGATCGGAGGGGCGCCCGCAAAGTTGGTCCGCAGCCGCGAGTTGATCGTCGAGCTGTCGATCCTCAACGGCATAACCTTCGCGCTCGACGGGCTGACAATGCAATTCTGCCTCTATGCGCTCGGCGTTCACGTCCCGTTCGCCGGCGCATTCATCGCGTTCATCATCGCCTCTATCGTCGTCACCCTCGGTCCGATCCCGATGGGGCTGGGCTCGTTCGAGGCCGTGTCGATCGGCACTCTGAGACTGGCCGGGGTTCCATTCGAAGCCGCGCTGTCGGCGACGCTCCTGTTTCGCGGCTTCACTCTGTGGCTGCCACTCATCCCGGGAATGATCGCGGCGAGGCGCGACCTCAAGCATCACCGGCCGAAGAAAAGGCGCTAGTCCGCGCTTATTACGTTGTCCTCGACCCAGTCGGCATAGCGGCGCAAGAGCTTCTCGATCGGCCACACCGCGACGCACGGCGTGTCATAGCTGTGCAGTTCGGCAATGCGCGCAATCAGCTCGTCCGCCTGCCAGCTGTGGGTCTTGAGGATCGCGGGGACTTCAGCCGCCGTTTCGATGTTGCCCTTCCAACGATAGATTGAGCGGCACGGAGCAAGGATGTTGATGCAGGCTGCAAGCTTTTCCTCGATGACCGTGCGCCCAATCCGCTCCGCCTCTTCGGCGCTCTCGAAGACCGCGTAAACGGAAACGATCGTCACCTTCGCACCTCACCGAGGACGTGGGCACCCCACACGGTGCTGGCGAGAACCAACGCCCCGACAGCCTGGTGAAGAACGGCAACAGGCAAATCGATCCCCGTCATGACGGTGGCGATGCCAAGGATGATCTGCGTGCCGAACGCGGAGTGGATGGCGATCGATGCAGGGCGCGAGCCCGCGCGGCGCACCATCCGCGAGAAGATGACCAGCGCGGCGACCACCGCCCACGCCCACCAGCGATGCATCCAGTGCAGCAGGAACAGGTCGTGGGTGAAAGCGTAGCTGGCGCCGCTCGACCAGTCGACTCCTTCGGGAAAAAAATGGTCGTTCATCAGCGGCCAGGTGTTCGACACGTAGCCGGCGCGGAAGCCGGCAACCCAGGCGCCGAGCAGGAGCTGGACGAAGACCACGGCGAGCGTGACGATTGAACCGGGGGTTAAGAGCGCCGGCCGGGCGCGGCGGTCCTTGCCGATCGCGCGAAGGTCGAGCGCGGTCCAGATGAGCGCGCTCATCAGGAACAGCGCGAACAGCAAATGCGCGGAAAGGCGATAGGGGCTGACCTCTGTTCGTCCCTCCAACCCAGACATCACCATCAACCAGCCGACCGCGCCCTGCATGCCTCCCAACACGAACAGGGCGACCATCCGCCAGCCGAAACCCTTCGGGATCCCCCGCTTGAGGGCAAACCAGCCGACCCCCACAAAAAACACCAGCCCGACGATACGGCCGAGGAAGCGGTGAGCCCATTCCCAGAAGAAGATGAATTTGAAGCCCGCGAGATCCATGCCCGCCGGGCCGGAAACTTGCTGGTATTGTGGGGTTTGCTGATAAAGCTGGAATTCGTGGACCCAGTCCGCGTGGCTGAGCGGCGGGATCGTTCCGGAGAGGACGTTCCACTCGGTGATCGAAAGGCCGCTCTCCGTCAGCCTCGTGATGCCGCCGATCACCACCATGGCGAAGACCATGGCAGCGACGACGAAGAGAAGGTTGGCGAGCGCGATGGCGCGTGTTCTGTCGCCGGCTGCGGGATAGGCGAGGGGAGCGTTCATCGGAGAGCGCCTATGCCCGCCCAAGGCGAGGGGCGGCAAGAGCGGATTCCGCGTTGATGTGATATTGTATCCTGAAAGGCATCGGACTATATGCCTCCGCGCGATGAGCGCGCTTCTCCAACATCCCGGACGGCTTGACCGTATCGCCATGGGGCTGTCGGGCCTGTGCCTCGTTCATTGCCTGGCCACCGCCGTCTTGCTCGGCTTCCTGGCGTCGATCGGAGGCTTCCTTGGCCAGCCCATCTTTCATGAGGTCGGCCTGACCCTTGCGATGATCCTGGGCGCCGTCGCGCTGGGCCGCGGTGCGATGGAACATGGGTTCATTCTCCCGACGGCAATCGGGGCGTTGGGTTTAGGCGTGATGGCGGGAGCGCTGACCCTTCACGAGGGCGGCAACGAGCCGGCGTTTACAATTGTTGGAGTGACGATCCTGGCGCTCGGCCACAGATTGAACTTCCTGGCCGCCGACTGACCTTGCGGCGGCCCGGGCGGGCGCGTATTTCGAGCCACGAGATGAAATCTCACAACCATCAGGTCCACGAAGGCGAATCCCTGCGGTCCGCAGCACGTGGCCACCTCGAATCAAAGGGTGAGCAATGGACCGAGATGCGCGCGGCGGTCTTCGATGCGCTCGCGTCATTCGATCGGCCCGCAAGCGCTTACGATATCGCCGAAACCATGTCGAAGTCGCAGGACCGGCGGGTCGCAGCCAACAGCGTCTATCGAATCCTCGACCTGTTCGTCGGCTCCAACCTTGCCCGCCGGGTCGAAAGCGCCAACGCCTATGTCGCGAACAAACATCCGGATTGTCTTCACGACTGCATCTTTCTGATCTGCGACACCTGCGGGCAGGCGGTGCATATCGACGACGACAAGTTGTCAGGCGAGATCCGCGACGCGGCGGCGAACGCGGGATTTGCGGCCAAGCGGCCCGTCATCGAGGTGCGCGGGACCTGCGAGGAATGCTCCGGTTCGAAATAGCTGAGCGAATCCTGAGCATTCGCTGAAATCGTCAGCTCGGCTGCGCGGCCTTCGTGACATGGCCGCTGCATCGGGATAAGGCCCCCGCACCATGTCGGATCGCCCGCACACGCCATTGTTGGATGAGGTCAAGCTGCCGGAGGATCTCCGCAAGCTCGACAAGGCGCAGCTTTCGCAGCTTGCCGAGGAACTCCGGCAGGAAACGATTTCCGCAGTTTCGGTGACCGGCGGCCATCTCGGCGCCGGGCTGGGGGTCGTCGAACTGACGGTCGCGCTCCACTATGTTTTCGACACGCCGAGCGACAAGCTGATCTGGGACGTTGGCCACCAGGCCTATCCGCACAAGATCATCACCGGCCGGCGCGAACGGATTCGCACCCTTCGTCAGGGCGGCGGGCTCAGCGGGTTCACCAAGCGGAGCGAGAGCGAATACGACCCGTTCGGTGCAGCGCACAGCTCGACATCGATCTCGGCGGCACTCGGATTCGCCATTGCCAACAAGCTATCCGGCGATCCTCGTCATGCGATCGCGGTGATCGGTGACGGCGCGATGAGCGCGGGAATGGCGTACGAGGCGATGAACAACGCCGCAGCGGCCGGCAATCGGCTGGTCGTTATCCTCAACGATAATGACATGTCGATCGCACCACCGGTCGGCTCGCTTCGCAATTCGCTCGCCAGGCTGGTCAGCTCCAGCAAATATCTCGGGCCGCGCAAGCTCGCCCAGAAGTTCGCGCGGGCCATGCCGCAGCCGCTTCACGTCGCCGCGCACCGCATGGAGCAATATGCGCGTGGCATGTTCACCGGCGGGACGCTCTTCGACGAGCTCGGCTTCTACTACGTGGGGCCGGTGGACGGTCATGACGTCAATGCGCTCGTCGAAGTGCTCGAAAATGTCCGCGATGCCGGCGAAGGACCGATGCTGGTCCATGTCGTGACGAACAAGGGCAAGGGCTATGCTCCTGCCGAGAACGCCGCCGACAAGTACCACGGCGTCGTCAAGTTCGATGTCGTCTCGGGCAAGCAGGCGAAGACGGCGGGCGGTCCGCCCAGCTACACCAGTATCTTCGCCAAGGCGCTACTCGGCGAAATGGAGCGCGACGAAAAGGTCGTCGCAATCACGGCGGCAATGCCTTCGGGCACCGGACTCGACAAGGTCCAGGACAAGTTTCCGGAGCGCACCTTCGATGTCGGAATTGCCGAACAGCACGCCGTGACCTTTGCCGCCGGAATGGCTGCGGAAGGCTATCGGCCCTTCTGCGCCATCTATTCGACCTTCCTTCAGCGCGCCTACGATCAGGTCGTCCACGACGTCGCGATCCAAAACCTGCCGGTTCGTTTCGCGATGGATCGCGCGGGGCTGGTCGGCGCGGACGGCGCTACGCACGCCGGTAGCTTCGACCTCGCTTATCTCTGCACGCTTCCGAACTTCGTCGTCATGGCCGCCGCCGACGAGGCGGAACTCGTGAATATGATCCACACCATGGCGGTGCACGATAGCGGACCGATCGCCGTGCGTTATCCGCGTGGCGAGGGCCGGGGTCTGCCGCTACCGGAGGTTCCGCAACTGCTTGAGATCGGAAAGGGCCGAATTGTCCGACAGGGAAGCAAAGTTGCGATCCTGTCGCTCGGCACCCGCCTGCAGGAAGCAGAAAAAGCCGCCGGTCAGCTCGAGGCGAAGGGCCTTTCGACGACGGTTGCGGACCTGCGCTTCGCCAAGCCGCTCGACGAGGAGCTGATCCGCAAGCTGCTGACCACCCACGAAGTCGCCGTTACCATCGAGGAAGCCGCGATCGGTGGCCTCGGCGCGCATGTGCTGACACTGGCGAGCGACGAAGGGCTGCTCGATGCCGGCCTCAAGATCCGGACGATGCGGCTACCGGACCGCTTTATCGACCAGGACAAGCCCGAGAAGCAGTATGACGAGGCGGGCCTGAATGCGCCGCAGATCGTCGAGACCGTCCTGAAGGCGCTGCGCAGCAACAGTGCGGGCGTCGAGGAGGTGCGGGCGTAACCAAGATCCGCGCAGATCAGCTGCTGGTGACCCGTGGGCTGGTGGAGAGCCGCACGAGGGCTCAGGCGCTGATCATGGCGGGGGTGGTGTTCTCCGGAGAGAAAAAGCTCGCGAAGGCCGGCGATATGCTCGCTGTGAACGCCGCGCTGGAGGTGCGTGGGAAGGACCATCCCTGGGTGTCGCGCGGAGGGATCAAGCTCGCGCACGGGCTCGATTCTTTCGGATTCGACGTGACCGGTTCGGTGGCTCTGGACGTCGGCAGTTCGACGGGCGGGTTCACCGACGTCCTGCTCAGCCGCGGCGCGGCGAAGGTCTTTGCCGTTGATGTCGGTACGAACCAGCTGGCGTGGAAGCTTCGCCAGGACCCACGCGTGGTCGTGCTCGAGCAGGTGAATGCGCGGTATCTGACGGCAGAGCATATCCCGGAGCCGGTTGACATCGTTACTTGCGATGCCAGCTTCATATCGCTTTCCAAGGTATTGGAAACACCGATGAAATTTTCGAAGACATCTGCAAGGCTCTTGGCACTGATCAAGCCCCAGTTCGAAGCCGGTCGCGACGAGGTCGGTAAAGGTGGGGTCGTCCGCGACCCTGAAATCCACAAACGCGTCTGCGGTGCAGTTGCAGATTGGGTCAAATCGCAGCGCTGGCGCGTAGTGGGCATTACGGAGAGCCCGATTACCGGGCCCGAGGGTAATGTCGAATTCCTCTTGGGAGCCGAAAAGGATGCGTGAAGCCAAGCCAAGCCGGTGGAAGATCGCGGTCTTGACGATCATCGCGATCGAAATCCTCGGCGGCCTCAGCGGATGGCTATCCAACAGCGGCTACGGGAACGGCTGGTTCGATTCCCTCCAAAAGCCGTCGTTCATGCCGCCCGGACCGGTTTTCGGGATTGTCTGGCCGATCCTCTACGCATTGCTCGGCGTTGCCCTGGCGATGATCCTCTCCGAGCCGCCTTCGGGTCGCCGCACTACGGCACTCATCCTCTTCTTCGCACAGCTGGCGCTCAATTTCGCCTGGTCGCCGGTCTTTTTCGCGGGCCACGACATCTCGTTGGCGAAAGTCCTGATCTTCGTCATGGCAGCTCTTGCCGCGGCGGCCGCCGGCCAATTCATGCGAATCCGTCTCGCGGCCGGCGTCCTGATGGTGCCTTACATCGGATGGCTCGTTTTTGCGGCCACCCTCAATGCGACGGTCGAGAAGCTGAATCCTAACGCAGGCGCCTCCCTACTCGGGCTATAAAGCGCAACAATCGAAGCAAGTTGGGGATAGCTTCGGCAGCCGGGGTGGCGGAACGATGCCCAAGCCCCTATTTCCGCGCCGAAAGGGGTGAGATCATGCAATCCGAGAACCGGATCTTCGACGATCTCGTGAAGATGGTGAACGGCCTCGCCGGAACGATGGCCGGTATGGGCCGCGAAGCCGAATCTTCCGCACGCGAAAAGATGCGCGAGTGGATGGGCGGCATGGATTTCGTCTCGCGCGACGAGTTCGAGGCGGTGAAGGCCATGGCGGCCAAGGCGCGCGAGGAAAACGACGTGCTCAAGGCGCGCGTTGCTGCCCTCGAAGCAAAGCTTGGCGGAGCGGCTGAAAAGCCGAAGGCGGCACCCAGGCGCAAGGGGCCGAAGTCCTGACCGATACTGATGTCACCGACGAGCGCGAGGACGGCGCTCCGATTGAGGTCCTCGAGCAATATTTCGAGGCCCGGGGCTGGCCCTGCGAGCGCTCCGGCGATGGCGAGATCGTCGCCTCGGCGAGCGGAAGCTGGGCCCAGTACGAGCTTCGCGGAGTCTGGCGGCCCGAGGACCAGGTCCTCCAATTCCTCGCCTTTCCCGACATTAAGGTCACGGCGGAAAAGCGCGGCGCGATCTATGAATCCCTTGGCCTCATCAATGAGCAGCTTTGGCTCGGTCATTTCGAGATGTGGTCGGGCTCCGGCCTGCTCATTTTCCGCCATTCGACCGTTCTGGACACGCGAGAGGGGGAGGGGCTGAGCCTCGACCAGGCCGAAGCCATCGCCGAGGCCGCGCTCGAGGAGTGCGAGCGCTTCTACCCCGTTTTCCAGTTCGTGCTGTGGGGCGGAAAGAGCCCGGGCGAGGCCATCGCCGCGGCGCTCATCGATACCCATGGAGAAGCCTGATGCAATTGCTCGCCCCCACCTGGTTCGTCGGCTGCGGCAACATGGGCCAGGCAATGGTCGCTGGCTGGCGTTCGGCGGGCGTCGACCTCACCGTCGCAACGGCAATTCGTCCAAGCGGGCGGCTCGTCACCGGAGTGAATACCGTGCCTTCGCTGAAGGAAGCAGGAACAGCACCGCGCCTTGTGATCCTTGGTTTCAAACCGCAGAAGCTCGACGCGATCGCACCTGAACTCGCACCGTGGCTGACATCCAGAACCGTCATTGTGTCGCTGCTCGCGGGGGTGGAGGCCGCGAGCCTTCGCCAGCGCTTCCCAAAGGGCATTATCGTTCGCGCTGCTCCCAACCTGCCGGTATCGGTCAGGCGGGGCGTCGTCGCCCTCTATAGCGAAGACGAGATCGAGGAGGGACTCAAGAACAAGATTTCCGAACTCTTCGCGACGCTGGGATTCACGATGTGGACCGAAGGCGAGAACGCGTTCGCTGCAATCGGAGCGGTTGCCGGAGCCGGGCCTGCCTACGTCGCTCGCTTCATCGCCGCATTCGCCGAAGCCGCGGCGCAGCAGGGACTCTCGCGCGAGCTCGGCGCGACGCTCGCGCTCGAGACCTTTCTCGGCACCGCCTGGATGGCGGCCTCGACGAAGGAGAGCATGGAGGACGTGGCTCGCCGCGTCGCCAGTCCGAGGGGGACGACGGAAGCAGGGCTCGCGGTGCTCGATAGAGACCGTGCGCTCGAGCTGCTCGTGGAAAAGACCATTGACGCCGCTCGCCGGCGCGGGGCGGAGCTTGCCGCGGAAGCGCGGGGTGAACAGGTCGCGTAACTTTACGATTACCCGCTCCTGTCCTAGGCGCGGTTTATGGCAAATTCTCAAACTTACGACGATCGCGACGGCTGGATCTGGTTCGACGGGAAGCTCGTCCCGTGGCGCGAAGCGGAGGTGCACGTCCTCACCCACGCGCTCCACTACGCTTCTTCGGTCTTCGAGGGGCAACGCGCCTACGATGGGGACATCTTCAAGCTCCACCAGCATTGCGAGCGGCTGCACAAGAGCGCCAACATCCTCGGCTTCCAGATTCCCTGGTCGGTCGACGAGATCGCTGCCGCCTGCAAGGAAGTCCTCAAGGCGAACAACCTGACTGATGCCTATATGCGGCCGCTTGCGTGGCTTGGATCGGAACGGATGGGCGTCTCGCCGACCGGAACGAAGCCGCACCTTGCGATCGCGGCGTGGGAGTGGGGGAAATATTATTCGCCGGAGAAAGCGGCTAAGGGCATCAGGTTGACGATCGCGCCCTGGCGCCGTCCCGCGCCCTACACCGCGCCGGTCCATTCGAAGGCTTCGGGACTTTACATGATCGCGATGCTTTCGCGGAAGCACGCCGAAGATACCGGATTCGACGATGCGCTGATGTTCGACTGGCGTGGGCAGGTGGCGGAAGCGACGGGCGCCAACGTCTTCTTCATCCGCGACGGCGCGCTCTACACTCCGGTTCCCGATTGCTTCCTTAACGGAATCACCAGGCAGACGGTGATTGAACTTGCCCAGCGGCGCGGAATCGAGGTGAACGAGCGGGCGATCTGGCCTGACGAGCTGGAGAGTTTCGAGCAGATGTTCCTGACCGGGAGCGCGGCCGAGATCACGCCTGTCGGCTCGGTCGGCCCTTGGAGCTTCGAAGTCGGCGATCTGACGCGCCAGCTCGACCAGGATTACGACGATCTGGTGCACGGCCGCATTTCGAACGGCTAGCTTACCGGTTTCCATCCGCATTGGAGCGCAACTTCACGATTTGCGCATTCCTCAGTCCGTAGCTCCGACGCCGCACGTCGGAGACCCAAGGCCTTGCCAGGCAGTCAAGAGCAGCTGTGGTCGGGCGCAGAGGCGGGGGACCGATGAACAAACACAACGACAACGCCGATATGCTTGAAACCGTCCACTGTCCCCGCGTCGTTGAATAATCCTCATTCACTTTTTGTTTGGCGTTAGCCGTTACCGCTTTGGTGCCAGCAGCTTGCCGCTGGCCATGTGTGCGGGCGGG
>Ga0207678_10001840_pt1 | contig 19458 bp, 16 predicted proteins | sample KBSC63metaG_FD_184319 | JGI IMG/M metagenome (GOLD analysis project Ga0207678, IMG submission 184319) | Corn rhizosphere microbial communities from Kellogg Biological Station, Michigan, USA - KBS C6-3 metaG (SPAdes) (version 2) | ecosystem: Host-associated > Plants > Roots > Rhizosphere > Soil ...
CCCGCGCGATCAGGTCGGCGTACTGGAGGTACGCGTCGATGATGACGCGCCGGATCTCCGGGTAGTCGGCGGGCACCGCGTCGCGGACGAGCGGCGCGCTATGCGGCCGGACCGCGGCGACCGCGGCGACCGCGGCGACCGCGGGGACCGCCGGGACCGCGGCCACCGCCACGGCCGTGTCGGATACAGACATGACGCAAGGTCCTTCGTGTCGTGAGTGAGTCGCTCAGAGCACGACACGGCCCGGGCGGATGTTCACGCCGCCGGCCAGGATTTGCGAAAAGCCCCGGGTCACGCCTCGAGTTCGGCGGCCCGGGCCGCGGCCTCGCGCCGGGTGGCCACGCCGAGCTTGGCCAAGATGGCCGAGACATGGTGGTCCACGGTGCGGATCGACACCACCAGCCGCTGCGCGATCTCCGCGTTCGACAGCCCGGCCGCGACCAGCCGGAGGATTTCCAGCTGGCGATCGGTGAGCCCGGCCGGGTTGGTCAGGGTGCCCGGCTGCGGCCGGCGCGGCAGCCGCGCGACACCAAGGCCCCGAAGCCGCCTGCGCACCAGCGCCACCGCCGGCGCCGCGCCGAGGCCGTCGAGGATCGTCAGCGCCTCCAGACAGGGCTCGACCTGGCCGGATTCGGCGAGCGCCAGGGCCTGCTCGTACGGGTCGCCCGCCGCGAGCCACGCGTCCGCCGCCGAACGCCAGTCGCCGCGCAGCGCCGCGGCGTACGGCTCGGGGCAGCCGGCGAAGGGCGCGGCCGGGTAGCCGAGCCGGCCCAGGTACAGCAGCAGCTCGCCGCGCTGGACGGCCATGCCGGGCCGGTCCGTGCGCTCCAGCAGCAAGCCCGGGTAGGGCCCGGCCCGGCCGTGGTCGCCGGTCAGCCACGCCTGCTCGAGGTGCGCCAGGCCGGTCGGAACCAGCCACTCCAATACGTCGGCCGTTGCCGCGTGGCGGGCCGCGCGCGCGAGCCACTCCGGGGCATCCGCGCTGCCCTGCCGCACCAGCACCCGGGCCAGCACGGGAACCGTCTCGCGGCCGATCATGCCGGGATCGTCCTGCCCGTCCAGCAGGTCCCGCAGCGCGGCCTCGGCCTGCGCCCACTGGCCGCGCATCAGCGCCAGCCGGGCCCGGCGGGCGGCGAACATGTAGCCGTGGACGCGGAAGTCCCGGTCCCGGCCGAAGCTCTCCGCCTGCTCGAGGTAGCCGAGCGCCTCGCGGTACTCGCCGAGCCGCCACAGGCCCTCGATGAGGTTGTAGTAGGCCCGCATGACGTACTCGTGGTTGTCCAGCTCGGCCGCCTGCGCCATGCTAGCCAGCAGGTCCTCGCACCCGCGCAGGTCGCCCAGCTGCAGCAGCGCGGAGCCCCGGTAGTTGCGGCACAGCGCGGCCACGCTGGCGGCCCCGCACCGTTCGGCGATGCCGAGCGCCTCGTCCAGGTACGGCAGCCCGTCCGCCTCCCGGTCGATGACCACGAGCAGGCCGCCGAGGTTCAGGGTGGCCAGCGCGTTCTGGTAACTGTCGCCGAGCGGGCGGGCCAGCTCGAACGCGCGCTCGGCCGACGCGCGCGCGGCGGCGGTGCGCTCCGTCAGCCATTGCTGCCGGGACAGCGTGACCAGGGCCCGGACGAGCCTGGTGTCGTCACCGTCCTGCTGCCACAGCTCGGCGGCGGTGGCGGCCGCCGCCACCGCGAAGTGCAGCTGGTTGCTGTTGGACAGCGCCCACGAGTATGCCTCGCCGAGAGCCGCCCGCCGGGCGGTCGACAGCCGGTGCCCGCGCGCCAGGACCTGGGCGTAGCAGGCCGCCGCCTGCCGGTGCGCGCCGACGCGGGCGGCGGCCTGCGCCGCCACCTCGCCGTGCGTGATGACGGCATCGTCGTCGCCGGCCTCCACCGCGTGGTGCAAGATCCGGAACGCGTCGCTGTCCGGGCCGGTGAGCAGGGCGCACAGCACGTCCGCGTTCAGCTCCAGCCGGACGCTGGCCGGCAGTGACTCCGCGACCGCCCGGCGGGCGAGTTCGTGCCGGAACGCCACGAGGTCACCCCGCACCTCCACCACGCCGGCCCGCTCCGCCTCGGCGACCGGCGTCAGGTCGCCGACCAGGACGCGGAGCAGGCCCACCTCGGCGCCGGACGGTATGACCGCCAGCCGGTCCAGCGCCGTCTGCGCCGCCTGGCTCAGCGTGCGCACCCGGGCCAGCACCGCGTCGACGACGGTCGGCGGCACCACCGAACCCGGGCTGGCCAGCACCTCGCTGACGTAGAACGGATTGCCGCCGGTGAGCTCGAACAGCTCGCCCGGATCCAGGCTCGTCGGGGCGGCCATCGCGCGGACCGCGTCCGCGGTGAGCGACGTCAGCCGCAGCCGGCTGGCCGCCGTGCTGCCGAGCGCGCCGAGCACCCCGCGCAGCGGATGGTCCCGGGCCAGGGCGTCGTCGCGGTAGGTCATCAGCAGCACGGCCGGCAGGCCCTGCACCCGGGTACCGAGGTAGCGCAGCACGTCGAGGGTCGCGCCGTCGGCCCAGTGGACGTCCTCGACCACGAGCACGGCCGGTGACGGCGGCGCGGCCAGCTCGTCGCACACGGCCGCGAACACGAGGTCGGGATCAACCTCCGGGGACAGCGCCGCGGCCAGCGGGCCGCCCGCGGCCGACCGGGCCGCGTCCCGCAGCGGGCCCAGTGCCCGCGGCGTGAGCAGGTCCTCGCACGCTCCGGCCAGCACCCGCGCGCGGCCGGCCGCCGCGGACAGGAAGGCCTTGATCAGGCTGGTCTTGCCGACGCCGGCTTCGCCGAGCACGAGTACGGCCGAACCCCGTCCCGTGCCGGCGCGTGCCACGGCCGTGCCGAGCATCTCCAGCTCAGCTTGCCGCTCCAGCAGAGACGGCGTCACGCGCATCATTGTCGCATCGGGCCAGCGGATCGGTAAGGGCCCGTGGACCCCGCTTCCGCCTGCGGCCGGCGGCGCGCGGCAGCGCCACCGCGGCCAGCACGCCGACCGCGGCCAGCCCGGCGGCCAGCCACATCGCGGGCACGAAGCCGGCGGTGAAGTCCGCGCGCGAGGCGTAGCCGCCGTGCCCGGCGAAGACCAGGCCCAGCACCGCCACCCCGAACACGACGGCCAGCTCGCGGATGGCGGTGGCCGCTCCCGACGCCTGACCCTGCTCCTCCGGCGTGACGGCCGACAGCATCGCGGTGGTCAGCGGCGCGAAGAACACCGCGACCCCCGCGCCGGCCAGGGCCAGCGGCGCGACCAGCAGGCCGTAGGGCACGTCCGGCGTCACCACGGCGGCCAGCCAGCCCAGCGCGACCGACTCCAGGGCCAGACCGCAGATCATCAGCGGCCGGAAGCCGATCCGGTCCGTGATCACCCCGCCGGCCGGGGCGAGCAGCAGCGGCATCACCGCCATCGGCAGCGTGCGCAGGCCCGCCTGCACCGGGGTCGCGCCGGTCCCGGCCTGCAGCAGCTGGGTGATCAGGAACAGCGCGCCGAAGACCGCGGCGTACATGGCCAGGCAGGCCAGCGCGCCGGCGGTGAACACCCGGCTGCGGAAGAAGCGCATCGGCAGCATCGGGGCCGGCGTCCGCATCTCCCACCACACGAACAACGCCAGCAGCGCCACCCCGCCGCCCAGCGCGAGCGAGGTCGCTGCGCTCGTCCACCCGGCCGCTCCGGCCCGGATCACCGCCCAGACCACGCCGGACAATCCGGCGCTGCCCAGCGCGACACCGGCCAGGTCCAGCGGGCGCCGCGGGCCGTAGGTCTCGGCGAGCCGCACCCGGGCCAGCGGCATCAGCACCAGGCCGAGCGGCACGTTCAGCCAGAAGATGGCGCGCCAGCCGACGCTGCCGGTCAGGACGCCGCCCGCCAGCGGGCCGAGCGCGGCCCCCAGGCCGCCGATCCCGCCCCAGGCGCCGAGCACGGTGCCGCGCCGCCCGGGCGGCGTCACCGCCGCGAGCATCGTCAGGGTCAGCGGCGTGAAGATCGCGCCGCCCACCCCCTGGACCGCCCGGGCCGCCACCAGCGCGCCGATCGTCGGCGCCAATGCGGCGGCTGCCGATCCCGCGGTGAAGACCGCCACGCCGATCGTGAACATCCGCCGCCGGCCGAACCGGTCACCCAGCGCGCCGCCGGTCAGCAGCAGCACGGCGAAGCTCAGCGTGTAGGCGTTCACCGTCCACTCCAGGCCGGCGGCCTGGGCCCCGAGGTCGGTCCGGATGGCCGGCAGCGCGATCGCCACCACCAGCCGGTCCAGCGTGAACGCGAACAGCGCCAGCGACGTGATCGCGAACGTCCAGTACAACCGGGAATTCATGGCCAGCCTCCAGGTGATCGACGGCACCGGGAGCACGTCGCGGGCGCCCGCCGTGTTCACGTAGGTGCCGGCCGCGCCTTACGGATAGGCAGCCGCGCCGCTATGAATAGGCAGCGCTCACCGATGAGGCGGCCGGGGCCCCGGCGCGACGCTCGGCTCATGAACACCGAAGCATGTGCCGGGCTCTGCACCGAGCAGGGCATGGCGGCCGCGCACGCCGCGTATCACGCTCGCCTGCTCGCCCGCGCCCGCCGCGTCGTCGTCGACCCCGACCTGGCCGAAGATGTCGTCCAGGAAGCCTTCCTGCGGGCCTGGCGGGCCTGCGCGTCGTTCGATCCCGAGGGCGGCCCGCTGGTGAACTGGCTCCTCGTCATCACCGGCAACACCGCCATCGACATGGTCAAGGCGCGGGTCCGGCGACCCCCGCTGACGTCCGTCCCGGCCGACGAGAACGCGCCCGCCGGCGGGCTCAGCGACATCGACCGGCTGATCCTGCGCTCCGAGCTGCGAGACGCCCTGGGCAGCATCGGCGCCCACCACCGGGACGCGGTGATCGAGACGGTGCTGCGCGACCGCCCCTACGCCGATGTCGCCGCCGAGCTCGGCGTCGCGCCCGGCACGCTGCGGACCCGGGTCCACTACGGGCTCAGGCGGCTGCGCTGCGCGCTGGAAACCGCGGACGCCGCCGCCTAAAATCGGGACACAAGCATCGGCCACCGGCGGGTAATGGCATCCGGCTTGAAGGAAAAGCAATGTCCCGAACGGACTGGGCTCACGCGTTGGCCCACCACGTACTCGCCCGGCCCGGGGACGCGTGACTCCGCTCATCGACCGGCACCGCGAACGCGGGCTGCTGGACCGGCTCGTGGACGCGGTCCGGGCCGGCGAGAGCAAAGTGCTGGTGCTGCGCGGGGAGCCTGGCGTGGGCAAGACCGTGCTGCTGGACTACCTGACCCGGCGGGCCCAGGGATGCCATCTGCTGCGTGCGGCGGGCGTGCAGTCGGAGATGGAGCTGGCGTTCGCCGGCCTGCATCAGCTCTGCGCGCCGTTGCTGGTCCGGATGGACCAGCTGCCGGTGCCGCAGCGGGACGCGCTGCGGATCGCGTTCGGCCTGTCCGCCGGGCCGCCGCCGGACCGGTTCCTGGTCAGCCTGGCCGTGCTGAGCCTGCTCTCGGAGGTGGCGGGGGAGCGGCCGCTGGTCTGCGTGGTGGACGACCACCAGTGGCTGGACCGGGCCTCGGCGCAGGCGCTGGGGTTCGTGGCGCGGCGGCTGGCGGCCGAGCCGGTCGCCATGGTGTTCGCGGCGCGCGATCCGGGTGAGGAACTAGCCGGGCTGCCGGAGCTCGACGTGGCCGGGCTGCACGAGGCCGACGCGCGGGCGCTGCTGGACTCGGTGCTGACCGGGCCGCTGGACGAGCGGGTGCGGGATCAGATCGTGGCCGAGACGCGCGGAAACCCGCTGGCCCTGATCGAGCTCCCGCGGGGGCTGTCGCCGGGGCAGCTGGCGGGCGGATTCGGCTTGCCGGGCGCGGCGCCGTTGTCGGGCCGGATCGAGGAGAGCTTCGGCCGCCAGCTCGACGCCCTGCCGCCGCCGACCCGGATGCTGCTGGCGCTGGCGGCGGCGGACCCGTCCGGCGACCCCTCGCTGGTGTGGCGGGCGGCCGGGCGGCTGGGGATCGATTTGCCGGCGGCGACGGCGGCGGAGGAGGCCGGCCTGGCCGACTTCGGCGCCCGGGTGCGCTTCCGGCATCCGCTGCTGCGCTCGGTGGCCTACCAGTCGGCGTCGGCGGCGGACCGGCAGGCCATTCACGTGGCGCTGGCCGAGGTGACCGATCCGGCCGTCGACCCGGACCGCCGCGCCTGGCATCGCGCCCAGGCGGCGGCCGACCCGGACGACGAGGTCGCGGACGAGCTCGAGCACTCAGCGGGCCGGGCGCAGGCCCGCGGCGGCCTGGCCGCCGCGGCGGCGTTCGCCGAACGCTCGGCCCTGCTGACCACCGATCCGGCGCGCCGCGCCGAGCGTACGCTGACCGCGGCCCACCTCAACCTGGAGGCGGGCGCTTTCGGCGCGGCGGCCGAGCTGCTGGCGGCGGCGGGGGATCAGGTTTCCTGGCCGCTCGACGAGCTGCAGAGCGCCCGGCTCGACCTGCTGCGCGGGCAGCTCGTCTTCGCCTCGGGCCTGGGCAGCGAGGCGCCGCCGATGCTGCTCAAGGCGGCCACCCGGCTCGAGCCGCTCAACCTTGCCCTGGCCCGCGAGACCTACCTGAGCGCGTGGATGGCGGCGCTGTTCGCCGGCCGCCTGGCGGGCTCCGGGGACCTGCTGGAGGTCTCCCGCGCCGCCCGGGCCCTGCCGCCCGCGGATCCTCCCGATGCGGCCAGCCTGGTCCTCGACGGCCTGACCCTGCTGGTCACCGACGGGCTGGCCGCGGCGGCGCCGACGTTGCGGCAGGCCGTCGGCGCCTTCTCCGGCACCGGCATCACCGCGGATGAAGCCATCCGGTGGGGCTGGTTCGCTCAGGCGGCCGCCAGCGCCCTGTGGGACGACGACGACTGGCGGGCGATGCTGCTCCGGCAGGCCCAGCTCGCCCGGGACGTCGGCGCACTCGACCAGCTGCCGATCATGCTGGCCGCGCTGGGCACGGCCGTCGTGTGGTGCGGCGACTTCGCCGGTGCCGCGTCCCTGATCGCCGAGGCCGACGCGGTCTGCGAGGCGACCGGGACCCGGGCCGCCCCGTTCACCGCCATATTGCTCGCGTCCTGGCGGGGCCGGGAGGCCGAAGCCGCCCCGCTGATCGAGGTCACCATCGCCGAGGCCACCGCCGGGGGACAGGGCATCGCGGTGACCTACGCGCGCTGGGCGGCCGCCGTGCTCGGCAACGGCCTCGGCCGCTACCCGGAGGCCCTGACCGCCGCCCGGCAGGCCAGCGAGGACATGCCCGGGCTCTACATGTCCATGTGGGCGCTGCCCGAGCTGATCGAAGCGGCCGTGCGCAGCGGGAACACCCAGCTGGCCGCCGATGCGCTGCTCCGGCTGGCCGGCATCACCCAGGCCGGCCAGGCCGGGTTCGGGCTGGGAATCGAGGCGCGCTCGCGCGCGCTGCTGAGCGAGGGCGAGACCGCCGAGGACCTCTACCGCGAGGCGATCGACCGGCTCGGACGTACTGCGCTGCGGCCCGAACTGGCCCGCGCGCACCTGCTCTACGGCGAGTGGCTGCGCCAGGAGAACCGGCGTGCCGACGCTCGCGAGCAGCTGCGGATCGCCCACGACATGTTCACCGCGATCGGCGCCGAGGCGTTCGCCGAACGCGCCCGGAGCGAGCTGGCGGCGGCCGGCGAGACGGTCCGCCGGCACACGGTCGAGACACGCGCCAGCCTCACCGCGCAGGAAGCGTCCATCGCCAGGCTCGCCGTGGCCGGGCGGACCAACCCGGAGATCGGCGCCCAGCTGTTCCTGTCCGCCCGGACGGTCGAATGGCACCTGCGCAAGGTATTCGGCAAGCTCGGCATCAGCTCGCGCCGGGACCTGCGCCGGGCCCTGGACGGCCTCGGACCGGAGGGCTAAGTCTCGATCACCCGGCCTTGATCTGGGCGCGCAGCGCCTTCAGCGCGGCCACGTAGATCTCGGAGAAGGTGGGGAACGGCTGGATGACGTCGCGCAGCACGTCGAGCGGGACGCGGGCGCGGATGGCCAGGGTGGCCTGCTGCAGCCACTCACCCGCCTCGGGACCCAGGGCGTGGGCGCCGGTCAGCCGCTCACCGTCGGACAGCAGCGTCATGAAGCCCTTGGACTCGGCGTAGGCGTGGGTGTACGTCTCCGTCTTGGCCACCTCGGACAGCTTGGCGGTCCCGCTGAACGGGGCCTCGGACGCGCCGACGGCGGCGGCCTGCGGGTCGGTGTAGACCACGTCCGGGACGGCCTCGTAGTGGGCCTCGCGCGGCTCGCCCAGGAGGTTCGAGGCCACGACCTCGCCCTGGTACTTGCCCACGTGGGTCAGCAGCCGGATCCCGGTGACGTCGCCGATGGCCCACAGCCGCTCCCCGACACGCAGGTTCGCGTCGACCGGCACCCCGTGCGGCCCGGCGGTGACCCCGACCGTGTCCAGGCCCTCGGGCGGCCGCGGGCGCCGGCCGGTGGCCACGAGCACGCGGTCGCCGCGCACTTCCCGCCCGTCGCCCAGGGTCAGGACGTAGTCCTCGCCGTCACGGCGGGCGGCGGTCGCGTGCACGCCGAGGATCAGCTCGATGCCGTCCCGGCGCAGTTCCTCGCCGAGCGCGTCGCCGAGCGGCTTGGGCTCACGGGCCAGTACGTGGTCCGCGCCCTCGACCAGGGCGACCTCACCGCCCAGGCGGCGCACGGCCTGGGCCATCTCGGCGCCCACCGGGCCGCCGCCCAGGATCAGCAGGCGGCGCGGGACCGCCTTCATCCCGGTCACCTCGCGGTTGCTCCACACCCCGTCCAGCTCGCGCAGCCCCGGGACCGGCGGTATCACCGGATCCGATCCGGTCGCCAGCACGACGTCGCGGGCTGTGTAGCGCCGGCCGGCCACCTCGACCACGCCCGGGCCGGCCAGCCGGCCGGTACCGCGGATCAGGTCGATGCCGTTGTCCGCCAGCCACCGTGCCTGACCGGCGTCGGAGTAGTTCGAGACCATGTAGTCCCGGTAGGCCAGCGCGGCCTTGACGTCCACCTGCGCGGTGGCCGCCGCCTCGATCGCGCCGTGCACGGCCTCGCCCGGGCGCAGCAGGGTCTTGGACGGGATGCAGGCGTAGTAGGAGCACTCGCCGCCGGCCAGTTCCCGCTCGACCACGGCGACCTTGAGGCCGCCGCCGGCCAGCTCCCCGGCACAGTGCTCGCCGGGCGAGCCGCCTCCCAGCACGACCACGTCGTAGTCGTAGTCGCTCATGTGCCCGCGCCCTCTCCGGCCGCCTCGTCCGCCATGTACCGGGCGTACCAGGCCGGCCAGTCCGGGTCGGCCTTTCCGGTCTCCTGCTCGTACCTGCCGTGCGCCGCCTCGGCCCGGCGCAGCGCGTCCGCCAGCCCGTCCACCGAGTCGTACACCGCCAGCGCCGAGGTCGCCCGGCCCGGCAGCCGGGTGGTCACCTCCTGCACGAACCAGGAGTTGCCGTCGGGATCGGCGAACGACACCCAGGATCCGTAGGTCTGGTGCTCCGGCGCCGGGCCGGCCACCCGGCCGGTGGTCCCGGCGTGGTGGAACACCCCGCCGGCGTCGTGGAACACCTCGCTGACATCCACGCCGTGGCCGGCCAGCTCGGCCCGGGCCGCTTCGATGTCCCCGGTCACCAGCTGCAGGCCCTCGGTCGAACCCGGCGCCGCCGAGGTGACCCCGGTGCCGAAGATGACCGCGCAGGCCGACCCCGGCGGGGTCAGCTGCACCACCCGGAAATCCGGGCCGGTCGCGAAGTCGGCGTCCAGCCGCCACCCCAGCCCCTGATAGAACGCCTTGGCCCGGTCTACATCCGACACCGGGATCACCACGACCTCAAGCCTGAAATCCATGGCACTACTCCTTGTCCGTCCGTTACCTCTAGCATCATCCACCATGACCACACCGCTGACCGGAACGGTCGCCCTGATCACCGGCTCGAGCAGCGGGATCGGAGCCGCCACCGCCCGCAGGCTCGCCGCCGAGGGAGCGGCCGTGGCCCTGGTCGCGCGGCGCCGCGACCGGCTCGACGAACTCGCCGCGACGATCACCGGCGCGGGCGGGACCGCGCTCGTCGTCGAGGCCGACGTGACCAGCGAGGAGCAGGCGGCGGCCGCGGTGGAGCGGACGCTGGCCGAACTGGGCCGGCTCGACACCCTGGTCAGCAACGCCGGCGTCATGCTGCTCGGGCCGGCCCTGGATACCCCGGTCGCCGAATGGGACCAGATGGTCGCGGTCAACGTGCAGGGCATGCTCTATGTCGCCCACGCCGCGCTGCCGCACCTGGTGCGCGCCGCCGCGGACTCGCCCCGCGGCGTCGCGGACCTAGTCACGATCAGCTCCACCGCCGGGCGCGTGGCCCGGCCGGGCAGCAGCGTCTACAACCTGGCCAAGTTCGGCGCCAACGCGTTCACCGAGGCGCTCCGCCAGGAGATGATCGGCCACCGGGTCCGGGTGAGCGTGGTCGAGCCGGGCACGGTCGACACCGAGCTGGCCTCGCACCTGCGGCCCGCCATCCGGCAGGCCGCGCAGGGCCAGATCGAGTCGATCGAGCCGCTGCAACCGGAAGACATCGCCGACGCGGTGGCCTACATCGTGACCCGCGACCGCCGGATAGCGGTCAACGAGATGCTCGTCCGCGCCAGCGAGCAAACCTGGTAACCAGGCCGGGCGGGGTCTACTATCCGGCTGGTGAGCTCCCTGGATGTGCTGGCCGGCCGCCTGCCCGACGGCACGATAAGCACCGACCCGCAGACCCTGCGCCAAAGCGCCGCCGATTGCTGGCCGCTGGCGCTGCTCCGCCGGGTCCGCGGCGACGACCTGCCCGAACCCGCCGCGGTCATCTCCCCGGCCACCACCGGGGAAGTCGCCACGGTCCTGGCCTGGGCCACCCAGACGGGCACCGCGGTCGTCCCGAGGGGGGCCGGCTCCGGCGTCTGCGGCGGGGCCACGGCGGACAACGACGCCGTCGTCCTGGACCTGTCCCGGATGGACTGCATCGGCGAGGTCGACGTCATCTCCCATACGGTCGAGGTCCAGGCCGGGGTGCGCGGCGACCGCCTCGAGCAGGAACTGGCCAAGCTCGGACTGACCACCGGCCATTACCCGCAGTCGATCGCGATCTCCACGGTCGGCGGCTGGATCGCCGCGTCGTCGGCCGGGCAGGCCTCCACCGGGTTCGGCGCGATCGAGGACATACTGCTCGGGCTGACCGCGGTCCTGCCGGACGGCGAGATCCTGCGCCTGCGCCCGGTGCCGCGCTCGGCCGCGGGCCCGGACCTGAGAAGACTCCTCGTCGGCTCGGAAGGCACGCTGGCCGTCGTCACCGAGGCGACCCTCGCCTGCCGGGCTCGCCCCACGGCCTGGGACTGGCTGGCCTTCGGCTACCCGGACTTCACGACCATGGCTGAGGCCCTCAAGGACGTCAGGCGCGCCGAGACCGGCGCGGCCGTCCTGCGCGGGTACGACGAGACCGACGCCCAGCTGGGCTTCGGCGCCCTGAACCACACGACCGGGTGCGTGGCGCTGGCCGGCTTCCCGGCTGGCCCAGCCGGCCCGCCCGGCCTGGACGCCAGGAAACAGTCCGCCGCCGCGATCCTGCGCACCAACGGGGCCGAACTCGGCGCCCGCTACGGCGAGCACTGGTGGCAGCACCGCAACGACGCGGTGCAGACCTTCGCGCAGATCATGGGGCCGGATCGGACGTTCGGCACCGGGGTGATCGTGGACACGATGGAGGTCGCCGGGCTCTGGTCCGCCGTCCCGCGCCTCTACGAGAGCATCGGAGCCGCCCTGGCCGCGCACGCCCAGGCGGTGGCCTGCCACCTGTCCCACCTGTACCCGTCCGGCTCGTCGCTGTACTTCACGTTCCTGATCACCGCCACCGACGACCACGAGGCGGAAACCGCCTACCGCGCCGCCTGGCGGCACGCCGCGCACGGCTGCACCGAAGCCGGCGGCACGATCACCCACCATCACGGCGTCGGCCGTCTCAAGGCGCCGTTCCTCGCCCAGGACCTCGGCGAGACCGGAACCGCCGTGCTGAACACCATCAGGGCCGCGCTCGACCCCGCCGGAATCATGAACCCGGGAGGACTGCGGCCATGACCAGCCCGTTCGGCCCGCTCGTGCTCATCGCCAACCCCAACGCCGGCCGCGGCGGCACCGCCAGAGCGCTACCCGCCATCGAAAGCGTGCTCACAGAAAAGAACCTCGCCTACCGCGTCGTCCGCACCACCCATCCCGGCCACGCCACCGAGGCCGCCCGCCAGGCCCTGAACAACGGCGAGCGCTACCTGGTCGCGGTGGGCGGCGACGGCACCGTGCACGAGGTCGTCAACGGGATGGTCAAAGACGGCGGCCCGGTGGCGGCGGACGCCGTGCTCGGGGTGGTGGCCGCCGGATCCGGCAGCGATTTCGTCCGGTCGTTCGGCCCGCCGGACGACGCGGCCCAGGCCGCCGCGCGCCTGGCCGGGGACAAGGTCCGCACCATCGATGTCGGCACGGTGACCTGCGCGGACGGCGAGACCAGGTGCTTCGTCAACATCGCCGAGGTCGGCCTGGGCGCGGCGGTGGTGGCCAAGGCCGCCAACCTGGGCCGCTTCCTCGGCGGCGCCCGGTACGCGGCCGGGTTCTGGCTGACGCTGCCGCGCTTCCGCCCGGCCACGGTCCGGCTCGACGCCAGCGGCCAGTACCACGCCTGGCGCGCGTTCAACGTGGTCGTGGCGAACTGCAGGTTCTACGGCGGCGGCATGCAGATCTCGCCGAACTCCGACCCCGGCGACTGCCTGCTCGACATCCTGGTCATGACCGGGCCCAAGTCGGACTCCTTCACCACGCTGCCCAAGGTCTATTCCGGCGCGCACCTGCCGCACCGCAACATCGCCGAACTGCGCGCCGCGCAGCTGAGCATCGACGCCGAGCCGGACCTTCCAGTCGAGGCGGACGGCGAGGTGCTGGGCGTGACACCCGCCTCGTTCGGGATCATTCCCGGCGCGATCCGGCTGAAGGTGTGAGCCCGAGGGTGGTGAGCCGGGTCCGGCGGACGTAGACGTCCTGGTCGGTCAGGGCCATCTCGCGGCTGCGGGCCAGCGCCACCTCGACCCCCAGGACCGGCAGGCCGTCCGCCACCGGCTCGCCCAGGGACCGGTCCTCGCCGATCAGCCGGGCCGCCTGCCGCCAGTCGTCGCCGTAACGCCCCACCAGCCGGACGGCGGTCCGCGGCGGCAGCCCCAGCCGCGCCACCTCGTCCCGGGCCAGCCGCACCGCCGCCGCGGCCGGCCCGTGCAGCCCGAGCGGGATGTCCCGCGTCCGGCACGGCCCTGCGCCGCCGAGCTCGGCCGCGACTCGGTCCACCAGGTCCTCGGCCATGGCCCGGTAGGTGGTCAGCTTCCCGCCGGTGATCGTATAGAGGCCGAACGGTCCGGTGACAACCGCATGCTTCCTCGACAGGTCGCTGCTGGTGGTGTCGCCGGCGTCATCCTGCCCGGATGCAGCACCGAGCAGCGGGCGCAGCCCGGCCCAGGACGCCACCACGTCGCGGCTGGTCACGCCGGGGAACAGCCCGGCCACCGCGGCCAGGATGTAGTCCCGGTCGGCGTCGCCCACCGCCGGGTCGTCCAGGTCGCCCTGGTACGGGGTGTCGGTCGTGCCGGCGTAGACCCGGTCCTCCCACGGGACGATGAAGACGTACCGCCCGTCGTGCGCCGCCGACGGCGCGACCACCGCCGCCGTGGTCCGTACCGCGCCGGGCGCGAACACCAGGTGGACGCCCTTGCTCGGCCGCAGTTGCACGCTCCCTTGAACGCCGGATCCGGCCGCGAGTTCCGCGACCCGTTCGGCCCAGATGCCGGTCGCGTTGACCACGGCCCGGGCCCGGACCTCGAACGCCTGCCCGGTCATCTCGTCGGTCACCGCCGCCCCGGTCACCCGGCCCTCGCCGAGCAGGCCGGTCACCCGCGCGTGGTTGGCCAGCCGCGCCCCGGCCGCGTGCGCGGCCCGGGCCACCTCGATGGTCAGCCGGGCGTCGTCCGTCTGGCACTCGAAGTACCGGAATCCGCGCGACGGTCCGCCCAGCCCGGGTATGGCCTCCGCCACCCGCCCGGCGCTCACCGACGTGTGGTAGCCGATGTTCCGGCCCGCCGCCAGCACCTCGTACGCGGTCAGCCCGGCCCGGTAGGTGGCCCGGCGGCGCAGGTCGCCGGCCAGCATGTACATGGGAACCGGGCGCACCAGGTGCGGCGCCAGCCGGTACAGGATGCCCCGCTCCCGCAGCGACTCCCGGACCAGGCCGATCTCCCCGTGCTCCAGGTAGCGCAGGCCGCCGTGCACCAGCCGCGACGACCGCCCCGAGGTCCCGGCGGCGAAGTCGTCCTTCTCGACCAGCGCCACCGACAGCCCGCGCGCCGCCGCGTCCAGCGCGATGCCCGCCCCGGTGATACCGCCCCCGGTGACCAGCACGTCGAACCGGTCCTCGGCCATCCGGGTCAGGCTGGCCGCACGGGTCTGCTCGGAGAACGTCAGCACCCGCCGATGGTAACGCGGTGGCGCCCGGGTCAGGCTGGCGGCTTGTTGTCCAGGCAGCAGCGGACGAAGTCCTGGACGACGCGGTTGCCGTCGTTGGCGGGCGCCCAGGCCACGCCGACCTGGCTCGGGCTGACGCCGGTGACGGGCCGGTACGTGATGCCGGGGCGCGCGTAGTAGCGGCTGGCGGATTCGGGGACCAGGGCGATGCCGTCGCCGTTGGCGATCGCGGTCAGGTAGGCGTCGGGCTGGTCGGTGACGGCTCCGATGCGGACCGGGTGACCCTGGCGCTCGGCGGTGGCCAGATGGTAATCGCGCCAGAGGCCGGTTTCCTCGGGCGCGGCGACGAACGGCTCGTCCCACAGCTGCCGGAAACGGATCTGATCGGCGGCGGCGAGCGGGTGGGTGACGGGGAGCGCGACCCAGCGGGGCTCGGTGAGAAGCACCTCGATCCGCATGTCGTCCTGCCCCGGGAACGGCAGCCGCAGCAGGGCCGCGTCGACGTCGCCGCCGGCCAATCCGGCGGTGGGGTCCGACCAGGCGGCCTGCTGCAGGTCCACCCTCCATCCCGCCCGGCGGCGGCCGAACGCCGCGATGATCTGCTGGGTGGCCTCGTTGGCGGCGCTGGACATGAACCCCACCCGCAGCACCCGGGCCGCCCGGCTGGCCGCGGCCCTGGTCTCCCGCAGCACCTGATCCCAGCCTGCCAGCATGCCGGGGATCCGGCCGGCCAGGGCCTGGCCCGCCGGGGTCAGCGTCATCCCGGCCCGGGACCGGGTGAACAGCTGAACCCCGAGCTGCCCCTCCAGCTGCTTGATCTGCTTGGTCAGCGCGGGCTGGGACACGAACAGCCGCTCGGCCGCGCGGCTGAGGCTGCCTTCGGCCGCGACGGCGGCGAAGTAGCGCAGCAGCCGGGTGTCGAGATCCATGCCATCAGGTTATAGACGCGTGTATTGGATGCGGGGCGTGGCTCTCGGCCAGGGTAGATCCGTAGCCACGCTGACGAGGGGAGTGCGGATGAGGCGAGTGATCCTGCAGATGGGTGTCACGCTGGACGGGTACGTGGCCGGGCCGGGCGGCGAAGGTGACTGGGGGCTTCCGCCCGAGCATCCGGACGTGCATGCCTGGAAGGTCGCGTCCCTGGACCGGGTCGGAACCCACATCATGGGGCGGGTCACCTACGAGCAGATGGCCGCGTACTGGCCGGACGCGACCGGCGACTACGCGGCGTTCATGAACAAGCTGCCCAAGGTCGTCTTCTCCGCGACGCTGCCGGCCGCCGGATGGGCAGGCACCCGTATCGCCCGCGGCGACCTCGCCACCGAGATAGCCGCCCTCAAGGCCGAACCCGGCGGCGAGATCATGGCCCATGGCGGCGCCGCGTTCGTCCAGGCGCTATCCAGGCACCGCCTGATCGACGAGTACCGCCTGGTCATCCTGCCGGTCGCCCTAGGAGCCGGGCTGCCCCTGTTCAAGGACCTGCCCAGGCCCCTGCGGCTGGACCTCGCCGACTCCAGGAGCTTCTCCGACGGCACGATCATCAACGTCTACCAACCGACCCGACCCGCGGGCTGACGGTCAGGATTCCTCGGCCAGCGCCGCGAGCCGGTCGAGCGAAGCGCGGAGGCGATCCGCCGTGGTGGCGCGGGCCCGCGGCAGCCGGCCCTCGTCGGTGAGCCGGGTCCAGTCGTAGGTATGGGTCACCCGCGTCCGGGACGCGTCGACCGGTTCGAGCTCCCACCGCCACAAGTGCCCCGGCGGCGCCTTCCCTGGCTCGGCCGGCGTCCAGGCGATCCGGCGGCCTTCCTCGAACTCCACCACGTGGTTCTCCCGGATCTCACCCCGGGTCAGCGTCATCGCGAAAACGTCACCGGGGCGCCGGACGCGCTGCCCGGCCGGCGCGCTGGCCAGGTTGTCGTTGCCGTCCCAGCGCGGCTGCGCCGCCGGATCCGCGATCAGCTCGAAGATCTGCCCCGCCCCGGCCGCGATCTCCCGGGTGGCGCTGACCACCCGCGGCGCCTCCTGCTCAGCTGTCATGCCCCTTATTAAAGGCTGCCTTTGACGTCGAGGACGATCTTTCCGCCGGCGTGCCCGGCTTCCAGGATCCGGTGGGCCTCGGCGGCGGCGTCGAGGGGGAGAACGCGGCTGATGACGGGCCGCAACTCGCGCCGGCCCAGCAGGTCGGCCAGGGCGCGGGTGCGGTCCCCGTCGTCCTGGATGAGCACGCCGTGGAAGGTGATGTTGGCGTCGAGCAGCGGGTCCAGGTCCAGGTCCGGCGTTGCGATCGCGGCGATCTGGCCGCCCGGCCGCAGCGCGGCGCAGGCGGACCGGGCCAGGCTGCCGCCGACGAGGTCGGCGATGGCATCGACCGGGCCGCCGGCCAGCGCCCGGGCCCGCGCGGGGACGTCCTCGCGGGTGTAGTCGATGCAGGCCGCGGCGCCGAGGCCGCGCATCTGCGCGTGCATCGCCTCGCGGCCGACGCCGATCGTGATGATCCCGGCGGCCGCGGCCAGCTGGAGCAGGAACAGCCCGACACCACCGCTGGCGCCGAGCACGAGCAGCCGGCGGCCGGCCGGCAAGCCAAGCCGGGCCAGTACCAGGTGCGCGGTTCCGGCGGCCAGCGGCGTGGCCGCCGCGTCGGCGAACGAGGTCGCGGCGCCGATCGGCGCGACCAGCGCGGCGTCGATGACGACGAGCTCGGCGTACCCGCCGGCGCCGTCCGGGAAGTGCGTCATCGCCATCACCCGGTCGCCGGGCGCCAGGCCGGTGACCCCGGGGCCCACGCCGTCGATGACCCCGGCGATGTCGTAGCCCAGGATGCACGGCACCCGCAGCCCGGCCCACCGGCCATCGGCCCGGTTCCCCGCGTCGACCGGGTTGATCCCGGCCGCGTGCACCGCCACCCGCACCTGACCCGGCCCGGCCGCCGGATCGGCCACCCGGACCGGCCGCAGCTGCTCCGGGCCGCCGAACTCGCTGACCAGCACCGCTCTCATGTGGGTTCCCTCAGTAGGCGCGGCCGACCAGGGCAACGAGGCCTGGCTCATCCTCCGAGTCGGGCACGCCGCCGTCGGCACGCACCAGGCAGCGCACCGTGATGCCGTGGGTGTTGAGCTCGGCCTCGCCGTCGCTGCCGACGTCGGACCAGGGCAGCCTGGCCCAGCCGGTGCTGGAGGCTTCGATGGCTTCCGCAACCGAGGTGACGTCCGCGGTGCGCTGCCGCTGCCGCGCGAGCGCTTCGGTAAACAGTGCCGTCTGGTCAGCCTCGAGCGCCGCGGTCACCAGGTTCACCACGCTGTCGATCGGGACCGCGATCCTCTCCCCGGTCACCCGGCGCACCAGCACGACCCGGCTCTCCGCGATATCGCGCGGACCGATCTCGATACGGACCGGGTAGCCCTTGAGCTCGGCATCGATCGCGCGGCGGCCGAACGGCACACCGACCCGCTCGTCGAGTTCGACCCGTACTCCGGCGCCACGCAACGCCGCCGTCAGCGTGTGCGCGACCTCGGCGACGCCACTGCCTTCCCTGACGACCAGGACAGCGGCCTGCACCGGGGCCAGGCGGGGCGGCACGCGGAGCCCGAGGTCGTCACCATGAGCCATGATGATGCCCCCGATAAGGCGCGTCGTGATTCCCCATGAGGTGGTCCACACCAGTTCACGCCGCCCGGAAGCAGACAGATAATCGATCCCGAAGGCACGCGCGAAGTTCTGGCCCAGCTCATGGCTGGTGCCCATCTGGAGCGCCTTGCCGTCACCCATCATCGCTTCGAGCGTGTACGTCGACGTGGCCCCCGCAAAGCGTTCCCGCACGGTTTTGCGGCCTACGACAACCGGTATGCCCAGCACGTTGACCAGCACGTCCTCATAGACATCGTGCAAGATCCGGCGGGCATAATCGTGCGCATCGGTCTCGCTGACGTGCGCCGTGTGGCCCTCTTGCCAGAGAAATTCAGTGGTACGCAGGAACAGGCGAGGCCGCAATTCCCAGCGCACCACGTTGGACCACTGGTTCAGCAGCAGCGGCAGGTCGCGGTAGCTTTCGATCCATCTGGCCATCGACTCACCGACGACGGTCTCGCTGGTGGGCCTGATGACCAGCGGCTCCTCCAGTTGCTTGCCTCCGCCGATCGTGACGACCGCCAGCTCGGGGCTGAACCCCTCGACGTGTTCGGCCTCGCGCCGCATGTAGGACTCGGGGATCAGCAGCGGGAAGTACGCGTTGGCGGCGCCAGCCGCCTTGATCCGGTCATCGAGCTCGCGCTGGATTCGCTCCCACAACGCGTAACCGGTCGGCCTGATCACCATCGAACCGCGGGCCGGCCCGTTCTCGGCCAGCTCAGCCTTTGCGATCACGTCCTGATACCAGCGAGGAAAATCCACTGCCCGCGGCGTCAGCAGCGCCTTTGCCATTCGTGGTCGGGGCCGCGACACCGCAAGCGTCTGCCCCTCCTCCTCTCTCGGGACCGGCGATCATCGATCATTTCAAGCGCCGGCAGGCCATGCCACTGATTTAGTATTCACTCCTCGCGCAGCACCGATGCGGGATGGGTCCGCATCGCGGTCACCGCGGGTCCGATGGAGATGACGAACGTCGCCTTCGAGCAGGGGCGGTAGACGGCGGAGGTCTCGCCGTCGACCGTGGCGCTGCTCGACCACCCCGCCGACGCGGCGGTGCTCGCGCCACTGGTCGAACGGGAAATCCTCTGGCGGCTGCTCACCGGCCCGTTCGGTGATGTGATCCGGCAGATCGGCCTGCCGGACAGCAACCTTTCCCACGTCAACCGGGAGTACCGGCGTCTGTTCGGCGGCCCGCTCGGCCAGGACGCCGCCCGGCTGCGGGTAGGCAGCTAGCTGAGGTGCCGCTGGAAGAACCGTGCGACCTCGTCGATGGCCTCGTCGGCCTCGTCCAGCGCTCCGAACTGAAACTGGAAGACATGCGTGCCTTCGCGGGCCACCTGCAGT
>Ga0207678_10001841_pt1 | contig 19446 bp, 22 predicted proteins | sample KBSC63metaG_FD_184319 | JGI IMG/M metagenome (GOLD analysis project Ga0207678, IMG submission 184319) | Corn rhizosphere microbial communities from Kellogg Biological Station, Michigan, USA - KBS C6-3 metaG (SPAdes) (version 2) | ecosystem: Host-associated > Plants > Roots > Rhizosphere > Soil ...
GATCGGCGCGCGCCAGTTGGAGTTGCCGCCGAACATCGACGTCGTCGACTCGGCCGGCTCGTAGTCGATCGTCGTCTCGTACCCGCCCATGTCGAGGCTGAACGGGTGCTCGAGATGCCAGCGCGACACCGCGCGCAGCCCGTACGGCGAGAGGAACGCGTTCTCGTCGAACAACCGCGAGAAGACGCGCAGCAGATGGTCGACGCCGACGACGCCTACGAGCGTCAGGTCGTTCTCCGCGATCGTCTCGTCCGGGCGGCGCAGCCGCTCATCGTGCCGCTCGAGGAGCCGCGCAAAGTGCTTTCCCATGTCCCGGGCGCGGACGACGGCCGCGTCGTCCACGACGGCGAACGCCGTCAGCGGCAGGATGCCGACCATCGAGCGCACCTTGATGGGGACGACCGATCCGTCGGGCCGGCGCAGCTGGTCGTAGTAGAAGCCGTCCTCCTCGTCCCAGAGCCCCTTCTCCTCGATCGCCTCGGCGATGAGCGAGAAGTGCTCGAGGAACTTCACGATCAGGTCGGTCGTCGGCCTCAGTGTCCGGTTGAGCACCGCGGCGATCGCCGCCATCGTCAGCGCATACGCCGCCATCCAACCCGTCGCGTCCGCCTGCTCCAGCATGTAGCCGCTCGGAAGATGGGAGCGGTCGATCGGCCCGATGTTGTCGAGGCCGAGGAACCCCCCCTCGAACACGTTCGAGCCGTCCGCGTCGAGCCGGTTCACCCACCAGGTGAAGTTGACCAGCAGCTTGTCGAAGATACGGCTCAGAAACGCCGCGTCGCGGCCGCCGTCGATCGCGAAGACCTGCAGTGCCGCCCACGCCTGCACCGGGGGGTTGACATCGTCGAAGGCCCACTCGTAGGCGGGAAGCGCGCCGTTCGGATGCTGGAACCACTCGCGGCAGAGGAGGGTCAGCTGGTACTTCGCGAACGCTGGATCGACGTGGGCGAGCGCGATGCAGTGAAACGCCGAGTCCCACGCGGCGAACCACGGGTACTCCCACGGATCGGGCATCGACATGATGTCGAACGCCTCGAAGGTGATCCAGTGGCGGTTCCTACCGGCCCGACGCGACTCCGGGGGCTGCGGCTGGGTCGGGTCGCCGGCGAGCCAGCGCCTCACGTCGTAGTAGTAGAGCTGCTTCCCCCACAGCATCCCGGCGAACGCCTGTCGCATGACGTTCGCCTCGTCGTCCGAGCACGCGGGCGGCGTCAGCTCCTCGTAGAACTCGTCGGCCTCGCCGCGACGCGCCGCCACGACGTCGTCGAAGTCGGCCCACGGCGACGCGGTCGTTCCGGCCGGACGCAGGCGGACACGCAGCTCGACGGTCTCGCCCGGCGCGACGGTGATGCGGTAGTGGAAGGCCGCCTTCGTGCCCGTTCCTTCCGGGTTGACGGTCCCCCGGCCCGAGACGACGTGATCGTTGATCCCGTCCTTCGGATACGGCGACCGACCGCCGGTGCCGAACAACCGCTCGTCGTTCGTCTCGTTGTCGCAGAAGAGAAGCTCCGGTGCCTCGCCGCCGGGCCCGTCGTCCGCGACGATCTCGAGCGTGCCGAGGAAGGGATGCTCCGTCTCGATCTGCGACTCGTCGGCGCCGGCGCGCAGCACGGGGGCGTCGGCGTCGACCTCCCACGCCCACGTGTTGCGGTACCACGCCGTCGGCAGCACGTGGAGCGTGTCGGCCTCCGGGCCGGCGTTGGTGACCTGCACGGTGAGGAGGACGTCGAAGGGATCGCGCTTCGCGTAGTGGGCCTCGACGATCCAGTAGCGGTCGTCGTCGAAGACGCCCGTGTCCAACAGCTCGAACTCGGGATCGAGTTTCGTGCGAGCCGCGTTCTCGTCGACGAGTCGCGCGTAGGGGAACTCCGACTGCGGATAGTGGTAGCGCCACCGGTTCCACGAGTGGCTCGGCGTCGCGTCGAGGTACCACCAGTACTCCTTGGGGTCCTCGCCGTGGTTGCCCTGGTTTCCGGTGAGGCCGAAGATCCTTTCCTTCAGGATCGGGTCGCGGCCGTTCCAGAGCGCGAGGCCGAGACAGAGGCGCTGCTCGACGTCGCAGAACCCGGCGAGCCCGTCCTCTCCCCATCGGTATGCGCGCGAGCGGGCGTCGTCGTGCGAGAGGTACTCCCACGCCGTCCCGTGCGCGCTGTAGTCCTCGCGCACGGTGCCCCACTGCCGTTCGCTGACGTACGGGCCCCAGAGGTACCAGTCGCCTGCCTGGCGCAGCCCGTTCTCGAGCTGCCCGAGCGTCTCGACCCGCGCGCGCTCCGCGCCCGGCGCCGGCAGCCCGGCGTCGCCGCCTAGCTCGGCGGCCACGGCAGCCGCACGGGCTCGTAGTCGCCCGGCCAGTCGGCGTAGGCCTCGTCCGGGACGGCGGTCTCCGTTGCGACCGACGCGCCGTGCCTCGCCGCAGCCTCGCTCACCGGGTAGCGGACCTTCTCGACCTCGGGCCTGGCTCCGAGCATGAGGATCGCGCACGGCGCTTCCCCGGAGCCGACGATCACGTGCGCGGTGCCGGCGGGGCAGTGGAAGTAGTCCCACTGCCGGAGTGGCCGCTCCTCGTCCTCGACGATCAGCAGGCACTCGCCCGAGAGCACGAGAAACCCCTCCTGCGCCTCCTCGGAGTGGTAGAGCGCGTTCGGGTCACCCGGCCAGAGGACGCAGACCCGGACGCCGACGTCCGCGAACGGATGGTCGCGCGACTCGAGCGGATAGGTGGCGCCGCCCTTCTCCTCGTTCCGCACGGCAAGCGCGTCGGCGAGGTTCAGGACGAACCATCCGTCCGACCCGACGTAGCGGCCGTACGGCGTCTCGTCGGCGCTTGCTTCCCTGACGGCCACGCGTCCTCCTTCGCTGGTCGTCGCGAGCCTACAACGCGTCCGGTGCTATGTGTTCTCGATACGACGGCGTCTGCCTGGGAGGAAGCCATGAGCGCGAAGAAGTCCACCGCCACGAAGAAATCCGCCGGATTCTCGGCGGAGGAGAAGGCCGCGATGAAGGAGCGCGCCCGCGAGCTGAAGGCCGAGGCGCAGAAGGCCGACGGCGAGGCCGCCCTGCTCGCGAAGGTCGCGGAGATGAAAGGCTCCGATCGCGCGATGGCCGAGACGCTCCACGCGATCGTCAAGAAGAACGCCCCGGGCCTCGTGCCGAAGACGTGGTACGGGATGCCCGCCTACGCGAAGGACGGCAAGGTCCTCTGCTTCTTCCAGAGCGCCGACAAGTTCGGCTCGCGGTACGCGTCGTTCGGCTTCACCGACGAGGCGCAGCTCGACGACGGCGCGATGTGGCCGATCTACTTCGCGCTCAAGGACCTGACGCCCGCCGCGGAGAAGCGGATTGCGGCGCTCGTGAAGCAGGCGGTGAGCTGAGGGCGGGGGCGCCCGCGCACCATGGCGCGCAGGTACGCCTTACGTCTTCTTCCACACACCGGTGAACAGGAGCATCCGTGGCGAGCAGGTCTTGTCGGACGTCGCGTGCAGCGTGAGCCTGCGCGCTGCCGCTTTCCACGTGTAGACGCCCTTGGTGGCACATATGGGTACCGAGCCGATGGTCAGGCGGCTGCCGGCGACGGAGACGGTCGCCGTGAAGTCGGAGTAGGCGCCGCAGCTCTTCGTCCCGGGCGTGTAGGCGACGAGCTTTCCAGCCGGTGTGATCTTCATCAGCCAGACGCCCGCGGACGTTCCGACCGGCAGGGCCGGGACGTGGCGGGACCAGCACCCCACCATCGTTCGCGGCACCGCGCTCGTCGAGCCGGATGCCGCTCCACCGGGAAGGGCAGCGGCGAGCGTGATCGCAAGCGTGCCCACGACGACGGCACCGCGTGCGCCTACGTGCCTCCGCCTCTTCATGCCTGCCTCCTTGTGCACACGCTGAGAAACGCCGAGCCTATTCTCTAGATGCAGTTGCAACAAGGCGCTCGACGCACGTAGACCCGCAGCCGCTGCAAGATGAAGTCCTGTGTCGATGCGGAAGGACGCCCGGCATACCCGACTGGCTCGTGCACGTCTCCCCTGCTGTATCGCGCTCTGCCTCATCGGCCTCGCGCCGGTGACGGGATGCCGCCCGTCGGCGCCTGCGCCCGGCCCGGCCGACCTCTCCATCGAGCGAGATCTGCGCCGTGGCGTCGAGGAGATCCGTGCGACGCGCGATCGAAAGAAGCTCCATGCAGAGCTGGTTCGGCTTCTCGCGCATCTTCGCCGCACTCAGGCGACGACGGCGAGCGCACGGCGAGGGAGAGAGCTCGCGCTCGAGGGGTTCGAGGCGACGCTCAGAGGAGTCAGGAGTCAGCTCGACTTCATCGAAAACGACAGCGGGGAAGTCGCCGCCGCCACGAGGGACGCGAAACGAGCCGACCGATACCTGAGGCTCGGCGCGGCCCGGCTACGCGCGGCCGGACAGGTGCTCGGGGTTCGGGTCGGCGAGCTCAACGGATACTGATGGCGCCGCGGACGACGATTCCCGCCGGCGCCAGCTGTTCCTAGATCAAGCGCACGTCATGTCCTGATCGTGGACTGAAGCCGGACGATCGCCTCGAGACCTCCGTCGGGACGTGGGCGGAGCGCCACCCCGCCCCCATCCGCTCGGACGAGCCGATCGACGATCGTGAGCCCGAGGCCGAAGCCCCCGTCTCCTCCGCCCCGGCGCCAGAAGCGGTCGAACGCGCGGCCGATCTCTCCGGCCGTCATTCCCGGTCCGCGATCGCGTACCGTGATCTCGACCCACGCCCCCGACCGCGCCGCGGCGACGTCGACGCTCGAGCCTGCCGGTGAGACCTCGAGCGCGTTCGCGAGCAGGTTGTCGAGGACCTGCTCGATCCGCCCTGCCGTGACGGATGCGAACGGGCGGCCTTCGACCTGTGCCGAGAGCCGCACCGCCTGCTCCGACGCGAGCGCCGACCACGCCTCGACCCGCTCGGCGATGCTCGCGCCGACGTCGAGCGCGACCGGCTCGCTCGTCGCCCGATCTGCTCGGGCGAGCGTCAGAAGCCCGTCGACGAGGGAGCTCAGCCGCTCGACCTCGACGATGGCCGGCTCGAGCTCGTCGCTCCTCGTGCCCTCCTCCCGAGCGAGGTTCTCGAGACGGAGGCGGAGCGCCGTCAGCGGCGTGCGGAGCTGGTGCGACGCATCGGCGACGAACTCGTCCTGGGAGCGGAGGAGCGCATCGAGCTTGACCACCATGTCGTTGAACTCGCGGGAGAGCTGCTGCAGCTCGGGTGGGCCGTCGAGCGGCGCCCGGACCGCAAGGTTCCCACTGGCGACTTCCCCGGCGGCCGTCTCGATCCGTCTGAGCGGCCTCGTGATCCAGCGCACGAAGCCGAAACCGAGCGCAACCGCGACGGCAAGGACGACGACCGCGATCGCCGCGAGGATCAGCCGGTAGCGGTGGATGCGCGCGTTGACCTCGGCCATCGGATACGTGATCCGCACGGCGCCGTGAACGACACCGCTCGACGCGACCGGGACTGCGACGTAGAGCAGGTCGGTGCCGAGGGTGTTCGAATGACGAACGCCGGTGGCGACGGTTCCTCCGAGAGCAGTCCGGATCTCGGGGCGAGTCGAAAAGTCGCCTCGGGCCGGCCCGGCCGAGTCGACGACGCTGCGCCCCTTGGCGTCGACGACGACGACCCGGCCGCCCGTGTCGCGCGCATACCGGGCACCGAGCGCCTCGAGCGCTGGTGGGGCGGATACGCCGCGCTCGAGCACGTCCTCCGAGAGGGAGCCGACGGCCACGGCATCGCGCTCGACCTTGGTCGTCAGATCGTGCCGCTCGTTTCGCGCGAACGAGACGGCGAGCGGCACCTCGAGGAGGGCGAGGACGACGAGCGCCAGGACGACATAGCTTGCGAGGAGGCGCCTGGTCACGGACGGGCAACGAGCCGCAGCCCGATACCGCGCACGGTCTCGATCCAACCCGGTTCGCCGAGCTTCTTCCGTAGCGACGCGACGTGGACGTCGACGGTCTTCGTCGGCCCGAACCATTCGGTGTCCCACACCTCACGCAGGATCCGCTGGCGCGAGACGACGTCGCCGGGCTCGGATGCGAGCAGCGCCAGCAGGTCGAACTCCTTCGTCGTCAGGTTCAGCGGCTGGTGCCCCATCGTCGCCCGCCGACCCCGAACGTCGATCTCGAGTGACCCGACGTGGATCTGGGCACGGTCGGTGCCGGGACGCGCCCGCCGCATCACCGCCCGAATCCGCGCCAGGAGCTCACGAAACCCGAACGGCTTCACGATGTAGTCGTCGGCGCCGAGCTCGAGGCCGACCACGCGGTCGACCTCCTCGCCCTTGGCGGTCACGACGATGATCGGCACGTCCGAGCGGGCACGCAGCCGCCGACACACCTCTGTCCCATCCATTCCGGGCAGGCGGAGGTCGAGGAGGACGAGGTCGGGCACGGCCGCCTCGAGAGCATCCTCCCCGTTCGAGACGCGGGTCACGTCGAAGCCCTCACGCTCGAGCCCGGCTGCGAGCGGCTTCGCGATCGCGTCGTCGTCCTCGACGATCAGGATCTGCACGAGCGGATCGTCGCACGCGCGGCCGCTCGCGGCGGGCAGTCCGGCGAAGACTTACGCGGGCTTCACCATGCCTTACCTTCGCCTGGCCCGGAGCTTGCGCGGCACCTCCTACGGTCGAAGCACTCATCAGCACGACCAGGAGGTATGAGATGGCTCGCAAGCACCGATTCTCGATCGTCGTCATGCTCGGCGCCGCGGTCGTCGCGGGATTCTTCGCCCTCGGTCGCAGCGTGCAGCTCGGTGCCGCGTCAAAGCCGGCCTCGACTGCGCAGGTCTCGGCCAGGGCGCACTCGCTCGACCGCCTCGAAGCACAGTTGCGCCACCAGCTCGCGGCGCTGCCGCAGGCCGCTCCGAAGGCGCGGTCGGTTGCGACCCGATCCGGGCCGCCCAGTGTCCTGTACGTCCGATCGCCCGCTTCTCCCGTCTCGGCCTCGCACGGCGACGACGGCGGGCACAGTGACGAGGGGCACGGCGGAGCGCTCGGAGAGGCGGGCGGAGATGACTAACCACGTGGTCCGGCTCTACACCGCGTCGGCCGCGATCATCGTGTTCTTCGTCGCGTGGGCCGGAATCGCGGCGCGCCCCTGGGTCACGCCGGCGCCGGATCCGCAGGTCGCTGCTCTCGCGCAGCGTCAGCAGCGCCTCCAGCGCGACGCCAGGCTCGTTCAGCTCATCGCGGCCCGGCGGGCGGCGGCGAACCGAGCAGCCCGGATCGCTGCCCGGGCCGCGGCTCAGGCAGCGCCCGCTCCCGTGGTGCGCATCGTCCATCTTCCACCGATCACCACCACGAGGACGTCGTGATGTTGCGTCGCGGCTTCCACGCCATGGGCACCGACTGCGAGCTCTTCCTGAAGGCGCGGTCTCGTCCGGAGGCGCTGCGCGCGATGGACGAGGCCCAGTGGGAGGTCCGCCGCCTCGAAAGCATCTTCTCGCGGTTCGATCCCGACTCGGAGCTCTCGGAGCTCAACCGGCGGGGGACGCAGCGGGTCGGGCCCGAGCTGCTCGAGGTCGTCGATCTCGCGCTCGCCGCCCGCGTTAGGACGGGCGGCCGCTTCGACCCGACGGTGCACGACGCGCTCGTCGCCGCCGGCTACGACCGCACGTTCGAAGAGGTGTCCGCCGAGGGACGGGGCGACGATCACCGGCCGTCGCCGGCTCGCCGCTGCGCGGGCTCGGTCAGGGTCGCTCGCAGAACGCGCAGGATCGAGCTCGATCCAGGGGTTCACCTCGATCTCGGCGGCATCGCCAAGGGCTACGCGGTGGATCGAGCCGCAGACGTCCTCGGTGAACTCGGCCCGTGCCTGGTCGACGCCGGTGGCGACATCGCCGCCCGCGGACGCGGGTGGCCGATCGGGCTCGACACCGGTGACGGCACGCTCACGCTCGAACTCGGCGATGGTGCGGTCGCGACCTCCGGCCGCGACCGTCGCCACTGGACGAGGGGTAGCGAGGGGTTCCACCACATCATCGACCCCGCCACCGGCATGCCGTCTGCGGGGGATCTCCTCCGCGTCAGCGCCGTCGCGGCGACCGCGACGGAGGCAGAGGTTCGAGCGAAGGCCCTCTTCCTCGCCGGAGCAGAAAGAGCCGAACGCGAGGCGAACGCCACCGCCACTCCCGCCTTGCTCGTCACGCTCGATGGCCGCGCGATCTTCGCGGGAGGGCTCGCATGAAGACCGACCCGACGTTCTGGATCCTCGCCCGGTCGAGCGGCCTTCTCGCCTACGCGTTGCTGACCTCGTCGGTGCTGGCCGGGCTGGTGTTGAAGTCACGCCCGTTCGGCACGGCGCTGAAGGCGGCCACGGTGGCCGACCTCCACCGCTTCCTCGCCATGCTCGGGCTCGGCGCGGTGCTCGCACACGCATCGGCGCTCGTCCTCGACAGCACGGTGCACATCGGGATCGGCAGCCTGCTCGTGCCCGGCCTGGCTCCCTACCGTCCTCTGTGGACGGGGCTCGGAGTGCTCGCCGCCGAGCTGATGGTGGTCGTCTACGCGTCGTTCTCGCTCCGGAAGCGCATCGGGGCGCGCAACTGGAGGCGCCTGCACTGGGCCACGTACCTCATCTTCGCCCTCGCCACCGTGCACGGCCTGACGGCCGGAACCGACAGCAGCCAACCCTGGGCTCTCGGCCTCTACGGCGGAGCGGTCGGTGCGGTGGTCGCCGCCACCGCGTGGCGCGCGCTCGTCCCACCCACGAAAGGAGAGAGTCGTGTACCGCATCGAGATAGACCGGTCGCTGTGTAGCGGCTTCGGAAGCTGCGCAGAGCTCGCATCTCGCTCCTTCTTCCTCGGGCACGACGGGATCGCCGCCGTGCACGAGGCCGAGACGGACGACGACGCCGTCCTCGAAGCCGCAGCGGCATGCCCCATGGGCGCGATCGCCGTGTACGACGAGCGCGGCAGGCAGGCCGCCTGATGTGCCGGAGTGTCGTCATCGTCGGGGCCGGCCTCGCGGGCAGCCGCTGCGCGCAGACGCTTCGCGCGGAGGGGTTCGACGGATCGATCGCACTCGTCGGCGAGGAGCCACACCAGCCGTACGAGCGGCCCGCCCTCTCGAAGGAGTTCCTCGCGGGCACCCGCGAGGAACTCCTTCTGCAGGGATCGACCGCCTGGGCCGAGCTCGAGATCGACCTCGAGCTCGGAGTCCGGGTGGAGCGGATCGACACGACGCGCCGGCTCGCGAGCACGTCGCGCGGCGACATGGTGTGGGATGCGCTCGTTCTCGCGACCGGAGCCCGGGCCCGGCGGCCGGCAGCGTTCGGAGGCAGCGGCGTCCACGTCCTCCGCACGCTCGACGACGCGCGGCGATTGCGTGCAGAGCTCGTCCCCGGCAGGCGGCTCGGGATCGTCGGATCGGGCTTCGTCGGCACCGAGGTTGCGTCGACGGCTGTCGAGCTCGGCGTCGACGTGACGATCATCGACCTGGCCACCCTCCCGTTCGAGCTGACGCTCGGGCCGGAGGTCGGCCGCCTCCTCGCCGACCGCTACCGGGAGCACGGTGTCGCCCTCAGGCTCGGGGCAGGGGTCGAGAGCATGCTGCGCCGGAGCGACGGGGCGCTCCGCGGGCTGCGCCTCTCGAACGGAATGGAGCTCGAATGCGAACTAGTCCTCGTCGCGGTGGGCGCCGAGCCCGCCGGTGAGCTCCTGCTCGGGGCCTCCGGCCCGATCGAGACGGACGAAGGCGGCCGCACGGGACTCCCGAGTGTCTTCGCCTGTGGCGACGTCGCTGCTCCGTGGAGCGCCGAGCGTTCGCGCCACGTCCGTCTCGAGCACTGGACGAGCGCGGCCGAGCAGGCGGCCAGCGTCGCCCGCGCGATCCTCGGCAGAGAGCCGAGGGCCAGACCGACTCCCTACTTCTGGTCGGACCAGTTCGGTCTCCGGCTTCAGCACGTAGGCTCCGCGGGGGGATGGGAGCGAATCGTCCTCGACGGAGATGAGACTTCGCTGGTGGCCCGGTACCTCGCACAGGACGGGAGGCTCGTTGCCGCGTTGCTCGTCAACCGCCCACAGCAGGTCGGTCCGGTCCGGCGCGAGCTCGCCCCGGAGCTCCTCGCCGCCTGATCATGCGCGGCCGGCCGGCACGGATGCTTCTCATCGGGGCCGCCGCAGCGCTGCTCGTCGCCGCCGCGATCGGCGTGAACGTCGTGTTGCTCGGGTACGCCAATCGCGAGCCAGAGCCCGCAGGCAGGCTGAGCCCGCACACCACGATCGCCACGACCTCGACCACGCCGATCCAGACGGCGACGACGAGGGGCGACGACGGTTCGCGCAACGTCGAACCGGACGACTGACGATGCGTTCGCCGGCGGAGCGGAAGGCGGGGGCGCCAGAGATCTCGCGTCTACGGATATGCGAGCCGCTGGCCCCGAGTTACCGAGCTGTCGTGACGTTCATCGCACGTAGAAATCCGCGAACTGACCGGTCTTGTAGTGTCCCGGCAGATTGCAAATGAGCGAGTAGTGGCCCGGCTTGAGCGTCAGGTTCAAGGTTCTGGCTTGGCCGGGAGGCACGCCGCCGATTTCACCGACGTTGCCGCGCTCGTCCGCCTCGTTGCCCTTGAGCAGGTCGCCTGCGGGCTTCGCCGTCTTCAAGACGACGAACTCGTGCCTGACGGTCCCGATGTTGGTGACGACGAACCTCACTTTGCCCCTCGGTGCACCTTGCGTCCCCGGGAAGACGCTGAACTCGTCCACCTGGACGGCCACGAGTGGTTTGGAGGTCACGGCCCCACCGGCCGTGACCAAGCCCGAGGCGACGACCAATGTCACTCCGGCGATCGCGACTGCGAGCCCCTTCATTTACGACCACCCTTCTTGTCGCTGATGTGCAGCAGCGTGCCCCCTCGAGACGAGCGCGCCATCGGGGATTTCACGTACTGATCGGCAAGGCGTGGCAGACCGGCGCTCCCGTCGGGCGACTCCTGGCATCGTCCCCTATCCCGTTTCAGGACGATCGAGCGCCGCCCGACCTTGTTGCCAGCGGCAGTGGAGGCGGCGGGAATCGAACCCGCGTGACATTGCCGCCGGCGTGAAGCTGGAGGGCGACTCGAAGTTGCGGGTCGAGCGCCGCCGATCGACCTAGCTAAGTCGCGAGGGACAGCCGTCAGGTCTGCGCGATCACGAGCACGACGGTCATGACGGCGAGCGCGACGCCGCCGACGGTGAACAGCCCAACGGTGCGGAACCTGAGCGGTCGGTGGCCGCCGGTTCGCAGCGCATGCTCCAACTCGCGCTGGCGTTGTGCGCCGACGATCAACAGCCCGACCGCGAGAGACGCGTAGCCGCAGCCGAGGAGAATGTACGGCCATGCGGCGACGCCGAGCAGTTCCGGGGCGAACCGGCCTACAGCGAGCGCCCCGGCGCTGGCGCCCAGCGAGGTGCGCCACCACGCCAGCCAGGTGCGCTCCGCAGCCATCGACGTACGCCGCTCCTGATCGAGATCGGACGGCGACGTCAGAACTGGACGCAGTTCGTCTGCGGCGTCGGTGTGCTCTGAACCCGGCGGCGGCTGCTGCGCCATAGCCGCATCTAACACAGTTCGTCCGGCAGGGTCGCCGTCACAGCGCGGCACGACTCGTCCTCGAAGCCGTCTCGAAGCTCGGGAAACGAAGCAAGCGCACGGGCACGCCGGTCCTCACTCGGATTCGACACGGCGCAAGTATCAGCTGCAGCCGATCGGGAGTGGAGGCGGCGGGCCAGCCAACCTCGAGGCTCACCGCGTCGCCGTCGGGCGACGGCTCGGCATAGGCTCTAAGCCCCGATGTCTTTCGACGACGATCACGACGAGATACTCGACTTCGGCAGCGGCCAAACCTGGGCGGTGCGATAGGCGGCGCCCTACTAGACTCGCGCGATGTTCGACTACGCCTCCCGGCGGCGGCGCCTCGGCGACCGCCTTGAGGCCGAAGGCATCGCCGCCCTCTTCCTCGGCCCCTCGGCCGATCTCGAGTACCTCACCGGCATCGAGCGGCCCGTGCCGAGCTTCGGGCAGCCGCTCTACGCGCACGGATGGGTGACCGGCGCCTTCTTCCGGCCAAGTGCCGACCCGGTGTTTGTGCTGCCGAGGATGTTCGCGACGTTCGACCTCCGCGAGGCACCTGAGGGCGACACCCTGATAGTGAACGAGCCCGACGACGGGTTCTCGGTGTTCGAGCGCGTCGTGCGTGCCGTCGCGGGCTCGGGCGTGCTCGCGGTCGGCGACAGGATCTGGGCGGAGACGACGCTTAATCTCGCCAGGATCCTCGGGGCCGACCGCCTGCGCACCGGCTCGCGGGTCGTGAACCAGCTGCGGCGGATCAAGTCCGCAGAGGAGCTCGAAGCGATGGGGCGCGCGATCGCCGCGGTCGAGCACACGATGGCCGCGACGGCACCGCTCGTTGTGCCTGGCGTGTCGATGGCCGAGCTCACCGACGCCGTGGAGCACGAGCTGCGCCTAGCCGGCTCGCGCTTCCCCTCGTTTGCGACCCACATCTTCACAGGGCTCGGCGGGGAGGACTTCGACTCCGGCGAGGGCACGGCGCGACACCCGATCACGGAGGGAACCTCGGTTATGTTCGACTTCGGCGGCGTCGTCGACGGCTACTGCTCCGATTTCGGCCGCACGATCTACTGCGGCGCCCCGCCGCCCGATTACCTCGAGGCGTACGACGTGATGCTCGCCGCGCAGGAAGCAGGACGCACGGCCGCGAAGGCGGGCACCCCGGCGCGAGACGTCAACGCCGCATGCCGGCGGCCGATCGAGGACGCGGGCCTTGGCGAGCACTTCCGCCACAGGATGGGGCATTGCATCGGAATGGACGTGCACGAGCGCCCGTTTATCTCGAGCGAGGACGAGACGCCGCTCCAGGCCGGGATGACGTTCACCGACGAGCCGTCGCTCATCATCCCGGGCCGCTACAGCCTCCGCATCGAGGACATCGTCGTGTGCGAGGAGGGCGGCGGGCGGAAGCTCAACTCCTACCCGACCGCCCTCGTCGCCAACTAGCGGCGCAGCGAAGGATTGAGCTCTGGATCTACGCCGGCGACACCTGCGACACGTCGACGGTATAGACCGAGTTGTAGACCGCTCCGCGCAAATCCTTCGTCTTCACGAAGACCTGGGTCGGCTGGATCAGTGGGAAGAATGGGCCGGCCTGGTTGAGCAGCCGCTGGATCGACCGGTAGATCGCCGCTCGTGCGGCGGGCCTCGTGGTCACCATCGCCTTCGCGGCGAGCCTCTCGATCGCCCGGTCGGCGCCCTTCGGCCAGCCGGCGCGGAGGCCGACGAGCTGACCAGGGGTGAAGACGAGATAGTCGGCGGGGTCGGGGTAGTCGGGGCCCCAGAGCGAGAGCCCGAACGCCGCCTTCCCCGACCGGTAGTCGTCGAGAAAGTTCGAGGTGGGCGAGCCGGAGAGCTCGACGTTGATGCCGACCTCCTTGAGGCTCGCCTGGATCTTCTGTGCCATCGAGGTGAACGGGACGCCGTTGATGGTCAGGTCGCTCGGGTAGATCAGCGTCACCTTCTGATCACCGACGCCCGAGGCGCTCAAGGCCGCCTTGGCCCTCGCGACGTTCGTCCGGACGCGGGCACTCTGCGGAAGCGAGCCGAGGAACATCGACGGGATGACACCCGAGGCCTGGATCGCCCCCTTCCCGGCGAGGCTCTTGAGCGAGGCGTAGTCGATCCCGTACCGGACCGCCTTCTGGAAGTCCTTGTTCGACGTGACCTCGGAGACCTTTGCATCGTTGTTGGCCCAGACGAAGAAGATCCAGGTCGAGGGCTGAAGCGTGACCCCGACGTTCTTGTTGCTCTTGAGCGTCAGCGCCTGGTCGGCCGAGAGGTCGACCGCGATCTCGTGCGAGCCGCGGCCGACGTTGAGCAGCTGGGTGGCCGCCACCATGTTGCGGACGACCACGCTCGACCAGCGGGACTTCTTCAGGCCCCAGTACTGCGTGTTCGGCGTCAGCGTGATCTGCGAGGTCGTGCTGTAGGCGTTCAGCGTGTACGGGCCGCTTCCGGCGCCGGCCGAGGCGGGGGAGTTCAGCCAGTTCTCCGCCTTGTCGGCCTTGGCTGCGTTCGCGGCGTCGCTGCCGCCGTTCTTCTTCACCAGCGCCGAGTTGAGGACGCCCGTCGACGGGTTCGCAAGGATCACCGGCAACTGCGTGGCCGGCGTCTTCGAGCGCGCGACGACCGTGTACTTCGAAGGCGCCGAGACCGTGATCCCGGCGAGCAGGAACGACGGGTTGCCCTTCAGATTCACGAGCCGCCGGAGCGACCATGCGACGTCGGCGGACGTGAGCGGCGTGCCGTCGGCAAAGTGGACGTTCCGCTTGAGCTTGAAGGTGTAGGTCTTCGCGTTCGCGCTCACCTTGTACGACGACACGAGCAGCGGAATCGGATGTGTAAGGTCGCCGCCCCTGTACGTGAAGAGCGTGTCGTAGAGCGCGTGGTCGACCAGGGAGGCGGTTGGATCGAACGCCCGCCCCGGGTCGGAGGTCTTGATGGTGAAGGAGTTGTCGACGACGAGCGTCGTCGACGCCGTTCGCGCGGTGGTGCCGTTCGCGACCAGCACCGATGCGGCCACGAGGCCCGCCGCGAGCGACGCGATCAGCGCCCCCCGTCTGCTGCGAATTCCTTTCACGGCTCACGCTCCTTTGTCGGGTGACGGTCGAGTTCTCAACCGTTACGAAGCTATTGGACGTCGCCTCCGGCCACAAGTCGGGCGCGCTCGGCCGGAGAGGCTGCGATCGCGCCCTCGGGCTGCAGCCAGCACGCCGCCGTGCGGCCGCCCGCGAGCGCGACGAGCGCCGGCTCGTCCACGCTGCAGCGCGAGAACGCATAGGGGCAGCGGGGATGGAAGCGACAGCCGCTCGGCGGCTGACCCGGATCGGGCACCTCGCCGGGAAGCGCGTTGGGCAGAAAGCCGCTGCCGTCCGGGTGGGGAATCGCGTTGATCAGCGACTCGCTGTACGGGTGGAGCGGCTGCTCCCAGAGGCGGCTGGTCGCCCCGGTCTCGACCATTCGACCGAGATACATGACCGAGACGGCGTCGGCGACGTGGTGCACGATCGCGAGGTCGTGCGAGATCAGGAGCAGCCCCAGGCCGAGCTCGCGCGAGAGGCTCACGAGAAGGTTCGCAAGCTGCGCCTGCGCGGAGGCGTCGAGCGATGCCAGCGGCTCGTCGAGCACGATCACTGACGGGTCGGCTGCGAGGGCGCGGGCGATTGCGATGCGCTGCCGTTGGCCGCCCGAGAACTCGTGCGGAAACCGATCCGCTGCGGTCGGCGGCAGCCCTACGAGCTCACACAGCTCCCGAACGCGAGCCGGCCGTCCCGCGACGGGGACGAGGTCGAGCGTCTCGAGTGCGTCCGCGAGCTGGGAGCCCACCTTTCGCCGCGGGTTGAGCGATGCATAGGGGTTCTGGAACACGAGCTGGAGGCGGGCGAGATCGCGCGGCCGGCCCCGGCGAGCGAGCGGCACGATCTCGCGGCCCTCGAAGACGACGGATCCCGACGTCATGCGGACGAGCCCCACCGCTGCCCTGGCGAACGTCGACTTGCCGCAGCCCGACTCGCCGACGAGGCCGACGATCTGACCTCGCTCGACGCTGATGCTCGCTCCCGCCACGGCACGCACGCGGCCGCCGCCGCGCCGCTCGTAGTCGACGACGACGTCCGTGAGCTCGAGCGCGGTCATTCTGCGGCGAACGGGTCGACGGGACACGCGAGCGCGCGTCCGTTCCTCGCCACGAGCTCGGGAACGTGGAGCCGGCAGTCGTCTCGCGCGAACGCGCACCGCGGGTGGAACGCGCAACCGGGCGGGATGTTCCCGGGGCTCGGCGGGGAGCCGGGGATCGCCACGAGCGGCTGGTTCCCGCGCAGCTCGGGATGCGGCAACGCGTCCAGCAGTGCGCGTGTGTACGGGTGGCGCGGCAGGCGCAGGACGTCCGCCCGCGATCCCGACTCCACCACACGGCCCGCGTAGAAGATCGAGACGCGGTCGGCGATCGCGGACATGACCCCGAGGTCGTGGGTGATCAGGATCACTGCGAGGTCGTTCTCTCGGCGGAGGCGGTCGAGCAGCCGGAGGATCCCGGCCTGCACGGTGACGTCGAGCGCCGTCGTCGGCTCGTCGGCGATCAGCAGCTTTGGGCGGCAGGCGAGGGCGATCGCGATCGCGATCCGCTGGCGCATACCACCCGAGAACTGGTGAGGGTAGGCGCGAAGGGCTTCGCTCCCGTCCGGGATGCGTACCTGCTCGAGCAGCTCGAGCGCACGGCTCTCGGCGGCGCGGCGGTCGAAGCCGAGGTGGAGCCGAACGTGCTCCGTCAGCTGGCGCCCGATCGTGAGCATCGGGTGGAGCGACGTCATCGGGTCCTGGAAGACCATCGCGAGGTCGCGCCCGGCGAGCTCGCGACGCCGTGCGGCGGCGAGGGCGAGCAGGTCGCGGCCGTCGAAGCTCACGTGCCCTTCGACCGCAGCTCCGTCGGGGAGCACGCCCAGCAGAGCGAGCATCGACATCGTCTTCCCGCTCCCGCTCTCCCCGGCGACGCCGAATACCTCTCCCTCCTCGACCCGGTAGTCCACACCGTCGACGACGGTGAGCAGCCCGCCTGCCCCGGGGAGCAGCACCCGAAGCCCGTCGACCTCGAGGAGGCTCATGGTTCGTCCGAGTCACGGACGCCGCTGCGCGGATCGAACACGTCGCGGAGGCTGTCACCCAGGAAGTTGAAGGCGAGCACCACGGTGAAGATCGCGAGGCCCGGGAACGTCCCCATCCACCACCACTGGAAGTACTGCGTCCCGTCGGCGACCATCGATCCCCACTCCGCCTGCGGCGGCTGTGCGCCGAGGCCGAGAAACGACAGGCCCGAGAGGAGGAGGATCGCCGTCGCGAGGTCGAGCGTCATCAGGACGAACACGGGCCCGATGACGTTCGGAAGCACGTCCCGGACGAGCGCGCGGCGGGCGCTCGCGCCGAGCAGCCGAGCCGACTGCACGTACTCCGTGTCGCCGACGCTCATGACGAGCCCGCGCACGATGCGTGCGTACGGCGGCCACGCGACGATCACGATCGCGATCGCTGCATTCTGGAGGCCGCGGCCGAGCACCGCTGCGACCACCATCGCGAGGATGATCGGCGGGAACGCGAAGACGAGATCCGTGCCTCGCATGCAAAGGCCGTCGAGCGGGCCGCGGAAGTAGCCGGCGACCGCCCCGATGATCGCTCCGACCGTCGCGGCGACCGCCACGACGAGGAGCGAGAGCGGCAGCGTCACCCTCGCGCCGTAGACCACGCGGCTGAAGACGTCGCGGCCGAGCTCGTCGGTGCCGAAAAGGTGCTCCCACGACGGTCCCGTCGAAGCCGCGAAGCCCTGCGTAAGGGGATCCGCCGGCGCGATAAGCGGGGCGAATATCGTCACCACGATCCAGCCGGCCACGATCACGAGGCCGACGACGGCGAGCGGCTGGCGCAGACCGGGGTGGATCCGGCGTCGACGTGTCAGCGAGCGTGCGCGGAGCACAAGGGTGGTCACGAGACGCGGATCCTCGGGTCGATGACGCCGTACAGGATGTCGACGATGAAGTTCACGGTCACGTAGACCGCCGCGACGAAGAGGCTGACGCCGGCGATGGCGGGGACGTCGATGTTGACCGACGCCTGGTAGGCGTACTGGCCGACGCCCGGCCAGGAGAAGATCTTCTCCACGAGCACCGCGCCTGTGAGGACGTTGGCGAAGACCAGGCCGAGCACGGTGACCACTGCCGGCAACGCGGCCCGGAGGATGTAGCGGCGGACGACGATCCGCTCCGGCATGCCCTTCGCTCGGCCGGCGCGGACGTAGTCGTTGCCCACCACCTCGAGCACGGCAGAGCGTGTAAAGCGCGTGAGCAGGCTGACATTGAACGCCGCCAGCACGAGCGCGGGCAGCAGGAGGTGGTGGAATGACGTGCCGAAGAGGCCCAGGTTCCCGTCGAGGAGCGCGTCCACGGTGTACATGCCGGTGACGCTGGGTGGTGGGCTCGTGCCCGGGTCGAGCCGTTGGCCGCCCGGGAACCATCCGAGCCGGTAGAAGCCGACGTAGAGGACGATCAGCGCGATCCAGAACGTCGGCATCGAGATGCCTGCGAGCGAGGCGACCCGCAGCGCGTGGTCGGTCGGCCGGTTGCGGCGAAGCGCCGAAACGATCCCGAACGTGACCCCGACGACCGCCGCGAACGCGATCGAGTAGAGCGCGAGCTCGGCGGTCGCGGGAATGAACTGTCCGAGATCGTGCGTGACCGCTTGGTGCGTGAGCGACGACTGCCCAAGGTCTCCATGGACCAGGTGCTTCAGGTAGATGAGGTAGCGCACCGGGAGCGGCTTATCGAGCCCGTAGTGCTCCTCGAAGGCCTTGACCGCAGCGGGATCTGCGGCGGCCTGCTCACCGAGGTTCGTCGCCGCAGCGTTGCTCGGCACGAGCTCGGTGAGCAGGAACGCGACGAGCGTGATCCCCAACATGAGCAGCACGAAGGCGCCCAGCCGGCGGAGGACGAAGCGGATGAGGCTCGTTGACGGACCGAGCCGTCGGCGCTGCGCCGCGGGGGCCGTCTCCGACACGGGTGCAACGGTCACCGGAATGAGGCTAGCCGTCGTCTAGGATCGGCGATCGTGCCGAGCGGATCACGCGACGAGCTGCCGGTGGTCGAGATCGTGCCCGGGTACTCGAGCCGGATGGCCGACTGGGGCGGAATGACCGTTGCGTTCGAGAGGGCGCACGCGGGCCAGGACGCCTCGAGCATGGTCAAGGGGCTCCCGGACGACCGCTGCCAGGCCCCGCACTGGGGCTACCTGTTCTCGGGACGGATCATCGTGGACTACGGCGATCGCCAGGAGACGATCGAGGGAGGGCAGGCCTACTACGTCGCGCCGGGCCACCGGCTCACGTTCGAGACGGACTGTGAGGCGCTCGAGTTCACCCCGACGGACGCCCTCGAGCAGACGATGGACGCGGTCCGCCGGAATTCCGCCACCGGCGAGACGGTCGGCGGTTGAGCGAGGACGTCACCGAACTCTTCGACCTTCGGGTGATCGTCGAGCGGATCGAGGGGCGATCGGCCTGCGGGCTCGAGGTCGGTGACTACTTCGAGCTGACCGAATACAGCCGCCTGTGGATTTCCCCAAGCACTCCCAGAAACATGTTCTCGAGTCGCAGAGACGGTCTGAGGAGAACCGTGATCCCGGAGGCCGTTGCCGGGGACGTTGCGCGGCTTGCGACATTGAGCAGCCCGCCGACACGCGTCTCTCGGCACACGCTCCTCGAGGCCGTCCAAGACGAGCAAATCGAATCGTTCCCCACGGAAACCTGCAAAACCCCTGCTAATCGCGATTTCATGGAGGCGGCGGGAATCGAACCCGCGTCCGCGGTCGTACCGAACGAACGTCTACGAGCGTAGTCCGCGCTTGAATC
>Ga0207678_10001843_pt1 | contig 19431 bp, 11 predicted proteins | sample KBSC63metaG_FD_184319 | JGI IMG/M metagenome (GOLD analysis project Ga0207678, IMG submission 184319) | Corn rhizosphere microbial communities from Kellogg Biological Station, Michigan, USA - KBS C6-3 metaG (SPAdes) (version 2) | ecosystem: Host-associated > Plants > Roots > Rhizosphere > Soil ...
GGGCAGCGGGCTATAACCTCGCGGTCGACGCGTTCAACCGCTCCCACCCCGACATCTGCGTCACGCTGGAGAACAACGGCGCAGCCAACGACGAGTACACGAAAATCGGCAACACGCTAAAAGCCGGCAACGGCGCTCCTGACATCGCCGAGGTCGAGTACTTCGCGCTGCCCTCGTTCGAGATCACGAAGAGTCTCGTCGACCTCACGAAGTACGGTGCGAATGACCACAAGGCTGATATCGCACCAGTCGCCTGGGCCCAGGTGAGCCAGGGCAGCGCGGTGTACGCGATCCTGGAGATGAACGACACGCTGCGCGCCGGGGCCGAGCCCGTCGCCATCTACAACTCGAGCCAACCCCCGAGCGACGCGCGCCCCGCCATCAAGTGGGACGGCGAGTGGCAGGTCACGCTGGAAGTATTCCGCGACCTGGGAGCCGCCTTCGCCGTCGTGCTCGTCCTCATTTACGGCTTGCTCGTCGGTTGGTTCCGCTCCTTCAGCACGCCCCTGGTCGTCATGGCGGCCATCCCCTTCTCGCTGATCGGCATCCTCCCCCTCCACGCCGCTCTGGGCGCGTTCTTCTCGGCCACCTCCATGATCGGGTTCATGGCGGGCGCGGGCATCGTCGTGCGGAACTCGATCCTGCTCGTCGACTTCACGGAGGCCCGACTGCGGGAGGGCATGCCCCTGGAGCAGGCCGTCGTCGAGGCGGGCGCCGTGCGCTTCCGCCCCATGCTGCTCACCGCGCTCTCGGTCGTGGCGGGCGCGGCGGTGATCCTGTTCGACCCCATCTTCCAGGGCCTGGCGCTGTCCCTCGCCGCCGGCGAGGTCGCGTCCCTGCTCATCAGCCGCATGGCGGTGCCGGTGCTGTACGCGATGGCCGCGCGGCGCCGTGCCAACGCCCTGGTCGCCCCGCTCGCCGCTGCGCCTGCTCTGACGTGAATCAACGACTCCTCCAGCCGAGCGCTCGCTCGACACCGAAAGGAAGCATCCTCATGCAGACCGCTACCATCGTCCGCGCGCACGACCTGCCGTGGCAGCCGAGCCCCTCGCCCTCCGTGTGGCGCAAACGCCTGTTTCACCAGGGCCCGGCAGAGGCGGGCACGGTCAACTCGCTCGTGCGCTTCGACCCGGGCTCGGAGTTCCCCAGCCACGATCATCCCGACGGCGAAGAGGTCCTCGTCCTGGAAGGTGTCTATTCCGACGAGCGCGGCTCATTTCCGGCGGGGACCTTCCTGCTGAGCCCGGAGGGCTTTCGACACGCGCCCTTTTCGCTCCAGGGCTGCCTGCTGCTGGTGCGGCTGCGGCAATACGCGGGGACCGATCGCGAGCAGGTCGTGCTCGATACGAAGGCGGCCCCGTGGGTCACGCTGGCGCCCGGCGTGCGCAAGCAGCAGCTCTACGAGTCTGCTCGCTATCCGGATGCCAAATCGCTGATCGAGCTCGAGCCGGGCAGCGAGTTGCCTCGCGACGAGCTGAGCGAGGGGGCGGAGCTCTTCGTGCTCAGCGGAGAGCTCGAAAATGAGGAGGGCCGGCACTCCTGCCATACGTGGCTGCGCCTGCCGCCGGGCGGGGCGCCGAGGCTGCGCACCGTCGAGGGGTGTCGATTGTACGTCAGCTCGTAGCGCGGGCCCTACCGGCCGGCCACGTGGCGATGCACTGCCGACGAGCGCCTTCGATTCGGATTTTTGCTCCCGAGCTGGCCGCATCACAGGCGCTCGTGCGTCTATCTGGGGACTCGAAGCACGATCATGAGCACCCCCGATTTTCCGGCAACTTACACACGGTTCTGGGGCCCGATTCGGGCCAAGTGCCGGCGGCTACTGGGGGCGACGGGGGCTGCCGACGAGGTGGCGCAGGAGGCGTTCCTGCGCCTCTGGCAGTCCGGGCCGGCGCTGGGCGGGCCGACGGAGGCGCGTCAGGTGTTGGCCTGGCTGTATCTGACGTCGACTCGGCTGTGTCTGGATGCCTTGCGACGGTCGCGATTGTCTACGGCCCTGGCGGGCGCGACGGGACCGGCGTTGTCGTGTGCCGTGTCTCCGCATGAGGTGGTGGCGGCCCGGGCGGAGATCCTGGCGCTGTGTGAGCGCGCGCGGGCGGAGGAGCTGGAGGCTGCGTTGCTGGCGCGTGTCGACGGCTTGCCTCACGCGGAGGTGGCGCTGGTGCTCGGGGTGTCGGAGCGCACGGTGCGGCGTCTGCTGGACGCGTTCGATCAGCACCAGCAGGGGCTGCGGGAGGAGCTGTCATGACTGCGAGCGAGGAACACCTGTCGATGTTCGAGCTGGATCTGTACTTCGCGACGCAAGCGTCGGATGCTCGGATCGAGGAGCATGTCGCGAGCTGCGAGCGTTGCAGCGGTTACCTGGCGGAGCTGGAGGTATTGCAGAAGGGCGTGCCGTCGGTCCGCGGCGCGGCGAGCGAGACGTTCCCGCGGCGCTCGCCCGCACGGCGCTCGCCCGCGCGCTCTCGTGCTCTCGCGCTCTCGCTGGCGGCCATCGCCGGGTTGAGCGCCGTGACGGCGCTGCTGGTCGTGCCGCGCGCTCCGGATGTGCCGGTGGTGGCCGTCAAGGGCGGACCGGCGGTGCAGTTGCTGGTACGGCGAGGCGAGGAGACGCGACCGTGGGACGGGTCGAGCCCGCTGCGAGCGGGGGATGCGCTCGGGCTCCGGGTGGTGTGCGAGGAGTTCGCGCGGGTGGCGGTGGCGTCTGGAGACGCTCACGAGCGCTGGTCGCAGCTGTCGGAGGGGGCGTGTCCGCCCGCAGGCGCGGCGCTGCCGTTCACGCTGCTGGTCGACGACGCTCCGAGCGCTGAACACCTGGCGGTGGTATTCAGCAAGTCGACGCTCGCTGGGCCCGCGCTGGGGCAGGCCATCGAGGCGCGGCGGCTGGACGCGCAGGTCTGGGTGACGCGCTTCGAGCTCGTCAAGGAGCCGTCTCGATGAAGACGTTGCCACTGCTGGCGGCCCCGTTGCTGGCGGCCCCGTTTCTGGCGGCCCCGTTGCTGGCGGGGTTCGCGCTCGCCGTCCTGGTCGTTGCAGCACCGCTGCGCGCTCATGCGGCCACACCGGGCCGCTCGATCGCCATGCTGGTCGGAGCGAATGCGCCGGCGCCAGGACGCACGCCGCTGCAGTTCGCGCTGCGCGACGCGGCCCTGATGGCAGACACGCTGGCGCGGACCGGGCGCTTCACCAAGGCGGACATCGTCACGCTGCTGGAGCCGGGGCCGCGGCAGGTCCTGGCGGAGCTGGAGCGGGTCGCGAGCAGCGCGCGCGAGTCCGACGGTCCCGGCTTGTTCGTGTTCTACTACTCGGGGCACTCGGATGGTCAGCACCTGTTCCCCGGCGGGGAGGCGCTGGCGTTGACAGACCTGCGCGCGGCCATCCAGCGGCTGCCCGCGCGCGTGCACGTCGCGATCCTGGATACCTGTCGGGGCGGCAGCTGGACGAATACCAAGGGCCTGAGCGTGGGGCCTCCGCTGCGAGCGATCGACTTGCTCGACGCCGACACGGCCGGCACGGCGCTGCTGTCCTCGAGCTCGGGCGTGGAAAATGCGCATGAGGCTGCCGTGTACGGCGGCTCCTTCTTCACGCATCATGTGGCGGCGGGGCTACTCGGCGCGGCGGACGCGAGCGGCGACGGCAACGTGACGCTGCAAGAGGTGTTCAGCTACGCCAAGGAACGCACCGTGCGTGACAGCGCGCATCTGGCGCCGACGACGCAGCATCCGAGCTTCGAAATCGAGCTGCGCGGGCGCCAGGACGTGGTGCTGGCGGAGCTGGTGCAGAGCTCGAGCCTGCTGGAGCTCACGCAACGCCATGCCCTGGAGGTGGTGCGCCTCGCGAGCGGCCTCACCGTGGCCGAGACGTTACCGACCCAGCGCACGGTGCGGCTGGCGCTACCCACCGGCGACTACGTGGTGCGCCGCGTGAGCGACCAGCGCGTACTCAGCAAGGACGTGAGCGTCACGCCGGGCGCCCCCGTACACGTCGACGAGAGCGAACTGACGCCCGCGGACGAGCGCCTGGCGGCGAAGGGCGCGGGTCCCGCGTTCGATCCGCCGAGCGCACACGACAGCCTGCCGGCATCCACCTGGGAGCTGCGCCTCGGCATCGGGGTCACCACGGGGCATCCGCGCGACTTCGGTGCCCCCATGTTCTCCACCGAGGCCCCGATCGATGATCCGCTGAAGCGAGAGCTGTCCGCGGTGGGCTCGTTCACGTATGCGATCACGGATCGGCTGTCCTGGAGTGTCCCCCTGCCCGCCTTCGCGTATCGCTTGGGCGACGAGGGCGACTGGACGCTCACCGCGCGCGGCGGGCTCACGGCGTTCGGCTACTCCAACATCGAGGGCGCCATCGGCAGCCTCGATGCCGGCGTGGGCGCGCGCGCCTGGTTGTCGCCCCGTGTGTCCCTGCTCGCGACCACCTCCAGCGACTGGGCCTTCGGCAGCCCCGATCGCGAGCGAGTGATCGAGCTGCGCGGCAGCCTGGGCGTCACCTGGGCGGTCAGCGACCGAGTCAGCATCGCGCTCGGCGCGGGGTACAGCGGCGGCCCAGCGCTCCACGACGTCACCCTCCAGCAACCCGACGGCACCGCGCTCGTCCTCGACGACCCGATCGACGGGAGACTGGTCCTGGGCGCGCTGCAATCGCTCGGGTATCGACCCTTGCCGCTGCTCCAGCTGTACGTCACCGACTGGCTGTCGATCGACGCATACGCCTCCTGGGCCATCAACCTCGACAACGGCGACGTGCGCGATCGCTTACTCGCCGGGTTCAGCTGGACGTTTTGAGCCGATCGCGCGCACCCACTCAGCAAGTCAGGGCCGATACCTGGCGCAGAAGCTGCTCGACCAGTCCTCGTCGGTACAGCGCCGGGCGTCGCAGGGAGAGAGGGCTCGGCGCCGCGAGGTGCCAAGCGTCTCCAGGAGGGACCGCCGGGCGGCCGCGGCACTGTGCGATGGCGGCGAGCCTCCCTCTCGAGCGAAACCAAGACCTCAGCCGGGTCGGGGCAGTTCGTCGATATCGAATCCGCCATGGCGGCGGCTTCCCTTCCGCAGCAGCCAGCTCTGTGGAAGGACAACCGGCGCCTCTAGCCCTGAGCTGGCACGCCAATGCGCGCGAGTTCGCGCTGCCCCAAACGCGAGCTCGCCAGGTCGCTGAAAATTGTCGAACCACGCCGCAGAGGAACGGCTGTCGATGAAGCCGGCAGGTAGCGCTGCCGACGCCATAATCACGGCCGCCGCTTGGTGCTTGCGCGCATTGAGCAACACATAGCGCAGCGCAAAGTGGACAGCGCGCGGCGTCTTCAGCGCTCTCGAGTGGTAGCGATCGGCAAACACACGGCCGCGACGTGCGAGCGTGCGATTGACGGCTCTGGCCACGCGCACCGATAGGCCTTGCAGGCCCATCGCCAGGGCGCGGCTGTCCTGTGCTTCCGCGATCAGGTGCAGGTGATTTCCCTGAACCGAGAAGTGTACGAGGCGAAAGCCAAAGCGTTCTCGGCCTGCAGCGAGCGCGAAGCGCACCTTGTTGAAGAGCCGCCCATCGCGCAGGGGAGGCCGGCAACGATGCGCAGCGTGACGTGCACGGGATGGTGACGAGACAATACCGGGCGCCGCAGGTGCGAGACGCCGGCTGCTTCCCCCTTTGGGGGGCGACCGGCTCCCTTGCGCTTGCCACCCCACGTTCGAAATGTGAACGCGAGCTGTGAGTCGCGAGCCATGAAGATGATTTAGCACAAAAACAGCGACGAAACCATGGTCTGAGGGTTCCTCACAGAAGATGGAGCGATTCGATCAGTAGACCGAAGGGAAATGCGCCGTCCGCGCAGCGAGGATGGTACAACAGCTCTGTGCGTCGTGCTCGGCTCGACAGCATTTAGCGAGGTTTCGGGCACGAGGATGGCACCCGAATCTCCTTCGCGCAGGCTTTGCCGGCGCTACGGCGGTGGCGAAGTGTCTGGGCGACGGCAGACCCTACGCCAGCAGCTCAGACTCGCGACAGCTGCGCATCGTGCTGGGACCACGTCCCAAGCGCCGCAAGAGGCGACGCTCTGACCCGGACTATCAGCGTCAGCGAGCCATGGAGCCCGAGCTGCTCACGACAAATCTCGAAAATGAGCCTGCTCATGCAACTGGATCGAGGTCACCAACGTGAACCTTTGGGCGAGCGGCACCACGCGCGCTCGAGTTCAAGCTCAATCCGGACCCGTCATTTGCTTCAGAAGCTACACTGCGCGGTGCCGATGATGCCGTCGGCGAGCGCGATGCCGTTCGTTCCGCTGCTGCTGAAGCGGCTGACATCGCAAACCCCGCCCGCGTCGCTGCAACCTGCGGCGTTGCGGCGGGGGCAGAGCGCGACGTTGTCGCTGAGGCATTGCAGGAAGCCGTTGCACGCGGCCGCCACCTCTACGCTCGCGTTGTTGCTGGTGCACTGGAGGCTGGTCGAGAGGCGGCGGGCGCAGCGCGTGCAATCCCCTTCCTGCCCTCCACAGCAGCGGCCATCCTGGCACGCGCCCGACTGACAGTCGCTGTCGAGCGCGCAGGCACGGCCGGGCGCGCAGGCCCCGCACACCCCGCCGCAGTCGATGTCCGTCTCGTCTTGGTTGCGCACGAAGTCGTCGCAGCTGGGCGTGGCGCAGCTGCCGTCGCTGCAGATCCCGGTGGCGCAGTCCGAGTCGCCGCGGCAAGCGCCGCCTGCAGCGCAGCCGGCGCAGGTGCCGCCGCAGTCGAGGCCTGACTCGCTACCATTCTGCAGGCCGTCCTGGCACGCTGGCGGAGCGCAGCGCTGTGTCGCCGGAGGGCAGGAAAGCCCGCTCGCGCAGTCTGCGGAGTTGCTGCAGCCATCCCCCTCGGCGCAGCGCGTCGTGCACGGGCCTGCGCAGTCGACGGCGCTCTCTCCCTGGTTCCGGATCCCGTCCGAGCAGCTCGCCGCCACGCAACTGCCGCCCGAACAGTGATGCGAGTCGCAGTCCGAGTCGGCGCTGCACTGTGCGTTCGTCGCCGGCGTGAGCTCCACTCGCATCAGCTCGCACCCGGGTAGCTCGGAGGAACCGTTGCAATCCGTGCTCACTTCGCCGTCGGAGCGCTGGGAGTCCAGAGCCAGCGCTGCTGGTGGCACCGCAGCTTGCTGCAGCATCGCCGCTGGCGGCGCGGCAGAGGTGGTATCTTCCTGCGCAGGCAGATCATCGATCCGCGGTGGCTCGTAGTCGCCGCTGAGTGTGCAAGCGAACAGCTGCACCGAGACCAGCCCCAACAGGGCGCACCATGTATACTCTCGACGGGGAGACATAGCGTGCTGCGCGGCAGAGCTCGCTCGATCCTGCGATCGGGAACGGCCGCTGCGCCTGCGCGCCGGTGCCGGATGCGGACCCGGCTTTCGCGAGTTGCGGCGCACACTGATGATACGTCCGTCGCGTGTTCACGCGAAGCCGATCCAACCGGTTTGTGAGCCTCGGCCCGCTCTCGGTGGAATATGCGAGTATCGTTCTTTCCAGCGTGCACCGCCGCGGCGCGTAAAACTGCGCCGAAAACCCACGGTGTAGGCGCGGCGGCGCCCGTGTTGCATGCATGTGGGGCTCGGCAGTGCCCCGCGTTGGGCGACGCCAGGAGGGCCCATTCTGGCGTCGCTGAGCGCCGCGCGGGGACGAGCCCTTCAGCCTTCAGGCGCTGGCGGCCACCGCTTCGGTGATGGACTCCCCACTCGCGTCGTCGGCGAGATCGGCATCGACTGCGCTCACTCCCGAGCCCGGCACCCCCGATTCGCGTGGGGGCGGCTTCACCGTTTCGAGAGCGCCAGCGTCTTCCCCGTGGAACACGACTCCGTTGATCCTCTCGCAGAGAGCCGAATCGCAACCGAGCTCTGCCTCCTCGAGACTCAGGGCGGGGACCGCACCCATCAGAGAGTTCGTCAGGAACACATGGTCGGCCGCCAGCAGCTCCTCCACCGTGACGCGCCGCTCCTCGACGGCGAAGCCCCAGTGCGTGAGCAGCCGCCGAACTTCGGCCGCCATGGTGCCGGGCAAGGCGTGCTCGGAAGCAGGAAAGCACGCGGTAGCACCGAAGACGCAACACACGTTGGCGGTGTTGGTCTCCGATACGGAGCCGTCCGCGTTGAGGATCAACGCTTCGTCCGACCCCTGGCGCTTGGCCCAGTCGCCCGCCAATTTGTAGAACATGTAGTTGAGCGTCTTGTGGCTGGCGAGGGGCGTGTGCCGGGCGTGGGGATACACCGCGAGGCGCAGGCCGGGGCGCTCGCTGAGCACCGAGCGCTGCGCGTACGGCTTGGCGCTCGCGAACAGCACGTGCGACGAGCGGGCACCCTCCGGCTTGCCTGCAGCCGCCACCAGCTTGACCACGGCGTCCGCGCTCGAGAGCCCATTCCTCTGGATGAGCTGGGCGATCACGTCGGGCCAGGTGACATCCGGCGGCGCGGAGCGGAAGAACTCGCGCCAGGCCCGCTCGAAGCGTTGCAGGTGAGCGGGGAGCAGGATCGGGCGGCCCGCTTGCACTCGCAGCGTCTCAAAGAAGCCGAAGCCGTATGCCAGACCGTCACTGTCCAGCGGCAGCGAGGCGGCTTCGCTGGGTTTGAAGGCTCCGTTGTGCCAGACCGTGCCCGCGCTCGCCGGCTCGCCGCTGGGCCGATCCAGGGCGTTCATGAGCGTGCGCCCCTTGTGCAGCGTCTCTTCGAACTCGCTCGCTGGATCCGAGTCGAACACGATGCCACCTCCGACGGAGAACACGACCTTGCCGTCGCTGAAGGTCGCGGTGCGGATCGCGATCGAGAGATCCATGGTGCCGTCGAACCCAATGTAGCCGATGCTGCCGGTGTAGATGTGTCTGCGCACCGGCTCCAGCTCGTCGATGATCTCCATCGCGCGGATTTTCGGGCAGCCGGTGATCGAGCCCCCCGGGAACGTGGCGCGGAGCAGATCGACCGCATCCATTCCGTGGTCGAGCTCGCCCTTCACGATCGAGACCTGGTGATAGACATTCTGGTAGGCCTCGAGGCGCTTGTGCTCGACCACGCGCACCGAGCCCGGGCGGCAGGCCTTGCCGATGTCGTTGCGCAGCAGGTCGACGATCATCGAGAGCTCGGCGTCTTCCTTCCTGCTCTCCTGTAGCTCGGTGCGCAGCGCCTCGTCCTCGGCGGGCGTCTTGCCACGAGCTCGGGTGCCCTTGATGGGCCGCGTCTCCACGCTGCCGTTCCGGAGCTCGATGAAGCGCTCGGGAGAGGTGGAGACGATCTGGTGGTCTCCGGCGTTGATGTACGCGAAGAAGGGAGCCGGATTGGCTGCGTACATCGTGGCGAAGGTGTCGAACGGGTCCCCGGAGAAGCGCGCTTGAAAGCGCTGGGACATGTTCACCTGGTACACATCGCCCTCGACGATATAGTTGCGAATGGCCTCCACCGCCGAGAGGTATTCTGCGCGCGAAAAAGCGGACGTGATCTTGCTGGACCTTTGCGGCACGACCTCGCGCGGCGCGGGCGGCGCAGCGAGCGCCTCCTTGAAGCGCGCCAGGTCCTGGCGGAGCGCTGCACCGTGCTCGTCCCCCTGGAAGCGCAGCGCCAGGAGCGTCGTCGCCTGTGTGACCCGGTCGTGGACCACGAGGATGGCGGGCGCCACGAGGTACAAGAGCGGCAACTCGAGATCGTCGATGCTCGTTCTCGGCAGGTGCTCCAGGCAGTCCTTCAGATCATACGCCAGATAGCCGAGCAGCCCGCTGCACAGCGGCAGCGGCAGGTCCAGCTCCGGCAGGCTGCAGTGCTGCAGCACGCGGCGCAGGGTGCTGAACGGGTCGCCGTCGAGCTCGACACGCTGGTCTGCATCGACGAGCGTGGTCCGCGCGCGCTGCCCGCTCAGCGAGAGCCAGGGATAGACACCCAGAATGTCGTGACGGGCGCAGTCGAGCTTGCCGCCGCTCACCAGGGCCACGGTGCCCGGCAGATGTGCGAAGCGGCGCACCACGTCCACGAACGGCTCGTGCAGCTCCAGGGCTTCGGAGTGCACTCCCGTGGCTCTTCGGAGCCAGGCCAGGCTGGCGAGGGTCGCATCGTTGTTCATGACAGCCTTTCCTTCAGCGGACCCGAACGCAGAAAGTTCTCGACCAGCGTGAAGCCGTGCTGGGTCAGGAAGCTCTCGGGGTGGAACTGGACGCCAAACAGAGGATGGCGCACATGCTGCACCGCCATCGGCACACCGTCGCTGGAACGGGCGTTGACCCGGAGCTCGTCACTGATGCCGGTGATGGCCAGGGAGTGATAGCGCGCCACGGTCAGCGGCTGGGGGACGCCCGCGAACAGGCCCGCTCCGTCGTGATGCACGTCGCTCGTCTTGCCGTGCATCGGAACCGGCGCATGCACGGTGGTGCCGCCGAACGCCTCGTTCATGCACTGCATGCCCAGGCACACTCCCAGGAGCGGAAACTGGCCCGTGCAGCGGCGGATCAGCTCGGTCGAGATTCCGGCGGCGCTCGGGCTCTTGGGCCCCGGGCTCACGAGGATGTAGTCGGGCCGCCGCCCCACGACGTCCTCGACCGAGAGCGCATCGGCGCGAAACACCGAGATGTCCAGCTCGTAACGCCGGAACATCTGGACGAGGTTGAAGGTGAAGGAGTCGTAGTTGTCGATGACGAGAAGCTTGGCTGTCATGCTGGCCTCCGGACGCCGTCCCCCCCTGGCGGCCGCTACAACATCGTGTGCCCGCCATCGACCGGCACGTAGGTGCCGGTCATGAACTGCGAAAGGTCGCTCGCCAAGAAGAGCACCGCGCCCGCGATGTCCTCGGGTATCCCATTGCGGCGCAGCGGGGACTGGAAGGCGATCGTTGCCTTGTTGTTCGCGTGCATGGGACCCGCCGCATCCGTCAGGGTGAGACCGGGCGCGACCGTATTGACGCGGACGCCGCCAGGACCGAGCTCGGCAGCGAGGGCACGAACAAAGGCGTCGAGCGCGGCCTTGGCCGTAATTTGGGCCAGGAATCCTTCGTTGCCGCGCCGGGAGAGGGCGCTCGAGACGGCCACGATGCTGCCGCTCTTGCGCCGGAGCATCTCGGGGGCGACGGCCTGAGCCGGGTAGAAGATCGCCTTGAGCTCGTCGCTCACCTTGCGTTCGAGATCCGACCATACGTAGTCAACGAAGGCCCGATGCCGAAAGTTGATATGGGCGTTCGCGACCAGCACATCGATGCGCTCGAAGCGCCGGCGCACCGCCGCCACGAGCTCGGCCACATCGGCGGCGTCCGTCACATCTGCCTGGAAGATCTCGGCAGTCCCGCCCTCAGCCTCGATCTGCTGCTTGACGCTCTGAGCCTGTTTTTCGCTGTCCCGGTAGTTGATGGCGACCTTTGCGCCATGCTCCGCCAGGAGCATGGCGGTGGCGAGGCCGATACCGCGGCTGGCGCCGGTGACCAGCGCCACCTTGTCCTCGAGCAAGCCAGCGCTGCCGCGCGGCTTCGAAGCGCGGCGCGTCGTGGACGGAGGCTGCGCCGCGGCCTCGCTGGTGCGCTCGCTGGGCGGCTGGCGCGCGATCGCGCGGTCGATCAGCAGCGCGAGCGAGTCCAGCCGCGACTCATCGAAGAACTCCGACAGGCTGAGCTCGATGCGAAACAGGTCCTTGATCCGCGCCAGCGCGCGCATCGCCGAGAGCGAGTGACCACCGATGTCGAAGAACTGCGTCTGGCGCCCGATGCGCTCGCCGGGCACCTCCACGACCTGCGCCCAGATGGCGGCGAGCGTGCGCTCGGTCGGGCTCGCGGGAGGATCGTGAGCGCCGCTTTGTTGCAGCTCTCCCTGCACCTCCAGGAGCGCGCGACGATTCAGCTTTCCGTTCGGCAGCTGCGGCATCCCGTCGAGCAGGACGAAGGCGTCGGGGATCATGTAAGCCGGGAGCCGATCTCGCAGGAAGCCGCGCAGCTCCGCGAGCTGAACACCCTTGCCGACCTCGCTCGTGTAAAACGCGATCAGCCGATCGCCCTGGGCCACTACCGCCCGGTCGCGGACGCCCGCGAAGTCGCCGAGCACCTTCTCGACCTGGCGCACATCGACGCGAAAGCCCCGCACCTTGACCTGGAAGTCCCAGCGACCAATAAAGTCGAGGTTGCCGTCCGGCAGATACCGGACGACGTCACCCGTATTGTAGAGGGTATCGCTCGGCGCGGCGCCGAACGGATTGGGCGAGAAGCGTTCGGTGTTCAGGGCATCGAGGCCGTGGTAGCTCTCGGGCAAGCTGAGCGAGGCGACGTGCAGCTCCCCGGAAACGCCCTCCGGGACCAGCCGGCCCTGGCGATCGAGCACGTAGACGTTGGTGTTGTGAATCGGCGTACCGATCGGGACGAAATCTCGCTGACCGTCGAAGCTCGCGGTATCGTAGTAACAGACATCGTTCAGCTCGGTGCAGCCGTAGTTGTTGAGCAGGCGCGCGCTCGGGAACAGCTCGCGGAAGGCCAGCACCGAGGCTTTCGGCAAGGGCTCGCCGGCGGTGACGCACACCTTCAGCGCCGGCAGCCGCTGCCCGCTGGAGCGCAGGTACTCGATGACACTCGCGAGGTGGGAGGGCCCGATGTTCAGGCGGGTGACCTGGTGCGTCGCCAGCGCGCCGACGAAGGCCGGCGTATCTTTCACGGTCTCGTTGTCGATGAACACCTGCGGGCAACCGTTGAGCAAGCCGGCGAACAGCTCTTTGACCGCTACCGCAAAGACGAACGTCGTCTTCTGGCCGACGACTTCACCGGCCTCGAACGGCAGCCTGGTCTCGAGGGCGCTCAGCCAGTTCTCCAGCTGGCGATGGGGCACGCGAACGCCCTTGGGCTTGCCCGTGGAGCCCGACGTGTACATCACATAGGCCAGGGCTTCGGGTGGCAGCTGCACGCCAGGCGGTGTGTCGGGGTAGCCGGACACTGCCCCGGACTCGTTGACCCAGACCTGTTCCAGCAGCAGGCAGCGAGCGCTGTCGATCTCGAGCTGAGCCTGGTGCTGGGCGCCACAAACCACGGCGCTCGGGCTGGCATCCTCGAGAATTTGCTGCAGGTACGCTCTGGGGTATGCGGGGTCGAGCGGGACGTAGGCCGCGCCCGCCTTCCAGATTCCGAGCAAGGTCGCGAGCAACCCGGCGTTCCGATCCAGGCACACCGCGACCAGATCGCCCGGCGCGATGCCGCGCGCCGTGAGCGCGTGCGCCACCTGGTTTGCGCGCCGCGCGAGCTCCAGGTAGCTGCAGGCGCCGCGTTCGTCCCAGCACGCCACGGCGTCCCCTGCCCGTTTCACCTGTGCTTCGAAGCGCTCGACGAAGGAGCGCCTCGGCTCCGCCCGGCCGTGCGGAGCTCGTTGAAACTGCTGCACGAGCTTCTGCACGTCCAGGTCGCGCAGCAGCGGCAGCTCGAGCACACGCCGGGTCGGGTCGCTGAGCATGCCTTCCAGGACCCGCTGGTGATGAGCGAGCAGTCGCTCGAGCGCGCCCCGATCGTACAGATCGGAAGCGTACACCACCTCGACCTCCAGCTCGCCCGCCGACCCCGAGTAGGACAGCTCGATCTCGCAGCGCGCCGGGACGTGCTCGCGGTCGAGCAGCTTCCTCACCGCGTCGTCGTTCTCGTTGGGATCCGGGAAGGCGTTGAAAATGACCGCGCCGGGCAGCCCGCCCTTCAGCGAGGTGCGAGGGAAGTTTTGGTGCCGCATGACGATGGGCACCAGCGGGTTGCCCGTGCCGCGACGCGTGACCCCCGCAGCCTGCAAGATGTGCTCGAAGGGCACCGCCTGATGCTCGAACGCCGTCAGCACCTGAGCGCGCACGGCCTTGAGCAAGGCGCCGACGCTGCTCTGTTCATCGATGCGCAGCCGGAGCGGGAGAATGTTGACGAAGAACCCGATCAGCGACTCGAGCTCGACATCCGTCCTGTTGGACGTGGTCGTGCCGATGCAGAGATCGTCCTTGTGCGTGTAGCGGCTGAGCGTGACGCCCAGCGCCGCGAGCAGCGACATGAAGAGCGTGCAGCCGTGCCGGCGCGAAAAGCGCTCGAGGTCGCCCACAAATGCGCTCGGATAGCGATACACGAAGCGGGCGCTCGTCGTGCAAGACTTTGCCTGCCGCGGGAGCTCCGTGGGGAGCTCGAGGCTGTCTTCGTAGTGCTCGAGCGTGCGGCGCCAATAATCGAGGTCGGCCGAGAGGTCCCGCTCTCGCTGCAGCGCCGCGTATTCCTTGTATTGAAGCGGCAAAGGCAGCAGAGCGGGCTGCTCTCCGCGGCAGAACGCAGCGTACCCGGTCTGGAGCTCACTCAGAAAGACAGTTCGCAGCGACCAGGCGTCGGCCGCGATGTGATGCACGTTGAACGCGAGCAGATGCCGGTTCTCCGAGAGACGCAGCAAGCTCGCGGTGAAAATGGGTCCGCTGCGCAGATCGAACCGGTGCTCGAGGTGCCGCTCCAGGAAATCCAGCAGCTGAGGGCGGTCGACAGCGACCACCGGCAGTCGCACTCGCTCCGGCGGCGCAATGAACTGCTCGGGCTCGCCGTCTGCTGTTTCACCGTAGTAGGTGCGCAAGCTCTCGTGGCGCACGACAATTTCGCACAGGCTCTGCTCCAGAGCCGCAGCATCGAGCTCGCCCTGGATCAGCAGTAGCAGCGGGAGGTTGTAACTCGTGTTGCTCGGCTCGCGCTGGTGATGGATCCAGAGTCGCTCTTGAAACCAAGACAGGGGGCTACCCCCGCCACCGAGCGCCGGCACGACGTCCGAGACGCGCTGCAAGCTGGTTGCGCTGTCAACGAACTCACCATCATCGTGCAACAGCGTCGAACTGCGAACACACGAACCCTCTTCAACGGCCATGCTCGCCCTCCAGGGAGTGTCAAAACCTTGACTCCCCCACAGCGTCCGAGCGCCGAGAGATGTTTAGGGCGACGCGCTCAGGAATTTCACTTTCGCAAGTGGTCGCTGAAATGAACCAGCCCCGCTCACGGGCTCGACCCGCCTACGCCACCTTGGCCTTCGCCAGATGCGTGCCGAGCGCGGCCAGCACCAGCTCCAGGTTGCCCAGCGTATGAGGCTTGTCGAGAAACCCAATGACATTGGGCACGTGAAGCAGCTTCGAGGCGTCCTGCGCTTGAAAGCCGCTGGTGATCACCACGGACACGTCGCCGCGCACGAGCCGCAGCTCCTCGAGGATCTGCTCGCCCGGCGTTTCCGGCATCGTCAGGTCGAGCACCACGAGGTCGATGGCGTCCGGCTGCTCGCCAAAGAGCTCGAGCCCGCGCCGGCCGCTGTCTGCCGTCATCACGCGATGGCCCAGCTCGTTCAGCAAGCGACCCGTCACGACGCGCACCGCTGGCTCGTCGTCGATCAGCAGAATGTTGCGCGCGCCGAGCGGCGCGACCGCTGCCGCCTGGACGCTCTTGCGCCGGGGCGTGGACTCGCGCGCGACCGGCAGCACCATGCCAAAGCGCGTGCCGTGCTGCGAGGTGCAGTCGACTCCGAGCCAGCCGTGGTGCGTGCGCACGATGCCGGCAGCCGCCGCCAGGCCCATGCCCCTGCCCGGCGCCTTGGTCGAGAAGAAGGGCTCGAACAAGCGCTCCCGTGCCTCTGCGGCGATCCCCCCGCCGGTATCCTCGACAGCGAGCTTCACGTAGTCTCCCGGCTCGAGCGAGTAACGCTTGGCCTGCTCGCCCTCGAGCCGCAGGTGCTCGGTGCGCAGGGTCAGAGCGCCTCTCTTCCCGTCCATCGCATCCAGGGCGTTGAGCACCAGGTTCGTGACCACCTGCCGCACCTGAAAGCCGTCCGCCGCGACCTCGGGCAGCCCGTCCGCGAGCTCCAGCACCAGGCGGGCCTTGGAGGCAACGGTGGCGTGAAGCAAGCGCAGAGCGCTGGTGATCTCCGCGTTGATCTGCAGCGCCTCGATCGCCAGGCTGCGCTTGCCCGCGTAGGCGAGCATCTGCTTGCTCAGCTGCGCGGCCTCGCCCGCGAAGTTGAGGATCTCCCCGAGGCAATGCGCCAGCAGCGCGGGCGCGTCCGGCGGAACCTTGCGCTGCGCGATCTGTGCGTTGCCCACCACGCCGCACAACAGGTTGTTGAAATCGTGCGCCACGCCGCCGGCCATGACCGCCAGGCTCTGCAGCGCCTGGCTGCGCTGGAGATCACGCTCCAGCTCCTGCTGCCGCCGCGCCGTCACGATGCGCTCGGTGAGATCCAGCACCACGCGCAGCACGAGCGCGCCGCGGGGACCGCCCGGAACGAGCTTCGTCTCCGTGACCAGTAGCACCGTGGAGGCGCTGCTCCGGAGCGCGACCTCGTAGGAACGAGCGCCTTCGCTCGCCAGGACGCGGCCCGGATTCTGCTCGCTGCCGACCTCGACGACGCAGTCGCTGAATTTCTTGCCGAGCAGCTTGTCTCGAGGCACCGCCAGCGTGCTCGCCAGCGCCGGGTTCGCGAAGACCACGCGGTCTTGCGCATCGAACAGCCCTACCCCCTCGCCCAGGCTCTCGACCAGCACGCGATACAGCTCCTCGCTGTGACGCAGCGACTCTTCGCTCCTCCTCCGGGCGTCGAGCTCGCTCGATAGCTGACGGTTGAGCGACGCGACGCGCCGGCGGGTATCGACCGCCATGCCCAGCCCTCCCGCCACGAGCAGCTTGCTCAGCAACGCGATCACCGCGGCGGTCACGCTCGTCTCCGCTCCGGGCATCGAGTGCGCGAAGCTGCGATCGCTGCTCTGCACGACCAGGACGACGACCAACGCTCCCGGGAGGCCGAGCAGGTATGCTGCGGTCAGGCAAGGGATCACGCCGACCAAGAACGCCGGGTTGCCGACAACGCCGTGGATGGCTGCGAACGACAGGTGATAGGCGACGAGCAGCAATGCCAAGGCAGCGCAGCGGGCCGCGACGCGCCGGAGCGCCCCGTTTGCCATGACCCGGCTACTCCAGCCCCACATACGAGCCTTGGTCATAGGCTCTCCAAACCGCGCGATCAAGGCTTTCCCCGCCGCCGCTCCCGGTGGAATACATCTAGCCGAGACAACTCCTGATTTGCGCCAACTGGAGAGTTCGACCGTTGCCCACTGCTTCACGGTGCAACACATTGAGCTTGCTCAACCAGCGTGAGCGGCGCTCACCACGGCAATCGCTCCAACTTGGGTCGCCGAAGCTGGAACACGTAGCTCGCGGAGTCTTTCGCTCACGATCGACCGGGCGACTGGCAGTCGACTGGAACCGTTGCCGGTTTCCTCCACCACCACAATCCCGTGCACTCCGGCAAGCTCGCGCCCCCCGCCGCCAGATAGGCCTCCGCGAGCTCGGCCCCAAAAAAGAAGCGCACCAGCCGCTCGCCCTCACTCGGCGACGCGAACTGATAGTCCGTCCGTATCCACGTCCGCTCGAACTGGAGCTCCTCGCTCAGCAGTGCGTAGTAGCGTGCGAGCTCGGTCGGAGGCGTGAAGGGTTCGCTGTGGCCGGTGCCGAGCGTCTCGATCACGAGCGCGGTCCCTCCGGGCCGCAACACGCGCTTCATCTCAGCGATGGCCGCCGCGATGGGTTCGCGCCAGCTGCCGGGATGCCAGACGGTCTGGTGCCCGTAGCTCCAGCCTGCAACCGAGAGATCCGCGCTGCTCTCGGTGACGGGCAGCGACGCGTTGTCCGCGACCTCGAGTTGCCAGTTGCGCGCTTGCAGCTCGCTCAGCTTTTGGCGCGCCACCTCGAGCATGGCGGGCTCCAGGTCGAAGGCGCGCAGGCTGCGCACGTGCGGCGCGAGCAGCGCCGTGATGCGGCCGGTGCCGGCTCCGAGCTCGACCACTTCCGCCCCCTCGAGCTGAACTCGGTCGCGAATGGCCGCCAGCAGATTTCCAGCATGATCCTCGCGCGACACGAGTGCGTCATACTGCTGCGCGTGAAGCCGGTAGATTTCGCGGGCATCGGTCATGAGTTGCGCTCCTGAGCCCAAGGAAACCACCTGCTCGGCCTGCTGTCACGGCCTGTGTGCAACGTCGCGCTGCAACAATATGGTCGCATCGCCGTTACCTGGCTCGCGCGAGCCTCTGCCCGGCATCTTCCTTCGATGCCGACGGCAGGAGGCTTTTGAACTTGGCTAATTTTCCTTCACGAAACATCGTTGCCCTGGCACTTGCACTGGCCCTGGCAGCCGCTTGCGGTGATGACGATCCGGATATCGGGGGTACGGGCGGCAGCTCGGGAACGGGCGGAACATCCGCGGGCTCGAGCGGCGACGCTGGCGTGAGCGGCAGCGGCGGCTCCTCGGGCAGCAGCGGCGCTTCCGGCAGCGGCGGCGCCGGCCTCGACGCGGGCACGGCAGGTACGGGCGGCCAGGCAGGTTCCTCGGCGGATGGTGGGCCCGAGCCTGACGCCGGCTCCATCAGCGACGCCGGACCGGACGCCACCGACGGCGGCTGAGCTCCACGTCGCGCCCCGAAGCGAGTGGGCGTTGAGCTGGGGCTCGGCACTCCAGCTCAGCGCCCGGCGCTAGAATGAGCCCGCCGCGCGACTGTCGCCGAGTGGGCACATGCTGATGACGCGCGGGGTCGTATGCTGCCGAGCCCCCCAGCGCCAGTGGTCGCTAGAGCGGGTTGATCATCTCCAGTGACTTTTGTTCGGCTTGCTCGCCCCAGATCGCGGCGGCGAGTGAGGCGATCAGCATCAGCGCCGCGCCGATCAGGTAGCCGATCAGCACGCGCTCGCGGCTGCCCGTCTCCAGCAGCATGCCGAACAGCGCCGGCGCGGCGAGGCCACCGGCGGCCGTGCCCACTGCGTAGAAGAAGGCGATCGCCATGCCGCGCAGCTCGACCGGAAAGAGCTCGCTCACGGTCAGGTAGGCGGAGCTGGCCGCGGCGGAGGCCACGAAGAACACCGCGCACCACAGGGCCGTCTGGGTCGTGGCGGTGAGCCACCCCTGCGCCATCGCGTAGCCGGTGATGGCGAGCAGGATGCCGCTCACGCCGTAGGTCAGCGAGATCATCACGCGGCGCCCCAGCGTGTCGAAGAAGTGGCCGAGCAGCATTGGGCCGAGCAGGTTGCCGACGGCAAACGGCAGCAGGTACAGGCCGACGCTGGGCGGCGGCACGTCGTAGAATTTGGTGAGCACCAGGGCGTAGGTGAAGAAGATGCCGTTGTAGGCGAAGGCCTGGGCGATCATCAGCGTCAGGCCGAGCAGCGTGCGGCGCAGGTGGCGGCGAAAGAGCACGTGCGTGATCACGCCGAAGGTGACGGCTCCCTTCACTTCCAGCGTGCCGGGTGGCCCCTCCGGTGGCAGTGACTCGTCGCGCTGGGAACGGACCTGCGCCTCAATCGAGTCGACGATGCGTTCGGCGGCGGGGAGGCGGCCGTGCAACAGCAGCCAGCGCGGGCTCTCGGGCACGTAGCGGCGCACGAACATCACGGCGACCCCGATCACCGCGCCGAGCCCGAACACCATGCGCCAGCCGATTTCGATCGGCAGG
>Ga0207678_10001848_pt1 | contig 19404 bp, 18 predicted proteins | sample KBSC63metaG_FD_184319 | JGI IMG/M metagenome (GOLD analysis project Ga0207678, IMG submission 184319) | Corn rhizosphere microbial communities from Kellogg Biological Station, Michigan, USA - KBS C6-3 metaG (SPAdes) (version 2) | ecosystem: Host-associated > Plants > Roots > Rhizosphere > Soil ...
CCTGGAGACGGCGCTCGCATCGGTGTCGTTGCTCGCCGCCGGAGTTACCGAGCGCTTTCCGAAGCTGCGGATCCTGCTCAGCCACGGCGGTGGTGCGCTGTCCTGGATCCTGCCGCGAATGGATTTCGGATGGTCGCTCGGCCTGAAGGGCCAGATGTCCCAGCTGCCGTCGAAGATCGCGCGTCAATTCTGGTACGATACGATTCTTTACGATCCGGCATCGCTGTCGTTCCTCGCCAGCGCCGTCGGCAGCGATCACATCGTCGTCGGATCGGATTACCCCTTTTCGATCCGGCAAAAGCAGCCCGGCGCATTTGCATCGCGCGCGTTGGGCGTCGATGCCGTTCTGGCCGACAACGCCGTCGCCTTTCTCGGCCGTACATATGACGTGGAAAAGCTCGACAAGGCCGGGGCACCGGATCCCGCGTCAGCGCAAGGGAGCCGAGTGCGTGGTTGAGTGCCGGTCATTGCCGCAGATGTGCCTGCTCGGTCCGATGCCGCCGCGTACGCCGGGCCGCAGCGACGCGCAGGTGCCGTCGGATGCAAGTCGCGGTGAGAGCAAATACGGCCGGATTCCGTTTGTCTATTTCTACCAGGAAGGATTGAAGGCCGATCCCACCTTTGGCTTGCTGGATATCGAAATAGCGATCCAGCGTCGTGGTGCCGCGTACCAGTTCGAGATCTATTGTATCGGCGACGGCTATCAGAGCGGGCACGGTTCAAGCGCGCCACAACCGCTTTCGATCGAATTCCGCGCTGGCGCCCGCACCGTCGCAACGGCCGAATGGCGCTATCCGACCATTCTCAATGGCCACATGGATGCGCTGACATTTTCGGCGCCGATCGAACTCACCGAAGGCGACTTCAGGGAAATTGACAACGCGTTGCTCCCGTCGGTCCGCGCCGAGGCGACGATATGTCTTGAGTGAGTGCGGTGCCCAGCGAGGCTGGCGCAGGATGATGACTGTCAACTGCTATTCCGGAGGAAGCCGTTATGAACTCAATCACCCGTCGCTCTGCCGTGGCAGGTATCGGCGCCGTTGCGCTGACATTGGCCCGTTCCAGGAAAGCCCTTGCCGCAAAGAATTACGATACTGGCGTCACGGATACCGAGATCAAGTTGGGCACTACGTCACCTTACAGCGGCCCGGCATCTGCCTACGGGGTTTATGGACAGGCCCAAACGGCCTATTTCGAAATGATCAATGATCGCGGCGGGATCAACGGCCGCAAGGTAAACCTCATATCGCTCGACAACGCATTCAGCCCGCCGAAGGCCGTCGAACAAACACGCAAGCTCGTCGAGTCCGACGAGGTGTTTGCCATCGCCGGCTTCCTGGGGACACCGCCGAACGCCGCAGTGTCGAAGTACCTCAACGGCAAGGGTGTGCCGAGCCTCTTTCTCACGTCCGGGGCCGTTAGATTCAATGATCCAAAGGGCTTCCCCTGGATCGTCCCGTTCTATCCCTCGTACATCGCGCAGGGGGCCGTATTCGGCCGGTATCTGCTCAAGGCGAAGCCGAATGCAAAGATCGCGGTTCAGTATGTCAACGACGATCTTGGCAAGGACTATCTTCGTGGGCTGAAGCTGGGGCTTGGCGATCGGGCTTCGCAGATGATCGTCAAGGAAATCAGCCATGAGATGACCGAGCCGACCATCGAGAGCCAGGTCGTCGAACTCAAGCTGAGCGGCGCGGATGTCTTTGTTCAACTGAGCGCATCGAAATTTGCGGCGCAAGCCATCCGCAAGGTTGCGAGCCTCGGCTGGCAACCGACCTTCATCATCAACTCGAACTCCAGTTCAGTTGGCGCGACGCTGGTGCCCGCCGGACTGGAAAATGCCAAGGGCCTTATCACCGCGCGCTGGGAAAAGAATGTCACTGATCCGGCGGAAGCGGATGATGCAGGCGTAAAGGAATACAAGGCGTTCGCGCAAAAATACATGCCGCGCCTCAACCTGGATGATGCGACGGCGATTCCCGGCTACAACAACGCTTCGGCGATCGCGCATGTCTTGAAGCTGTGCGGCGACAATCTCACCCGGGCGAACTTGCTCCATCAAGCGACCAACCTGAAGGGCTACACGCCGCCGCTTATCTTGAACGGCGTGAAGATCTACAACTCGCCAGACAATTACGATGCCTTCCACAACATGCAGCTTGCGCAGTTCGATGGCAAACAATGGGGTGGCATGGGTGAGATGATTTCCCTCGAAGATCTGAAAATCGTCTCCGACTAGACGGCGCCATGACGAGAATCGCGGATGGTTTGCCGAACGATCAACAAGCAGCAGGCGTCTGCCTAACGGCGGGATGCCCGAGACAGTCGAGTCAGGAAAAAAGATGGATTTTGGTCTTCGAGGACGCACGGCACTTGTTTGCGCGGCAAGCATGGGCCTGGGCAGGAGTTGTGCGATCGCGCTCGGAAACGAAGGCGTAAAGCTGATCATCGTTGCCCGGCGCCGGCAGGTTTTGGAACAAGCAGCGACCGAAATTCAAGCCGCCACCGGCGCAGAAACAGTTGCCGTCGCAGCTGATGTCACGACCCTGGAAGGGCGAAACGCCATTCTCGCCGCTTGCCCCGATCCGGATATTCTCGTCAACAACGCCGGCGGTCCGCCGCCGGGCGATTTCCGGAATTGGGACCGCGACGACTGGATCAAGGCGCTCGACGCCAACATGCTGGCGCCGATCGAAATCATGAAATCCACCATCGACGGCATGATCGCGCGCAAATTCGGGCGGATCGTCAACGTGACGTCTCACGCGGTGAAGGCGCCGGTCGGCATATTGGGTCTGTCAAATGGCGCACGTTCAGGGTTGACAGGGTTTGTCTCGGGCCTGGCGCGCTCCACCGCCGAGCATAATGTCACGATCAATAATCTGCTGCCGGGCACGTTCGATACCGATCGGCTGAAATCGAATCTGCAGGCGCTGGCTGCCAGCACCAAACGCCCGGTGGATCAGGTCACCCAGCAAATCAAGTCAGGTAATCCATCGAAGCGCTTCGGACACCCGGATGAGTTCGGCGCGACCTGTGCGTTCCTGTGCTCGGTACAGGCCAGTTACATTACTGGGCAGAACATTCTGATCGACGGCGGCGCCTATCCCGGCACTTTCTGAGCATGCTGCCCCAATGACCGAACCCCGCAGGACGAGGCCATCGTCAGAACTCACGCGTTTTGACGGCGCGACGCTGGTGCCGCTCGGTGAGCCGGCGTCGCTGGACGACGCCGTTTGATTGTTCAATCCGAACGCGAAAGGACACCCTGGCGGCGCAGCGTGTCGATCTGTTCGCCCGACATGCCGAGCAGGCGCGAAAGCACGTCCGTGCTGTCCGCTCCAAGGCCCGATACCATCGGCCCGGCCGCCGTCGGCGTCATGAACTGAAATGGCGCGTTGGGCACCAGAAAGTCGCCGGCACCGTCCTTTATTCGGGAAAGGCTGCCCCGTTCCGCCAGTTGTGGATCCTTCAAGGCATCCGCAACGGTGAGGAAGCGCGAGCAGGGGACGCCGTTGGCGTCCATGATGGCTTCGATCTCGATGCCGGTGTGTTGTTCGGTCCATTGCTCGATGACCGCCATCAGTGCAGTCCAGTTTTCGACGCGCGCCTGACCGGTCGCGAACCGCACATCTGTTTTCAGGTCCGGCCGCTGCATCGCTTCCGCCATCTGCTCGAAGTTCTTTGGGCTGATGGGGGCGATGATGACGTGACCATCCCTGGTCTTCATCGGCGCGTAGACCGGACGCCGGCGTTCGCTTGGGAATTGCGCTTCCTGGCACTCGAACACCATCAGATTGAGCATCGAGTCCATCAGCGACACGTCGATGGCCTGTCCCTGTCCGCTGCGTTCGCGATGGACGAGGGCGGCCTGAATGGCGCCGAAAGCGTAAGCGCCCGAAAGAATGTCGGCCGTGAAGATGCCCGTCGAAGCAGGATAATCCTGAGTTGGCTGATAGCTGAGGTTCGCGGCATCGTAGCCGCTGGCGGCGTGGACGATCGGCGCGTAGGCGGCGCGCGTGGCGCCGGGGCCCGATTGTCCATAGCCGGAGATCGAACAATAGACGAGTTTCGGATTGTGCCGGCTCAGGGTCGCGTAATCGAAGCCCAGCCGCGCCATCACGCCGGGACGGAAATTTTCCACCACGACGTCGGATTGCTTTGCCAGTGCATAGATGATCGATTTCGCCGCATCGGTCTTGAGGTCGATCGCGACGCTCTTCTTTCCGCAATTGAGCGCGCCGAAATAGGTGCTGTTGCCATCGCGGAGCGGCGGGCGGCTGCGGATCAGATCGCCTTCGAGCCCCTCGATCTTGATGACTTCGGCGCCCAGGTCCGCCATCAGCCGCGCGCAATGCGGACCGGCGAGCATGGCGGTGAAATCGAGTACCCGAATGCCCTGCAAGGGCCCCGGCCGCGGCTCAGCCGCTGGATGCAATCCGGCCACTATTGCCTCGCGGGTTCGCGCAGACGCGGACTGCCGATGCGCCGGTGATAATCGGCTTGCGTGGCGGCGCCGCTGACATAGGTTTCGAGATATTTTGTAAAGGAAGCACTTCCGCCACTCGCCCGGACGTATTCCGCAAGGTGATCGTCATCGGCCTCGTAAAGCCCGCCGCTGGAGGTCGGATGGGCCCCAAAGGGCGCCTCGACCACGGCGTCCACGAATGCCGAGGGCAACTTGGTCAGATGATTGTCCCGCCGGATAGTCTCGGTGGGGACGATACGGTCGACCGACACGATGACCTTCTTCGAGGCTTGCGCCATCAGCACGTCAAAGAACACCGGGCCGAAATACTGGACATTGCCGAGTTCGTCGGCCTGCTGGGCATGAAGCAGCGTCACGTCAAGATGAATGGCCGGCACCTTCAACATGGCGCGTTCGCCGGGCGCGCGGGGGACGGATTGATAGGTTTGCGGATTGACGCGCGGAAGATCCGTGCACATGTCCGGGATCAGGCCGTAGGGCAGGTCGCAAGCGGCGGCGCGCAGGCCGCCGGCGATGGCCGGGCCATCAAGCTCGTGAATCCTGACGCTGCCGGTTTCGGCGGCGCGCCGGAAATGCGGCGCCAGTCCGAACTGCTCAAAGCTGATGAACACGCAGCCGGTCTCGGCGACGCAGCCGGCGCCGATCAGCATGTCCGGCGCGATGCTTCCGGGCGCGGGCATGAGGCGCAGATGACGCTTGTTGCGGCGGATCAGTTCGCGCACCAGCGCCATCGGCTGCGAGTTGAAAATCCAGCCGCCGATCCCGATGGACGCGCCGTCCTCGATGCCGTCGAGCGCGTCGGCAAGACCCTTGATCTTGGACATCACGCTTCCCTTCCCAGCAAATGGCGCGAGATCACGATGCGCTGGATCTGATTGGTGCCTTCCCAGATCTGATTGATTTTTGCGTCGCGCATCATCCGCTCGACCGGATAGTCCTTGAGATAACCGACCCCGCCGAAAATCTGAACCGCGTCGGTGGTAACTTTCATGGCGACGTCGCTGCCGTAGCATTTGGCCATCGAGGCCATCATCGAGAGCTGGCTGAAGTCGCCCATGTCGACCTGCCGGGTACATTCGAACAGCAGCGCACGGGCGGCCTCGAGCTGGATCGCCATATCGGCCATCATCCACTGCAAGCCCTGGTTGGTCGCGATGGCCTTGCCAAACGCCTTGCGCTCCTTGGCGTAGGCGATGGCGGCATCGAGCGCGCCCTGGCCGAGACCGATCGAGGCGGCGGCGACTGTCGGCCGATTGAGATTGAGGATGTGCATACAGGCCTTGAAGCCTTGCCCCTCTTCGCCGAGCCGGTTTTCGATCGGCACCCGCATGTTCTCGAAGAACAATTGCACATTGGGCACGCCGCCGAGCCCCATCTTGCGTTCGTTGCGGCCGACCTTGAAGCCGGGCGTCTTGGTGTCGACCATGAATGCGCTGATGCCGTCGACGCCACGGCCCTCCGATGTGCGGGCGAACAGCAGCACCCAATGTGCCACGCTGCCGAACGTGATGAAGCATTTCTCGCCATTGATCACGTAAGACGAGCCGTCGCGCACCGCCTTGGTCTTCATCGCCGCGACGTCGGACCCACAATGCGGCTCCGACATGCAGACAGCCGTCAGCGTGCGTCCTTTTGCCGACAGAGGCAGAAAACGCCGCTTCTGCTCATCGGTGCCGAAATGCAATACCGGCAGCGCCATGCCGATCGAATTCTGGCCAGCCAGGATCGAGCACGCCATCGAGACTTTTGCGATTTCATGCTTGGCGAGACAGAGCAAGGTGAGGTTTCCGCCCGGCCCGCCATATTCCTCGGGCACCCATTGCTGCAGCAGGCCCATATCGCCGAAAATCGGAACAAGCTCTTCAGGGAAGCGGTCGGTCTCGTCGATCTCGGCCGCAATCGGCGCAACGTGCCGTTCGACCATCTTCCTGATGCTGTCGACAAAGGCGGTCTGCTCTTCGGTCAGATACATGGCGCTTCCCTGGAAATGTTCCCTGTGGAATTGTTTTTATGCGCGGCGGCGCTCGCGCAGCACGCCGGTGGAGTCGACCTTTTCGCGAAGCACGCTGAGTTCTTCGGCCAATGGCATCGACGTCACCGGTGGCGTTCCCTCGACCAGCAGCTCAAAGCCGGTTTGTTGCTGAACCTGCTCGACCGTGATGCCCGGATGCAGTGACTTCACCCGCATCCGTTTCGAGGTCGGCTCGAAATCGAAAACGCCGAAGGGGCTCAGCACCAGCTTCGGCCCGCCCTCCGGCAGGCCGCGATCGGTGCGCGACGTGCCGCCGTCCAGGAAACCGGGACCATTGAGGAAATCGACGCGCTCCGGAAAACTGCCGCGGTCGTGCCGCGCCATCACGACATAGAAGCGCCGCGCCAGCGCGGTGAGGGCACTGATGCCAACAGTGCCGGGGCCGCGCAGCCGCGGTCTGTCGTGCGGTCCGACACAGACCGTGTTGATGTTGCCGAACCGGTCGACCTGAATGGCGCCGAGAATCGCGAAATCGAAAAAATGGATCTTCCAGTCGATGAAATCGACCATCTGCGGCAGGTCCATCATCGCCTCGCTCCAGGCGATGTTCTCGGTGCGCGCGGTGGAGCGGATCACCGGCTCGTTGCAATTGACCATGCCGCCGGGGCCCGACACCCACCACAGCGTCGGCGCCTGCCGGCATCGGGCGAGGTTGCAGGCCGCGACCTGAACGTCGCTGTTGGTGCCGACGATGGCCTTTTCGCCGTCGGCGAGATCGCGCGCCAGCAGCACCGCCTGCAGTTCCGCCATCGAGCAATCGGGTGAGGTCATGGAGATTTCCGCCTAAGGACCATTGGTCAGACCATACTAGGAGAAGGTCGATTTGAATGTCAAACGCCGCAATGCGCATGGCGCAGCGTCCGGCCGCGCATGACCGAAGTGACGTCAAAGAAAGGGGGCTTTACCGTGTTGTCTCTTCAGCCAGCGGCCGGGCCAGCTTGTTGCCGGCGGTCTCGCGCTCGGCGCGCATCAAATGGCGACGAAGTCGCTGCAGATGCTCGGTCATTTCCCGCTTCGCCTCGTCCACTTGACGATTTGCGATGTATTCGACCAGCCGGCGCCGATGCGCGATCAGATTGGGAAAGAACTCGATGTTCGATTGTTCGACCTGCTGCAGCACGATATCGGTCAGGGCCTCGATAATGACCTGCATCACGGTGTTGTCCGTCGCCTGCGAGATCAGGCGATAGAATTCCGCGCTGATCGCGACGCGCTCGGCGGCCTTTCCGGATACGGGAAGCATCGTCAGGCGTTCGACATTGCGTTCAAGCGCCGCCAGCGTGGTAGGCCGGATCCGTTCGCAGGCAAGCTGCATGGCGAGCTGCATTACCAGGGTGCGGGCTTCCGTGAGGTTATCCAGCGAAATGCGGCCAAGATGGAACATGTCGCGGATCGAGCGGGTGACGATGTCGGGATCGCCCTTCAGGATGAAGGCGCCGCCCCGCGCGCCCTTGTGCAGCCCGACCACGCCGGCAATCTCGAGACTGCGAAAGGCCTCGCGCACCGCGGCCCGGCTGACCCCGAGTTTCAGGGCCAGCTCGCGCTCCGGCGGCAATTTGTCGCCGGGGCGCAGCGTGCCTGCGGCCATCTCGCGGCGAACCTGTTCGCAGATTTCCTCGAACACGCGCTTGGTCCGGATCGGCGCAAATCGCGGCTGCGAGCGGTCCTTGGCAACCGTCTCGACCGCTTTCGCCACAGGCCGCCGCGCGCTTTTTGCCCGTGCGGGCGGCGTCACCTTCGTCGTCTTCCTGGTCAAGCTCTGCCCACCCTTTACCGGACCTCATCTGCGCCAACGCATCGATCTTTATACCAAGCCGGCGCGGCTGCACAGCACAACTGAACGTTCTTGACGAGAAAGGAGCTAAATGCATCAATGGTCTGTCCAATAGCGAGACCGGACAGGCGACGCGCCGGAGCCGGCCAGAAACGCGTCCGAAGGCGCGGCGGCCAACCAAATAGGGGAGGGACGATCTCGTGGGTGGAGAGATGCTGCAGCAACGGCGCGCCGAGGCGGCATCCTGATGGACTTGCTTCCGCTTCTGCCGCAGGCGCTCGCCGACGGAATCCTGCTCGGCGGCGTCTACGCCATCGTCGCGGTCGGCCTGACCATGACGTTCGGCGTGCTGCGGATCGTCAATTTCGCCCATGGCGACTTTCTCGCGGTCGGGCTGTATTTGACCTATCTCGGCGCGGCGCTGCTCGGGCTTGATCCCTATCTGTCGCTTGTGCTGGTGCTGCCGCTGGTGACGCTGGCCGCCGCCTTTACCTACAAATTGTTGGTCGCGCCCGTGATCAAGGCGCCCGAGCACAACCAGATCGTGGTGACGCTCGGACTGTCCCTGATCCTGCAGAACGCCATGCTGGTGTTCTTCACGGCGGACCTTCATGCCATCCCATCCGTGCTGTCCGGACATGTCGTGCGCTTCGGCAACGTGTTCATCCAGGCCGCCGCCCTGATCGCCAGCGCCGTCTCGATCGCACTTTGCCTCGGATTGTACTGGTTCCTGCGATCGACCGAGTTCGGCCGGCTGATCCGCGCCTCGGCGCAGGATCGCGATGCGGCGCTGATGTGCGGCGTCAATGTCGACCGCATGTACCTGCTGGCATTCTGCATCGGCGTCGGATCGCTCGGCCTGGTCGCTCCGCTGATAGCCCCGTTCAACTATGTCAGCCCAAGCGTCGGGTCGAACTTTACCCTGACGGCGTTCATCGTCGTGGTGCTCGGAAGCATGGGCAATTTCGCCGGCGCCCTGATCGGCGGCTTCATTATCGGCATTGTCGAGGCCGTCGGTGGTTTGCTGACGGGCGGCTCGATCAATTTCATCATCACCTACGCCATCTTCATCCTGTTCCTCTTGTTCAAGCCGGAGGGACTGCTTGGAGGGCGCCGGCTATGAAACCGATGCTCCTTCTCGCCTTGGCGGTCGCGCTGCTCGCGGGCCTGGCGCCGCTGTTGTCGATCTATGGCCAGCATATCTTCGTGCTGGTGGCGCTATATGGCTCGGTGGCACTGGCCTGGAACATCCTGGGCGGCATGGCCGGCCAGATGTCGCTCGGCCATGCGTTGTTCGTCGGCGCCGGTGCCTATGTTTCCACCGCGCTCTATCTAAAATACTCCGTCAGCCCCTGGATCGGGCTCGTTTTCGCCGCCGCCATCGGCGGCGCGCTCGGCGCGCTGATGGGCTACACGGTGTTCCGGCGCAAATTGTCCGGCGTCTATTTCGCGCTGGTGACGCTTGCACTTGCCGAGATGGCGCTGCACATCGTCAGCAATGTTGGCTTCCTCGGCGCGGCCAACGGCCTTTCGATTCCGTCCAAGCCGGATTTCGCCAACTTCCAGTTCGGTTCCAAGCTTGGTTTCTGCTATGCGGCGCTCGGCATCCTCGCGCTGGTGTCGGGCGTCATCCTGGCCATTGATCGCTCACGTCTCGGCTATGTCTTTCTCGCGATCCGGGAGAATGAACGCGCGGCGGCGGCGCTCGGCATCGACGTCGTGCAGGGCAAGGTGATAGCCGCTGCGATCAGCGGGGCGCTGGCCGCACTGGTCGGGCCGGTCTACGCCAACTACGTCCTGTTCATTGATCCGGAGTCGGTACTAGGCGTGCCGCTTTCGATCGATGCCCTGCTGTTTTCTTTTGTCGGCGGGCTCGGCTCTCTATTCGGGCCGCTGCTCGGAGCCATCGTGCTGGTGCCGCTGACCGAACTGTTGCGCAGCCTGCTGGGCGGTAAGCTCGCCGGCGTTCATCTGATTGTTTATGGCGTGCTGCTCATTCTGGTGATGCGGTTCGCGCCGCAGGGCCTGTGGGGCCTGCTGACCACCGCGATCGCGCGGAGGAAGAAATGAGCGCTCCGCTGCTTCAGGTTAACCAGGTGTCACGCTGGTTCGGCGGCTTGCGGGCCGTCGACGAAGTGTCGTTCGACCTGCATGGCCACGAGATCGTCGGCCTGATCGGCCCGAATGGCGCCGGCAAGACGACGTTGTTCGAAACCATTTCCGGCTTCATTCGCCCGACCAAGGGCGCCATCGCCTTCGACGGGCACGATATCACCGGCCAGCCGCCGCATCGCCTGGCGCGGCTCGGCATCGGCCGCACCTTTCAGATCGTCCAGCCGTTTCGTGACGTTTCGGTGCTGGAGAACGTCATTGCCGGGGTGGTCGGGCCGAACAGGGAGATCACCGATCCCCGGGGAACCGCGATGGCGGTATTGACGCGGGTCAAGCTCGATCACCGGTCCTCCTCACTGGCGCGCAATCTGTCGCTTCCTGAAAAGAAACGGCTGGAGATCGCCCGTGCACTTGCCATCCGTCCCCGCCTGCTGCTGCTCGACGAAGTGATGGCGGGACTGACGCCGGCCGAAATCGACGAGATCATGGTGATCCTCGCCGATATCAGGCGCGAGGGGATCGCGCTGTTGATCGTCGAGCACGTCATGCGCGCGATCATGTCGCTGTCGGACCGCATTGTGGTGATGGCCAACGGACGCAAGATCGCGGAAGGCTTGCCGGCGCAAGTTGCCGCCGACCGATCGGTGATTGAGGCCTATCTCGGCAGGAGGCATCATGGCCCTGCTTGAGGTGGCCGGCCTGTGCGCAGGCTATGGCGACGTGCCGGTGCTCAGGGGGATCGATCTTTCGATTCCGGCCGGCAGCATCACTGCGTTGATCGGCGCCAACGGCGCCGGCAAGACCACGCTGCTGCGTGCGATATCCGGGATCATTCACGCCGAGGCGGGCACGATCCGTTATGACGGGATCGATATCGTCGGGATGCCGCCGCACGACATCGTGAGGGCCGGGCTGGTTCAGGTTCCCGAAGGCCGTCGGCTGTTTCCGGACATGACGGTGTTGGAAAATCTCCTGGTCGGCTCGTCGTCGCCGGTGGCGCGTCCGAAGCGCGACGAGAATCTGGCGATGGTTCTCGACCTGTTTCCGAAAGTGCGCGAGCGAAGCGCCCAGCTCGCGGGCACACTTTCCGGCGGCGAGCAGCAGATGGTTGCGATCGCGCGCGCGCTGATGGCATCGCCGCGATTGCTGCTGCTCGACGAAACCAGCCTTGGCCTCGCGCCGATCGTCGTCGACGAAATCTTCGTCGCGGTGCGTCGCCTGGCGGCGCAGGGGCTGACCATTTTGGTGGTGGAGCAGAACACCGCGCTGGCGCTCGAAGTGGCCGACCAGGGCTATGTGCTCGAGCAGGGGCAGTTTGCGATTCAAGGCGCGGCCTCAAGCTTGATGACCGACCCGCGGGTGAAGCAGGCCTATCTCGGAATATGAACAAGAAAACGCAGGGAGACGCAGATGAAACGCATGGCAGTTTTTTTTCTCGCAACGGCGGTGTTGTTGTCGGCGGTGAAGGCGGATGCCGCCGATACGGTCAAGATCGGCGCGGTCTATGCACTCACGGGCGCCGGTGCGGTTGCGGGAGGCGACGGCATGCGCGGCACCGAACTCGCGGTATCGGAGGCCAATGCGGCCGGTGGGCTGAAAAATCACGGTGGCGCCCAGATCGAGCTCATCAAGGGGGACTCGCAGAGCAAGCCGGTCAACGCGGTCGGTGAAACCGAGCGGCTGATCAACCAGGACAAGGTCGCGCTTTTGATCGGAGCCGGCACGTCGAACGAGACGATCCCGCTGTCGCAGGTCGTGGAGAAATACGGCATCCCCCACGTCAACGCGATCCCCCAACAGGAATCGTTGACCAATGGCACTCTGAAATGGACCTGGTCGACCACGCTGGTCGATGGCGACTATGTCACCGGCATTTTCCGGGCGCTCGACATGGTCCATCAGGTCAATCCGAAACTGACCAAGGTTGCCGTGCTGTGTCCTGACAATGAATACGGCATCGAGATGGGCAAGCAGCTCAAGGCCGAGCTTGCCAAACGCAGCGATCTGAAGGTGACGTCGTTCATCGACTATGGCGCGGCGGCGCAGGATCTGCTGCAGCCGGTCCTGAAGGTGAAGGCGTCGCAACCCGACGTGGTGATCCAGGTCGGATATTTCCGGGGCGGCGTGCTGGCCTCGAAGGCCTATGAACAACTCGATTTTCATCCCGTGGTGATCGGCACCGGCGGCATGTCGGGCGATCCGAAGCTGCGGCCGGAGATCGGCAATCTCGTCGCCTGGCAGTTCGCGGTGACGCCGTTTTCCGGCGATCTCCCGGCGGCGCAGAAGATCGGTGAAGCCTTCGAGAAGAAGTTCCAGCAGCCGCTGACCTTGAATTCCGCGCTCGGCTATTTCGGCACGATGGTGGCGATCCGCGCGCTCGACGCCGCGAAGAGCTTCAAGCCGGACGACATCGCGGATGCGCTTCGCAAGGTGAAAGTTGGCAAGGAGGAGATGATCACGTCGTCGGATTTTCTCGAGTTTGATGCGAACGGCCGCAACAAGGGACGCGACACCACGGTGACGCAGTTCCAGGGCGACAAGCTCGTGACGGTTTGGCCGCCGGAAAAGGCGACTGCGAAACCGTTGCTGAAGGGGTTCAATACGCCCTGATCGGCGGCCACGTGCATTTGCGGATCATGCGAGGAACCATGAAAGAACCAACGCGGGCGCTCTACAGCGCCGTCGACCTCAAGCGCCTGATCGATCCCGGAATCGTTGCCGTCGTCGGCGCATCGGAAGCCCGCGGCTCGTTCGGCGAGCGCACGCTGTCCAACATGGCGGATTTCACCGGCAAGGTCTTTGCGATCAATCCGAAGTACCCGACCTTGCTGGGTCGTCCGTGCGTGCCGTCACTGGCTGACATGCCGGAACGGCCGGACTGCGTGGTGTTGTGTGTGGCGCGACCAATGGTCGAGGGCATGATCGAGAGCGCCGCTGCTGCCGGGGCAGGCGGGGTGATTGTCTATGCCTCGGGCTTTGCGGAAACTGCAAAGCCCGATCGCATCGAAGCGCAGCAGCGGCTGATCGAGGTAGCGCATCGCACCGGTGTCCGCGTGGTCGGTCCGAACTGCGTCGGTCTGGCGAATACGCGATCGGGCGCGGGGCTGAATTTCATGCCCGACTATGCCGGGATGGGCCACCGGCGCGGTCCGATCGGGATCGTCTCGCAGAGTGGGGCGCTCGGCTATACTGTGCTGCAGGCGATGCAGCGCGGCGTCGGGTTCTCGCATTATCTTGCCGCGGGCAATTCCTGCGACGTCGACGTCTGCGATTTCATCTCCTATCTCGCCGAGGACGACGACACCCGCGCGATCGTCTGCCTGCTCGAGGGGGTGAAGGACGGCGGCCGTTTCCTTGGCGCCGCGCGCAAGGCGCGCGACGCCGGAAAGGCATTGATCGTCTACAAGACCGGCAATAGCGAGACGTCGAGCAAGGCGGCGATGTCGCACACGGGAACGATGGTCGGTTCGGTGGAGGCCTACCGGACCGCAATCGCGGAAGCCGGCGCGATTGCGATCGACGATCTGGAGGCGGTACTGGAGACGGCTTCGTTCTTTGCCAAGACGAAGCCGCCGACCAGCGGAAGAGGCGTCGGAATCCTCTCGACCTCGGGCGGTGCTGCGGTAATTTGTGCCGACAAGGCCGAGGCGCACGGCGTGCCGCTGCCCGCACTTGAAGAGAAGACTGCGCGCGCGCTGCACGAAGTCGTGCCGGACTTCGGCTCGGTCGCCAATCCCTCGGATCTGACAGCCGAGGTGCTGAAGACGTCGGAGACATTCGGCTTTTGCCTCGATGCGTTCCTGAATGACTCCAGCTTTAGCGCGCTTGTCATGCCGATGATTTTTGCACACGCCGCGTCGAGCGGTGCGCGGGCGCCGACGATTGTGGATGCGGCGGCCCGCACCGACCGGCCGCTGGCCGTGATCTGGATGAATGAGTGGTATCAGGGACCGGGCAGCGAGTTACTCGACGCCGATCCCAAAGTCTGCATGTTCCGTGCGGCCGATCGCTGTTTTGCGACGCTGCGGGCGTGGTTCGACTGGCATGAACAGCGGGCACGCCGGCAGGACACGGTGGCGCGAAAATCGCCTCCATCCGCCGAAGCGGCCGCACGCGCCATTCTCGCCGAGGCGAGCGCCCACGGAGCGGCGTTGTCGGAGACGGATTCGAAGCGCCTGCTCGCTTGTTACGGCATCGTCGTCCCGCGGGAGATTTTGGCGGGCGATCCCGAGCAGGCGGCCGCTGCCTTGGCCCGCATGGGAGGACCCGTCGCGATCAAGATCGTTTCGCCGGACATTCTTCACAAGACCGAGGCCGGCGGTGTGAAACTGGGGCTGTCGACGGCGGATGATGTCCGCGCGGCGGCAAGCGATGTCCTTGCCTCCGCGAACCGCTATGCGCCACAGGCCAGGATTGATGGCATCAGCGTGCAGCAGATGGTGCCGCCAGGCGTCGAGATCGTGCTGGGCATCAAGAACGACCGTCAGTTCGGTCCGCTGATTGCGGCCGGTCTTGGCGGGATCATGGTCGAATTGCTCGGCGATGCCGCGGTGCGGCTTGTCCCCGTCAATGACCAGGCGGCGCGCGCGATGCTGGCATCGCTGAAGGGCCATGCCCTGTTGACCGGATTTCGCGGCAAGCCGGGCGTGGATATCGAGGCCCTTGTCGATACCATCTGCCGGCTGTCCGAACTCGCGGACGATCTCCGCGACATTGTCGACCAGATCGACGTCAATCCGGTGATCGCATCAACGGTTGGGGTAATGGCCGCTGATGCCCTGATCATATGCCGGTGACCGCCGCTGTCACCGCGCTACAATGCGTAGCCAAAATCGGCGCCGAGTTTTGCCGTCATATGCTGGCGGCCGAAATCGACCCATGACGTCGTCTCGGGCAAGGTGAGCGAGACCGCACGGACCATGAATGTGTCGGGATTGCTGACGCCGCTCGGCTTGATGCCGTGATCGCGGTAGGCGCTGACAGCCTCCAGCAGGAGCCGCCGGGTCATGACGATGCCGGTGTCGCTTGAACCGAGATGCTCCTTGGTTCGGTCGAAGATCGGACGGATACCGGATTGGCACGCCCCGTCCTGGATCCAAAGCCCCGGCAGCCCCGAGAACCAGGTGTCGACCTGGCTCTGATAGTCGAATTGATAACCGTTCTCGCGCGTAAACTTTGTCCAGTAGTCCGCGTAAGGCACGGTCGCGTCGCGTTTCACGAAGGCGTACCGGCTCGGATGGCCGGTTTCCCGGCCGCCATGGCCTTCCTCGAACAATTCGCGGGTACGTGCGGGAAGCGGCTCCGACGGATGATAGGAGAAAAAGATGCAGAGCGTGTGATTGTCGTCGATCGGCACCCAGGCGTGGCCGCTCAGATCCGGGAATTTGGACTGCGGAGGTACCAGCGAATAAAACGGCATCATGAACTGATTGACGCGCCAATAATGCTTCTGCTCGCCGAGCTGCCGCTTCGCCGCGATGCTCATGCCAAAGTCCTGGCGAATGCATTCGAAGGTCGGCCGCAGATCGCGCGTTGCCAGCCATTTGTTGATGGCGCCTTTGGAATCGATCCTGCTGTGCAGGATCGGCGCATGCGCGGAATCGATCTCGCCTTCGAGTGCCTGCAGCCAGTTGCATTCCTGTACCCGCATCGAAATGTGGACGTTGTCGCCCGGCACGAGATTCCATTCCAGATTCGGCAGCGGCGGCGGATTAGCTGTCTCCGGGCCCATATAGGTCCAGACGATCCCGTTGCGCTCCTTGCAGGGGTAAGCCGTGATCTTGACCTTGTCCTTGCGCCGGCTCTTGACCGGCTCGGCCGGTGTGTCGACCACAGCCCCCGTAACGTCGAATTTCCAGCCGTGATAGACGCAACGCAGCCCGCAATCCTCATTGCGGCCGAACATCATGGGTGCGCCGCGATGCGCGCAGGCGTTGGCGACGAGCCCGACGTTCCCCTGCGTATCGCGGAATGCGACGAGGTCCTCGCCCAGCAGCATCACGCGCTTCGGCTGGCCGTCAGCGACGAGATCCTTCGAAAAGAAGAACGGTATCCAGTAGAGCCGGAACAGCGATCCCATCGGGGTGTCCGGTCCAATCCGGACCAGTGTTTCGTTGTCTTGGTGCGAAAGCATGCCCGTTTCCTTCCGTATCGATGGCTCAGTGGTTTGTCTGCGGCTGCGCGACGGTCGCGGCTTCGTCACGGTCGATCAGCGCAATCAGTTCGTCCGCAACGCCGACCTGTCTGGCGACCCAGGCAGGATCGCAATCGCGCAGCGGCGGACGCGGCGCGGGCGGGGCCCGTCCATCACGAACGAGACGCACGATGATTTCGATCCGCCTCCGTTCGAGCAGGCAAAGCGCGTCCTCCACGACCACGGATTCGGCCGCGCAGCCTGGCAGCTCCGGATAGGCGACCCGTTTGACCCACGATCCATCCGCGAGCTCGACGGTTTCCGCTTCGAGCAGGTAGGGCACGCTCAGAAAATCCCTCAAGCGCAACCTTTCCTCCGACCGTCCGGGATTTTTATTACGTATACGTAATAACATGACGTGTCAGCCCGGGCAATGCGAATCTGGGCTGCGGTTCTTCAGGTTTTGGTTGAGGCCGGGCCTGCAGGTTCCGCCACGAGCCTCATGCATCGCATGAAATGGGCGCGATCCTCGGCGGGCAGGGGCCCAAGAAGCTCTTCCTGCAATTGTGCGACGCCCGTAACCAGCCGCAACAGGGCCTGTTCGCCTGATTTGGCGAGGGTGACCGTCGCCGATCGCCGATCGACGTCGTTGCTTTCCTTCCGGACCAGGCCCCGGTCCGACATGCGGTTGATCATTTCGCCAAGCGTGCTGCGGTCGACGCGGATGTGTGTCGCAAGCTCGGTGAGGGTCAGTGTTCCGCGCTGGTAGAGGGTCAGCATGACGCCAAACTGGCGTGGGGTGATCTCGGTCTGCGATGTCAGCTCATCGTAGAGCGCCGTCGCCCGGGTTTCCAGAAGCCGCACCAGGAAGCCGAGCCCACGATCGAGCTTCAGCCCGCGCGCGATATCCGGCGCTGGCTTCCCTTTGTCGATTGAAACGGATTTCGGCGCTTTGGGTCGCGTTGGCATCGAGAGGATATACCACGCAATTCGCCTGGACGAGCAAGCCGTAATATCTCTTGGCCATCACGGATTTTCCAGCTGCCTCGAAACTGCGGGCGACGCTTGGCAATGAAGGAGGCGATGGTGAACCTTGAGCAGTACGAGGTCGTGCCGACACCTGCCAGCTCGAACAGGTCGCTATGCCGCAATGTCGGCGTTCGATCTGGCCAGGCCGCCGCGATGAATGCCAAGGATGTGGCGCAATACGCATGATGTGTCAGCATCAGTGGAGGTGGTCGTTGGTCCGAAAATCTGTCTCTATTGGAATCGAGAGAGCTCGTCCGTGGGCGGTCTAGGTGCCTACGGAGCGGCTGCCGGCCTTGCCGGACTAAAGGTTTGCGTGAGGGAGTAGCGATATGACTGGCTTGGTAATCAGTGGCGGCCGGGTGGTGGATCCGGCAAGCGGGATGGACGCGATCGGCGATGTCGCCGTGGTGGATGGCAAGATCTCCGCTGTTGGCACCGGGCTCGGCAGCGCCGAGCGGGTGATCGACGCGACCGGGCTGGTGGTGGCTCCCGGCTTCATCGACCTGCACGCGCACGGCCAGTCGCTTCCGGCCGACCGCATGCAGGCGTTCGACGGGGTGACAACGACGCTCGACCTCGAGGCGGGCGTATTGCCGGTCGCATCCTGGTATCGGCGCCAGGCCGCCAAGGGACGCGTGCTGAACTACGGCGCCGCTGCGAACTGGGCCTTCGCGCGCATCGGCGCGATGACTGGCTCCAACGCCGAAAGCTCGCTGGAGGCATTCGGCAACGCCATGCGCGATCGCCGCTGGATCGACAACGTGGCCAGCGATACCGAGGTGGCCGGCATCCTCGACCGCCTCGCCATCGGACTGAACGAGGGCGGCATCGGCATCGGCATCCTCAACGCCTATGCCCCGGGCGCCGGCGTCCAGGAGCTGACCGCGGTGTGCCAACTGGCGGCGGCGCATGATGTCGCGACCTTCACCCACGTCGCCTACATGTCGCGCATCGATCCGGAAAGCGCTGCGGAAGCCTATATCCGCCTGATCGGCTATGCCGGCGCCACCGGCGCGCATATGCACATCTGCCACTTCAACTCTTCCAGCAAGACCGACGTGGAGCGTTGCGCAGCGCTGATAGCCAAGGCGCAGGCGCAGGGCCTGCCGATCACGGTGGAGGCTTATCCCTACGGCACCGGTTCGACGGTGCTGGCGGCGGCCTTCTTCAGCGATCCGGAGTTCGAGGCGCGCAATGGCCTCGGCTATGATTCGGTGCAGCGCGTGACCGACGGGCACCGCTTCCGCGACCGCAAGGAATTGCTGGCGGCACAGGCGGAAGAGCCCTCCACACTGGTGCTCTGGCATGTCCTGGATATCGAGAACAATCAGCACCATCGTGACCTCCTCGACATCTCGGTGCTTTATCCCGGCGGCGCGATCGCGTCCGACGCGATGCCCTGGACGCGCTCGGACGGCAGCGCGTACACCGGCGACGCCTGGCCGCTGCCGGATGACGCCACCTCGCATCCGCGTTCGGCAGGTTGCTTCACCCGTTTCATCCGCGAGTGGGTTCGCGAGCGCAGGAAGGTGTCGCTGCTGGAAGGCGTCCGCAAATGCGCGTTGATTCCGGCGGAGATCCTTTCCGCGAGCACGCCCGCGATGCGCGCCAAGGGGAGGCTGCAGCCCGGCGCGGATGCCGACGTTGTCGTGTTCGATTTCGAGACGCTGACCGATCGGGCGACGTTCTCGGCGATGAACCGCCCGTCGGACGGCGTACGGCATCTGGTGGTCAGCGGCCAGCCGCTGATTAGCGATGGCGTGCTGGATGTGGCGGCGCGGCCCGGCCGGCCGGTGCGCCGGCCCGTTGCGCAAGCCTGATCGCGCGGCGCGGAT
>Ga0207678_10001851_pt1 | contig 19353 bp, 24 predicted proteins | sample KBSC63metaG_FD_184319 | JGI IMG/M metagenome (GOLD analysis project Ga0207678, IMG submission 184319) | Corn rhizosphere microbial communities from Kellogg Biological Station, Michigan, USA - KBS C6-3 metaG (SPAdes) (version 2) | ecosystem: Host-associated > Plants > Roots > Rhizosphere > Soil ...
AGAAACGAGTCCACTTCGGTCAGTGTGACGGGCTTTGCCATCCCTTGCGCTTTAGCGCTGCCGATTGAGCCGTGCAGCGAAAAGCTGACGACAAGAGCGCCGGAGCCGAGCAGGGCAGCGCGCCGTGATAACTGGATGTTCATGCGTGCCTCCCTTATGCCTGAGCCGAAGCGCGTTTGACCGCGCGCACGATGCGTGCGTGTGTGCCACAACGACAGAGATTGTTCGCGAGTGCATTCTTGATGTCGGCTTCGCTGGGCTTTTTGTTCTTTGCGAGCAAAGCCGCCGACTCCATGATCATGCCGTTGATGCAGTAGCCGCATTGCGCAGCCTGCTCATCAATGAAAGCTTTCTGTACGGGATGCGGCTTTTGCGGCGAGCCGAGCCCTTCGAGCGTTACCACCTTCTGCTTGTCGGTCACGGTATCAATTGGAGTGACGCAAGACCGCACAGCGGTGCCGTCAATGTGGACAGTGCAAGCACCGCACTGACCAAGTCCGCAACCGAAGCGCGGGCCATGCAGCCCGAGATTGTCGCGCAACGCATAGAGCAGCGGCATCTGCGGATCGTCGTAAGAAATCGACACGCGTTTGCCATTCACATTGAGTGATTTTTTAGCCATGGACATCTCCCTCCGCGCTCGTCAGCGTGGATTGTTGTGTCGCGGACTTACGGTCCGCATTAAGCCATTGATAAACCTAAGTGTTCTGTCTTAGAAGTCTACCGACGGCTTTGCTAAAGGCTTATCGCGCGGTGGCCTGGATCTTATGCTGCGGGCCGCGCCCGGCCTTAGCGAGGGGGATCATTGCGCCGTCGACCTGATCGATCAACTGCCCGCGTGCGGTGCAACTGGTTATGTCCGCTTTGAGCCAATAACAGACATTGGGTCTGTAGGAACTTTAAGATCGGGCGGCACTTAACCTGCTGGCCCTCTTGTGTCCACACTCTGTGGGTGTGCGTTGTGCCAGGGCTTTAATGGAACGATCCGACCGAAACATTGCGTCTTTAACGGACGAAGGACGTTACCGCCTCCTCGTCGAGGCCGTGACGGACTACGCCATCTACATGCTGGACGCTTCTGGGATTGTGACGACGTGGAATCCAGGAGCACAGCGGTTCAAGGGCTATGCAGCGAACGAGATTATTGGCCAGCACTTTTCACGCTTTTACACTGAGGACGACAGAAAGACAGGGCTGCCCAGCCGAGCTCTGGAGACCGCAGAGCGTGAAGGAAAATTTGAGGCCGAAGGTTGGCGCGTTCGCAAGGATGGGTCACGTTTCTGGGCCTACGTCGTCATCGATCCAATCCGCGATCGGTCCGGGCAGATCATCGGCTTTGCGAAGATCACCCGCGACCTGACCGAGCGGAAAGCCGCCGAACAGGTGCTGCACCGAAGCGAGGAGCAGTTTCGATTGCTCGTGCAGGGCGTCAGCGACTACGCCATTTACCTGCTCGACTTGGAAGGGAATATCACCAGCTGGAATCTTGGTGCGCAGCGGATCAAAGGGTACTTCGCAAACGAAATCATCGGGCAGCACTTTTCGCGTTTCTACACAGACGAGGACCGAGCGGCGGGCCTTCCGCAACTGGCGCTTGAGACCGTCCGGAATCACGGACGCTTCGAAAAAGAGGCTTGGCGCGTTCGCAAGGATGGATCCCGGTTTTGGGCTCATGTCATTATTGATCCCATACGTGATGACCAAGGAAACGCTATCGGCTACGCCAAGATCACCCGCGACATAAGCGAGCGCAGGAAGGCCGAGGAGGAACTGCAAAAGGCGCGGGAGTTCTCCCTACAAGCACAAAAGCTCGAAGCAATCGGTCAACTTACCGGCGGCATCGCCCACGACTTCAACAACTTGCTGATGGCGGTACTTGGCAGTCTCGAACTGCTGCGCAAACGCTTGTCAGATGACCCCAAAAGCATCGCATTGCTCGAAAATGCCGCCCAGGGTGCACAACGGGGCACAACCTTGACAAAGCGGATGCTTGCCTTCGCGCGAAACTATGAAATGAAGAAGGAAGCGATCGATATTCCCACGCTCGTGCACGGCATGAAAGAACTGGTCGAGCGATCCATGGGGCCGTCGTTCAACATGGAAATCCGTTTCCCGCTTTCGCTTAACCCGGTCGAGGCGGACGCCAATCAGCTGGAACTGGCGCTCCTCAATCTCAGTCTGAACGCCCGCGATGCAATGGCCGATGGCGGCGACATCATATTGGCGGCGCGGGAAGAAAACATATCTGCTGGTCACCGGAGTGGACTGAAGGCTGGTCGTTATATTCGACTCAGCGTGACCGACACCGGCGAAGGTATGGATCAAGAGACGCTGCTCAAAGCGACCGAGCCGTTCTTCACCACCAAGGGGGTCGGCAAAGGCACTGGCCTCGGGCTCTCAATGGTCCATGGCTTTGCAGAGCAAAGCGGCGGACGCCTCATCCTGCACAGTCAGAAAGGCGCAGGTACGACAGCCGAGCTTTTGCTTCCGGTTGCAAAAACTTCGGAGAAACCAATTCCTGCCACGCCAGCGCCACCAGCGAAGGCACTTCGGCCCCTCACAATTTTGGCCGTAGATGACGATGCCCTCGTTCTCATGAACACCGTCCATATGCTGGAAGACCTAGGGCATACGGTGTTTGAGGCCTATTCGGGTTACGAAGCCCTGGAAATTTTAAAACGTGAGGACGGCATTGATCTTGTCGTTACCGATCAGGCGATGCCAAAAATGACCGGGACCGAACTCGCGAAAATTATCAAACGCGAATGGCCCGACATACCCGTTCTCCTTGCAACCGGCTATGCCGACAGGGTGCGAGGCGACGACGTCGGCTTGCCGAAGCTTACGAAGCCTTACATGCAGCGCGAGCTCGCGGAGGCAATAGTGCGCATGAACCCACCGCGCCGGAAGGGCGACCGGGTGGTCCGACTCCGAAACGGACCCACGGTCTAAACCACAACCAACTTGCTTGCTTTTATTTGAGCGCTGGCGCTTCGTTTTCTCTTGACGGCTGACGTCTCTCCAAAGCGTGTGGTCCCGTCAAATACAGACCATCCCATGGACGCTTGGCCTCTTCCGGGGTTTCGCGTTTTTCGCGATCCGCTTTGAGGGTATCCATTGTTACGGGGCTTTGAGCGGGCGCATGCTGCAAAAAGGGCGGCAGCTCGACAAGGAACACCATCAACACGAAAAGAACAGGTGCGCGAGGCATTCGTCTTACTCGACCAAATTTTATCAACTCGGGAACCTCATCTTGGATTTCGCTCAGAAACAACTTGATCGCTTTGTTGCCGGCGCAATCAGGGTGGTCCGTCATCGATCTCTCAGAAAGAACACCATCTAGACGGATGGAAACGGCCGTAATGCCGGACGGGCTTCCGCCTTCCTTTTTGCATCCTGCAGCTTCTTTTTGTCAGGAGGAATGAGCCCTTCGCGCTGTGCCTTCTTGCGCGCCAGCTTGCGCGCGCGCCGGACCGCCTCGGACTTTTCCCGGGTTTTGCGTTCCGAAGGCTTTTCATAGGAGCGCCGCTGCTTCATTTCCCGAAATATGCCTTCGCGCTGCATTTTCTTTTTCAAAACACGGAGAGCCTGATCGACATTGTTGTCGCGCACAAAAATCCGCAATTGATGTTCCTTTATTTAGGGGAGCAGCACGGTCGACGAAAGCAATTCGATCTGGACTTTCGGGGCCGCACTGTAAAAAGCCAGCGAGAAGATCACGCGGGTGCAAGAGTGAGTTGGAATTCCTCAGCGGTGCGCTCGAACGCTTCCGCCGAGTTCTTGATTCGGTAGACGACCTTGTTGTCTCTCTCTACCGGCACCAATCGAACGATCTTATATTCACCACGCGCAGCGTTGTACTGGAGCGCGCCTTCGAAATAGACGACTTGGCCAATTGAATATCTATGCATCATTGGCCGGAAAACCGTCGGCGATTCGGCCCCAAGTCTCAGCGATGTGTTGCAGCATGATACGCTGCGATTGCGACACCGGTTGTTCCGCGAGAGATAGGCACTCTTTCGCCTTGGCTCGGCAAAGAGCGACCGTGAAATGCTCGGACTCAATCGGAGACATGGAAGCCATTCCGCCTTGTCCGTTGGTGTCAGCAGAAGACGCCAGCGTTTTCGCGCTGGCGCTGTTTTCAAAAACGGAAGCTAGACCGCTTGTAGATTTGCGGCAGCCGATTTTCCGTTACGCGGATCAGCCTGCACATCGAACGAAAGCTTCTGACCCTCGTTGAGATTGTGCATACCGGCACGCTCGACCGCCGAGATGTGAACAAACACATCGGGGCCGCCGTCGTCTTGAACGATAAAACCGAAGCCCTTTTGGGCATTGAAGAACTTAACGATACCTGTGGCCATTAGTGGCCTCCTATTTAGACGCGCAAAGGCGTTGTTCCCCCTGCAAACCATTTGCATGGGTTCTCATATCCGGGATTTTGCGTGTCTTTGGAGGGGCCCGTAAGAGCCGAAACTGCAAGTGCAGGCGCAACCTCGAACATCATCCATATAACGATATCGGGCTTGCATTGCAATGATCTTGGTATGTTCGCCTTGGGTGATTGGCGGGCATTTCGCGACGCAAACGACATGGTGAATCGCGTGTACTGGCAAACATAAAATGCTTCACCATCGCGATGTGGCGATCACCTTCTTGTCCTCGCTCCCATTTTCGAGCGACGCTTTCAAAACGAAACGCACCCAAGAAACAACTACCTAGGGCGGCGGATATTCGCTCAGCAAAAGCTGCAGCGCCTTGTTTCCGGCACGGGTGGCTTCTCCCACGGTCGCAAAAAATTCCACGGATTTGTCAATCGGACTCTCGCGGCCGGCGCGATAAATCTCCCAACGCCACGGCTTGGGTGGATTTGCCCGGTTCTTCACAACGACAGAAAAGTCATCGTGCTCCCACATGGATAACTTTCATCCCCAAAGTGCGATAGCGATTGCAGCTCAGCCGCGCCGATGAGGAACCTCCGCGCTCCCTTGAACAGCGGCGACTAGACCCACCCTTTACGGTCATTGCACGTCCGTCATGGAAGTACCATGCCAGCGCTTGAGCGCAATTTGAAAAAATGGATTTCTCGATCATTTTCAGCGCAGAGTTCTGGATCACCGACAGCGGCTCTGCCCAGGCGTCGGTGGCTGAGAGACTTGTGCTCCCGCCTGTGAAAACAGCGGGAGGCTCCATGGGTCTATCAGCATCTATCCTCGACACGTTAAAGCTCGACCCCCCAGAGTGTCCCCATTGTGGGACTCAGATGTGGCTTGCTCAGATCACACCCGCCAAGCCCGATCACGACGAGCGCATGTTTGAGTGCCCCGAGTGCGATCACTCGCTCGCGGAGGTCGTGAGATACATGTAGCGGTCAGACCGGCCTAAAAGGGGCTTAGTGCTGCTCCTAAACTTTCCCAGAGGTGAGCGATGTTTTCGAGCACCATGCGGTGAGGAAGTCTCACACTATCGCCGTCTGCTATCGCGCGACACTCGCGGGCCTTTTTAGCGCACATCTCTACCGATAACTTTTCCGCGCCCGATTCCGTCATTCCCGTTTCGTTTCTAGTTCCTTGATTACGGATTCGACGTTCCCGCCTACTTTGCCCACGGCGGCCTCCACTTCCTTTGCCGATCTGCCGAGCCGCTTTCGCCACTGACGTATGGAAACTTTGCTCGAAACATCAACACAATTCCGGGACAGCTTGGGCGTGGAACCAATCATGGATTGTCCTTTCTGGGTCACCAATCCAAGTCACGGGGAGTCGTTTGAGTTCCGATAGTTCTGAAAGGGGCAGGGGCTATTCCGCCAATTTCATGCATGCGGATCAACTGTCGGCGTTTTCGTCTGCGGTCGTGGAGTACTCACGGGGTGCAAGTCTATTCCAAATCGGCATCAGTGCTGGTCGTTCCTTCGCTGGTCGGCCTTGACGGTGCCTGGGCCAGGGGCCAATCCTCACGCTATTGCCTCTGAGAGAACTGCGAGAGAAGCAGGCTTATGTTCGTCACTTTCTTTCAGGAACTGAAACAGGCGGGCGTGCCTGTGACGCTGCGTGAATATCTGACGCTGATGCAGGCAATGGACGCCGATCTCGCTTCGCGAAAAGTCGAGGATTTTTATTTTCTCTCCCGCGCGACGCTGGTGAAGGACGAGCGCAACCTGGACAAATTCGACCGCGTTTTTGGCCATGTCTTCAAAGGGCTGGAAACGCTTGACGATGCGGTCGAAGCCGACATTCCCTCCGAATGGTTGAAAAAACTCGCGGAGAAATATCTGACAGAGGAAGAAAAGAAGCAGATCGAGGCGATGGGGGGGCTCGACAAGTTGCTGGAGACGCTGCGCAAGCGGCTGGCCGAACAGAAGCGTCGCCACCAGGGCGGCTCCAAATGGATCGGAACGGGCGGTACCTCTCCCTACGGCGCGTATGGATACAACCCGGAGGGCGTTCGCATTGGTCAGGATGGCAACCGAAATTTTCGTGCGGTCAAAGTTTGGGACAAGCGCGAGTTCAAGGATCTCGATGACGAGGTTGAACTCGGCACGCGCAATATAAAACTTGCACTGCGCCGTTTGCGAAAATTCGCGCGAACTGGCGCTCCCGAGGAACTCGATCTCGACGGCACCATCAGGGGTACAGCGCACAAAGGATATCTCGATATTCTGATGCGACCAGAGCGCCGCAATGCGGTGAAGGTTCTTCTGTTCTTCGATATCGGCGGCTCGATGGACTGGCACATCAAGTCGACCGAGGAATTGTTCTCCGCCGCACGTTCCGAGTTCAAGCACATGGAGTATTTCTATTTCCACAACTGTCTCTATGAGCGCGTGTGGAAGGAGAACCGCCGCCGGTTTCAGGCAACGACGCCGACGTGGGACGTGCTGCACACCTATCCGCACGACTACAAAGTGATCTTTGTCGGCGATGCATCGATGTCGCCATACGAAATCGCAGCACCGGGAGGCTCGGTAGAGCACTACAACGATGAGCCCGGCTCAGTCTGGCTTGAGCGTGTGACGCGTACGTACCCAGCGTGTGTCTGGCTCAATCCAGTCCCCGAAAAGGAATGGACGTACACTCATTCGGTCGGCATGATTCATCAGCTCATGGCTGGACGAATGTATCCGCTGACGCTTGACGGGCTCGATCGAGCGACTCGCGAGCTTGGCCGTTGATGCAATGTGTCACTTTTAGTGAGTGGGAACCCACTCGTCGTCTGCCTTGACGTAAGACCTTTTGACGGCGGCCCAGGCAATCATGTGCGCCCGTTTCTCGCGATCGAATTCTCCGGCGTGTGCCGCGTAAGCGTGATTGAACGCTTCGCGGTAAATATCCTGGGCGTGTTCGGGCAGATATTTTCGGACACGCGTTGGTAAGTCGGCATTTACTCGATACGGCATCGCACCAAACACAGGAGCAGTTTGCTCCTGTGGTAAAGCGATAGGGACTGTAAAGAGTTCCTCCTGCGCGTACGGAATTGCGAAAGTGCTACTTGATTTCGCGACCGTCGGGCGGCTTGCCGATCACGCCAAATTCCTCGGACTTGGCGCCAAATGCGGCGGCCTGGAACCCTTCGGCGGCGAGACCGCGTTTAAGAAGTTCGCGAATTGCCGCAGCCCGGCTCGGCATCCGTTTTCTGAAGCGGAAATCATCCAGGACCGTAAGCTCTTCGCCTGACAACATGATTTGAAGACGTTCACCGCGGTTTGAACCGTTGGTCATGGTACCCCTCGCATGACTGTTCGATACTCAATATGAGTAATTTACTCATACCCATCAAATATTGCAAGTAGCAAAGAAACTGTCCATTGAGCAAAAGGCTCCAATGAGGAAATAGCGGTATTCACGGGGCTTTTGGCCCTTTTTGCCAATTTTGGTTGCAAAGAATCAGAATTGACGCGTTGTGGCTGTGCCCTAACGTGAGGGCATGAAACACGTCGATGATCTGAAAGAGACGAAAAGCTTGGCGCCGCTTCTTTGCAGCCGTTGCGGCAACTTGATGCGATTGGTCGGTAGCGAGCCTCACCCGATCGAGGCCAAGACCGATCTCCTCACGTACAGTTGCACCGCTTGCGAGGACCTCCTGGTACTGCCGGTCCAAATCTCGGCAACAGGCAACGATTAAGCCTGATCACGCGCGAGACCGCGCAGAGCGGTTGTGCCCCTAAAATCGTCGTTTATGCGGCGTTTGCCGGTCGCAGTCGCGCAGGATCGTCAGGGGCGGCCTGCTCGCGTTGCAGGGCCATCGCCTCGCGCATCAGCCGGGCGAAATCTTTTCGGGCAGTCTCAAGTGCTCCTTCCACCACCGAGCACTGCATTTGCTCGCGGCGCAGAGATGCACTGAGTTCCTCGATTCTCTGACCTGACACCTCTTTTTCAGCCGCGCGCGCTGCCTCCAGTGCCGCAATTTGTTCGTTGAGCGCAGTGATGGTGTCCTCAGCACGTGTCAGCGCTGCCTCCTTGGCGGTAAAGGCGCGGGTGAGGGCAGCGCTGCGCTCCATCAGAGTGGCGCGTGCATGGTCGACTTCCTTGAATTCAGACTCGCGTTGAATGCGCTCTTTTTCCAGATCGGCGATCCGCGTCTGGAGGGCGTCGCGTTCGAGCGCGAGCTCGCCAGCGCGCCTGTCGGCGGTGCGGATCTCGTCGGCGCGGCCAAGCAAATGCTCGCGCGCTTCGCCAAGAAGCTTTTCGCTCGCTGCTGCCCGTGCCTGCAGAGCATCGAAACGCATGCGCTGGGTGGTAACTTCGTGCTCGTGACGTTCCTTGGCCTCCTCGAGCGCGCCCGCTATCCGAATCCGCTCGCTGCTCAACTCGGCGAAATTGCCTTCGACGTGACGCAACCGGCCATGCGTCGCGGTCAAGCTCGCTTCGGTTTCCGCGAGCTTGCGCGAAACGCGGGCCGCGTCCGTGCTGATCTTGTCGAGTGAGATTTGCTGCGCCCGCTTTTCGTCTTCGATCATCAGAATTCGCTGGCGAGCGCCGTTGATCTCAGACTCAAGTGCCGCCACGCGTTTGTCGGAGGTTGTGAGTCGTTCGTCCAGACGGCGATTTTCCTCGCGTAATGCCTTGCCTTCGCCGGTCTCCTGCGCAAGTCGCGCTTCCAGATCGACGATCTGTGCGCGCCGGGCGGCAATGTCGATGGCGATCTCGGCCTTTGTTGCCTCAAGGGTTCGCAGCAGGTTTTGGGTGGTGGTGAGCTCCTGCCGTAAGGCCTGACACTCTTTCTGGGAAAAAGATGCCTTCTTCTCAAGTTCGGCGACCTCATTGCGCAGCTTGCCATAGGCCGTGCGCGTGTTGCTGAGCACCGTCTGGAGGCTGATCTTTTCGGACTTTTCAGCTTCGAAGGCCCGCAGCGCCTTGCTGACCGGGTCGACAAGCTTGCCGACCGCGCTCTTGATGGCGTCGAGCTCGCCGATCTTGGCGTTGGCGTCGAGCAGAAGATTGCGCAGCGACTCGTTCTCGCCACCCAACTGCGCGCCAAGCGCAGAAAACAGCTCTTCGTCAAGTTCAAGGGAGTTGTCCGGCGGCGCGATGTTATTCGCCACGGGCTCAGCCGGTTTGTCTTCGTAGAGTCCGGCCTTGCGGGCGAAAAGGCCCCCAAATTTGCTCATCGCGATCCCCCTAACGCCGATTCGCCCGGCCGAAGCGACGCCGAATCACCTGTTAACCGATCCTAACGGAATCTGAATTTCTGTGGGTAAATAAAGGGTTAATGGGCGGGCGGCCTTGCCCGAAAGCTCTTGTTTTTCAGGGGTTTGATTCGCGGTCGCCTGGTGAAGCGCAACGAGAATGGCGGTATCGGAAGTTAAATGCGCGCGTTGATGAACAGGCCTTCGCAAAGCCGAAAGGTGAAATCCGCTCCCGTCTCTTTCGGATCGAGGGTCGCCTTAACGTCCGACGTCACCTGAGTAAGCATCGCTCGCAACAGAGCCTGCATGGTTGCGTCATAGCGGGCGGCCCAACTCTTGAATTCCATTGTCTTGTAAATCTGCTCTTCGTGGGTTGTCCGAAAACCAGCAACGCCGAGGGCGCTACGCCACTCTTCCATGGTCCAGGCGCGCAAGTGGCTCGGATCACGCAGGCGCTCAAATGCATTGACGTAGTCGCCGACGCTTCCTGGTGGAACGACGTTGTCGACCAAGGCGAAAAGACCGCCGGGCTTGAGAACGCGATGCACCTCGGCGAGGAATTCAGGTATCGAATCGAAGTGATGCGGTGCGATCCGGCAGGTGACGAGGTCGAAGCTCCCATCTTCGAACGGAAGTGCCTCGGCCTTGGCGTATGCAGTACGAATGTTGGCGAGGCCGCGCTTGCCTGCTTCGCCCTTCACCATGTCGAGCATTTCCTGAGTAATATCGGTCGCCCACATGCGCGCGACATGTGGCGCGAAAGTGTAGGCAACGTGGCCACCACCGGTGGCAACGTCCAGTGCGCGCCAGTTCTTTTGCGGCGAGGTGAGGGTGACAAGGCGCTCCAGGCTCTTTCCGGCGGCATGCGGCTTGCTGGTCAGATAGTGAGCGGCAGTCTTGCCGAATTGCTCCTGGACGGCTGTTTTCGACATGGATCGCGTTCCGGTGGGTTCGTTGGGCGCACTATATAGCTCGGGCCAAGAAAAAGCCCTGCATCTTTCGATGCAGGGCTGGTTTGCGTCAAGGCGTGGTCCCTTACTTCACGATCATTCCCGTGAAGACGTAGGCTTGCAGCATCACCAGAACGCCGACAAGGCACGCGAGGGCGATCGAGTGCTTGAATACGAAGCGCAGGATCGTGCCCTCATGTCCGAACCAGTTGGTCGCGGTTGATGCAACCACGATCGATTGTGCGTCGATCATTTTGCCCATCACACCGCCCGAAGAGTTGGCGGCCGCCATGAGGATCGGCGACAAGCCCAGTTGTTGCGATGTGATCTTCTGCAGGTTGCCGAACAGAATGTTTGACGCCGTATCCGACCCCGTCAGCGCCACGCCCAACCAGCCGAGCAGGGTGCCGAAGAAGGGATAGAGTACCCCGGTGCCGGCAAACGCGAGACCGAGCGTAGCGTCGATCCCTGACAGGCGTGTCAGCGTGCCAATCGCGAGCATCGCCGAAATGGTGATGAGCGAATAGGCGCATATCCTGATTGTCTCGCCGTAGGCCTTCACGAGCCGAACCGGTGTGAAGCCCATCAGCAAGCCGGAGATGATCGCGGCGATCAACATGCCGGAGCCGGTGTAAGACAGCCAGGTAAATGAGAACACCGCAGCTTCCTTCGTAGGCGCTGGCACGACGGGGGCAACTTTGTTGATCATGTTGTGCAAACCCGGGACCGGAAAATTCCAGGTCGCGTAGGCATTGAGAATGCCTTTGACCGCGTTGGTTCCCCACAGCAGCAGGATCACGCAGACAATGATCCACGGCAGCAGTGAGAACCACACCTCAGCTGTTGTTGGTTCGCGTGCAACCTTGACCGGCTTCTTTGGCATCGTGGCTGCGGAGTCATCACGCGTGCGCAGGGCAGGCGACGTCCACACCACTTTCGGCCGCCAGATTTTGAGGAAGCCGATGAGGCAAGCCATGGAGATGAGCGAAGCGCCGATATCGACAATCCATGGATTGATGAAGTTCGAGATCAGGAATTGCGGAATGGCAAAAGAAACGCCGGTCACCAAGATTGCCGGCCACACATCCTTCATGCCGCGGTATCCCGCGAACGCCCAGATCAACCAGAATGGAACGATCAGTGAGAAGAACGGCAACTGCCGACCAACCATCGCGCCCAAGAGAAAAGGATCGAGGCCGGTGACACTCGCAAGACCTGCGATCGGTGTACCGAGTGCGCCGTACGCAACGGGCGCGGTGTTGGCGATAAGCGAGAGACCGGACGCCGCAAGTGGGGAAAACCCCAGGCCGATCAAGATTGCTCCGGTGACGGCGACCGGCGTCCCGAAGCCCGACGCCCCCTCGAAGAACGCGCCGAACGAGAACGCAATTAGCAGTAACTGAAGGCGACGATCTTCGGTGACGCCGCCTATCGCGGTCTGCAGCGTTTGGAACACACCTTTCTCCACCGTCAGTCGATAGAGAAAGATGACGTTGAGCACGATCCAGCCGATCGGGAAGAAGCCGGTGACAGCGCCCAATATTGTCGCACGCAACGTCATATCGGCCGGCATCGTGAAGACGACGATCGCTATGAAATTGGCGACAACCAGCGCGATGAGCGCCGCGATGTGCGCCTTCACCTTGTTGGACGCGATCAATACGAGCAGTGTGACGACCGGCAGCGCCGCGGCACATGTCGACAAGAATTTACTGTTTAGAGGATCGTAGATTTGATCCCACATTGGAGCCTCCCCGAGCCACTGATTGCGGCTGCCACATTTTGTTGTTTCGCATTCGCTGCCTGAAAAAACGGCGCGAGTAACTAAAGAATTGTCGTGCACAAAAAACAAGAAATTGGTTGCAGTGTTCAACTAGAACCTGCACGCGACGGAACCTTACGACGAAGGTCGAAGGTGGATATCCTTGCGAGTTGAAATCAATCGCTATTTGTCGAACCGATGTGCGTCGTCATCGTAGCCGTGACGGCTGGAATAGAAGACGAGCGCCATCAAACCGCCGCCGACCAACAGCGAGAACACAACCCCTCCGACGATCGCGAAATATCCGTATAGGGGTATGGGCTCACCACCAAGACGCGTCCAAGCGGCCGCGGCAAACCAGACCGACAGCGCCAACAGGGCAAGCAGCGGAACGGCAATAAGAAGAGTGCGCATCCCACAATATATAAGGAGGGACGCCATTTTTGTCATGGCGCCTTTGTCATGGCGCCATCAGCGACAACGATATCCTGGAATTTTGTCGGCGATTATCGATGCCTAGGCTTTGCCGGCGGCCTCGATTTGCGAGAGTTCGGCAGTGTTGCCCCGCTTGCCCTTGAGTGGCGCTTCATCATTGGCCGCCTCGGTCGGTGGTATGGGCAACTCCTCGAGCGGAACTCCCCGCCGGAGCGTGGATCGCAGAGCCCCGACTTCGCCTTGCAGGCGAGAATTGTCCTTGCGGGCCGCCTCCAGCGCACCTTCGACAACAGCGCGCTCCATGCGTTCGCGCTGAAGCGCCGAACTCAGGTCCTCAACACGCTTTTCGATGTTGGTGCGGCTGACTTGGATATCTGCTTCCAGATGGCCATTGCGTTCCGTCAGCGCGGCAATCTTTTCTTCGGAACGCGCTAGCGCTGTTTCGCGGACCTTCAATGTTTTGGTCAAGGCGTTATTGCGTTCGGTCAACGCGGTGCGTGCTTGCTCGTGATCTTTGATCTGACGTTCGCGCGCCTCGTGCGCAGCTTCGATCTGCGCCAGCCGCTTTTCTGAATTGTTGCGCGAGATCGTTGCCTCGACCGATTTTCGGTCGAAAGCGCGAACCTCTTCCGTGCGGGCGATGAGATTTTGTCGCGCTTCGGACAAGAGTCGCTCTGCCGTTGCGGCGCGCGACTGCAATGCATCGAGCCGCATGTTCAGGTTGCTGCGTTCTGCCTGGTGCTGTTCTTTGGCCTCATCGAGAACCGCGCTCAATCGGCCACGTTCGGCATAGGCTTCGGCAAAGCTCGATTCGACCTTGCCGAGTTGCGCACGTGTTGCGGTCAGGGTGTTTTCGCTTTCGGTCAGCCGCCGGGTCAGCCGGGCGGTCTCGTTCAACGCTTGATCGACCGCAATCTGCAAAGAGCGCTTCTCGTCTTCGAGCAGGGCCAATTTTTCGCGCGCGGCGGCAAGTTCGCCCTCGAGACCGATTATGCGCTTCTCGGCGATATCGAACTGGTCCTGCAGTGCCCGACGGGCTTCGGTAACCGTCCGGCGTTGCGCGGATTCGTGCGTCAGCTGACGGTCGAGCTCGTTGATTTGCGCGTGACGGGCATTCAGGTCGTCGGTTAGTTCGAGGCGGGCGCTTTCCAATGCGCGACCGGTTTCTCTCGCAAGTTCGAGATCTTCGCGCAGTCTTTCGACTTCAGCCTCGAGGACCGTCGATTTTCTTTCGACCTGGTAGAACTCGGTGCGCAATGTTTCGTAGGACGTGCGAGCTTCCGTCAGCATTCCTGACAAGCTCATGTTCTGCGATTTTTCCTGCTCGAGCGCGCGCAGGGTGCTGTTGAAGGGCGCAACAAGCTTGTCAAAGGCGTCTTTGAGATCTTCGAGTTCGTTGATCTTGCGGCCAGTGTCGGTCAGGAGGTTGCGCAAAACCTCATTTTCCTCGCCTATCCGCGAACCGACATCGGAAAGACTTTCGATGGAAATGTGGTCGCTGCCGTTTCCGTTTCCGTTTCGGGAGCGTCCCGTAAAATTGTCGGGCCCGGCCGTGCTCAGTTTGCGGCCAAAAAGATCCGACAACTTCGCCATGACGACGCCTCCCAACCCCAACGCTTACGACAGCCCCGAATGCGCGCGAGTTGAGAGGTACGATATTATATAGTGCGAGTGATGGGAACACTCGCCGCTGGACTTGTGAGTTATCACAGGCTTGGCTTGGGGATAATGCAAAGTTTGAGCTAACGGTTGCGATTGAAGTGAGCGACACTGTGACGGAAGCGCAGTCAGACTCTGCTGCAAGCGCAGTGACCTACACTTATCGGCCGACGGCACTAGGTGCGGCGCGGCATTTCACTCTTTCGGATGAGGGAATCGATTGGGATTCAGGCCCGGTGTCCGGGCACGTCCCATATCGACAGGTTCGTCGGCTGCGCATGTCGTTCAAGCCGGTCAGCATGCAGTCGCGTCGCTTCATTACTGAACTATGGGGGGAGGGCGCGCCCCGGCTGAAGATCATATCCACATCGTGGAAAAGTATGTTCGAGCAAGAACGGCAGGACCGATCCTATTCGGTCTTCGTTCGTGAATTACACCGACGGGTTTCAGAATCGGCATCGCCTGTGCGCTTTGAGCGCGGCACGAGCCCCTGGATCTACTGGCCGGGCTTTGCACTTTTCGTAGCGGTTGCGCTCGGAGTGGCCGGAGGTGCTGTGCAAGCCCTGCACGCGGGAGCCTATGCAGGCGCTGCGTTCGCAGGTGCGTTCCTCGCACTCTATCTTTGGCAGATTGAAAGCTTCCTTCGGCGCAATCGCCCCGGCGTCTATAGCCCCGAAGCATTACCCAAGGACGTAATGCCGCCGCCCTAGTTGGCGCCGTCCGTACGTTACTGCCGAACGACAAGAACCGAGCACTTGGCGTAGCGAACGACGTGCCCGGCATTGGAGCCGAGGAAATATGTCCGCATGGCGGGCCGGTGCGAGCTCATCACGATCAGATCTGCACTGAACGTCTTCGCTTCCTCCAGTACCTCATGATAAATCCCGCCTTGGCGCACCGTCGCTGAAACGTGTGCGGCATCGAGACCACATTCGCGCGCAATAATGCCGAGAGCTTCCTCCGCGGACGTGCGCTGCTGGACGTCAAAATCAGGCGGCACATACTCGGCCAGCATGACCGGCGTCATCGCGAGCACATTGACGAGCCTCAGTGACCCTCCCGATGCGCGGGCCATACCCACCGCGGTCGTCAGCGCAGGTTTGGCGAGATCCGTATCGGCCAGGTCGACCGGCACCAGAATTTTCTTGTACATGACAGCGCCCCTCTTTTCGCTGCGAAAGCCCAATATGGCACGTTTTCAGAGGCGCGTTGAGTGGGAGTTATTGTCTCAACTTGCCGCGGAGCCCAGAGATTTCGGGGTGACGAAGCGTTCGAGCCGGCCGCATTGCGGATGCAGCTTGCCCCAATCGTCGAAGGCGAAATCGATGATAACGAGCCCGGAGGTAGGGAGCTTTTCCCGCAGCCGTTCTCGGGCCTGCACGTCGCCCGATGCAATCAGCATTACTGCGAGATCGTGGAGCCCCGGATTATGTCCGACAACCAGGAGCGTATGTGTGCCCGGGACAGCGTCCTTTATGGACGTGAGAATTGATTGCGCGGTTGCGTCATAGAGGCGTTCAACCACGGCCGCGCCCGGGGGCGAACGGAATGCGGTTGCGGCGGACTTCCAGGTTTCGAGGGTTCGCGAAGAGGGCGATGTGATAACCTGGTCGGGGATGAGGCCATGGGAGGCCATATAAGCGCCGACTTTTGCAGCGTCCTTCCAGCCTCGTTCCATTAGTTTACGGGCGCGGTCTTCCATCCCCGGTTCGGATTGCTCAGCTTTGGCGTGACGAAATAACAATAGTCGTCGCATGGTCATTCTATGGATTTCGGCTACAGAAAAACCAGTTTAGCATGCATTCGTCGGGAGCAGAGCGCCGACATGCAACCAGGTAGCGAACGCAACGAGCAAAAGTGAGAGCATGGAAGCGGGCTGGTACGAAACCAACAGCGTTCCCCGTCCGGAACGTCCACGGCTTAGTCTCGACCTCGACGTCGATGTCTGCGTGGTTGGCGCCGGACTTGCCGGCCTGACTGTTGCACGGGAGATCGCCCAGCGGGGGTGGTCGGTTGTCGTCCTGGAAGGAGGGCAGGTCGCATGGGCGGCGTCGGGTCGCAACATGGGCTTCGTGCTTCCGGGGTTCTCCGAAGACATTGACGGCATCATCGAGCGGGTCGGACTTGATCACGCCAAACAGCTCTGGGCGTTGTCGGAGCAGGGGCTCGATTACGTACGGCGCACAATTCTCGACACGCGGATGCCGGGCGTTGATCTGATCAACGGATGGCTGCACGTTTCGAAGACCGACAATCCTGCGGATCTGCGCAATGAAGTTGAGCGCATGCGCTGGATTGGAGCCGATGTCGAGTACTGGCCTGTCGACCGCGTGCGCGATCAACTGCGCAGTCCGCGATATTTCAGCGCCGTACATTACAGGCAGGCATTTCACATCGATCCCTACAATTATGCCCAAGGCTTGGCTGCGCTGGCTGAGAAGGCTGGAGCCCGCATCTTCGAGGATTCGCCCGCGGTCTCACTCGATCCTGCTGGCGTGCGCAAACGCATTGTCACGCCTGCCGGCCGAGTACGTGCCGCGCACGTGGTGCTCGCCGGCAATGTCCATCTCGGCGCACTTATGCCGCGCCTCGCAGCGACTCTTCTGCCCATAACGACGTATGTGATGGTTACGGAGCCGATTGGAGAGACCCTGCACGAGGTGGTGCGCTATCGTGGGGCCGTCAGCGATACCGATCGTGCCGACAACCACTACCGCATTGTCGGAGGTGATCGGCTCCAGTGGCTGGGGCGGATGCGGGCATGGGAGGCAAATCCTGGTCTGATCGCGCGGGGACTCGTCAACGACGTTCAGCGCACCTTCCCCGAGCTCGGCAAAGTGGCCGTCGCGCACGTATGGCGAGGGACATTGGGCCGTACGGTTCATCGCATGCCGCAAATCGGCGAAATCGAACGCGGTCTATGGCTGGCGAGCGGGTTTGGAGGCCATGGTCTCAACAATACGGCGATGGCCGGCGAACTCGTTGCGCGTGGCATCATCGATGGCGATCAAACGTGGCGCCTGTTCGCTCCTTACGAACTGGTTTGGGCCGGTGGTGTGCTTGGCCGCATGGTGGCACAGGGAATTTACTGGGGTACGCGGCCTGTAGATCGAATTGAACAGGAAGTTGCGCGCTATCGTGCGCTGTCTCGCGCCCGCAAGGCCGCACGGTCAGTGCCACAGCATGCAGGGCCCGTTTCCGATTCCGATCAGCCGAGCCTCTAGACTACCGGCCTTCCCGCCGCGCCATAAAGGCAAGCCTTTCGAACAGATGCACGTCCTGTTCGTTCTTGATCAACGCGCCGTGCAGGGGAGGGATGAGCTTCTTCGGGTCGCGTTCGCGCAAAGTCTCGGGCCCGATATCTTCGGCCATCAAAAGCTTGAGCCAATCGAGCAACTCCGAGGTCGAAGGCTTCTTCTTCATCCCAGGTACTTCGCGGATTTCGTAGAACAGTTTCAGGGCCTCCGCGACCAATCGCTGTTTAATGCCGGGGAAATGCACGTCGATAATTGCGCGCATGGTCTCCGTGTCCGGAAACCGAATGTAGTGGAAGAAGCACCGGCGCAGAAAGGCGTCAGGCAATTCTTTCTCGTTGTTCGAGGTGATGACGACGATTGGCCGCCGCCGCGCCTTCACCGTTTCGCTCGTCTCGTAGACAAAAAACTCCATGCGATCGAGCTCTTGCAGCAGGTCGTTGGGGAATTCGATGTCGGCTTTGTCGATCTCGTCGATCAGCAATACCGGGCGCTCGTCGGCGACGAAGGCGTCCCATAGTTTGCCCCGTTTGATGTAGTTGCGAATGTCCTTGACGCGCTCGTCACCGAGTTGACTGTCGCGCAAGCGCGACACCGCATCATATTCGTACAGACCTTGCAGCGCCTTGGTGGTGGATTTGATATGCCACTCGATCAGCGGCGCCCCGATTGCCTTGGCGATTTCCAACGCCAGGACCGTTTTGCCGGTGCCCGGCTCTCCTTTGACCAGGAGTGGCCGCTCGAGGGTGATGGCGGCGTTGACCGCTATTTTCAGGTCGTCGGTCGCCACATAAGCGCTGGTGCCTTCAAAACGCATACAATGCTTCCTGTGCTTGCTCGCGTATTCATATAGGGAAGATGCAGCGCGACAAAGGGCTTTGACGATCGATCAGCCGCGCACTGCCTTTTCGAGGAAATCTTCCAACGCCGCAATTGGCGCGCGATCGCGATAAATCTTGTGCCTGTTTTCGGCCATTCGAGACGATATCGCGCGACGGAACTGTGCGTCCTTGCCGAGGCGCGTGGCAATCGCGACGTAGTCGTCAACCGTCGTTGCAATCGTGTCCTCGACACCGATCATCCGCAGGATCGCGGCGCTATGCCTGCCGCGCATCGTCGCGCCTTCGAAAGTTACAATCGGCAGCGCTTGCGTGAGGCACTCGAGCGCCGAGTTGCAGCCCGACCAACCTATGCTGTCGAGAAACACATCCGATAGCCCGGCGGCTGCCACGAATTTGCTTTGGCTCAGGCGATTGAGAAACACGCAATGATAGTCGGCGCGAAGACCGGCAGCCGCAAACGTGCGCTCCAGCCGTTCTTTCACCGACGCGGTGATCGCGGGGGCGCCGAAATGGCGTAGAAATACGAACTGGCAATCGCCGACCGTGCGGGCAATGCGCGCAAATACTTCGTCATATTGCGGAAGATATTTGAAAAGTGACTGGGCACTCCAGAATACGGTCGCGCCAAGGCGTAAACCGATTTCCTCGCGGGTGACATTGACGGATTCGGTTTCGACGGGTTCGTAATAAATGGAGAGATTGGGCAACCTGACAAGTTTCTCGGTGTAATAGTCCTGCGCCTCCGGGGGCTCCATCAGATCGCTCGACAGGAAATAGTCGAGAGTCGAGAGGCCACTCGTCTCAGGATGCCCCCACGAATTGCATT
>Ga0207678_10001856_pt1 | contig 19305 bp, 16 predicted proteins | sample KBSC63metaG_FD_184319 | JGI IMG/M metagenome (GOLD analysis project Ga0207678, IMG submission 184319) | Corn rhizosphere microbial communities from Kellogg Biological Station, Michigan, USA - KBS C6-3 metaG (SPAdes) (version 2) | ecosystem: Host-associated > Plants > Roots > Rhizosphere > Soil ...
GCCTCGATCTCGAGGCTCTGGTCGACCGGCTGGGCCCGTCCCGAGGTCATCAGGTACGGCCGCAGCAGCGAGATGTCCGGTTCTTCGGTCATCGCGTCGCTCTCCCTAGCTGCCGACGGTGTTCTTGAGCTCCTCGATGAGCCCCGGCGTGAGAACTTCGGTGGCGCGGTTGGCGAACATCGCCATTTCGTAGGCGATGGTCCCGAGGCTGGCCTGCTTGTTCGCGAGGACGCCGAGCGAGCAGCCGATGCTGATCGTGCAGACGAGCAGGTAGCCGTACTCGAGCTCGATGATCACCTTGTCCGGCGCGCCGAGCGGGTGGCTTTCGGAGACACCGTGGGCGAGGCCGAGCATGGCGGAGGAGATCGCGGCGAGGCGGTCGGCGTTGGAGCGCTCGAGCTCCGTCGACATCGCGATCAGCAGGCCGTCGGCCGAGACCGCGATAGCGGCTATCGCGCCCGCGGTGTGCTGTGCGAAGCGGCTCACCAGCCAGTTGAAGTTCTGGGCTTCGACACTGACGCCAGCTGCGGGGATGCTCATTTCCTGCTCTCTTCTCCTCGTTCCATCACACGACCGGCGACCACGCCTTGGGGCGGGCTGTCTGCCGTAACGTCCTCCGCCTTGGCGAGGCCTGCGGCGAACGCGTCGAACGCCGCTCGTTCGGCCGCCGGGTCCCGCTTGCTGCGGTTGACGACGGCGCGGGCGAGCGGCCGTCCCGCGGGCTGCTGACGCAGGCCGGGGGCGAGCTGGGCACCGGGGACGCGGCGCATCAGGCCGTCGCGCGACCGCTCGGCGGCCGTGAACGGGGCCGTGGCCACCGGTTGCGCGTCCGCCGGGACGCGGACCGGGGGTGACACGGGTGCGGTCACGACGGTGGGCGGCGCGGGCGGCGGGTCGGCCGTCAGCGCGCTGACCTCGGCCGCCTTCGGGAAGGACGCGGTGGGCGGCGGGCCGGCTTCGGCGGCCTTCGCGAAGGCGCTCGCGAAGCCGTCCATCGCGGCCTTGGTCGCTTCCGGGTCGTGCCGCGGCTTGGTGTCGGCCGCCGGCGCCGACGTGCCCGGGCTGGGCAGCTGGGCGCCACGAACCCGGCGGCGCAGGCCGCCACGCGAGTCCGAAGACGCCGAAGACGCCGCTGCGGCCACCACCTCCGGCTCGGGTGCCGCGGCGGGCTGGGCGTCGGGTTCGGCGTCCGGCCACACCGGTTCCAGTTCGCGGAACCAGCGGAAGCCGTTGCCGTGGCCGAGCAGCGCCGGGATCGCCGGCGCCGGCAGTTCGGCGGGCCGGTCGAGTTCGGGCGCCGGCGGCCGGAAGTCGTCCGAAGAGGACAGTGGGAGGGGGGTGGCCGGCGCGGCGTGCCGCGGCTGCGAAGGCACGACCGGCGGCACGGCCTGCGCCGGGATCACGGGCGCCGGCTCGCTCTTCGGGCGCAGCGCGGTGCGGTGGGTGAACAGCGCCGCCGGGATGGTCAGCCGCGCGGTCACGCCGCCGGTCGTCGGCGTCGCGAGCAGCTCGACGCCCAGCTCGTGGCGCCGCGCCAGGCGGCCGACCACGAACAGGCCGAGCACACTGGTCGGCGCGAGCTCCAGGCGTTCGCGCTCGACGAGCCGCTGGTTCTCTTCGGCCAGCTTCTCCGCGGTCATGCCGATGCCGTGGTCGACGATGCTCACCAGGCAGGCGCCGTCGGCGAGCTGCATGGTGTCGACCTCGACCATCGAGCCCGGCGGCGAGAACGACGTCGCGTTCTCCAGCAGCTCGGCGAACACGAGCACCAGGTCGGCACCGAGAGCCGACGACAGCAGGATTTCGGCGACGACCCCGAGCTTGACGCGCTGGTAGTCCTCGATCTCGGCGAGCGCCGAACGCAGGGCCGTGGACAGCTCGATCGGGCCGGCGATCCGGGTTTCGTCGCGGGTGCCGGACACCACGAGCAGGTTGTCGGCGTTCCGGCGCAGGCGGGTGGAGAGGTGGTCGAGCCGGTAGAGGCTGGCCAGCAGCCGGGTGTCCTGCTCGTTGCGCTCGACCTCGTCGATCAGGGCGAGCTGGCGGCCGACGAGGTTCTGCGTGCGCTTCGCGACGTTCGCGAACATCAGGCTGGTGTTGCGCCGGGTGAGCGCCTGGCGTTCGACCAGCTCGGCCGCGGTGGTCTGGACCCGGTTGAACGCGGCGGCCAGCTTGCCCAGCTCGTCCTCGGAGACGACGTCGATGGTGGCCAGGCGCGGGATCTGCTCCTCGGCCTCTTCGGTGTCGGTCACGCGGACGAGCTCGGTGCCGGCGAGGTCGGCGACGGACGTCGCCGCGGTGGTCAGCTGGCGCAGCGGACCGGCGATCGAGCGGGAGACCGCGACGGCGAGGAAGGCGACCAGCAGGAACAGTGCGCCGGCGCCGAGGCCGACCGTCCAGGCCAGCTGCGTCGCGCCGTCGGCACGCTCGGTCGCGGAGGAGGCGATCTCGTTGATCGCCCGCTCCTGCACGAGCTTCCGCTGGCCCGCGTGGGAGTCCGCCGCGGAGAGCACGTCCGCGACGTACTGCGTGGTGCTCGCCGCGTCACGGGACTTGTCGACCTCGGCGGCGAGTTGGTCGACGCGCCGCCCGGCGTCGCTCTGCTCGACCCGGACGACCAGTGCGGACCGCTCGGAGTCGTCACCGTCGTCGCCCTGCTTGACGAACCGGTCGATGAAGATCGGCGCCTGCTGGGTCGCGTCGTCCAGGATGGGCCGGCCGGCCTCCGGCGACACCGCGGTCACGATGAGAGCCATCGCGCGCAGCGAGTTCTCTTCGTTCGCGCGCAGCAGCGCGTCCAGCGCGGTCAGCTCTCGCGCGCCCTCGGCGTCACTGGTGAGCTGCGGGACCAGGCGCAGGGAGTCGATCACCGCGTCGATCACGGCGTTGTAGGTACGCGCGACGCTGTCGAGCGCGACGCCGCGGCGGACGGCGTTCTGCCGCAGCTCGGCGAGTGAGCCGATCCGGGTCAGCGCCGCGGAAAGCTCGTCGGGGGCGTCGTCGCCCAGCGAACCGCGGACTTCGGCGACCGCCTGGTCGACCACCTTCTGCTGCTGGACCATCTGGTCGGGGCTCGCCGACGGCGTCGCCACGAACGCGCCCGTCAGCAGCCGCTCGCGTTGCAGCTGCCACATCAGCCCGCCGAGCTGCTGGGCGTACCGCGCCACATCGGCCGACTGCCTCGCCGCACCGGCGCTGCTCGCCTGCGTCAGCACGAACGGCACCGACACCAGCACCACCGCGACCAGCGGGGGCAGGAGCAGCAGGTTCAGCTTGCCGCGAATACCGAGCCGGGCGAGAAAACCTCCGCCGCCGGCCCGTTTCGCGGTCGGCCTGCCGTGTCTCATCCCGCGACCTTCCCGTCTTCCGTTCTCACTCGACCGCGGCCACCCGGCTCACGTGGCCCCGGTGCTGCTCCCGGACCAGGTCCTCGATCCGGGCGCGCAGCTCGAGGAACCGCGGTTCGCGCTTCACCGCCAGGTCCCGCTCGGTGGGCAGCGCCACCTCGACGTCGGCGGCGATCCGGCCCGGGTCGGAGGCGAGCACCACCACCCGGCCGCCGAGGAAAACCGCTTCCTCGACGTCGTGGGTGACCATCAGCACCGTGGTGCCGGTGTCGGCCCACACCTGGCGGATGAGCACCTGCATGTCCTCTTTGGTCTGGACGTCCAGCGCGCCGAAGGGTTCGTCCAGCAGCAGAACTTCCGGTTCGCACGCCAGGGCACGGGCGATCGCGACACGTTGCTTCTGGCCGCCGGACAGCTGCTTCGGCAGCGACTTGCGCACGCCGTCGAGACCGGTTTCGGCGAGGTACCAGTTCACCCGCTCGGCGCGCTCGGCCGGGTCGAGCGAGAGCAGCTCGAGTCCGAACGCGACGTTCTTCTCGACGTTGCGCCAGGGGTAGAGCGCGCCGGCCTGGAAGACGAGCCCGCGGTCGGGCCCGGGCCCGGTCACCGGCACGCCGTCGAGCACGATCTCGCCCTCGGTCGGCCGGCTCAGCCCGGCCACCAGCGACAGCAGCGTCGACTTGCCCGAGCCGCTCGCGCCGACGACACAGACGAACTCGCCGCGCAGCACCTCGAGGTCGACGCCGTCGAGGGCGCGCGTGACCCGGCCGCGGACGGTGTAGTCCTTGGCGACGTTCCGCAGTTCCAGCGTCATGCCGCCCACTTCCCGACCCGCGTGCGCAGCAGGCGCAGCAGGACGTCGATGAGGAGCCCGGCGATCCCGATGACCACGAGCACCGCGAAGATCTTGTCGGTCTGCAGGAACCGCTGCGCGCGGACGATCCGGTAGCCCAGACCGGCCGAGGAGTTGATCAGTTCGGCGACGACCACGAAGTTCCACGCCGCCGCGGCGTTGACGCGGATCGCGTCGATCATGCCCGGCAGCGAGTGCGGCACGACGATCTTGCGCAGCACCTCGCCGCGGCGCGCGCCGAGGGTGTAGGAGACGTCGATGAGCGAGTCCGGCACGCCGCGGACGACATCGGCGGTCATCAGCGTGTTGAAGAAGACCGTGCCGATGAAGAGGATCGCGATCTTCGACGGTTCGCCGAGGCCGAGCCAGATGATCAGCAGCGGGATGAACGCGCTCGCCGGCAGGTAGCGCAGCAGCCCGATCAGCGGCTCGAAGAACGCCTGCCCGGCGGTGAAGGTACCCATCAGGATGCCGAGCGGCACGGAGACGAGCACGGCGAGGCCGAAGCCTTCGAGCACCCGCAGGGTGGTCGTCCCGAGGTCGTCGAAGAGCTCACCGGTGCTCGCCATGTCGGCCCCGGCCTTGAGGACCGCGACCGGGGACGGCAGGAACGTCGAATCGACGGACCCGCTGACGCTCAACACGATCCACGCGAGCAGCGGGATCGCGAACGACAGCACTGCCAGTGTCCAGCGCGACGCCGCGGAAATCGGCGTGCGCAAGGAGAAAAGCGGCGAAGCGGACGGCTTCAGCCCGGCCCGGCGGGGCAGCGGCGACCAGTCCGGTCGTCCGCCGCCCGCCCGGCCTGCCTCCTGCTGTTCGGCGAGCCGCTGCTCCGCTTCCTGCGCCTCGGCGGCCCGCGCCTCGGCCGTGCTCGCCGGGGTGGTGCGCTGGGTGGGACCGGTCACTGGGGCGCGGCCTTGACGAACTGGTCGTCGAACAACCCGTCGAGCGACGGCCGCTGCTGGGCGAGTCCGGTGCTCACGATGAAGTCGATGATCTTGTTCGCCTGGAAGTCGAGGTGCTGCGCGGTGACGCCCGGCGTGAACGCGTCGATGTTCTGCTGCCGCGTGAAGATCGTGGTGCCGGCGTCGTAGGTCTTGTAGTCCGCTTCGGACACGCCACCGCGCTTGGCCATGATCTTGACGGCCGCGTCCTTGTTGTTCTTGATCCAGGTCAGCGTCTCGAACCAGGTGTTGACCAGCGCCTGGACGTCCTTCGGGTGCTCCTTGACCAGCTTCTGCGACGTGACGAGGTGGTCCGGGATGGCGCCGGGGAACTCCGCCGACGAGGAGATCGCGCGGCTGCCCGGGCGCTCGAGAGCCGTCGAGGTGAACGGCGCGAACGCGGCGACCGCGTCGACCTGGCCGCTCTTGAACGCGGCGGCCGCGGCGTCGGTCGGGAGGTTGACGAGCTGGATGTCCTTTTCGGTCAGCTTCGCCGTCTGCAGCGCCAGCAGCAGCAGGTAGTGGTCGACCAGGCCCTGCTCGACGGCGACCTTCTTGCCCTTGAGGTCGGCGATGCTGGTGATCCCGTCCCGCGCGATGATCTTGTCGTTGCCGGTGGAGTTGTCGTTCACCAGCACGATCGACAGCTTGGCGCCGCCGGAGACCGACGACAGCGTGTCGTTGAGGGTCTGGCTGTTGGCGTCGATGGCGCCGCTGGAGAGCGCGTTGATGCTGTCGGTGTAGTTGTCGAAGTACTTGAGGTCGACGTTGACACCGTTCTTGGCGAACAGGCCCTGTTCCTGCGCCACCTGCCAGGGGAACCAGCCCGGCCAGGCGCTGAACCCGATGGTGATCTTGCTCCCGCTTCCCGAGGCGGAACTGTCACTGCACCCGGAAAGCGCGGTGACGCCGGCCAGGGTCAGCAAAGTGAGGAGCACCGTCAGCAGACGGGGGCGAGGACGGGAAATCACAACGAAACTCCAGGTTGCGGGGGAAGTGGAGTGGTGCCGTACCAAAGGGGGAATCGCGGTGCTCGGGGCTACAGGTGGTGACGACGGGGTGGTCGTTCGGGTGGAGCTGCGCTGCCGCGCACGGTCATCGCTGCTCACTTCCGGCCGCACCTGATCGGGTCATCGCGAGAGAACGCGGACAGGAAGCACTTACACCCAGTGAAATACCAGCACTCAACGTACTGGAGCAGCCACCCCTGTCCCTCTCCCGGCGGAGAGCCTAGCGACTAGCACAAGATCCCCACAACGTCCGGGCTTAGCATCCGAACGAGTGACCGCCACCTGGCGTAACCAGCAAAATCGACCGGTTTCGAGATCACCGTCGGCGGGTTTTCTGTCGGCCGCCCGGTCAATAATCGGCCGTGCGCGTGCAGTGCGCGCGTGCAACTGCACGGCCCGTCACGCCTAGTCGTTACAGCCGCAGCGTGGAGTGCCGAGATCATCACCGAGAGCGAAGCGCCGGATCCGAACAGTCGTTCGGAATGAGCCGGTCGTCGCCGGGAATTCGAACACCTGTCCGCATCCGCCGATACCGCACGGGCCCGGGACGCGCCGATGATTCCCAGAGTGTTTACATGCCTGAAACAATCCGTCCGCGTTCGACGGATTTCTATCAAACGACAGATTTAGTCAGGTCGTAAACGGTCGTGCCGCCGGCGGTGACCGGCGCGAAGTTCTGCTCGACCCAGGCCTGGATCTCACCGGCGGTCCCGCGGCCGCCCCCGAACCCGCCGCGGCCACCGGCGACGTAGTAGTGGATGTCGCCGTCGGCGACGTACTGCTGGAACTGCCGCAGCGTCGGTGCCGGGTCGCTGCCGCTGAAGCCGCCGATCGCGAGCACCGGCCGTCCGCTCGCCAGCGCCAGGCCCGCCGACTGCATCGCGCCGCTCTGCGCCGCGGCCCACTTCGTCGTCGCGCCCTTCAGCAGGTCGATGACGGCAGTGTCCACTTCCCCCGCACCGAAGCCCCGCGGACCGCCGAAGCCGCGTCCGCTCGCGACGGCCGGGCCGGACGACGGCGTGCCGCCGGAGTGCGCGGTCGCCGCCGTGGCGAGGGTGAAGGAGGTCGTCCCGAGCAGCGCGCCGCACAGGCCGAGCACGGCCACGACCGGGCCGAGCCGCCGGAACCGGTCGGCGCCGAAGAGCAGGCCCACGACCGCGGCGGCGCCGGCCACCAGGAGCGCGTACCGGACCCACGGCTGCCAGTCCGGCGTCCGCGCGAGGAGCACGAAGGCCCAGACCGCCGTCACCGCGAGCATGACGGCGAGCACCGCGCGGGCCGCGAGGTTCGCCCGGCCGCGCCACAGCTCGCGGGCGGAGATCGCCAGCGTGGCGGTGATCCCGGGAGCCAGCGCGACCGTGTAGTACGGGTGGATGATGCCGCTCATGTAGCTGAGCACCAGCGCGGTGACCACCAGCCAGCCGCCCCACAGCAGCAGCGCCGCCCGGGTCCGGTCGGTGCGCGGCGCGCGGCGGGTGAACCACAGTCCGGCGGCCAGCCCGACGACCGCGGCGGGCAGCAGCCACGACGCCTCGCCGCCGAACTCGCCGGAGAACAACCGCGTCAAGCCGGTCTGGCCGCCGAAACCGCCTCGGCCGCCGGCGGGCAGCTCCATCCCGGCGGGCGGCGTGAACGCGCGGCCACCGCCCCCGCGTCCTTCGCCGAAGATCCGGCCGAGGCCGTTGTAGCCGAAGGCCAGCTCCAGCACGGTGTTGTCGGTCGAGCCGCTGATGTAGGGCCGGTCCGCGACCGGCCACAGCGCGACGGCGGCGATCCACCAGCCGGCGGAGACGACCACCGCGCCCGCCGCCGCGCACAGCTGGCCGATCCGGCGGCCGGGCGACGTCGGCGCCGCGACGGCGTAGACGAGCACGAAGGCGGGGAGCACCAGGAAGGCCTGCAGCATCTTGTCGAGGAAGCCGAAGCCGATCGCGACCCCGGCGAGCACCAGCCACTTCGTGCTCGCGTGTTCCAGCGCACGCACCACGCAGTAGGCACCGGCGACGAGGAGGAGAACGAGGAAGGCGTCGGGGTTGTCGTAGCGGAACATCAACGCGGCGACCGGGGTCAGCGCGAGCCCGGCCCCGGCCAGCAGCCCGGCACCCGGCCCGGACAGCCGCCGCACGGCGAGGTAGAGCAGGCCGACCGACGCGACGCCGGCGAGCGCGTCCGGCACGAGCAGGCTCCAGCTGGAGAAGCCGAAGACCCGGCCGGACAGTCCCATCACCCACAGGGAGAACGGCGGTTTGTCGACGGTGACGACGTTGCCCGGATCGAGCGAGCCGAAGAACCACGCCTTCCAGCTCCACGTGCCGGCCTGCACGGCCATCGCGTAGAAGTCGTTGGCCCAGCCGGTTTTCGCGAGGTCCCAGAGGTAGAGCAGGCCGGTGCCGAGCAGCAGGGCAGCCACGGAAGGCTTGACCCACCGGGGTTTCCGGGCGGGAGCGGGCGGCTGGGGCTGGGCGTGCGCGGGCGCCGACAGCGTGGTCGTCATGAAGGTCACCGTGTCGGCGGTGCATGTGGTGAACTTGTGGCGAAGCTGTGCGTCAGCTGTGCATCGACCCCGGACGGGTGAGCCATGTCGGAGAACGGAACGGCGGAGTACGCGGGCGAAACCGGCTTGCCCCCGCTCGTGCGGCGCGCGGTGCGGGCAGCCGGACGGGCCGGCTTCGGTTTCTCCTGCCGCCCTGCCCAGGGCCGGCTGCTGCGGCTGCTCGCCGGCGGCGTCGCGGGTGGCCGGATCGGTGAGACCGGGACCGGACTCGGCGTGGGCCTGGCCTGGCTCGTCGCGGGCGCCGGCCCGGGCACCACGCTGGTCAGCGTCGAACGAGACCACGAACGGCACACCGCCGCGGCCGAGGTGTTCACCGGTGTGCCTGCTCGCCACCGAGCTGCGGCTGGCTCCGGACCTGGCGACGGTGGTGGCCCGCTACCCCGGCCGCCGCTAAGCGGGAGCCGGCGCCTCCGGGAACGTGATCTCGAACTCCGTCCGCCCCGGGCGGCTCTGCACCCCGACCCGCCCACCGTGCGCCCCGACCACCGCCGCCACGATCGCCAGCCCCAGCCCCGTGCTGCCCGCCGCGCGCGAACGCGAATTGTCGCCGCGGGCGAAGCGCTCGAAGATGTCCGGGAGGATCTCCGGCGGGATGCCCGGGCCGTCGTCGGCCACGCGGAGCCGGACGATTCCGTCCGAAGTGGACAATGCCGTCGTCACCGTGGTGCCCGGCGGGGTGTGCGTGCGCGCGTTGACGAGCACGTTGATCACCACCTGGTGCAGCTGGCCCGCGTCGCCGAGGACGCCGATCGGTTCGCCCGGGACGTCCATCAGCCACTTGTGGTCGGGGCCCGCGACGTGCGCGTCCGCGACCGCGTCGGCCACCAGCCGGCACAGGTCCACCCACTCGTGCACCACCGGCCGCCCCGAATCCAGCCGGGCGAGCAGCAGCAGGTCCTCCACCAGCGTCGTCATCCGGCGCGACTCGGACTCGACGCGGCTCATCGCGAAGGCGACGTCCGGCGGCACCTGCTCGCCGCCGCGGCGGGTCAGCTCGGCGTACCCGCGGATCGCCGCCAGCGGCGTGCGCAGCTCGTGGCTCGCGTCCGCGACGAACTGGCGGACGCGGTTCTCGCTCGCGTGCCGCGCGGTGAGCGCGTTCGCGACGTGCTGCAGCATCCGGTTCAGCGCCGAGCCGACCTTGCCGACCTCGGTGTTCGGGTCGGTGTCGGCCTCCGGGACGCGTTCGGACAACGCCACTTCGCCGCGGTCCAGCGGCAGCTCGGAAACGCGCGTCGCGGTCGCGGCCAGCCGGTCGAGCGGCTGCATCGTGCGCCGGATCGTCGCCGCGCCGACCGCGCCCGCCACCAGGATCCCGGCGAGCGCGACGCCGCCGAGGATGAACCCCAGCTGCCAGAGCGTCTCGTTGACGTCCCGCAGCGGCAGGCCGATGACCGTCTTGTCGCCGTTCGGCTCCACCGTCGAAACGACGCGGTACTCGCCGAGGTTGCCGCCGAGGTCGACGCTGTGCTGCTTCCCGTCGGACGGCACCGCGAGCAGGATCAGCACCTGCCCCTTCGGGAGGTCGCGGAACGGCGCCTTGTGCTTCGACGGCGCGCCGGCGGTGGAGTCGAGCACGCTGCCCCTGGCGAGCACGCCACGCTTGACCGCGGCGAGCGTGCCCTCGCCCTGGCCGAGCGCGCGCAGCGGGTCCGGTGGCGGCGCTTCGCCGTAGGGCCACGGCGGCGGGCGTTCCGTGCCGCGCGCGGCACGGTCGGTGGCCGCGGCCAGCCGCTTGTCCTGCTGGCCGACCAGGAACTCGCTCAGCGCGAACTCCGTCACCACGCCGACGACCACGCAGACCAGGGCGAGCAGCGCGGCGAGCTGGACGATCAGCCGTCGCCGCAACGACCACGGCCGGCGCGCGCGCCCGGGTTCAGCCTGCGGGCTTGAGGACATACCCGGCGCCCCGCATGGTGTGGATCATCGGCTCGCGGTCGGCGTCGATCTTCTTGCGCAGGTAGGAGATGTAGAGCTCGACGATGTTGGCCTGGCCGCCGAAGTCGTAGCTCCACACGCGGTCCAGGATCTGGGCCTTCGACAGCACGCGCTTGGGGTTGCGCATGAGGTAGCGCAGCAGCTCGAACTCGGTCGCGGTGAGCGGCACGAGGTCGCCACCGCGGTGCACCTCGCGGCTGTCCTCGTCCAGGGTGAGGTCGCCGACGACCAGCTGCGACCCGCTCGCGCCGGTGACCCCGCCCGCCCGGCGCAGCAACGCACGCAGGCGCAGCGCCACTTCTTCGAGGCTGAACGGCTTGGTGACGTAGTCGTCGCCGCCGGCGGTGAGCCCGGCGATGCGGTCCTCGACCGCGTCCTTCGCCGTGAGGAAGAGGACCGGCAGGTTCGGCGCCTCGGCCCGCATCCGGCGGAGCACCTCGAGACCGTTGAAGTCGGGGAGCATGACGTCGAGGACGACGGCGTCGGGGCGGAAGTCGCGCGCGATCCGGACGGCCTCCGTGCCGTCGCCCGCGCTGCGCACCTCCCAGCCCTCCATCCGCAGGGCCATCGACACGAGCTCGGCCAGCGTCGCCTCGTCGTCGACGACGAGCACCCGCACCGGGCTCCCGTCGGCGCGGCGCAGGTCGGCCTTGCCGGGGCCGGGTGACGTGGCGTTCATAGCGGTCATGGTGCCACCTTCCCGGCCCGTCGTCGGTGTTCGCTGTGTGATCGCTGTGCATTGGCTGTGAAGGTTCCCGCGATCGAGGTCGCCGGGGAGGCACAGCGCCCGCTGACGCTCCGCACAGCTCAAACACAGCCGCGGCGGTGAACCTGAGCGGGACCAGTGTGGGCACCACGGAGGACACGATGACGACCGAGCCGATGCCGAACACCCAGCCCGAGGGCGCCAACTGGGGCGATCCGGCCCCGGCGGCGCCGAAGAAGGGGTGGTCCGGCAAGAAGACGGCGATCGCGGCAGGCATCGCCGTGGTGATCGCGGCAGGCGGCGGCGCGGCGATCTGGGCGGGCACGAGCAGCGCCGGCAACACGGCACAGGGCCCCGGCGGCTTCGGCGGCCCGGGCGGCGGCCCCGGCGGAGGCCAGTTCCGCGGCCAGGGCGGCTTCGGCGGCGGAATGACGGCGTTGCGGGACGCGCTCCACGGCGACTTCGTGGTCTCGAACGGCAGCGGCGGCTACACGACCGAGCGGCTCCAGACGGGTGACGTCACCGAGCTCAGCGCCACCTCGGTGACGCTGACCAGCAAGGACGGCTACAAGCAGACGTACACGCTCGACACGTCGACCCAGAAGACGGGCGACGTGAAGACGGGCGACACGAACGTGACGGTGGTGGCCAAGGTCGAGGGCCAGACGGCCACGGCAACGTCACTGGGCAAGGGCTTCGAGCCGGGCCAGCGCCAGCCGGGCCAGCGCCGCGGCGGCGACTACTCGGCCCGCCCGTCCAACTGATCCGAGCCACTGCCACCCCGGTCAGGGAACGCCCCGGTGCCGCGCACCCCCCTCCGCCGCATCGGGGCGTTCCCGTTCCTCACCCACCCCGGTTAGGGCACAGTTGCGGGTGTGCAGGACATCCGGGGGTCGCTGAGACGGCAGTCGCTGCTGGTCGCGCTCGTCTGCGTCGTCTGCGACGCCGCCCTCTTCGCCCTTCGCGGTCCGCTCGGCGAGGCCGGGTGGCGGGCCTGGGCCGTTCTGTTCGCCGGCGTCGCCGTCAACGCCGCGCTGGCCGGCGCCGCGCGGTACTCCGGGTGGGTCGCGCTCGCCCACGCCGTGCTCTTCGCCGGTGCCCCGCTGCTGCTCTGCACCTGCCAGGGGTACGTCACCGGCAACAACGCCGGGATCCTCATCGCCGGCTACCGGGCCGGCGCGTGGCTGCGCCCGAGACCCGCCGTGCTCGCGCTCGGCGCCCTGCTCGCCGGGGTCACCGCCGGCTGCATCGCGGGCGGCGGCCGCACGGCGAGCGACTGGCGGCTGATCGCCATCAACGTCGGCGTCTCCGCGCTGCTGCCGTGGCTGGTCGGCCGGTACACGACGGCCCGGCGCGCCTACATCGCCGACCTGGAGCGCGAGGCCGACGAACGCCGCCAGCACGAAGAGGAAGCCGTCAAACGGGCCGTCCTCGAGGAGCGCACGACCATCGCGCGCGACCTGCACGACGTCATCTCCCACCACGTCAGCGCCATCGGCGTGCACGCCGGCGCCGCCCGGCTCGGTCTCCCCGACGGCGCCGAACCGGCGCGGAAGTCGCTCGGCGCGGTCGAGTCGGCGAGCCGCTCGGCGATGGCCGACCTGCGCCGGCTGCTCGACCTGCTGCACGCGGAGACCAACGCCGAACAGCCCGGTCTGGACAACCTCGACGAGCTGGTCGAGACCGTCCGCGCGGCCGGCCTGCCGACCCGGCTGACGTTGCGCGGCGAGCCGCGCGAACTGCCCGGCTCGCTCGACGTCGCGCTCTACCGGATCGTCCAGGAAGCCCTGACCAACGCCCTGCGCCACGGCCAGGGCCCGGTCGAGGTCGAGCTGAACCACGGCCGCACCGAGGTCGTGCTCACGGTGACCAACGGCCTGCGCGCGAACCGGACCGCCAACGGCGAACACGCCCACCGCGGCCTGGCGGGCATCCGGCAGCGCGTCAGCCTGTTCGGCGGGCAGGTCTCCTACGGCGAGGCCGGCGAACACTGGCAGCTGCGCACGACCTTCCCGGTGGAGAGCACATGATCCGCGTCCTGCTGGCCGACGACCACGCGATGTTCCGCTCCGGGATGCGCGCGCTCCTCGACACCCAGCCCGACTTCACCTGCGTCGGCGAGGCGTCCGACGGCCGCGAAGCCGTCGCCGAGACCGCCCGGCTGCGCCCCGACGTCGCGGTCCTCGACGTCCGGATGCCCCGCCTCGACGGCCTCGCCGCGACCGAAGCGATCCTGTCCGCGCCGGGCAACGACACCCGGGTCCTGGTGCTCACCACCTACGACGCCGACGAGTACGTCTACCGCGCGCTGCGCGCCGGCGCCAGCGGGTTCCTGTTGAAGAGCCTGGCGCCGGAAGAGCTGGTCGCGGCCATGCGCGTGGCGGCGCGCGGCGACGCGTTGATCGACCCCTCGGTGACGCGGCGGCTGGTGGCGAAGTTCGCGTCGGTGCTCGAACCCGCGGCCGCCGAACCCCCCGAGCTGGCCCGGCTGACCTCCCGCGAACGCGAGGTGCTGCTGTTGCTCGCCAACGCCTGCAGCAACGCCGAAATCGCCCGGCAGCTGCACGTCGGCGAGGAGACGGTCAAGACGCACGTGTCGCGGGTGCTGAGCAAACTGGGGCTGCCCGACCGCGTGCACGCCGTCGTCTACGCCTACCGCCACAAACTCGTGCCGGACGGGCGGCCCGCCTAAGCTGGGGGCCATGAAGCGGTGGATCACCCTCGCGGCCGGTGTCGTGCTCGTGCTTGTCGGCGCCGTCTGGGTGCTTCAGGGCGTCGGGGTCATCACCGGGAGCTTCATGACCGGGCAGAAGCTGTGGTTCCTGATCGGGCTGGTCGCGTTCCTCGTCGGCGTGGTCCTGGTCGCGGCCAACCTCACGCGGCGCAAACCTACTTCGTGAAGATCTCGAAGATCGGGTAGCCCGGCGCGATCTCGCGCAGCTTCTCGTCCGAGGCCTTGGCGTCGACACCCTCGAAGAACACGCCGACCTCGAACTTCCAGCGCTTGAGGTAGGCGCGGAGGATGCCCGGCTTCTCGTCGTGGGCCAGCTCGCGGAAGGTGAACGTCTCGACGCGGCGCCCGACGCGCAGCGTGCCCTGACCGGCCGCGCGCAGGTTGCGGACCCACTGCGTCTCGCCACGCGGGGCGACGAGGTAGCGCACGCCGTCGACGGTCAGCAGGTTGACCGGGACCGAGCGCGGCTCGCCGCTCTTGCGGCCGACGACGGTCAGCACCCGGCTGCCCCAGACGCTCACGCCCAGCTTGGTCAGCTTCGCGACCACCTCGTTGAAGACGCTGGTGGACTTGCCGGGCTTGACGTAGCGGGTCTCGTTCACGGTGTCCTCCGAAGTTTGGGAGAGCAGTGCTCTCGGTTAAGAGCAGTGAACACCAGAGCAGTGCACACTGTCAAGAGCACTGCTCTCAGTTTTGTGCACTGCTCTCGTCATGGCACACTGCTCACCATGACCGCGACCCGCTCCGCACGCGAACGTGCCCGCGCCGAACTGACCCAGGAGATCAAGGACGAAGCTCGCCGCCAGCTCGCCGAGGTCGGCGCGCACGGGCTTTCGCTGCGCGCCGTGGCCCGGGAACTGGGCATGGTGTCGTCCGCGATCTACCGGTACTTCCCGAGCCGCGACCGGCTGCTGACCGACCTGATCGTCGACGCCTACAACGCGATCGGCGAGGCGGCCGAGAAGGCGGACCCGGGCACCGGCGACCCCCGCGACCGGTGGCTGGCGATCTGGCAGGGAACGCGTGACTGGGCCCGCGCGCACCCCCACGAGTACGCGCTGATCTACGGCTCGCCGATCCCCGGGTACGCGGCACCGCAGGACACCGTCATGCCGGCCTCCCGCGTCGCGCTCGCCCTGGTCAAGGTGCTCACGAACACCGAGGTGCGGGCCGAGGACGACATCCCGCCCGAGCTGCGCGCCCAGGCCCAGGCGCTCACGAAGGCGCTCGGCGTGGTCGCCGGGCCGGAAACCGTGGCCCGGCTGATCATGGCGTGGACCCAGCTGTTCGGCGCGATCAGCTTCGACCTGTTCGGCCAGTACGTCGGCAGCGTCGATCCGGCCGACGCGTTCTTCGCCCACTCGGCGAGGCGCATGGCGGAGTTCGTCGGCCTCTAGGCTGGGGCGAGAGTCCAACGGCGGAAGGCGGCACGACGTGACGGGGTGGGCCGGGCAGGTCGGCAGGATCCGGGTGATCGGGACCGGGGTGATGGGCCGCGGGATCGTCCAGCTGGCCGCGACCGGAGGGGTGACCGTCGAGCTGGCCGACGTCCGTCGCGAGGCCGTCGACGAGGCGATCGAGTACGTCGGCGGGATGATCGGCAAGCTGGCCGCCAAGGGCAAGCTCGACGACCCGGCGGCGGTGCGCGCGCGACTCGTCCCGGTGGACGCACCCGACGCACCCGCGGACGACGTCGACCTCGTGATCGAAGCCGTCCGGGAAGACCTCGGAACCAAGCGGGCCCTGTTCGCCGACCTCGAGCGGGTCTGTCCACAAGAGACCATCTTCGCGACGAACACCAGCTCGCTGTCGGTCACCGAGATCGCCGCCGGCCTCGCCGACCCCGGACGGCTGGTCGGCCTGCACTTCTTCAACCCGGTGCCGCTGATGCGGCTGGTCGAGGTCGTCCCGGGTGCGCGCACGCACGACTGGCTGCCCGGCCAGGCACTCGAGCTGGTCCGCGGCTGGGGCCACGAGCCGGTGCTCGCGAAGGACGCGCCCGGCTTCCTGGTCAACCACGCCGGCCGCGGCCTGAACACCGAGGCCCTGCAGATCCTCGCCGAGGCGCTGGCCGAGCCCGCCGACGTCGACCGCATCGCCCGGGACGTCCTCGGCCTGAAGCTCGGCCCGTTCGAGCTGCTCGACCTCACCGGCCTCGACGTCTCGCACGCCGTGCTGGAGAGCATCTGGAGCGGCTTCCACGGCGACCCGCGGCTGCGGCCGTCGTGGCTGACCCGGCCGCGCGTGGCCGCCGGGATGTTCGGGCGCAAGAACGGCGAAGGCTTCTACTCCTACACCGACGGCAAGCAGCAGGTCGCCGACGAGCCCGCCGCTCCGCCGAAGCCGTCGAGCCCGGTGTTCACCGCCGACGAGCACCTCGCCCGTGCGCTGTCGTCGGCGGGCGTGCACGTCGTGTCCGACGCCTACCCGGACGCGATCCTGCTCGTCCCGCTGTACGGCGAGTCCACAGTGGACGCCGCGAACCGCGCCGGGCTGCCGCTGGACCGCGTCGCCGGCGTCGACCCGCTGGGCGGCTACGAACGCCGTCTGACGATGTCGGTGCACCCCGGTCTCGACCCGGCGGTGGGCCGCGCCGCCTGGGGCGCACTGGCCGCGACGGGACACCCGGTGACCGTCGTGCGCGACGGGCCGGCCCCGATCGCGCAGCGCCTGCTGGCCTCGATCGTCAACACGGCTTGTTTCATCGCCGGCCAGCACCTGGCCACCCCGGCGGACATCGACACGGCCGTGCGCCTCGGTCTCGGCTACCCGCGTGGCCCGCTGGCCTGGGGCGACCTCGTCGGCGGCGACGTGGTGCTGCGCATCCTGCACGGCCTCACCGCGGCGACCGGCGACCCCCGCTACCGGCCGAGCCCGTGGCTCGTCGAGCGCGTCGCCCTCGGCCTGCCGCTGACCGCGGCCGGGACGACACCGGCGGACCTTCGTCCGTCCTGATAGGACTTACCGGACGACCTGGACTTCATCGCCCTTCTCGAGGGTGTTGAAGAACTTCAGCGACGCCGCGCTCGAGAGGTGCACGCAGCCGGCCGAGTACCTGCTGAGGCTGCCCTCGTGGAACGCGATGCCGCCGGGGGCGAAGAACACCGAGTTCGGCATCGGCGCACCGTCGAACTCGGTGCTGTGGTGCAGCTTCTCCTTGTATTCCACCTTCCACCTGCCCACCGGCGTCGGGTCGCCCTTCTTGCCGGGCAACATCTTCACCGGGCCGTACACGATCTTGCCTTCGTCGAGCAGCCAAGCCTGCTTGCCCGAAAGGGACACACAGGCCTTCGCCGTGATCGCGCACGGCACCCCGGCCGCCATGACCGGCTTCGCCTTCGTCGGCGCCGCAGCCGGAGGGGGCGTCGCCGTGGGGGTGGACGCTGCCGGAGCCGACGGTGTGTCCGCCGCCAGCCGGACGTCCGCGGTCCCACCCGCCGAGCAAGCGGTCAGCACGGCCGCAGCGGCCAAAGTGGACAGAGCAGCCAGAACGCGCCGCACGCGCATGAGGTCCCCCAGAAGTTGGTGTTTCCTGCTTTCTGCCCCCCAAGACGTGCGGTGGCGGGGTGAGGTTGAGCGCGCGGGAAAAATCTTCGCGGCGGGTCACCAGCGGCGGTCCCGGGCTCCGGTGGCGAGGGTGTAGGTGATGTAGCCGCCTTCGAAGTCGGTGCGGTACACGCCGTTCGTCACGTACTCGTCCGACGTCGGGTAGCCCAGGTAGGACTGCTCCCACCCGAGTGCCGCCCAGCGCTTCCGGATCTCGCCCTTCACCACGTGGGCACCGGTCGTCGGGGTGAAGTAGATCGAGCTGCCCAGGGTGAAGTGGTTGTAGCGGCCACGGCCGCCCGTCACGCCGAGCTCGTCGGTCGTCGGGTAGCCGAGACCGCGCTCGTAACCCCACGCCGCCCACTTCTTCCGGATCTCGCCGTAGACGGTGTGCGCACCGGTCGCGGTGGTGTAGTAGATCGACCCGACGTTGCCATCCTTGATGAAATGGTTGTAACGACCGACGCCATCCGCCACGCCGAGCTCATCCGTCGTCGGATACCCCAGGCCGGCCTCGTAACCCGTCGCCGCCCACTTCTTCCGGATCTCCCCATAGACCGTGTGCGCACCCGTCGCGGTCGTGTAATAGATCGACCCGACATTGCCACCCTTGATGAAATGGTTGTAACGACCGACACCGTCGAAAACGCCGAGTTCGTCGGTCGTCGGATAGCCGAGACCGGCTTCGTAGCCCGTTGCCGCCCACTTCTTCCGGATCTCCCCGTACACCGTGTGCGCACCCGTCGCGGCCGTGTAGTAGATCGAACCGACGTTGCCGTTGGCGACGAAGTCGCTGTACTGGCCCACGCCGTCCGGCGTCGTGGCCGTGTCGGACGTCGGCGGGCCGAGCACACCGTGCCCGCCGACGGCGACGTACTTGTCCAGCACCGGGCCGGTGACGTACCGGGTGCCGGTCGCGGCGCTCCAGTACAGCCGTCCGTTCGCGTACACCCGGTAGTGCACCGGGCCGTCGGTGACCTCGGCCGCCACCGGCGCCCCGAGCATCGTCCGCAACGCCGGGTCGGCGTCGTAGCGCTGGTCGATCGGGGTCGCGTAGTTCGCCGTCAGCGTCAGGTCGGCCGAGCCGACGGTGATGATCCACGTGGTCTCCGAAGGACCGCCCTGCCAACCGGAGAACTTCGAGACGCCGTCGATGGCCAGCGGCGCGGCCTCCACGTCGAAGGAAGCGCCTTCGGTGACCATGGCCGAGCCGGCCCCGCCCGCCACCGGGATGCTCAGCGCCGCGGGTTGCGTGCTGCGCAGGGTGATCCGGTGCTGCCGCGGCATCGCCGTGTACGTCTTGGCCGTTGTGACGCCGGCGCTGTCGGTCACCGTCGCGGTGAACTCCATCCGGGAGTCCGGGTGCTCGGTGAACGGCTGCGAGAAGCTCGCCCCGGTCCCGCCGATGCCCGGGTGCGCGTGGCACGTCGCTTCGCTCGGGCAGTGCCGCACCGCCGTGGTCCAGGTGATCGGCAGGGCACCGTCCTCGGCGTCGGCCGCGGTCGCGCTCACGGCGACGTTCTGGGTCACCGCGAACGTGGTGGCCCCGGGCGTCGTCAGGGTGAGCTGCGGGGTGTGGTTCCCCGGCGCGACCGTGATGGTGACCTCGCCGAAGAGCCCCAGCGGGTCCCGGACCCGCAGCTTCGCGGTGAACGACGCGGTGCCCGCCG
>Ga0207678_10001858_pt1 | contig 19298 bp, 16 predicted proteins | sample KBSC63metaG_FD_184319 | JGI IMG/M metagenome (GOLD analysis project Ga0207678, IMG submission 184319) | Corn rhizosphere microbial communities from Kellogg Biological Station, Michigan, USA - KBS C6-3 metaG (SPAdes) (version 2) | ecosystem: Host-associated > Plants > Roots > Rhizosphere > Soil ...
ATCGGAAGTTCATACTCCTGGCGCCACCGTGGATGCAACTCCCCGACAAAACCGACTGACGCACCATCGACTTCGACTCGCGCCGAACGGCCGGGATGCATTGCGGAGTGCGGCTCCGCTACAAAGGTCACAGCCTTGGGTGCGAACAGGGCTTCGATGTCTCCTTTCGCGTCGAAGAAATCGACTTGACGTTCCTTGATGCCCCACTGGAGCGCATTCGCATTGCCGTAGGCCAGGACACCAACGCGAACGGGTTGGCTGACACCTGCCACACTCAGTTCGCCATCCGTCGATGACTCATCACGCTTGAACACGCGACCGATCTCGAACACGCGCACACGCGTCGCCTTGCGAGCAAGGTTGTGCCGGAGTACGTTGACGAGGCTGCCGATCAGGCTCGATCGCATGACGGACAACGGGCTCGCGATCGGGTTTAGCACTTGGATGGGGGCTTTGTTACCGGCAAAATCACGCTCCCACTTCTCTTCAACGAAGCTGAAGTTGATGGTCTCGTAATAGCCGAGCGCTGTCATCGAACGCCGCAGAGCATGCTGTCCGCGCTGCGATTCGCTGCGGACCTTGGCTGTCACGGGCGCAAGCGGTGGCGTGTTCGGCAGCTTGTCGTAGCCGATCACGCGAATCACTTCTTCGATCAGGTCCTCTTCGATCCGAAGGTCGAAGCGCCAACTCGTCGGCGTGACTTTCACGACCCCCTCGCCTTCGCTGGTTTGCAGACCGAGGCGCTTCATCACACCAACGCAGTCGGCTTGCGTGATCGGCATGCCGATAACCTTGGCCGCACGGGCGACGCGCAAGCCCACCGGCTTGCGCTCGGGCAACGCGACGATCTGGTCGTCGATTGGTCCGGCCTCGCCACCACAAATGTCGATGATCAATTGCGTGATGCGTTCAATGTGATCAACCGTCAGTGAACAGTCCACGCCACGCTCGAAACGGTGACCAGCATCGGTCGAGAAGTTGAAGCGGCGTGAGCGGCCGGAGATGGCTTCAGGCCACCAGAAGGCGGCTTCAACATACACGTTTTTGGTGTTGTCGGTCACTGCCGTCTTATCGCCGCCCATGACGCCGGCGAGCGACTCAACCGCCTGGTCATCGGCAATGACACCGACTTTTTCGTCGACCTCGATCGTGTTGCCGTTCAGCAGCTTGAGCGTTTCGCCCTTGCGTCCCCAGCGAACGATCAATCCGCCGTGGATCTTGTCGAGATCAAAGATGTGCGAGGGTTGACCAAACTCGAACATGACGTAGTTCGAGATGTCGACGAGTGCCGTCACCGAGCGCTGGCCACAGCGTGCGAGACGGTCGACCATCCATGCCGGCGTCTGTGCCTTGGTGTTGATGTTCCTCATGACACGTCCGGAGAAGCGCCCGCACAGATCGGGTGCCTCGACCTTCACGCGCAACTTGGCATCATGCTTGACTTTCACAGGAGGAAACGTGGGCTGCTTCAGCGGCGCGCCGGTCAGCGCCGACACTTCGCGCGCGACACCGTAGACGCTCAGGCAATGCCCGAGATTGGGTGTGAGCTTCAGCGTGAACAATGTGTCGTCGAGCGAAAGAAGCTCTCGGATGTCCTGCCCCACTTTTGCATCGTCGCCAAGAATGAGTAGGCCACCCTGGTCTTCCGACAATTTCAGCTCGCGTGCGGAGCACAGCATTCCTTGGCTCTCAACACCGCGCAGCAGGCCGAGCTTGATGTGAAAGGCCTTGCCGTCCTCATCCGGAGGAAGCTCCGCACCAACCAGTGCACACGGCACCTTGATGCCCGGCCGCACGTTGGGTGCGCCACAGACAATGTTCAGCGTCGTGCCAGTGCCCGCATTCACCTGGCACACGTTCAGGCGATCGGCATTCGGATGGCGCTCGACCGATAGCACCTCACCGACCACAACCTTGGTGAAGATCGGCGCCACCGGGCGCATCTCTTCCACCTCCATGCCCGCCATTGTCAGAAGGTCCGCCAGCTGGGCGGTGTTGATTGGCGGGTTGCAGAATTCGCGCAACCACGACTCTGGAAATTGCATCGCTCTTGTTTCCGCTCGGGGTTATTTGAATTGACTGAGGAAGCGCAAGTCGCCTTCGAAAAACAGCCGAAGATCGTTCACGCCATAACGCAGCATCGCTAGGCGATCCGGGCCCATGCCGAAGGCGAAGCCGATGTATCGCTCGGGATCAAGCCCAAAATTGCGCACGACGTTCGGATGTACTTGGCCCGAACCCGCGACCTCGAGCCACTTGCCCTTGAGCGGACCGTGCCCGAAAGCGATGTCGACCTCGGCCGAAGGCTCGGTGAAGGGAAAGAACGACGGCCTGAAACGCAGATCCAAGTCGTCGCTCTCGAAGAAGTTGCGGAAGAAATCGGTGAAGATGACTTTCAGGTCCTTGAAGCTCACGTTCTCGCCGAGCCACAGTCCCTCGCATTGGTGGAACATGGGTGAGTGCGTAGCGTCGCTGTCCACACGGTACGTGCGGCCCGGCGCGATGACACGTATCTCTGGCATCGGGTTCACGCCTGCGTATTTCTTGGCGTGTGCGCGGGCGTAGCGCACCTGCATCGGCGACGTGTGCGGGCGCAGATTGAGCCAACGGCCTTCGGCGTCTTTCATGTCGACGTAGAAGGTGTCCTGCATCGACCGTGCGGGGTGGTTCTCAGGGTTGTTGAGCGCCGTGAAACTCATCCAGTCGGTCTCGATCTCGGGACCGTCGGCCACATCGAAACCCATGGAACCGAAGATCTGCTCGATGCGCTCCATCGTGCGCGATACCGGGTGCAACCCACCGACATCGCGGCTGCGGCCGGGCAGCGTGACGTCGAGCGCCTCTGCCTTCAACTGGGCTTCCAGCTCGGCATCGGCGAGCGCCTGACGGCGTACATTCAGCGCTGCCTCGACCTGCTGCTTCGCGGCATTGATCGAGGCACCGCGCGCCTTCTTCTGTTCGGGCGATAGCGCACCGAGGGCTTTCAACAGCTCCGTCAGGCGGCCCGCCTTGCCGAGGTAACGCGCCTTGGCGTTTTCCAGATCCGCGGGCGTCACGGCTCCAGCGAAATCCGCATGCGCGTCTTGCACCAACTGATCGAGGTCGTTCATCGATTTCGAAAACATAAAAAAAGGCCGAACAAAACGTCGGCCTTGAGAAGCTTGCCCGTCGGTCGCGGGGGCTTGCCGTGACGCCCGGTACCAAAGGCACCGGGCATCCACGACATCAAGCGAGCTGAGCCTTCACCTTGTCGACGATGCTGCTGAAAGCAGCGGGGTCGTGTACGGCCATGTCAGCAAGAACCTTGCGGTCGATGTCGATCGACGCCTTTTTCAAGCCAGCCATAAACTTGCTGTAGGTAATGCCCAAACCCCGGCTCGCTGCGTTGATACGGGCGATCCAGAGTTGGCGGAAAACACGCTTCTTGGTGCGACGGTCACGGTAGGCGTATTGCCCGGCACGCATGACTGCTTGCTTGGCAATACGAAACACGTTCTTGCGACGGCCGCGGTACCCCTTGGCGAGAGCGAGAACTTTCTTGTGACGTGCGCGGGCGGTTACACCACGTTTAACGCGAGGCATATTTCTTCTCCTTCCAGCGGGTCAAAGACCGGCAAAAGGCAACATCTGTGCGATGTGGCCCACGTCGGTCTCATGCACGTTGACAGAGCCACGCAAGTGGCGCTTGTTCTTCGTGGACTTCTTGGTGAGGATGTGGCGCTTGAACGCCTGACCGCGCTTGACGGTGCCACCCGGGCGAACGCGAAAACGCTTCTTCGCGCCGCTCTTGGTCTTCATTTTGGGCATGACTGCTCCTTTTGATTTGCGCTGCAGGCGCCGGCAAAACTCTCGCCGTCTTGTAAGCCTTCAGTCGCTTCTGACAGCGGCCCAGTAACCAACCGAACCGCTGAATTTTGCTCTGACTATTTCCGCTTGGGCGCCAGAACCATGATCATCTGGCGACCTTCCAGCTTGGGCATGTTTTCCACAACCGACACATCCGCCAACTCATCGCGAATACGTTCCAGTAGTCGCATGCCAATGTCCTGGTGGGTGATTTCCCGGCCTCTGTACCGCAAGGTCACCTTGCCTTTGTCGCCGTCTTCTTCAATAAAGCGGCGCAGGTTGCGCATCTTGATCTGGTAGTCGCCCTCGTCGGTGCCCGGACGGAACTTCACTTCCTTGACTTCGATGACCTTTTGCTTGGACTTGGCTTCCGCTGCGCGCTTTTGCTCTTGGTACTTGAACTTGCCGTAGTCCATCAGGCGGCACACCGGAGGGTCTGCCGTAGCTGCGATCTCCACCAGATCGACGTCCAGTTCACCTGCCATTCGCAGGGCTTCCTGAATGGAAACAATGCCCAGGGATTCGTTCTCGACGCCGTTCAGACGGATTTCCGGTGCCATGATCTCCCGATTTAGCCGGTGCTTGCGCTCAGCGTTGGGAGTACGGCGGTCAGCAAAAGTAGCGATGGTTCTAACCTTTCAGCGAATTCCAAGGCCTTTGGAATCCAAAAAACGATAACTGCGCGCCCTGGCCTTCAGTGGCGTTGAATCACACCTTTTGGGCGATGTTACTGGCGATCTTCGCTTGGAAGTCTGCCAGGGGCATCACTCCAAGGTCTTCATTACCCCGGGCGCGCACGGCAACGGCCCCGTTTGCCTTCTCCTTGTCGCCCACGACCAGGAGAAACGGAACTTTCTGCAAGGAATGCTCGCGGATTTTATAGTTAATCTTTTCGTTGCGCAAATCAGATTGAACTCTAAGCCCTTGTTTTTGAAGCGATTTCGCCACTTCCCGGGCATATTCGGCTTGCGCTTCCGTGATATTGAGCACCACAACCTGCGTCGGAGCCAGCCATGCAGGCAGTGCACCAGCGTGCTGCTCGATCAGGATGCCGATGAAACGCTCCAAGCTGCCGACGATGGCACGGTGCAGCATGATCGGTCGGTGACGGCCCCCGTCCTCGCCTACGAACTCGGCGTCGAGGCGCTCGGGCATGTTGGGGTCTACCTGGATCGTGCCGCACTGCCACTCTCGCCCCAAGGCGTCCTTGAGCGTGTACTCGACCTTGGGACCATAGAAGGCACCCTCACCAACAGCGATTTCGAACTTACAGCCTGAGCGGCGCAGGCTTTCCATGAGCGCATGCTCAGCCCTGTCCCAAGACTCGTCCGTGCCGATGCGCGCATCGGGCCGCGTAGCGACCTTGTAGATGATGTCCGTGAAGCCGAAGTCCTTGTAGACCTTCTGCAGCAGCGTCGTGAAGGCTGCGCATTCATCGAGGATCTGGTCCTCCGTGCAAAACACGTGACCGTCGTCCTGCGTGAAGCCGCGCACACGCATGATCCCGTGCAGGCCGCCCGTGGGCTCATTGCGGTGGCACTGACCGAATTCGCCGAAGCGCAATGGCAAGTCGCGATAGCTCTTGATGCCCTGCTTGAAGATCAGGATGTGGCCGGGGCAGTTCATCGGCTTGAGCGCATAGTCGCGCTTTTCGCTCTCCGTCGTAAACATGTTCTCGCGGTACTTGCCCCAATGGCCTGTCTTTTCCCAAAGCGACTGCTCCAGCAACTGCGGCCCCTTGACCTCCTGGTAGCCGTTGTCGCGATAGATGCCGCGCATGTACTGCTCAACCTGCTGCCACACCGCCCAGCCCTTCGGGTGCCAGAACACTACGCCCGGCGCATGCTCGTCGATGTGAAAGAGGTCGAGCTCACGCCCAAGCTTACGGTGGTCGCGCTTCTCAGCCTCTTCGAGCATCGTCAGATGCTGCTGCAGTTCTTCCTTCGTCGCCCAGGCCGTGCCATAGATACGTTGCAGCATCTCATTTCGATGGTCGCCACGCCAATAGGCACCCGCGACCTTCATGAGTTTGAAATGTTTGAGCTTGCCCGTGCTGGGCACGTGGGGTCCACGACACAAGTCTTCGAACTTGCCTTCGCGATACAACGAGACGTCTTCATTGGCCGGAATGCTCGCGATGATCTCGGCTTTGTAGGCCTCGCCCAGACTCTTGAAGTACTCGACCGCCTCGTCGCGAGGCAGCACACGGCGCTCGACCTTCTCGTCCTTCTTTGCAAGCTCCGTCATCTTCGCTTCGATGGCGACGAGGTCTTCTGGCGTGAAGGGGCGCTTGTACGAGAAGTCGTAGAAGAAACCATTCTCGATGACCGGGCCGATCGTAACTTGCGCCTCTGGGAACAATTCCTTCACGGCATAGGCCAGCAAGTGCGCTGTCGAATGGCGGATCACTTCGAGGCCCGCCGGGTCCTTGTCCGTGATGATTGCAAGGGACGCGTCACGGTCGATCAGAAAACTCGTGTCCACGACCCGCGCCGACGTCCCGTGCCCGATGCGCCCGGCAAGCGCCGCCTTGGCAAGACCGGTGCCGATGGATTGCGCCACTTCGGCGACCGTCACAGGACCTGGGAATCCGCGTTTGGATCCATCGGGCAATTGAATCGAGATCATGAAAAAAACTCCGGAGCAAAAACAAACAAAGCGCGGTGTGAGCCGCGCTTTGTTCGAGGGGGAAGAATCTTGAGACGAGCCGCGGCCAGCTACAGCAAGCTGCTGGTGGGAGTTCGCGGTGTCATAACCATGATGCCTTTCTCGCCCTTGTGTCGTGAGGAGGGCGAATTGTAGCCCGGATGAAATCCCTCCTTGTCGACGCTGATCACCAGCGGTAAAGCTGGTTGTTTTCGATCCGCACGCGGTCGCCGACGCGCAGGTCGCTCAGCGATGCGTAGTCGAAGCTGCGCAGCCCGCCACGCTCTACCTCCACCGTCACTCGGTAGATGTCGCGCACGCCACGATTGTTCTTCTCGATCTCATTTCCGATGAGAGCTCCCGCGACGACGCCGACACCGGTCGCCAAGTCCTTCCGCGCACCATGATCCACCTGATGACCCAGCAGTCCTCCGACCACGCCGCCAACGATCGCGCCACCGCCGCTCGTCTGGCTTTGCGCACGAATAGTCTCGATGTTCTGGACCACACCGTATTGCGTGCCGTAGCCGGCTTGGGAGTACTGAGGAGCAGGCGCCGCCTGACGTGTGGCACAACCGGTGGCGAGCGCAGCGAACAAGACAATTCCCGCGAGTGCAATGGATGATTTCATCGGATTCTCCTGGACACCCCGACAGCGGGGCCTGCCCGGCTAAACGTCCAGGTGAGGCCATCGTCTGACCGCGCTCATGCAACTTTGCAATCGAGCAACACGGTTACATCGGCAGAGCGAGACGTTGACGGTGCGCCCGATGAACCACAGCAGCCCAACGAACATCGCCGCGAACGAGCCGCCTGGGATGACCTATGCCGAGTAGCGCACGCGGCGACCGCAGCGCAAGCCGGCAGGCCGCGCATCCTGTCCGTGTCTGCAGCATCCGATTTGACGCGGACCACCGACGCCGAGGACGATGTCCGGCTCTTCGTCCTCGGGTCACTGATCCCGCGAACTACTTGCAGCCGTTAAACGATCTCGATCACCCGGCCTTGATCACGCCGCAGGCGATGCGTGCACCGGAGTTGCCGGTGGGCTGGGTCTTGTAGTCGTCGGCACCGGCATGGACGATGAGGCCGCGACCGACCAGGTCAGTAGGGCCGGAGCCAAGCGTCACGCCGCTCAATTCGAAGCTGACTTGTGCGTTGCCGTTGGCGTCGGACTTGAGAGCGGGCATGTCGCCGGCGTGGTGGTCGGCATCTTGCGGACCGTGCGGCTTGCCATTGGGATTGAAATGGCCGGCGGTGCTCAAGCCGTCGCCGCTGGAGCAGTCGCCCTTTTCATGGGCATGGAAACCATGCTCCGCATTCGGCTTCAAGCCCTTGATGTCAGCAATGACGAGGACTTTGCTGCCCTTTTGCTGGAATGTGACGGTGCCGGAGGCGCTGTTGCCCTTGGTGGGTTCGAGGACAGCGACTGCCTTGGGGCCTGCGCTTTTGCCCATGATTCCGCAGGCAGCGAGCAGCGCAGCTGCGGCGAGCGAAGTCAGAACGGCGAGATGGGTGATTGCTTTCATTCGATACCCTCGGTTGTCGTGGACAGCTTCGACCATGGTCGATTATCACGATGGATTCAACTGATGTCTCAGCCCTCTGAGGGCCCGAGCTCACGATGTGCAGCACAAGTCGCGAAATTTGCCATGCTCACATCCCGCTTTACTGCGCGTTACTGTATGACCCGATCATGACACTTGGGGTTGCACCACGCCCGGCGGCTTCACCTCATGGTCAATTCTTGGTCTGAAGCTTTGCGAATGCCGCTGCCATCGCCGACTGGGCTTGTGGTGCAGCCGCCCCTGAAGACTGACGCCCTGCAGGCACCCTCTGCCCACGCTCGGCATGACGGAACTGATTGCCGCCAGCCTCGCTTTTGGGCACGGGCTTTGTGTCGAGCTTCATGGTGAGCGAGATGCGCTTGCGCGACAAGTCGACTTCGAGCACCTTTACTTTCACGATGTCGCCGGTCTTCACGACCTCGCGCGCATCGTTGACGAACTTGTTGCTCAACTGGCTCACGTGAACGAGGCCGTCCTGGTGCACCCCCAGGTCGACGAAAGCGCCGAACTGCGCTACGTTGCTCACCGTGCCTTCAAGCGTCATGCCGGGCTGCAAGTCCTTGATGTCCTCGACGCCCTCATTGAAGCGCGCGACCTTGAAGTCGGGGCGTGGGTCGCGGCCAGGCTTTTCGAGCTCGGCGAGGATGTCCTTCACAGTGATTGCACCAAACTTCTCATCGGCAAAGGCTTCGGGCTTGAGGGTGCGGATGACGTCGCTGCGCCCCATCACTTCGGATGCCGGCTTCTTCACGGTGCTGAGAATGCGTTCGACAACCGGATAGGTCTCAGGGTGCACGCCCGATTGATCAAGTGGGTTGTCACCGCCACGGATGCGCAAGAAGCCCGCACTCTGCTCGAACGTCTTGGCGCCCAAGCCGCTCACGTCGAGCAACTGCTGGCGATTGCGGAAAGCGCCATTCGCATCACGCCAACGCACGATGCTCGCAGCCACCGCGCTGCTCAGGCCCGATACACGCGACAGCAGCGGTGCAGACGCGGTGTTCAAGTCCACGCCCACCGAGTTCACGCAGTCTTCGATGACGGCGTCGAGGCTCTTCGCGAGATCACCTTGATTGACGTCGTGCTGATACTGGCCCACGCCGATGCTCTTGGGCTCGATTTTCACGAGTTCAGCCAGCGGATCTTGCAGGCGGCGTGCAATCGACACAGCGCCGCGCAGACTCACGTCGAGGTCGGGCAATTCTTTGCTCGCGAATTCGGAGGCCGAATAGACCGACGCACCCGCTTCGCTGACCACCACTTTCTCAATGTGCGTGCCCGGGGCGAGCTGCTGGATTCGCTTGATCAGGTCGGCAGCGAGCTTGTCCGTTTCGCGGCTGGCGGTGCCGTTGCCGATGGCGATGAGGTTGACGCCATGCGTCGCGCACAAGCGACCCAGCGTGTGGACCGAACCTTCCCAGTCCTTGCGCGGCTCATGCGGATAGACGGTCGACGTGTCGAGCACCTTGCCCGTGTCGCTTACCACCGCCACCTTCACACCGGTTCGAATGCCCGGGTCCAGGCCCATCACCACGCGCTTGCCGGCAGGTGCGGCGAGCAGCAGGTCGCGCAGGTTTTCCGCAAAAACCTTGATCGCGACGCGTTCGGCTTCTTCTCGTAGACGGGAGAAGAGATCGCGCTCCAGGCTCAGTGAGAGCTTGACCTTCCAGGTCCATGCAATCGTCTTGCGGATGAGATCGTCGCTCGCGCGCTTCGCGTGGCTCCAGCCGAGGTGGATGGCAATGCGGCCCTCGGCCATGCTCGGCTGTCCCGGCACGAGTTCTTCGTCGAGCACCAGCTTGGCATCCAGCACTTCCTGTGTACGTCCGCGAAAGACGGCGAGCGCACGGTGGGACGGCACGGTACGGATCGGTTCGTCGTACTCGAAATAGTCGCGGAATTTCGCGATGTCGGCGTTGTTCTCGTCCTTGCCGTCCATGAGCTTGGAGCGGAAGAGCCCTTCCTCCCACAGCCATTCGCGCAGCTTGCCAACGAGCTGCGCGTCTTCCGCCCAGCGCTCGGAGAGCAGGTCGCGCACGCCGTCGAGCACAGCCATGGCATCGGCGAATCCGCCTTCGGCATTGATGAAGCCGGCGGCTTCGACAGCGGGGTCGAGCGAGGGATCGGCGAAGAGCTTGTCCGCCAGCGGCTCGAGGCCGGCTTCGCGGGCAATCATGCCCTTGGTTCGGCGCCGAGGCTTATACGGCAGGTAGAGGTCTTCGAGTTCCTGCTTGGTCGGCGCAGCCTCAAGGGCGGCGCGCAGTTCGGGCGTGAGCTTGCCCTGCTCGTCCACGCTCTTGATGACCGCGGCTCGGCGCTCTTCTAGTTCGCGCAAGTAGCCCAGACGCGCTTCGAGATCACGCAGTTGCGTGTCGTCCAATCCGTCGGTGGCTTCTTTCCGGTATCGCGCGATGAAGGGCACCGTGGCGCCTCCATCCAGCAGTTCGACAGCGGCATTCACTTGAGCCGGCCGAACCTTCAGTTCGGCGGCGAGTTGCAGAAGGATCTTGTCCAAGGCGTGTCAGGGGTCAGACTGCGGAAGCCGCGCAGTGTGCCATAGGGCGCTCGGTGAATCTGTCACGTCGTGTGTGTGGGTTTTCACAGCCACCCCTTTCAAGGTCTTCGCTCCCTCCGCCCTCGAGGGCTGGGGCGTGGAAAGCAATGGGTTGCCATCGCTGCAGCCCTTCACCCAAGCTCTCCCCACAGGGGAGAGGGGCCAATACAAGACCATGAAAGCGTTGGTTTTCACAGCCCTGAGCGAGACCCGGGGTGGATGTCGACGCCGGGGCCATTCCTGGGTTTTACCCGAGCTGCGAAGCTGCCATTCCTGCGATGTAGCCGCTGGCAAAGCATGCTGTGAGCAAATAGCCGCCTGTCGGCGCTTCCCAGTCGAGCATCTCTCCCGCGCAATAAACGCCGGGCAGGGCCCGCAGCATCAAGCCATCGGTCAACGCGTCGAAGGTCACGCCTCCTGCACTGCTGATCGCTTCGTCGATGGGTCGGGCTCTGGCCAGGGCAAGCGGCAAGGACTTGATCGCCGAAGCCAGCTTGGCTGGATCGGCAAGCACTTCCTTTGACAGCAACTCGTGCAAGAGCCCCGCCTTGACGCCCTCAATGCCCAGGCGGCTCTTCAGATGCGTGGACAGCGACCTCGGCCCTCGCGGCCTAGCCACCTCTGCGGCGACGAATTCGGCACTGCGCTGCGGCAACAGATCGAGATGAATCACTGCCCTTCCCTCGGCTGCGATGCCTTCTCGAATCAACCCCGAAGCCGCATACACCAAGCTGCCTTCGATGCCATTCTCCGTGATGACGAACTCGCCTTGCTGATGAAAGCGATGGCCATCAGCCGACTCGAACGACAAGGCCACGTTCTTCAGTGGTGCGCCGGCAAATCGCGAGCGGAAATGCTCCGTCCAGCCATTCGCAGCAAGCACATCGAATCCGCAATTCGAAGGCAGCAATGGCCGTACCGGCACGCCGCGAGATTCGAGCATTGGCACCCAGGCCCCATTCGATCCGAGTTGCGGCCAACTCGCGCCGCCAAGTGCCAGAACGATGGCATCTGCCTCATTGACCACGACCTCGCCCGCCGGCGACTCGAAGCGAAGGCCCAAGGAAGCGTTTGACCAGCCCGTCCAGCGATGCCGCATGTGGAACCGCACGCCCGCCGCACGCAAGCGGGCAAGCCACGCGCGCAAAAGCGGCGCAGCCTTCATGTCGGTAGGGAACACGCGTCCCGAGGTGCCGACGAAGGTCGATACGCCCAAACCTTCGGCCCATGTGCGCACGGCGTCGGGCCCGAAGGTCGTCAACATTGGTTCGATCTGCGCACGTCGCTCGCCGTAGCGCGCAGCGAAAGTGTCGAGCATTTCAGAATGTGTGAGATTGAGCCCGCCCTTGCCTGCCAGCAGAAACTTGCGACCGACCGAGGGCATGGCGTCGTACACGTCGACTTGTGCACCTGTCTGCGAGAGGGCATCGGCCGCCATCAGTCCGGCAGGACCGCCACCGACGACGACCACGTGCCGCGCGCTAGCGGTAGCCATGGCCTGCCGCGCCAAATGTAAACGCCACCGACACGTCGAGCACCTTCGAATTCAAGCCACCCTGACGCAGCGATTTGACCTGTCCTGCTCCGACCCGCACTGACAGCGACCGCGTGATGTCGACGCCTACGTAAGCGTTGGGCTGCACGATGGCCCCGCCCTCCGTGCTCACCCCGCCGCCGCCTGCGGCACCAATGAGCATTTCGGCGCCTGCATGCACGGGGCCCCAGATCTTCGATTGGACCCCCGCCCCGAACAGGCCCACCGTGTAGCCACCCGCGCCTCCGCCGTAGGCGCTATGCGCCTGTCCGGTGAGATAGAAGTGCGGCGATACGAATCGGTTGGCCTTGAGCGTGTCGTTCTGCAGCACGCGCGTCGAGCCATCGCGGCGCAAAGCGCTGTAGCGCTCGACGCCGCCAACCCATTCGGTGCGGACATTGCGCAATGGCGCGGTGATGTCGGTCGGATCGTCGAGGATCCAGTTGAGCGATGCCGCCCCATGCAGCGCCTTGAAGCTGCCCTGCGGCGCACGCGTGACACCGCCTTCGATCGACAGGCCCAGTTCGCGCGTGAGACGCACGGTGCCGTAGACGCCCCCCTTGAGCAACAAGCCGCCGCCCACCCCCACGTCACCCCCACCGCCCATGCCAACGGCCATGCGCGCGCCCAGGGTCAGCTTGTTGGGCCACACCGTGGTTTCGGTGCCGAGCGTCCCGAGGTATTCGGCATAACCCGCCACACCGCCGCTGGCGGCGCCCGCGGCTTCGATTCCCCAATAGAGGTGATCGGTGACTGCGCGTTCCAGTCGCACGCCGACGAAGCCGATCTTGCCTTCGTAGTCCGCACCACTGTTGCGCTTGGCGCTTGGCCGTGGCGAGTAGGCGCCAAACACGGCCTGGACGCGATCGAAGCCGATGCCCGATCGCCCGCTGATTTCAGAGCGTTGCCCGATCAGGTCGCGCGGCACGTAGCGGAAGTCGGTCTTCGCGCTCCAGACCAGGCCCACTTGGCGGCTGTTGATGTCACCGTTGGCGAAGCGCACCTGCGATGCGGACAGGCCGGCCAGAAACGGGCCGAAGTCCCACAGCAGATCGACATGCGGCCGAAGCATGAGGCCGCCGCCCACCGGAGCCGCGCCACCGCCTCCACCGCCGGCATAGAACCCGGCATCGACGGTGAAGGGGCCTGCGATTCGACGCTGGTACGACACCTCGGCGCCAACGGTGAACAAGCCGCCTCGATGCCCGCTGATGGCGCCGTACACCGCGGGGCCCACCGACAAGCCGCGGCCTACGTCGATCAGATAGGAAGTGCCGACGAGACCCATCTTTTCGTCGCCTGGCAGCTTGACCTTTTCAATGCCCACCTTGATTTGGGCGGGAGCGACGACCAGCGGATCTGCGGCGGAATCTGTGGCCGATTGCGCCCATGACAAACCCGTCGTCGCCATGCCAATGCCCGCCAGCCAGTGGCGCAGATGGCGCGAAAGTCCGGGCAAGCAGGGCCGCAACTGCGGGGGCACACTGAGAGAAGTCATGAGAAGCGTGGTCGTCAACGTGGGGGCGGATGGTAGCGGCTGCGCGAATTGGTCTGTAAGAAAGGTCTCGGCGCAAACGACCTCATGTACATGACTCATGGATGGGAAGGAAAGACGATGAACCCATTGAAGATCGTGCGGCGAATCTGGTCATGGCATGCAGGCTGCCTGATCGGTGTCGCGGGTGCGCTGAGCGTGAGCACGATGGATGCGAGTGCGGTCGCATGTACCGCGCGCAGTTCGGCGCTCACGGCGCCGCTCGTCGAGCTCTATACCTCGGAGGGGTGCAATTCCTGTCCGCCAGCGGATCGGTGGTTGAGCGGATTCAAGGGGCGCAGCGACGTGGTGGCCTTGGCCTATCACGTGGACTACTGGGACCGCCTGGGCTGGAAGGATCGTTTCGCGAGTCCTTCCTTCACGCAGCGACAGCATGAGCAACTGGGCGTGAACGGGTCGAGGTTCGCGTACACGCCGCAATTGGTGCTGGACGGTCGCGATCGAAAGGACTGGCCGCGCGCGAAGTTCGGCGCCGATCGGGCGACCTCGCCCGTGACGATCGAACTCAGTCGTGACACTTCAGGGCAGGCAGTGACCGCGACGATCTCCGTCGTCGGTGACGCCACGATGCGGCTTGCAGCCTACTGGGCAGTGACCGAATCCGGCCATCGCACGGCTGTGAAGGCGGGAGAGAACGAAGGTGCGACGCTGGAGCACGATTTTGTGGTGCGCGAGTACGAGGAGGTTGCGGCATGGTCGGCGACTCGGGCGCAGCCGCGCAAGCTGATGCATTCGATTCGATTGCCGGCCAACGAGGCGCATGCGCGGCGGGTGAATCTGGTGGTCGTCGATGCGCCGAGCGGTCGGCCAGTGCAGGCGTTGGGTGTCGATTGTTTTTGACACCCAAGCGCATGAAACCTCCGAACTACGAATTACTGTAGTTCCAACGCCCCGCAACGCCCGGAATGCCCGCAACGCTCAAGCGCCCCGCGCCCATCAACGCGATAGCGATGGCAGTGAACAGGTACATCCCCTGCAACTCCAACTCCCAACCGCCGGTCTGCGACATCGAAAAAATCTGCGCCGTGTGCACCAGCAAGATCGCGAACACCATGTTGATCGCGACGATGACCGCTGCGATGCGCGTGAACAAGCCCACGATCAGCAGGATCGGCGCGACCACCTCGCCGATGTAGACCAGATAAGCGAGCGCCGCAGGCAATCCAGCCTTGCTCACCACGTCCACGATGAACCCCGGTCCGCCCTTGATCTTGGAGATGCCGTGAAGCAGGATCAAGAACCCAAGGGCCAGTCGCAAAACAAGCTTGCCCCAGTCTTGCGAAACCGCACCTGCCACGTCGGTCGATGCATGCGCCATAAGTAACCTCCTTGGTTTTGTGTGGCTGGCATTGTGTTCGGTAGAGTCGGAACTTTCAATCGACTCCCAAGCAACCCCGATGAATGCATTGCGCAAGCTCCTGCTCACCAGCATGTTCGTGGCCACGTCACTTGCCTGCGCCGCTTCTACCCTGCCCTACGACGAAGCCGCCGATGCTCGCGTTGACCTCAACCGCGCGCTGCAGCAGGCGCAGGCCCAGCACAAGCACGTGCTGGTGGTGTTCGGTGCGAACCGGTAAGGAAGCGTATGTTCGACTACATCGTCATTGGCGGCGGATCGGCCGGTTGCGTTCTTGCGTCACGCTTGAGCGAAGACCCTGCCGTCCAGGTCTGCCTGATCGAAGCGGGCGGCACGGACAAGAGCGTGCTCATTCACTGCCCTGCGGCGGTCGCAGTGCTTGCCAAGACCGGCCAGTCCAACTGGAAGTTCTCAACCGTGCCGCAACCCGGGCTCAACGGCCGCAGTGGCTACCAGCCACGCGGCAAGGCGCTTGGCGGATCGAGTTCGGTCAACGCCATGATCTACATGCGTGGTCAGCGCGAGGACTACGACCACTGGGCCTCGCTCGGCAACACCGGCTGGAGCTACCAAGACGTGCTGCCGTATTTCAAGAAGGCCGAGCACAACGAACGCGGTGCCGACGCGTTTCACGCTACAGGCGGCCCGCTCAATGTGATGGACTTGCGCAGCCCCAACCGCTTCAGCAGCGTCTTCGTCGAGGCGGGTCGGCAGGCAGGCTATTTCGTCAACACGGACTTCAATGGCGCCCAACAGGACGGCGTCGGAATGCACCAGGTTACTCACAAGAACGGCGAGCGCTTTAGTGCGGCAAAGGCCTACCTCACGCCCAAGCTTGGACGCTCGAACCTCCAGGTCATCACGGGCGCGCACACCACACGGATTCTCATGCAGCGCAAGCGTGCGACGGGCGTGGAGTTCTTGCAGAAGGGCCAGCTCAAACAAGTGAATGCGAATCGCGAAGTGCTGCTGTGCGGCGGCGCGATCCAATCGCCGCAGATCTTGATGTTGTCCGGCATCGGGCCGAGGGCGCACCTGCAGGCAATGGGCATCGCGACGCTGCACGACCTGCCTGGCGTCGGGAAAAATTTTCATGACCACGTCGACGTGGTGCAGGTCGTCAACGCACCCAAGCTCACCGACCTCTTCGGCTTGTCGCTGCCGGGCAGCATAAGCGCCGTCAAGGCCATCTTCGAATGGCGCAATCATCGGCGCGGCATGCTCACTACCAACTACGCGGAAGCGGGTGGCTTCATCAAGAGCCAGGCAAGCGAACCCACGCCCGACCTACAGCTCCATTTCGTCGTCGCCAAGCTGGTAGACCATGGTCGCAAGACGGTGTTCGGCCACGGCTATTCCTGCCACGTGTGCCTGCTGCGGCCGCTCAGCCGCGGCAGCGTGAAGCTTGCCAACAAGGACCCGATGGCCGCGCCCTTGATCGACCCCAACTTCTTTGACGAGCGGGATGACGTTGATCGCCTTGTCCGCGGTTTCAAGCTGATGCGCAACATCCTGTGGCAGCCCGCGCTCGCAAGTTATGGCGGCAGCGAGACGCCAAGGTCGGCAAAAGCCGAAACAGACCAGCAAATCGAGCAGTTCATTCGAGACCATGCCGACAGCATCTATCACCCGGCCGGCAGTTGCCGCATGGGTTCGGGTGACATGGACGTGGTGGATTCGCGCCTGCGTGTGCACGGGCTGCATGGCCTGCGCGTGGTGGATGCGTCCATCATGCCGAGGCTTGTTTCTGGAAATACGAATGCGCCGGTGATCATGATTGCCGAGAAAGCGGCGGACATGATCAAAGCGGATGCGCAAGACGCCGCTCAGCCTCTTCAATCCAAAAGTCTGGCGACGACCTCGGTTTGATTCAACGCTTCGTTTGTCGGCACCTGCGAGAAAAGATGTCGGCAAACGAGGAGTGCGTCGGTCATCGTGCGCACCGTCGCATACGCCTCTTGGGCTTCAGGATAGCGGCGACGCAGATAGTTGAGCCACTGCTTCAATCGTCCTGCACGTGAACGTGGCTCGATCTTCACGCGAATGAGTTCCCAGAACTGCTGCATGAAGGGCAACAACTGCTGCCACGTCAGCGGCGCACGATCGGGCCAGCGAATGGCGAGAGCGAGGCCCGGGTCGCTCACCATGCCGCGACCGATCATCAGTGCGTCGCAGCCAGATATTTCCTTGCAACGCGCCGCGTCGTCGGGCGTCCAGATTTCGCCGTTGGCGACCACCGGGATTTTCACCGCGCGGCGAATGTCGTCGATGCGTTCCCAATATGCAGGCGGCCTGTAGCCGTGCGCCTTCGTTCGAGCATGCACCACAATTTCGGATGCGCCGTTGCCTGCCATGGCCAGCGCGCATTCGATGGCGCGGGTGTCGCAGTTGACGCCGAGGCGCATCTTGGCCGACACCACCATGGGTTCAGGCACTGCGCGGCGCACGGCGCCTACCAGTCTTGCAATGGTCTCAGGCTCATCGAGCAGCGCCGCCCCGCCGCCATGGCGGTTCACGAGCTTGGCCGGGCATCCGAAGTTCAGGTCGATGCCGTCGGGGCCGAGCGCTGCGAGCCTGGCGGCGTTCTCGGCAAGGCAAACCTCGTCGGAACCCATGAGTTGCGCCCGTACGGGAACGCCGGCTCTGGTGCGGCCGCCGTTGAGCAACTCCGGCACGATGCGAATGAATGCGCGATCAGGCAACAGCGTTCCCGACACGCGGATGAACTCGGAGACACAGCGATCGATTCCCCCTACGCGAGTGAGAATGTCACGCAGGGTGAAGTCGAGCAGGCCCTCCATGGGCGCAAGCAGGATCACGCGCGAGGACCTCGGTGGATACGGGACATCTCTCGATTGTCGGGCACCTGCACGGGGCGGGCTGGTTGCAGGGAACGGCATTCGGATCTCCCGCATCCCAGCCTCTCACGAGGCCTGTGCCTGGCGAGTATTTCAGGCACGGGGATGCGAGAAGAACTGGTGCAACTACTTCTTGCCGTCGCCTCCCCGCACGGCGTTCTTCATCGCCGCGACGAAGGCCGGATCGTTAAGGAAGCTGTTCCAGCGCGCCATCAACTCGTTATAGGCGCTCTGCGTCACCGTCTTCGCGTTGACGACCTCGGTGATCGCTGCGTTGATCTTCACGATCCGTGTAGCGTGGATAGCCCTTGCCCTTGAGCTGGGTTACACCATAGTTGCTGTAGCCGTAGGCGGTGTAGAGCTGGGTCCACTGCGAGGAGCCAGGTGCGTACTTCACCTCGACCACAACGGGCGGCTTGGGCGTCACGGGCGGCGTGGTGCCGGTCGGCGGCGTGCTGACCTTCGGATCGGTCGCTGGCTTGGGCGGCTCAGGCGTCTTCGGCGGCGTGCTCATCGGCGGCGTGGTGGGCTTCGCGGGTTCCGTTGCCTTTGGAGGCGCAGCCGGGGGCGAAGTCGTCGTCTTCGGGGGCTCAGGGGTTTTGGACTGCGTCGTGGCAGGCGGCGTTGTCGCCAGCGACGGCGTAGTTGCCTTCGGCGGCTCGGGAGGTTTCGGTGCCGGAGCGGGTGCCGGCGCAGTCACGCCGCCGCAACTTCCGGTCACGTTCACGCGGATCCAACCAGTGCTCGGCTTCGCACCGTCTGCATTGATCACGATTCGGATGTTGTTCAAGCCGGCGAACAGATAGGGCTGCGTCCAAACCGTCTTGAGCTTGTTCGGTTCGAGGTCAAGCTTGGTGTTCTGCGCGATGAGCGCGTCGTTGCTGTACAGGCGATTGGTGGTATTGGTCGCGACGACGGAAGAGATCTCGTCGTACTTCACGTTGAAAGCGCATCGTCCGCTGCCGGAACTGATGGCGTCAGCCCCCGACATGGTGAGCGTCGTGATCGCGCTGGTGCCTGTGCTGATGACGTCTTGCGTGATGACGTTCATGCCGTCTGGCTTAACGAAGCGGAACACACCGCTCACTTGAGGTCCGGTGCCGGGTGCGGCGTTGACAGGCGGTGGAGCGGGTGGCACCGGGGGGGTCGTGGGCCGGGTCACGCTGCCGGGCTCTGCGGCAAACGAAGACACGGCTGCGGCCAGCGCGGAGATCACGAACAGAGAACTGGATTTCATCTTGCGTCCTTCAAAATAAAGCCCCTTGGGCTTCGGTTTCACGGAGGTCTGCAAGCGGAAACCTTGGGACGCGACTCGAGCAGAACGCGTCCGTTCTGCCCTTCGGCAACCCCGCTATCTTCTGCGTTTAGCAGGAAGACCGG
>Ga0207678_10001860_pt1 | contig 19290 bp, 18 predicted proteins | sample KBSC63metaG_FD_184319 | JGI IMG/M metagenome (GOLD analysis project Ga0207678, IMG submission 184319) | Corn rhizosphere microbial communities from Kellogg Biological Station, Michigan, USA - KBS C6-3 metaG (SPAdes) (version 2) | ecosystem: Host-associated > Plants > Roots > Rhizosphere > Soil ...
TTCTTTATCGGGCGTTTCCAGTCTTCTTCGGGTCTGCTCAAGCGCCGTCTTTTGATTGTCGTCGCGGGCTTTTTCTAGCCGCGCATAGCCGCTTGTCTCTTCGTCGCTCAGTTCTTTCGCGAAACGTCCGGCGCGGACTTCGGCAAGCACCTCGGCCATTCGATCCCGGACGCTGTCGTCGACGATCCGCCGGCCGCCGAGGAAAGCGCCGAGCTCGGCCGTGTTGGAGATCACTCCGCGCATGCCTGCGATACCGCGCGCTTCGATCAGGTCGGCGAGCAGTTTCAGCTCTCCAACGCATTCGAGATAGGCCAGCTCGGGCGACACGCCTCCGTCGACCAGCGTCTCAAAGCCCGCGATCAGCAGCTCCGGCACTGCGCCCCACACAACCGCCTGCTCGTTGAAAAGGTCGGCCTCCGCCTCTTCGGCAAAGCTCGTCGCGATCAACCCAGCGCGCCCCGAGCCGATTGCTCGTCCATAAGCGAGTGCGATGTCGCGCGCGTTGCCGGTCGCATCCTGCTCGACCGCCCAGGCCGCCAACATTCCCTTGCCCTCGGTGTAGAGCGAGCGGAGCGCCGTTCCCGGACCTTTGGGCGCAATCAGGAAGACGTCGAGGTCGGCGCGCGGTTTCACGAAGCCGAAGCGGACCGACAGGCCGTGGCTGAACCCCAGCGCGGCGCCCTGCCGAAGGCGCGGCTCGATTTCACCATAGAGCGCCGAATGAATTTCGTCCGGCGCCAGCATCATCGCGACGTCGGCGGACGCGACCGCATCTTCGATCAGCGCGGTTTCAAGTCCCGAAGCTTCGACCTCGATGCGGCTCCCGGACGCGCCGCGCAGGCCGACTACGACGTCGATGCCGCTATCGTGGAGATTGAGCGCTTGCGCCCGGCCCTGGTTGCCGTAGCCGAGGATCGCGACGCGCTTTCCGGCGAGCGGCGCGGGATCGATGTCGGCATCGCGCAGGAAGTCCATGGCGGCCGCCTAGCCCTTCGGCCGTAGCAGGGCCAGCGCTTCGCCCAAACGGTCAACATCGAGCGCTTCCTGGAACCGTGGCCAGTCGGACGGCGGCTGATGCGCGAACCAGGTATATTGCCGCTTGGCGTAGCGGCGCGTCGCCTGCTGGCCCGCGGCAATCGCCTCGTCGAGCGAGGATTGCCCGAGGAGATAAGCGGAAATCTCGCGGACGCCGATCGCGCGCATCACTGGCAGGTTCGGGTTGAGCTTCCGAGCAATCAACCGCTCAATCTCGCTGACGGCACCCTGGTCGATCATGTGGGCGAAGCGCTCGTCGCACCGGGCATAAAGCCACTTGCGCGGCGGCAGGAGGATCATCGCCTTCAGCTCAACCTCACCAGCGATGCCGCCGGAGCGCTCCTTCTGCCACTCGGCCAGCGTTCGGCCCGTCGAGAGAATGACCTCCAGCGCCCGGTTGATCCGCGCACTGTCGCCGGGCTTCAGCCGCTGCGCCGCTTCCGGGTCGAGCGTCCGGAGCTTCAGCCGATTGTCCTCGACCAGAGTCTCTCGCACCCGCGCGCGAACGATCGGGTCGATCGCCGGCACCGGCGCGATCCCGTCCAGCAGCGTTCGCAGGTAGAGGCCGGTCCCGCCCACCAGGATCGGCGTTCGCCCGCTCCCGTGGAGATCCGCGATCTCACGCCGGGCCATTCCGGCCCAGTCGGCGGCGGAGCAGGGCAGGGCTCCGTCCTGCACACCGTAGAGTCGATGTTCCGCCTGCTTCAGCTCGTCGTCGGTCGGCGCGGCGCTGAGGACCCGTAGGTCGCGATAGACTTGCGCGCTATCGGCGTTGACGATCACCCCTTCCATTTGCTGTGCAAGGGCGAGCGCCAGTGCCGACTTGCCGCTTGCGGTCGGCCCGGCGATGACGACGAGAGGAGGCTTGGAAGACGGCATGGGAATCGCGACGCTGATAGCAGCGGGACGGCTGGATGACAGGCTGGTCGATCGCGTGCTCGGGCTGCTTCGCGAGCTCGATCCCAAGGCTGCCTTTCTCCATTGGATCGACGAAGGCGATGCCGCCGACCTCCGATTCTCAGGCAAGGGCAAGGATGCGCGCTGGGCGCTCGATGGTCTCGAAGGCGTCGACATCGTCGTCCAGCCCGACGAGCCGCGCTGGAAGCGCCTGTTCGTCGCCGACATGGATTCGACGATCATCGGCCAGGAATGCATCGACGAGCTCGCTGATTATGCGGGTTTGAAGGAGAAAGTTGCGCGGATCACCGAGCGCGCGATGCAGGGTGAGCTCGATTTTCCCGGCGCGCTCCGCGAGCGGGTGCGGCTCTTGGCCGGCCTCGACGAAAGCGAGCTTAAGCGCTGCCTCAACGAGCGCGTGCGCGTGACCGCGGGCGCCGAGACCCTCGTGCAAACCATGCGCGCTGGCGGGTCCAGCTGCCTCTTGGTCTCGGGTGGATTCCTGTCCTTCGCCGAACCGGTGGCGCGGACCGTCGGCTTCGACCGCGTGCGGGCAAACCGCCTCGTCTTCGCCGGCGGCAAGCTGTCGGGCGAGGTCGGCGACCCGATCGTCGATGGAATCGCCAAGCGCGACGCGCTGATCGAAGCGCGCGACATGCTTGGGCTAAAGGCCGAGGATGTCCTCGCCGTCGGCGACGGCGCCAACGACAAATTGATGGTCGAGGAGGCCGGGCTGGGCGTTGCGTTTCGTGCCAAGCCGGCACTGGTCGAGGTCGCGGACGCCGAGCTACGTCATCACGGCCTCGACGCCTTGCTCTGGATGCAGGGCGTGCGCCGTCGCGACTGGTTCAGGAAGTAATTATCTCGCCGGAACCGGGAAGCAGGCGACGCCGAGCGACCCGCATGCGCCTTGCGCTGCCGCGCGCGAGATGAACGGCCCGACCTGCAGTCGGATGACGTTGCCGGCAACCACATAAGACGGCCGGCGGCCGGCAAGCGCGGCCTTGCCTGACACACGCTGATACATCGCTTCGGCACTCCCCCGCTGAGAGAAAGCGCCGAGCTGGATCCGCCAGTCGCCGCCTACCGGCGAAGTCGCCACAGGCTTGGGCTTCTTGGGCTCTGTCGGCTTCGGCTTGGGCGCTGGCTTCGGCGCCGCCGGTTTAGCCGTTGCTGGTTTGGGGGGGTCTGCCTCTGCCACGGTCATCGGCTTCGACGGCCTTGCGCTCACCGGCGATCCATTCGGAATCGCGCGCGACATCGCGATCGCTTTCGCCCGATCTGCTACCGGCATCAGCTCATCGAGTTGCGACAGCGTGTCCTTGGCTGGGGCGAGGCCCGCAGCCGCCGCCCGGCTCACATAGGCATAGCCAAGCACCCGATCCTGGGTGACACCATCGCCATTGTATAAAGCGGTGCCATAGACCAGCAGGGCTCGCGGTTCGCCCTGCACGGCAGCCGCCTTGAGCCACTTCAATCCCTCAGCTTGGTCGCCGTTCTGGAACAGCAGCAGGCCGAGCGTCGTCTGCGCATCGACATGCCCGGTTTGCGCCGCGCGCAGGAACCAGCTCTGGGCTGACCCCAGGTTCAGCGGCACGCCGCGCCCCAGGCGATAGGCCTGCCCTAGGTTGAAGGCCGCATCCGGGTCGCCGCTCTCGGCGAGCGGGCGCCAAATTGCCACCGCAGCGGCGTAATCGGCATGCTGCCAGGCTTCGATACCGGCCTTCACCGACTGGGCGGCAAGGGGTGCCGCGAACAAAGCGGCTGCGGCTGCGGCGACTAAGTATTTGGCAATCATGCGTTAACTCACCCCTGCATCAGCCTTAGCCGAATGGCGGGAAACCGCCAACAGCATCTGATCAATGTTAACCAGATTTTAGAGCCTCTGGTGTCACCTCGCCGCTGAACTGACGTCAATTCACGCGAGGGGAAAAGCATGCGCGTCCTGGCAATGGCATCGCAGAAGGGGGGATCCGGCAAGACGACCTTGTCCGGCCATCTTGCGGTGCAGGCCCAGCTTTCTGGAGCGGGCCCGGTCTGCCTGATCGACATCGATCCGCAAGGCAGCCTTGCCGACTGGTGGAACGAGCGCGAAGCCGACATGCCGGCTTTTGCCCAGACCACGGTCGCCCGTCTTGCGTCCGATCTCGAAGTGCTTCGCCAGCAGGGCTTCCGCCTTGCGGTCATCGACACGCCGCCCGCGATCACCATGGCGATCCAGAGCGTTATCGCGGTCGCCGAGCTGATCGTGATCCCGACCCGGCCGAGCCCGCACGACCTTCGCGCCGTCGGCGCAACGGTCGATCTTTGCGATCGCGCCGGCAAGCCTTTGATTTTCGTCGTGAACGCCGCGACGCCAAAGGCCAAGATTACCTATGAGGCCGCCGTTGCGCTGTCGCAGCACGGCACTGTTGCCCCGGTCACGATCCACCACCGCACCGACTTCGCGGCCTCGATGATCGACGGCCGCACGGTCATGGAAGTGGATCCGGGCGGCCGCTCGGCAAAGGAAGTTACCGAGCTGTGGGAATATATTTCCGACCGCCTCGAAAAGAATTTCCGCCGCACCGTCTTCGCCGCGCCTGGCGCAGCGCCGGGCATCGCCGCGGCCAGTCCGCGTCCCGTTGGCGGTTTCGGCCGCCGCGTCGTCGGTCAGTAAGAGGGGGTAAAGGTGGCGAGCGAAGCCAAGCCTTTCGCCTCTCTTTCTTCGGGTCTTCTCGCCCGCAAGGGTGCCGCTCGCCCGGCCATGCGGCCGCAGGGCTTCGGCCAGGTCGGCAACGGCCTCGAGGATTTGGGCTGGAACGACATGGGGTTCGAGCCGCCCAAGCCAGCCGATGCCGAGCGCGACGAGGATCATGATGCATTCGGCGAGGATGTCGTCGAGCATCCGCGCGCCCACCACCCGACGGGCCTGACGCCTGTCGGTTCTCCCGTTCACGACCAGCAGGCCGAAATCGCCGATCGCCTCTACGAATGCGAAGAGGATGAAGGGGCTGATGAGACCGCCGAAGTCGATGAGTCAGAAGCCGAAGAGGTTCCAGCCGCTCCAGTGGTCGAAGAGGCTCCAGCAGCGCCGGTCGCTGCGATCGTGGCGCGCATTGCGCCAGATCGGGCCCCGCGCCGTGCTCCGCGCCCGCGCGCCGCGCCCGGAAGCAAGGCGAAGGCGGCGTTCACGCTTCGCCTCGATACCGACCGTCATTTGAAACTCCGGCTTGCTTGCGCCGTCGACGGAAGGTCGGCGCAGCAACTGGTGACTGCCGCGCTCGATCAGTTGCTCGAGCGCATGCCCGATCTCGACGGGCTAGCCGAAAAGGCAAAACGTAGGGGGTAATCCAATGAACCAGCCGCTTCGCACCAGCTCGGCACTCTCGCTCATCGTCCTGTCGTCGATGATCGCGGGCTGCGCAGGGCCGCAGACTCGGGTCGCGGCGTCGACGCCGGCCGATGTCAAAGCGGACTCGGATGTCGGCCTTGGCCTTCGCGCCGTCGCCGCGCTCAACGCCAATAACGTGCCTGCCGCGATCGACTTCGCCGAGCGGGCCGTTGCCAAGACGCCGGGCGATGCCCAGGTCCGCGCGCTGCTCGGCAATGCCTATTTCGCCGGTGGCCGGTTCCAGTCGGCCGAAGCGGCGTTCCGCGATTCGATGACGCTCGATCCGAACCAGCAGCAGGTGGTGCTGAAGTTCGCGCTGGTCGAGATCGCGCTTGGCAAGAATGATCAGGCCGCCGCCTTCCTCAATTCGCACCGCAATGCGCTCGACGCGTCGGACTACGGCCTTGCTCTCGCGCTTGCCGGCCGTACGTCTCAGGCGATTGCCATCCTCGATCCGGCCGCCCGCCAACCCGGCGCCGACGCCACTGTCCGTCAGAACCTGGCGCTGGCGCACGCGCTCGCCGGGGAATGGGACGAGGCCAAGATCATCGCTGCGCAGGACGTGGCGCCGGCTCAGCTCGACGGCCGCATCCAGCAGTGGATGAAGCTCGCCAAGCCGGCGCATGCCGCCGATCAGGTCGCATCGCTGGTCGGCGTGACCCCGGCTGCGGTCGATGCCGGTCAGCCGGTCCAGCTCGCGCTGGGTGCAGCGCCGGCCGCTCAGCCCGTCCAGGTTGCCGCGGCAACTCCTGCCGCTCCGCAGCTCAAGGTTTTCATGCGGCCGAACGTTCCGGCGCCAGCTCCGGCGAAGCCGGCAATGGTCGCCGCTGTTGCGCCGAAGCCCGCGCAGGCACCGGTGGTACACGCAGCGGCTCCGGCCCCGCCGCCGGCCAGCGTCTCGCTTGCGACGCTCGCTGCCACGGCGGTTTCGGAGGCGAAGGCCGTCCTCGCTTCGGTGATGCCGAGCTCGCCCGCGCCCGTGGCGCGTCCGGCCGCGCCCCGTCGTCCCGCGGCGGTTCGCCCGGTCGGCAAGTTCCCCGCGGTTGTCCAGCTCGGCGCCTATGGGTCGCCGCAGCGCGTGCTGACCGCCTGGAATTCGTCGGCGCACAAATTCGCGGGCCTCAAGAATTATGCGCCGATGAGCGCCAAGTTCGCGAGTCCGAAGGGCACCTTCTACCGCCTGTCGGTTCGGGGCTTTAAAAACCTCGGTGAGGCGAATGCGCTGTGCAGCTCGCTGCGCCGCCAGGGTGGAAGCTGCTTCGTCCGCAATGTCGCGGGCGATACCCAGCTCGCGTCGAGCTAAGGTCGGCTAGCTTCCTATCAGCAGTTCGAGGCAGGCCATCCGGACTGCCACGCCCATCTCGACCTGGAGCGTGATCAAGGATCGCTCCGGGTCGTCGGCGATTCGGTCCTCGATCTCCACGCCGCGGTTCATCGGCCCGGGGTGCATGACCACGGCTTCCGGTGAAGCGGTCGCTAGGCGCTCACTCGTGAGGCCGTAGCGCGCCAGATATTCGCCCGGCGCATCGCCGAGCTCATCTTCGAGCCGTTCGCGCTGCACGCGCAGCATCATCACGACGTCCGCGCCCGCGATCGCTTCATCGATCGAGAGCGGTTGGGCGTCTCTGGGCATCAGTTCTCGGGGTCCTGCAAGCCGGACCTCGGCGCCGAGGCGCGGCAGAAGCTTGGCATTGGAACGGGCGACGCGGCTATGGCGGATGTCTCCGCAGATCGCGATCTTCAATCCTTCGATCCGGCCGAAGCGGCGGCGGATGGTTGCGGCGTCAAGCAAGGCCTGGGTCGGATGTTCGTTGGTGCCGTCCCCGGCATTGATGACCGGTGCATCCATGATCTCGGCAACAATTGCCGGCGCCCCGTTGTCGCGATGGCGGATCACCAGCGCGTCGGGCCGCATCGCGTTCAGCGTGCGTGCGGTATCCCCAAGGGTCTCACCCTTGGCGACCGAGCTTCGTTCTACCGACAGGGAAATCGCCGATGCGCCGAGCCGGTGCGTTGCCGTCGCGAACGACATCGCAGTGCGGGTCGAGTTCTCGTAAAAGACGTTGAAGACGATCCGCCCATGCAAGCGTTCGGTGCCTCGTCGGCCACGATTGCCGGTTAAATACATCTCGGCGCGGTCGAGAATGTCCGCGATCTCGGCGTCGCTCAGCGAATCGATTGAAAGCAAGTCCACGGGCGCTGTGGTTATTGCGGGCCAGGCAGGTTGGCCAGCGCATCGATTGCGCCTTGCAGGATGTGCGCGGCGGCGAGCGCATCGACCTTCTCGGCGCGCTTGGACCGGCTGACGTCCGCCTCGATCATCGCCCGCTCCACCGCCTGGGTCGACCATCGCTCGTCCCACAGCAGGGTCGGCAGGTCGAGCGGCGCGAGGTTGCGGGCAAACGCGCGGACCGACTGTGTGCGGGGACTGTCGCTACCGTCCATGTTGAGCGGCAGGCCGACGACGAGCCCGATGACGTGCTCGCGGTCGATGAAGGCCTTCAGGGCTTTGAGGTCCTTGGTGAACTTGGTCCGCCGGATCGTCTCGGACGGCCCGGCGAAGTGCCAGCCGGCGTCGCAGATCGCGAGGCCGATGGTCTTGGTGCCAACATCCAGGCCGGCAAGCTTGCCGCCGGTCGCAAGAGCGGACGCGAACTCGCTCGTTTCACTGGTGATCAGCGATGCCATGCAGCAAGCCTCCGCTCCGCGTCGCGCCGGATCGCACCCCAGAACAAAGCATAATCATATGCATGATAATTGTTGCCGGGGAGGACGAAGCCGCCGGCCGCGGTCGGCACGCCGTCCAGGATCAGCAGGCCTTTGTCGCAATGCGCGCCGACCGCACCGACTTGCAGCGTTGCAGAGCGCAGGTCGGCAGTCGGGATCAGGGTGCCGGGATTATCCGCCGCGGCAGCGGCGCCATCGATGCTTCCGCTGATCGGATTGACGCACAGCACATCGTCCTGGCGTCGCTTTCCGCCATCGAACCCCTTGGTCTTCTCCCAGTCGCGCAGGATGAAGTCAGGGTTGGGTGGGTCGCCGAAGGTCATCCACGACAGGATGCAGCCGGATTGGTCCGCAGTCTTGCAAGCTGGCAGGCCGAGCGCCTGGAGGTCAGATGTCTTGCTGATCGGCCAGCCGACGACATAAGCCGCGACGACTCGCTTCGCGAGCGGCGTCCCGGAGACTTTCTCCTTCAGCAACCGTTCGAGGTGGAGCGCGCCCTGGCTGTGCCCGGCGACGATGATCGGCCGGTCGCCGGCTTCCTTCACGAACTGGTCAAAGGCTGCGGCGACATCGCGATAAGCGAAGTCGAGCGCCTCTTGCGCATCGTCGCTCTTCAGCAGGAAGGCGCCGAAGGCTGCTTGGCGGTAGCGCGGAGCCCAGATCTCGCCGACGCCGTTGAACGCGCTTGCCTGGCTTTGGACGAACAGGTTGGTGCGGAACGCCGTCTCGCCGTCATCGACCAGCGGCGCGTTCCAGCGATCGGTGTCGAGATAGGTGGTCGGGTGGATGTAAAAGACTGCGGCAAGCTTCCCGCCGCCGGAATCGACGCCTGCGGGCGTCCACTCAGCGGGTCCGTTGAGCCCCGGATGGCTTAGCCAGGCGTCATTCTTTGCGTAATCGGGACCGCCGCCCGCCCTCGCCGCTTCGAAATGCCCTTTCGGGATCGCCTGGTTGATCAGCACCCGGCCGCCCCACTGATAGATGGCAAAGGCGCCGGTGACGAAGATAAGCGTCAGGACGAAGATGATCGTCAGGAAGCGGCGGGCGCACATTGGGCGGCGCCCTATGCGGCGGCGCGGGCCACGGCAACCTCACAGCCGAAAAGGAGGTTTAACGGCTCGACGCAGGGGCAACTGCCGTCGAGCCGGAGACTCGCCCTTTCGCGTTGCGGAAGAGCGGGGCTCGGCGCCGGAGATAGAAACAACCGTTTTGGGAACCAATCCTTCATCCCGCTAACATGGATTAGGATTCCCCGATTTTGCGACGAATGGGGGGTAGCTTGCCGCTGCACCCACCCGCCGCTATCCGCCGCGCATCATGTCAGTGACGAACGAACAGGTCCGCCACATCGCGCGGCTCGCCCGGATCGCCATGAGCGACGAGGAGATCGAGCGGCTGGCGCCCGAGCTCAACAACATCCTCGGCTGGGTCGAGCAGCTCGCCGAGGTCAATACCGACGGCATCGAGCCGCTTACCGCGGTCATCGATCAGCAACTTCGCCTCCGCGACGATGTCGTGAACGACGGAAACATCCGCGACGACGTCCTCGCCAATGCGCCCGAAGCGCAGCATGGCTTCTTCGCAGTTCCTAAGGTGATCGAATGAGCGAGCTGATCGCCAAGTCGATCGCCGAGCTGCGTGATGGCTTCCGCAACCGCGAGTTCAGCGCGCGCGAGATCGCGGAGAGCTTCAACGCGGCGGTCGAGGGGTCGAGGCTGCTTAACGCTTATACGGTCGAAACCCCCGAGGATGCGCTCGCGGCCGCCGAAGCCGCCGATTCCGGCAAGTCGACCGGATCGCTCGCCGGCATCCCGCTCGGCATCAAGGACCTGTTCGCGACGAAGGGTGTCGACACGACGGCCGGCAGCAAGATCCTCAAGGGATTCAAGCCGCCCTACGAGAGCACCGTCACCGCCAACCTCCGCAAGGCCGGCGCGGGCATGCTCGGCAAGCTCAACATGGACGAATTCGCGATGGGCTCGTCCAATGAAACAAGCACTTACGGGCCGGTCATCTCACCGTGGCGCAGGAAAGGTAGCAATGTCGGCCTGACCCCCGGTGGATCTTCCGGCGGCTCCGCGGCGGCTGTCGCGGCCCACATTGCCCCCGGCGTTACTGGCACCGACACCGGCGGCTCGATCCGTCAGCCCGCCGCGTTCGTCGGCATCTGTGGGATCAAGCCGACCTACGGCCGCTGCTCGCGCTGGGGCATCGTGTCCTTTGCCAGCTCGCTCGACCAGGCGGGATCGATGGCCAAGACGGTGCGTGACTGCGCGATCCTGCTTGAGGCGATGGCCGGTTTCGACCCCAAGGATTCGACCTCGCTCGACCTGCCCGTTCCGCAGTGGGAAGCGAACTTGTCCAGCAATCTGAGCGGCAAGCGCGTCGGAATTCCCAGGGAATATCGCATCGACGGCGTCCCCGCCGAGATCAATGCGCTGTGGGATCAGGGCATCGAATGGCTGAAGGACGCGGGTGCAACACCGGTCGAGATCAGCCTGCCGCACACCAAATATGCGCTGCCGACCTATTACATCATCGCTCCCGCCGAGGCCTCGTCGAACCTCGCCCGCTATGACGGCGTCCGATACGGTCTTCGCGACGCGCCGGAAGGTGGCAACCTCGACGCCATGTACTCCGCCACTCGGGCCGACGGCTTCGGCGCCGAGGTCAAGCGCCGGGTCATGATCGGCACCTACGTGCTCTCGGCGGGCTTTTACGACGCTTACTTCACAAAGGCGCAGCGCGTGCGGGCGCTCATCAAGCAGGATTTCGCCAAGGCTTTCGAGCAGTGCGACGTGATCCTCACCCCGACCGCGCCTTCGGCCGCGTTTGGGATCGGCGAGACGACCGATCCGCTCGCGATGTACCTCAACGACGTGTTTGCCGTGCCCGCGAGCCTAGCGGGCCTTCCGGCGATGAGCGTCCCCGGCGGTCTGGACGGGCAGGGGCTTCCGCTCGGGCTGCACCTGATCGGCAACGAGCTCGACGAGCAGACGGTGCTGAACGCTGGCCTCGCGATCGAGGAGCGCGCAGGCTTCACCGCACGTCCGGATAAGTGGTGGTAACGATGGCTGACGCAAACGGACCTTTCCGCATCAAGGGCGAAACCGGCGAGTGGGAGGTCGTGGTCGGCCTCGAGGTCCACGCCCAGATCACTGCGAGCAAGGCCAAGCTCTTCTCCGGCGCCGCGACCGCATTCGGCGCCGAGCCCAACACCCAGGTGAGCCTCGTCGACGCGGCGATGCCCGGAATGCTTCCGGTCCCGAACCGCGAGTGCATCCGTCAGGCGGTACGAACCGGCATGGCGCTCGACGCGAAGATCAACAAATGGTCGCGCTTCGACCGCAAGAATTACTTCTATGCCGACCTGCCGCAGGGCTATCAGATCAGCCAGCTCTATCACCCGCTGGTTGGCGAGGGCGAAGTCACCGTCCTCACCGACGAGAAGGATGAGGGCAGCGCCAAGAATATCGGCATCGAGCGCATCCACGTCGAGCAGGACGCGGGCAAGCTGATGCACGACCAGCACCCGACGATGAGCTACGTCGACCTCAACCGCTCGGGCGTCGCGCTGATGGAGATCGTTTCGCGGCCCGACATGCGTTCTCCTGCGGAAGCAGGAGCTTATCTAAAGAAGCTCAGGTCGATCCTGCGTTACGTCGGATCGTGCGACGGCAATATGGACGAGGGCTCGATGCGCGCCGACGTCAATGTCAGCGTGCGCAAGCCCGGCGGCGAGTTCGGCACCCGCACCGAGACGAAGAACGTCAATTCAGTGCGCTTCGTCATGGCAGTCGTCGAACATGAAGCGAAGCGCCAGGTCGAGCTGATCGAAAGCGGCGGCACCGTCGCCCAGGAAACGCGGCTGTTCGACCCGGACAAGGGCGTGACCCGGTCGCTGCGCTCGAAGGAAGACGCTCACGACTACCGCTACTTCCCCGACCCTGACCTGCTGCCGCTGGAGCTGGACGATGCCTTTCTCGAGGAATGCCGCGGTTCGCTGCCCGAGCTGCCCGATGACAAGCGCAAGCGCTATGAAAGCCTCGATATAACGCCTTACAACGCCAGCGTTTTGACCGCTGAGGTCGAAACCGCGCGCTGGTTCGATGCGCTGCTCGAAGCGGGCGTCGAACCGAAGCAGGGTGCGAACTGGGTCGTCGCCGAGCTGTTCGGTGCACTCAACCGCCGCGGCGAGAGCATCGAAGCTAGCCCGGTTTCGCCGACGCAGGCCGCTGAGCTCCTGAAGCTGGTCGCCGACGGCACGATCAGCGGCACCATCGCCAAGCAGGTCTTCGAGATCATGCTCGAAAGCGGCGAGGGCGCGGCTGCGATCGTCGAGAGCCGCGGCCTCAAGCAGACCAGCGACACGGGCGCGATCGACGCCGAGATCGACAAGATCCTCGCCGCCAACGCCGACAAGGTCGCCGAGTACAAGGCAGGCAAGCAGCAGTTGTTCGGCTTCTTCGTCGGCCAGACGATGAAGGCCATGCAGGGCAAGGCCAACCCGCAGCTCGTCAACGAAGGGCTGCGGGCCAAGCTCGATTCGTAAAGGACCGTCGATGCGTTTGAGGTTGCTTGCCGCGGCTGCGGCATTGTTCGCCACCCAGTCGGCGGCCCAGGCGCCGGCCCCGCCCAGGCTCCTGGTCGTCATCTCGATCGACCAATTCTCCGCGAATCTCTTCGACGAATATCGCCCGCACTTCACCGAGGGCATGGCACGCCTCGCGTCGGGAACCGTCTTCCACAACGGCTATCAAAGCCATGCGGCGACCGAGACTTGCCCGGGCCATTCGACGATCCTGACCGGTGACCATCCGTCGCGCACCGGCATCATCGCCAACACCTGGTATGACCAGTCGATCGGCCGCAGCGACAAGACCGTCTATTGCGCCGAGGACGAGACGCAGCCCGGCACCAGCTCGATCGCCTACAAGGTTTCGCCCAAGCACCTGTTGGTCCCGACGCTCGGCGAGCTGATGAAGCGCCAATGGCCGGGCAGCCGCACCGTCGCCGTGTCAGGCAAGGATCGCGCGGCGGTGATGATGAGCGGCCAGCGCCCGGACCAGCGCTGGTATTGGACGGGCGCGAAGTTCGATACCGATCTCGCCGGAGTCGCGGTGCCGTCGGTCATTGCCAAGGTGAACGCATTGGCGGCGCAGGGGCTGGCGACGGAGCGCGGTCCGCTCGAACCGACGCCCTATTGCGAGACGAAGGCGCGCGATATCCCGATCTCGGGAGGCGGCAAGCCCGTCGGCGCCGGGCGGCTCGCGCGCAAGGCAGGCGACCAGGCGCATTTCCGCTCGTCGCCCGAATTCGACGGCGACACGCTCGCACTCGCCGCAGCCCTGGTCGACGAGATGAAGCTCGGCCGCGGTAACGATCCGGACCTGCTGGCGGTCAGCCTCTCGGCCACCGACTACGTCGGCCACACCTACGGCACCGAGGGCGAGGAGATGTGCCTCCAGCTCACCGAGCTCGATCGCGAAATCGGCGACTTCCTGAAGGTGCTCGACAGCCGCGGCATCAATTATTCCGTTGCCCTGACCGCTGACCATGGCGGCAAGGACGTGCCCGAGCGCGAGAAGCTCGCAGGAGTGGCGGACGCCCAGCGCGTAGATCCGGCGCTGAGCGCCAGCGCGATGGGCAAGCTGCTCGTCGGGCAGCTGAAGCTTCCCGGTGGCCCGGGCCTGCTCGGCGAGAGCAGCTTCGGTGACATGTACATCGACCGGCGCCTCCGCGCGTCTGAACGGAGCCGCCTGCTTCGCGCCGCTGTCTCCGCCTATAAGGCGCACCCGCAGGTCGAAGCGGTGTTCACGGCCGCGCAACTCTCGCGGACCCCGGCACCGACTGGCGATCCGGTCAATTGGAGCCTGCAGCAGAGGGCGCGCGCCAGCTACTATCCCGGTCGCTCGGGCGATTTCGTTGTCATCCTCAAGAAGGACGTCACCCCGATCGCCGATACCACCCGTTACGTCGCGACGCACGGTTCGGTCTGGGATTACGATCGCCGCGTGCCGATCCTGTTCTGGCGGCCCGGATCGGCTGGAACGACGATCGAGCACTCGGCCGAGACCACGGATATCCTGCCGACCCTGGCAGCGACGATCGGGCTTCCGGTCCAGGCCGGTTCGATCGACGGCCATTGCCTGAAGGACGTCCCGAGAGCGACTTGTCCTTCTCGCTAAGCGTCTAAAAACACGGCCTTTTCTTTCATAAACTGTTCAGGCATGATTGCCCACTAATGATGGTGGGGAAGGGCGCCTGGACGCGCCCATGAGAGGGTTTGTGATGGTCAAGCGGGGACTGGGCATCGCGTTGGCGGCCTGTGTGGCGTTGAGCGGCTGCGTGCAGACCCGCCAGTATGCCGACGTTCAGTTCACTCCGCCGAGCGGCGATTACAAATTGCTCGTGCTGCGGCCCGACGTGACCGTCGGCTCGCTGACCACCGGCGGCATGGTCGAGCCCCGCGCCGACTGGACGGACGAGGCCCGCCACTACATCGTCGACGCACTTCGCACCCAGCAGGCGGGACGCGGCGGCAAGATCACGATCATCGAGCATCGCAACGAAGTACCGGGCGTAACCGCACAGGAACTCGCCGACGTCGAGCGGCTGAATTATGTCGTCGACCAGTCGATCGTACTCCATAAATATCTCGGCGATTATCTGCCGACCAAGCGCGGCAAGGGCCTCGACTGGACGCTGGGCCAGGACGCGGTGAAGCTCGGTCAGAAAACCGGCTACGACTATGCGCTGTTCATGCATGCCGAAGATGCCCAGGCGTCGGGCGGGCGCATAGCGCTCGGCGTGCTCGGCCTCGCCGGCTGCTTCATCGGCTTCTGCGCACCCAACGTCGGCGGCCAGCAGCAGCTCGATTATGCATCGCTCGTCGACCTCAAGACCGGCGAAGTTGTCTGGTTCAACGTCGTCATGGCGGGCAGCGAGATTCCCGGCATCAAGTTCGGCGATTTGAGGACTCCGGCCGGCGCGGCGCAGATGGTCGACCGCCTGCTCGGCCGGATGAAGCCCGGCAAGGAAGCCGCGAAGGGCGTGGTGATGACTCCCGAGGTCCCGGAGAAGCATTGATGTGCTCGCGCTGCCTTGAGCTGACGAGGCGCTCGTTGCTGATCGGCGGCGGGGCGGCCGCAGCGGCGCTTCATACCGGCACTGCCGAGGCGAGGGTGCTGCCCCAGGAGATGGTCCCGCTGGTCGGGCCCGGATACAAGCCGACCGAGCGCGACGAGATCGGCCTATGGAAGGAGATGGAGCGGGTCGAAGAGGAAATTGCGGGCTCCAACCTGCTGATCACCGATCCTAACATCACCGGATATCTGCAGAACATCATCGGGACGGTCGGCGGACCGGCGGCCAAGGACTTCCGAATCTACTTGGCGCGGATCTCCGACTTCAACGCTATGATGTTCCCCACCGGCTTCGCGGTCGTCTTCTCGGGACTCCTGCTGCGCATGCGCAACGAGGCGCAGCTGGCCGGCGTGATCGCGCACGAATCCGGCCATTTCCTGCGCCGCCACATGATCCGCTCCTGGCGCGACCAGAAGCGCAAGACCGACATCTTCGCGATCGGTGCAATGCTTGCGGGCGTCGGCGGCGCTGGTGCCGGCGTCTATCTCGGCGATTACGTCCAGCTCGCGCAGCTCGGCACGATCCTGTCGCTCTTCCAATACAGCCGCGCGATGGAGGCCGAGGCCGACGCGATGGGCGCCAGGCTGATCGCCGACACGGGCTACCCGCCGGTCGAGATGGCCAACATCTGGGAGCAGCTGATCGGCGAAGAGAACGCCAGCGCCCGCTATCGCGGCAAGCATCGCCGCCGGGGCTCGATCTTCGATACCCACCCATCAGAGGGCTCGCGCATGATCGACCTGCGCGCTGACGCGGCGGAGATCACCGTGCCCGGCAAAGCCTACGACAATCTCCGCGAACGCTATCTCACGACCATCGGCCCGATCCGCCAGATGCTGCTCGACGACCAGGTCAAGCTCAACGACCCCGGCGCGAGCCAGTATCTGATCGAGACGCTGGCCCAGGACGGCTGGAACGGCCTGTTGCGCTTCTACGAAGGCGAGATCTGGCGGCTGCGAAACCGTCCCGGGGACGAGCAGCGCGCCGCGCAAAGCTATGCCGCGGCGGTTGCGTATCCCGACGCACCGGCGGAGGCGTGGCGCTCGCACGGCATCGAGCTGATGAAGCAGGGCCGCGCTGGCGAGGCGAAGACCGCGTTCCGCCGCTACCTGGCGATGAAGCCCGACGCACCCGACGCAGCCTGGGTGCGGTCGATGGCAAGCTGAGGAGAGACGAGTGAAACCCGGACTGAAATTCACCCTCCTCGGTACGTCGTTTGCGCTGGCAGCCTGCTCCTCGACCGGCGGCGATTATGGCGGCTTCAGCGACTATAGCGGTGTTCGCGTTCAGCGAGTTTCGGTCGGCGACGACAGCATGCTCGTCACCGCGCCGCGCCCATGGAACCGCCATCGTCCCATCTTCTTCGAGGATATTCGCCAGGTCGAGGACTGGACCCAAAACGGCCCGCTGCTCGACGGGATCAGTTTCGTCACCGGCTTGAAGGACGGCAAGAGCCTGATCCGCCAGCGGCGCACACGGAGCCAGCAGGTGCCGATCTTCCGCTCCAACATGACTCCGCCCGAAGTCGCGTCGATGATCGAGAGCCTGTACCGCGTTCGCGGCGGAGCGGTCGATTTCCGCACAGTCTCGCTCCAGCCCCGTCCGTTCCTAGGCGCCCGGAACGGATTCCAGCTCGACTACGAGCATCTCGACGACGACGAGCTTTGGCGGCGAGGCCGCGCGGTCGGCGCGGTGATCAACGGCCAGCTCTACCTGATCCTGCTCGATGCCGCGAAGTCGCATTATTACGACGCGGCGCTGCCCGATTTCGAAGCGATCGTCGCCTCCGCCCAACTACGGCGCTAGCCGACGGGCGATATGGGGGTGCTCGGCGGCTCCGTGCCCGGCGTCGAAGGCGACGGCACGTCGATGTCCGGCGTATGGGTCGGGGTTTCCGGCGGCGCCGGCGTCGGCTGACCCGGCTGTGAAGGCTCTGGCGTGTCCGGCTCCGGCTGTTCGGGGATCGGTGGCAGTTGCTGCATGGAAAAGCTCCTTTGATCCGAGAACGCCGGGCCTTTGAGAGGGTTGCGGGTTGCCCAACCGCGCATGCCTGTTATAGGCGCCCCTCCCAAGGGCCGCGCGCGCGTGGCGGAACTGGTAGACGCGCTGGATTTAGGTTCCAGTATCGTAAGATGTGGGGGTTCGACTCCCTCCGCGCGCACCAGCACCACGCACAGGCAGTCCGGGGGACTGCCGAGCATGGTGCTCCCCGATAAGCAGAATTCAGGAACTGATCAGTGACCATCAAGACCGTCGAGACCGAGAACGAGGGCCTGAAGCGCGCCTTCATGCTGACCATTCCCGCCCAGGACATCGAGGCGCGGGTCGAGCAGGAAGTGAAGCGCATTGCGCCGCAGATCCGCATGCCGGGCTTTCGGCCGGGCAAGGTTCCGCCGAACCTCATCCGCAAGATGCACGGCGAGAGCCTGCGCGGTGACGCGCTCCAGGGCGCGGTCCAGGACGGCATCCAGCAGCTGCTGACCGAACAGAAGATCCGTCCGGCGTTCCAGCCGCAGGTCGAGCTCAATGAAGGCTATCAGCCGGGCAATGACGCCGAGGTGAAGATCAGCCTCGAGGCGCTTCCGGACGTCCCGGCTCCGAGCATCGACGATATCCAGCTCGACCGGCTGACGATCGAGCCCGACGAGAAAGCCGTCGACGAGCAGCTCCAGCAGCTCGCCAGCCAGAGCAAGCGCTGGGCAGATGCGCCGAAGAAGCATGCAGCCGAACTTGGCGACCTCGTCGTCATGGACTTCGAAGGCAAGGCCGACGGCACTGCGTTCGAAGGTGGCAAGGGCGAGGACATGCAGGTCGAGCTCGGCTCCGGCCGCCTCATTCCGGGCTTCGAGGACCAGCTGGTCGGCGCCAAGGCGGGCGACAGCCGTGAGGTGAAGGTGACCTTCCCGGCCGACTATCCCGCCGCGAATCTCAAGGGCAGGGACGCCGTCTTCGCCGTGACGGTCAAGGCGGTGAAGACCGGCAGCGACAACAAGGTCGACGACGAATTCGCCAAGACCCTCGGCATGGGCGACCTCGACCAGCTGAAGGGCATCATCCGCGACCAGCAGGTGCAGGAACTGAACGGCCTCACCCGGACGCACATGAAGCGCCAGCTGCTAGACTATCTCGCCGAGCGCCATGACTTCCAGGTGCCCGAAACGATGGTCGACGCCGAATATCAGAACATCGTCCAGCAGCTTCGCCACGAAGCGAGCCACGAGGAAGATCCGAAGGCTGCGCTCGCCGAAATCGAAGCCGAAGCCGGCGAATATCGCAAGATCGCTGAGCGTCGCGTTCGCCTCGGCCTGCTCCTGTCCGAGATCGGCGCGGCCAACGGCGTCGACGTGACGGAGCCGGAAATGAATCGCCTGATCATGCAGGCCGCCGCGCAGTATCAGGGCAAGGATCGCGAGACCTTCATCCGGTACATCCAGCAGGAGCCGATGGCGGCGGCGCAGCTCCGTGCTCCGCTGTACGAGGACAAGGTCGTCGACTTCCTGTTCGCGCGCTCGAAGATCAACGACCGCAAGGCGACCCGCGCCGAGGTCGAGGCCGAGCTCGAGTCCGAGGAAGGCCATGTTCACGGGCCGGGCTGCGGCCACGACCACGCTCATGATCACGGCGGCAAGGCGAAAGCCAAGAAGGCTGCGCCCAAGGGCAAGGCCAAGGCTGCTGCGAAGGATGACGACAAGCTCGTCGCCGAAGCGCCTGCCAAGGGCCCGGTCGAGAAAGCCTCAGCCAAGCCCAAGCCGGCCAAGCCGGTGAAGGAAGCGGCGAGCGCCAAAGCTCCCGCGGCCAAGGCGGAAGCCAAGCCTGCGGCGAAGGCGAAGAAGCCCGCCAAGAAAGGCTGACGCGCTGGACATCGTCCGCGAGGATTTCGACGCCGCGCTCGATTTGCTGCGCGCTGCCGGTTTCCGGATCGATGTTATCTATCCCGCGGACGACCCGCACACCGCGCTCCTGACCAAGGATCGGGAGCGCGTCCGCTTGTCCAAGCCGGACGCGACGCCGCTTCCTGACGGGCTCCCGTCGTTCGAGCCGGAGTCCGTGCTCACCAAAGCGGGCGCGGCGGCGGGTCAAGGCAGGGCTGGAATGCTCTACCGCGACCTCAT
>Ga0207678_10001861_pt1 | contig 19286 bp, 20 predicted proteins | sample KBSC63metaG_FD_184319 | JGI IMG/M metagenome (GOLD analysis project Ga0207678, IMG submission 184319) | Corn rhizosphere microbial communities from Kellogg Biological Station, Michigan, USA - KBS C6-3 metaG (SPAdes) (version 2) | ecosystem: Host-associated > Plants > Roots > Rhizosphere > Soil ...
CGGAGAGGACCTTCACGCTGACCGGGCTGGACGTCGTGCTCGCGCCCTTGTTGTCGTAGGCCTTGGCGCTGATCGAGTAGGTACCGGCCGGGACGTTGCCCCAGCTGCCCTCGAACGGCGCGGCCGTGTCGGTGGCCAGCAACGTGTCACCGGCGTAGAACTCGACCTTGCTCACCGTGCCGTCGCTGTCGGCGGCCGTCGCCGCCAGCGGGATCGTCGCCGGGGCGTAGTACGTGCCGGTTGAACTCGGCGAGGTCAGGGTGACCGTCGGTGCCTTGTTCGCGCCGGTGCACGCGGTGCCGTTCACCGAGAAGTCCGCCGGTGGCCGGTTGGCCGAGCCCTTCGTGCCGTTGAACCCGAACGACGTGCTCGCCCCGGTGTCGAGGTGGCCGTTGTAGGACATGTTCGTCGCGGTGACCGCGGCGCCGGACTGGGCGAACGTGGCGCTCCAGCCCTGCTGGACCTTCTGGCCGTCGAGGAACGTCCAGCCGACCTTCCAGCTGTCGAACGGGGCTCCGTCGTTGCGCAGCGAGACGTTCGCGGTGAACCCGGTGTCCCAGTCGTTGGAGGTGTAGGTGACGGAACAGGCGATGTCGGCGCCGAGCGCCGGTGGTGGGGCGACCACCGCGCCCGTGGCCGCCAGCACGGCCGAGGCCAGTGCCAGCGCACGGGCGCGCTTTCGAGGAGAGGAACGCATGGCTGCGGAACTCCTTTGTCCGTAGGGAGCCAGCGATCTGGGAGCGCTTCCAGGCGCAGACGGTAGCCAGCCGGAAACCTGGATGTAAAGAATCGAGTCAGAAGGACACCGCGGCCGCAGGTGTCACACTTGCGCGCCCGGCGAACACGGGCCCACTGAACACTCCTGAACAGCCGCGCCCGATAGTGGGACCGCCACCCGTTCGGCGCAGTGTGGCGGTGACGCAGCGTCTTCTGAAACGTTATTTAGCGCCGAACGTGTACACCTGGACGGTTAGGCTCCCACCGAGCGGGCAATGCCGGCCGACCGAGCACACACGGAGTTCACCGCGGCCGGAGAAGCCGTCACGCACTGGGACAACCCCGCACGCGTGTCCGGATGGACGACACGCGTGTTCCGCCGGACACCGGGGGTCAACTCGAGGCGCGGACCGCCAGGGAGACCGGGAGGATGTGCTGACGCGGCTTGAGGTTGTGGTCGTCGAGCAGCCGCATCAGGGTCTCGACCATCGCGTGGACCTGCTCGCGGGGGTCCTGGTGGACCGACGTCAGGGGCGGGTCCATGGCCGGGGCCAGGGTGACGTTGTCGTCGAAGCTGACCATCGCGACGTCGTCCGGGACGCGGCGGCCCGCGCCGCCGAGGGTGCGCAGCGCGCCCACCGCCATCATGTCGCTCGCGACGAACACCGCGTCGAGGTCCGGGTGCCGGGACAGCAGGGCCGACATCGCGTTCGCGCCGCCCGAAAGGGTGAAGTCGGCCTCCTCCATCAGGTTGGCGGGATCGAGGCCGGCGTCGAGGAGGGTCTTGCGCCAGCCGGCGAGGCGGTCGATCGGGGCGCTCTGGTCCTGGGGGCCGGCGATCGTGGCGATGCGCCGCCGCCCGGCCGCGACCAGGTGCTCGACCGCCAGCCGGGCGCCGCCCTCGTTGTCGAAGTCGACGACGTGCACCCCGCGGCGGATGCCGGCCGCCTGGCCGCCGAACACCACCGGGATGCGCAGCAGCCGCAGCGCCTTGGGCAGCGGGTCGGCCCGGTGCGGCGCGAACACCAGCGCGCCGTCGACGTGGCCGCCCTCGAGGAACCGGACCGTCCGGCTCAGGTCCTCGCGGATGTCACTGAAGATCAGCACCATCTGGCGGCCGACGTCGGCGAGCTCCCGGTAGCCGGCCCGCATGACGGCCGCGCGGTAGGGGTCGTCGAGCAGCCGGGACTCCGGCTCCGACAGCACCACCGCGACCGCCCCGGTCCGCCGCGTGACCAGCGACCGCGCCGCCTGGTTCGGGGAATAGCCCAGGTCACGGGCGGCGGAGAGCACCTTCTCGCGCGCCGCCGCGCTGACGTACGCGTCGTCGTTCAACGCCCGGGACGCCGTCGACCGCGACACACCGGCGAACGCCGCGACGTCCTCCAGTGTCGGCCGTTCTTCATCCCCTGCTCGAGGCCCCACGGCACCGCCCTCGCTCACCCTCTGCAACTCTGACGGACTCAGCTTAACGTTCACGCTCCCCCGCGTCCGGGAGCGCTCCTCGCAGGAAACACTCCGGTTACGAACCCTTGACACCGGTGAACGCCCCCAGCAGACTCTGCCACACCTGGGAGCGCTCCCAGATCGGCTCCCAGCAGTGAGAGCGCTCATTCCCGTCAACAAGGTGGTTGGACACGTGAGAACGATCCGGAACGGCCTGGTCCTGGCACTGGGCATCACGATGACGGCGCTCGGCGCCTCGGCCTGCAGCGGGGGCGGTGAACAGCAGCCTCCGGCCGCGGCGAACCCGAACGAGCACGTCGACCTGACGCTGGCGACGTTCACCGAGTTCGGCTACGAGGCCCTCATCCCGGAATACGAGCGACTGCACCCCAACATCAAGATCACCCACCGCAAGACCGGCCAGGGCGGCCCCTACCACGAGGAACTCGTCACCAAGCTGGCCGCGGGCTCGGGCCTCGCCGACGTGACGGCGCTCGAAGAGGGCCACCTGTCGGACTTCATGGACAAGGGTTCGAAGTTCAACGACCTGAGCAAGATCGGCCCGGCCGACGCCTCGCCCGACCGCTGGCTGAGCTGGAAGTACGACGCCGCCAAGACCAAGGACGGCAAGCTCATCGGCTACGGGACCGACATCGGCCCGCTCGCCATGTGCTACCGCAAGGACATGTTCAAGGCCGCCGGCCTCCCGGACGACCCCGAAGCGGTCAAGCCGCTGTTCGCCACCTGGGACAGCTACTTCGCCGCCGGCGCGGACTTCGTGAAGAAAAGCAACGGCAAGGCCTGGTTCGACTCGGCCTCGCAGAACTTCAACGCCATGGTCAACCAGCTGCCCGAGGGCTACATCGGCAGCGACGACAAGCTGGCCGTCGAGAACAACCAGGGCATCAAGGACGCCTGGGCCAAGGTCACCGACGCCGTCACCAAGGGCGAGTCGGCCAAGCTCACCGCGTTCAGCAACGAGTGGAACACCGGCTTCAAGCAGGGCGCGTTCGCCACGAAGGTGTGCCCGGCCTGGATGCTCGGCGTGATCAAGGAGCAGGCCGGCCCGGAGAACGCCGGCAAGTGGGCCGTCACCGCGGCCTTCCCCGGCGGCGGCGGCAACTGGGGCGGCTCGTACCTGACCGTCCCGACGCAGTCGAAGCACCCGAAGGAGGCCGCCGAGCTCGCCGCGTGGCTGACCGCCCCGGAGCAGCAGATCAAGGCGTTCCAGGCCAAGGGCACCTTCCCCAGCCAGGTCAAGGCGCTCTCCGACCCGGCGCTGCTGAGCTACACCAACGACTACTTCGGCGACACGAAGGTCGGTGCGCTGTTCGCCGAGCAGGCCAAGAAGGTGCAGAAGCCGCAGTACAAGGGCCCCGGCGACGGCCAGATCCAGGAGAACGCGTCCAGCCCCGCCCTGCAGGCGGTCGAGCAGGGCAAGTCGGCAGCGGACGGCTGGAACCAGATGGTCGAAGCCGCGAAGAAGATCACGCGCTGAACCGATGACCGTCCTCGACAAGGTCGCGCCAGAAGGGAGTAAGGCCGGGGAGCGCACGTCTCCCCGGCCCACCTTCCGTCACCGGTTGAGCCGGTGGGACGTCAAGGTCTCGCCGTACCTCTACATCGCGCCGTTCTTCATCCTCTTCGGGATCGTCGGGCTGTTCCCGCTGCTGTACACCGCGTACGTCTCGCTGTTCAAGTGGGAAGCCGGGAGCGACGACCCCGACTTCATCGGCCTGGACAACTTCAAGGAACTCTTCGCCGACGCGCAGTTCTGGAAGGCGCTGACGAACACGGTCAGCATCTTCCTGCTCTCCAGCGTCCCGCAGCTCATCATCGCGGTGCTGCTGGCGGCGTTGCTCGGCGCCCGGCTGCGCGGCGCGACGGGCTGGCGGGTGGGCATCCTGCTGCCGTACGCGGCCAGCCTCGTCGCCATCGGCATCATCTTCGCCAACCTCTTCGGCCCGAAGTACGGGCTGATCAACGGCGTGCTGCAGACCATCGGGCTGGACCCGGTCGACTGGCAGGCCAACCGGTTCGGCAGCCACGTCGCGATCGCGATCATGGTCAACTGGCGCTGGACCGGCTACAACGCCCTGATCGTGCTGGCGGCCATGCAGGCCATCCCGAAGGAACTGCACGAGGCGGCGTTGATCGACGGCGCCGGCACGTGGCGCCGCTTCTGGAACGTCACCCTGCCGCTGCTGAGGCCGACGCTGATCTTCATCACCATCACCTCGACGATCGGTGGCCTGCAGATCTTCACCGAGCCGAAGCTGTTCGACGCCATGCCGGGGTCGAACAACGGCGGTTCCACCAACCAGTTCCAGACCGTGACGCTCTACCTGTACCAGACGGCGTTCCAGAACGCCGACCTCGGCTACGCCTCGGCGATCGCCTGGGTGCTGTTCCTGATCATCGTGCTCATCGCGCTGGCGAACTTCTTCATCACCAGCCGGATCGCCAGCGCACCGGCGGTGAAGGTGAAGAAAAAATGACAACACTCCAGAGTGGACTGCGCCGGAGCGTCGCCACGCTCGGCAAGCCCCGCAAGGCGACCTACGTCGTGCTGGCGATCTTCGTACTCGGTTCGCTGTTCCCGTTCTACTGGTCGTTCCTGGTGGCCAGCCGCGACAACGGGATGCTCACCGAGCGCATCCCGCCGTTCGTCCCCGGCGGCAACTTCTTCGCCAACGCCTCCCGGGTGTTCGACACCGTGCCGTTCTGGAAGGCGCTGGCCAACAGCGTCATCGTGTCCGGCACGGTGACGCTGACGACGGTGCTGTTCTCCTCGCTGGCCGGGTTCGCCTTCGCGAAACTCCGGTTCCGGGGCCGCAACAAGCTGTTCGTGTTCATCGTCGTCACGCTCGCGGTGCCGACCCAGCTGGGCATCATCCCGCTGTTCATCGCGATGTCCGAACTGGGCTGGACCGGGAGCCTGACGGCGGTGATCGTGCCCAACCTGGTCACCGCGTTCGGCGTGTTCTGGATGCGTCAGTACACATTGGACGCTCTGCCGTACGAGCTCATCGAGGCCGCGCGCGTCGACGGCTGCAGCATGATCCGGATCTTCTGGAACATCTGCCTGCCCGCCGTGCGCCCGGCCGCGGCGATCCTCGCGATGTTCACGTTCATGATGTCGTGGAACGACTTCCTGTGGCCGCTCGTCGTGCTGGACGCCGGCAACCCCACCGTCCAGGTGGCCCTGGAGAAGCTGCAGAGCGGCTACTACGTCGACTACTCGCTCGTCCTGGCCGGCACGACCCTGGCCACCATCCCCATCCTCATCGTCTTCGTCCTCCTCGGCCGCCAGATCGTGGCCGGAATCATGCAAGGTGCCGTGAAAGGGTGAACATGTCCGTACATCCCGACAGCGTTCGGGCGGAGACCGCGTTGATGTTCCCGCCTGGCTTCGTCTGGGGCGCCGCCACCGCGGCGTTCCAGGTGGAAGGAGCCACGACGGCCGACGGGCGCACCGACTCGGTCTGGGACGTCTTCGCCCGCCGCCCGGGCGCGGTCCGGGGCGGCGACAACGGCGAACCGGCGGCCGACCACTACCGGCGGTACTCCGAGGACGTCGGGCTGATGCGCCGGCTCAACCTCGGCGCCTACCGCTTCTCGCTGGCGTGGCCGCGGGTGCGGCCGGACGGCGGCGAGGCGAACACCGCCGGCCTCGGCTTCTACGACCGGCTGGTCGACTGCCTGCTCGAGTCCGGCATCCAGCCGTGGGCGACGCTCTACCACTGGGACCTGCCGCAGGCGCTGGAGGAGCAGGGCGGCTGGGCCAACCGGGACACCGCCTACCGGTTCGCCGAGTACGCCGAGACCGTGCTGGAGCGCCTCGGCGACCGCGTCGCCAGCTGGTCGACGCTCAACGAGCCGTGGTGCGCGTCGATGCTCGGGTACGCCGGTGGCATCCACGCGCCCGGCCGCACCGACCACCCGGCGGCCGTGGCCGCCACGCACCACCTGCTGCTGGGCCACGGCCTGGCGATGGACATCATCCGGCGGCACGCCCCGGGCGTCCCGGCCGGCATCACGCTGAACCTGTACCCGGTCGCCCCGCACGACCCGGCGAACGTCGCCGACGTCTCCGCGGCCCGGCGGATCGACGGCCTGCAGAACCGGTTGTTCCTCGACCCGGTGCTGCGCGGCGGCTACCCGGACGACCTGGTCGCCGACCTCGAACCGTTCGGCCTGGGCTCGGTCGTGCGCGACGACGACCCCGCGGTCATCGCCGCGCACATCGACTGGCTGGGCGTGAACTACTACCGCGACTACCGCGTCGCGGGCCGCCCGGTGCCGGGCAGCGAGCCGGCGGGCCCGGAGTGGGTCGGCGCCGCCGACGTGCACTTCGTCCCGGACCCGGCGGCGCCCCGCACCGACTCGGGCTGGGAGGTCCAGCCGGCCGGGCTGACCGAGTCCCTGCTGCAGGTGCACCGCGGCTACCGGTCGCTGCCGCTGTACATCACGGAGAACGGCGCGGCCTACCCCGATGTCGTCTCCGACGGCGGTGACATCGTCGACACCGACCGCGTCGCGTTCCTCGACTCCCACCTGCGGGCCTGCCACGACGCGATCCAGGCGGGCGTCGACCTGCGCGGGTACTTCTACTGGTCGCTGCTGGACAACTTCGAGTGGGCCGAGGGGTACGCCAAGCGGTTCGGCCTGGTCCACGTCGACTACGACACGCAGCGGCGGACCCCGAAGCAGAGTGCCCACTGGTACTCCCGGGTGATCGGCCTCAACGGCCTCGGCTGATCGAAGCCCGTGAAGGCCACCGGCGCGGGTGGCCTTCACGGGCTTCGGGACGTGCATTCGGCGAGGCCCGTTGCCAGACTGGCCGGTATGGGACTGCGCAGCGAAGCTTGGTTCAACAACCCCGCCGACCCGGGGATGACCGCGCTCTACCTCGAGCGGTACATGAACTGGGGCCTGACCCGGGAGGAGCTGCAGTCCGGCAAGCCGATCATCGGGATCGCGCAGACCGGCTCCGACCTGACCCCCTGCAACCGCCACCACCTGCAGCTGGCCGGCCGGACCCGCGAAGGCATCCGCGAAGCGGGCGGGATCGCGATCGAGTTCCCGGTCCACCCGATCCAGGAGACCGGCAAGCGCCCGACCGCGGCACTGGACCGCAACCTCGCCTACCTCGGCCTGGTCGAGACGCTCTACGGCTACCCGATCGACGGCGTCGTGCTCACCACCGGCTGCGACAAGACCACCCCGGCGTGCCTGATGGCCGCCGCGACCGTCGACCTCCCGGCCATCGTGCTCTCGGGCGGCCCGATGCTCAACGGCTGGTTCAACGGGGAGCGCACCGGGTCCGGCACGATCATCTGGAAGGCGCGGGAGCTGCTCGCCGCCGGTGAGATCGACGACGCCGGGTTCATGGAGCTCGTCGCCTCGTCCGCGCCTTCGCCGGGGCACTGCAACACGATGGGCACGGCGTCCACGATGAACGCGCTCGCCGAAGCCCTCGGCATGAGCCTGCCCGGCTGCGCGGCCATCCCGGCCCCGCACCGCGACCGGGCCCGGATGGCCTACCGGACCGGGCTGCGGATCGTCGAGATGGTCCGCGAAGACCTCAAGCCGTCGGACATCCTGACGCGCGAGGCGTTCGAGAACGCCATCGTGGTGAGCTCCGCCATCGGCGGCTCGACCAACGCCCCCATCCACATCGGCGCCATCGCCCGGCACATCGGCGTCGACCTGCCCCTCGACGACTGGCAGCGGCTCGGCCACGGCGTCCCGCTGCTGGTCGACCTGCAGCCCGCGGGCAAGTACCTCGGCGAGGAGTTCCACCGCGCGGGCGGGGTGCCCGCCGTGGTGCACGAGCTGATGCGGCACGGGCTGGTCCACGAGGACGCGCCCACCGTCAACGGCCGCACCCTCGGCGACAACTGCCGCGACGCCGAAGCCGGCGACCGCGACGTCATCCGGACCTTCGACACCGCCCTCACCCCCGACGCCGGGTTCCTGGTCCTCAAGGGCAACCTCTTCGACGCGGCCATCATGAAGGCCGGCGTGATCTCGCCGGAGTTCCGGCGGCGGTACCTGGCCGGGGGCGTCTACGAAGGCACCGCGGTCGTGTTCGACGGCCCCGAGGACTACCACGCCCGCATCGACGACCCGGACCTCGGCGTCGACGAGCACTCACTGCTGGTGATGCGCGGCACCGGCCCGCTCGGCTACCCGGGCTCGGCGGAGGTGGTCAACATGCGCCCGCCCGCCGAGCTGATCAAGCGCGGCGTGCACGAGCTCCCCTGCCTCGGCGACGGCCGCCAGTCGGGCACCTCCGGCTCGCCGTCGATCCTCAACGTCTCCCCCGAGGCCGCGGCGGGCGGCGGCCTCGCCGTGCTCCGAACCGGCGACCGGGTCCGGATCGACCTCGGCGCCGGCACCGCCGACGTCCTGATCTCCGACGACGAGCTCGCGCGGCGCCACCGGGAGCTGGCCGAGGCGGGCGGCTACCCGGTGCCGGAGTCCCAGACGCCGTGGCAGGAGATCCAACGGTCGATGGTCGACCAGCTCTGCGACGGCATGGTGCTGCGCCCGGCGGTGGCGTACCAGCGCATCGCGGCGACGAAGGGAATTCCCCGCGACAACCATTGACTTCCGGTGCTTCGGGCCGGCGGAAAACGGGTATCCCCAGCGATAGCCGAGGCGAGGAGGCCCCCATGCTCCCGGATCGAGAACGCCACGCCCTGCGCGAGATCGAGGCGGAGCTGCGCGCGAGTGACCCCGCGTTCGCCGCCGCCTTCAGCGGGCGCAAGCTGCGCTCCTCCAAGCGCGGGAACCTGTTGCTGGTGCTCTGCGACGTCACGGCGGTCGTGATGCTGCTCGTCGGCCTGTTCGCCCGCGACGCCGCGCTCGTGCTCTGGGGCACGGTGAGCGCGGGCGCGCTGGTCGCCTGGCACATCGCCCGCGCCGAGTCGGTTCGCGAGTCCACTGAGGACGGTGCAACGCCGTCCGCCGGGGCGCTCTGACGCACCGGCGCAGTACGGCCGCCCCCGGAACTCGCGCCGGGGGCGGCCGTACTGCGTCCAGGGGACACTCGGCCGGGCTCAGTCGTAGGAGAGCGCCTCGACCAGCTCGCCGGCACTCGGATTCGACAGCGCCTTGGCCACGTCGGCCTGGGCGACGATCCCGACGAGGTCGTGCCCGTCGATCACCGGAAGCCGGCGGACGCGGTGCTCCGACATCGTGCGCAGGATCTCCTGCGCGTCGTCGTCCGCGCCGATCGTCACGACCTCGCCCTGGGCGAGCTCGCCGACGTGGAGCGCGCGCGGATCCTTGCCCTCGGCCAGGACCTTCACCACGATGTCGCGGTCGGTGATCATGCCCTTCAGCCGGTTGTCCTCGCCGCAGATCGGCAGGGCGCCGACGCCCTTCTGCGCCATCGTGACGGCGGCGTCGTGCACGGTGTCGGACTCCCGGGCGCAGGTCGCGTCCGACGTCATGATGTCGCGTGCGGTGGTCATCTCCGAACTCCTTTCCCTGGGTGGTTGTGGTCCGGCTACCCGGGCCGGGCACGTTTACGCCCGCCCCGATCGGGGAATTTCCCGGCACATGCCGGATTCCCGCGGCGCCGAGCCGCCGGACACCACCGACCTCGACCGGTTGCGGTCGGCGGCGTCCGGCTGCCAGGGGTGCCACCTCCACCAGGACGCCACGCAGACGGTCTTCGGCGAAGGTCGGGCCGGGGCGAAGGTCCTCGTCGTCGGCGAGCAGCCGGGCGACAAGGAGGACCTGGCGGGTGAGCCGTTTGTGGGCCCCGCCGGGAAGCTCTTGGACCGCGCCTTCGAAGAAGCAGGCTTCGACCGGCAGTCCCTGTACGTCACCAACGCGGTCAAGCACTTCAAGTTCGAGCGCGCGGGGAAGCGCCGGATCCACCAGAAGCCGGGCCGCACCGAAGTGGTCGCGTGCCGCCCGTGGCTGCTGGCGGAACTGCGCGCGGTGCGCCCGGAACTCGTGCTGTTGCTGGGCGCGACGGCCGCGCAGTCGTTGCTGGGCCCGAAGTTCCGGTTGACCGCGCACCGGGGCGAGCCCCTGGAACCGCCGGAGGACCTGGGCGGGCTGGTGCCCTCGGCGATGGCGACGGTGCATCCGTCGGCGGTACTGCGAGCCCCTGACCGGGACGACGCCTACGCGGGCTTCGTCGCCGATCTGCGAGCCGCGGCCAAGCTGCTCGGCTGAAGCCCGCTCACGACGCCTTCAGTGCCTTCTCGAGCTCGGCCCGCGTCATCTTCGACCGGCCCTTCACGCCCTGTTCGCGAGCCAGCTTGTCCAAATCGGACTTCGACAGCTCGGACAGCGCCGGCTTCTTCGCGGCCTTCTTCTTCGGTTCCTTGCCGCTGCCGCCCTTGCGGTTCTTCACGCTGCGCGACAGCGCCTCGAACAGGTCCACGACGTCGGCCGAGGGCTCCGGCTCCTCTTCGTGCGCGATCTCCTTGCCGGCTTCCTTCGCCTTGATCAGCTCTTCGACGCGCTTCGAGTACTCGTCGCGGTAGTCCTCCGGCTTCCACGGCGCGGTCATCTCGTCGACCAGCGCGAGCGCCATGTCGAGCTCCTTGGGCCGCGGTTTCGGCAGCTGCGGCAGCTTGCCCATGACGTCCTTCGGCTTCCGCAGGTCGGCGACGAAGTGCAGCGTGTTCAGCACCATGACGTCCTCACCGGCGCGCACGGCGGCGAGGTACTCCTTGCCGCGCAGCACGAACTTCGCGACCCCGGCCTTCTCGCTCCGGTCCATCGCCTGCAGCAGCAGGCCGTACGCCTTGGCGAAGTCCTCCTTCGCCGGCTTGAGCCAGTACGTCTTGTCGAAGAACCACGGGTCGATCTCGTCGAGCTCGACGAACTGCTCGATGTCGATCCGGCGCGACCGCTCGGGCGCGATCTCGTCCAGTTCGTCCGGTTCGACGAGCACGTGGTCGCCGCCGCCGAGGTCGTAGCCCTTGACGATCTCGTCCTGGGAGACTTCGTCGCCGGTCCGCTCGTTGACGCGACGGTTGCGGATCCGGTCCGCTGTCCCGCGTTCGAACTGGTGGAAGTGGATCGTGTGGTCCGCCACCGCCGGGTACAGCTCCACCGGCACGGTGACCAGTCCCAGGCTCAGCGCGCCGCTCCAGACCGGCCGGGCCATGTCGTCCTCCTCGCCCTCAGGCGACGTCGCTGCTGCGGCGGCTGCCCCGGTGCAGACCCAGCATGTCCAGCAGCCGCGCGCAGTCCTCGGGGTCCTTGGCCCGCGCCGCCACGGCCAGCGCCGCCCGGTGGCGCGTGCGCTCCAGCTCCGGCGAGTCTCCGTCGACCAGGAGGTCCGCCACCGGCCGCAGATCGTTGCGCTTGTCCCGCATCTTTCGCTCCCCTCCGGCAGTCCGTTCGCCGGCGGGTTACCCAGGATCACCGCACGCGACACGGCCGTCACCGAAGATCCTGTTCGACTGGGCCGAACGAGTGAATTCAGCAGGGTCCGGCCTCGGAGGCAGGCAAGGTGGTGAGACCCACGTCACAGCAGGAGGCCGGATGGGCACCCAGATCCGCATCAGCCGGGAAGACGGATCACTGCCCTGCGAGGTCTGCGGCTTCCCGACGATGCACGTGGCCCAGGTCGTCGCCGACGACGGCACGGTGCTGGGCCGCACCCTGGTCTGCACGACGTGCCAGCGCAGCAAGCACCGCTCCGAACCGGCACCCGCCGAGTCCGAGGCACCCCCGGACGAGGTCCCGGCCGGCTGAGCCCCACCGGCCCGCCCGATCGCCCAGGGCGCCACGACAGGGCCGGCGGGCGGGTCACGTCGTGGTGGCCACCGCGGCCACGAACTCCGCCGCCACCTCGTGGAGCTTGCGGTTGCCGTCCTGGGAGCGCTTCACCAGCCGCTGGAACGCCTCCTCCGCCGTGATCCGGTGCGCCGCCATGAGGATTCCCTTGGCCTGGTCGATCACCGCCCGGGTCTCCAGTGCCCGGTTGAGCTGGTCGACCAGTTCGCGGGCCGCGAAGTACCGCCGGGCGCTGCGCAGGCCGATCACCACCGTCGCCGTGTACAGCTCGAGGATCTTGGTGCCCAGCTCGCTGAAGCCGTGCTCGCCGAAGCCGAAGAGGTTCACCGCGCCGGACATGTCCTCGTCCACCGTCAGCGGTGCGGCGAGGAAACTGGCCACGCCCAGCTGCTCGGCCGAGGAGACGAACTGCGGCCACAGGTCCCCGACCGCGCCGACGCCGACGCGGACCGGCTGGCCCGTCTCGGCGGCGCGCAGGCACGGGCCGTCGCCGACGCGGTACTGCTCGCGGTCGAAGTTCACCGCCCGCTGGTCGGTACTGGCCACGGTCTCCGGTACGCCGTCGCGCACCAGCGTGATGCTGGCCATGTCGGCCCCCGGAACCACCTGCACGACGTGGTCGCACACCGCCTGCAGCATCTGGCCGAGGTCGAGCTCGCTGTCCAGCATCGCGGTCAGCGACTCCATCGCGAGCGTGACCTCGTCCAGCCGCGCGGTGAGCTGCTCATGGCCGCTCGTCATCCTGGTGACGCCCCTCCTTGTTTCGGCAGGGCGCTCTCAACCAGGGGGGACCCGGGCGCGCGCCACTAGTGGGCCGCTAGCGCTTTAACGGGTCCAGCGCGAGATTACTGCATCCCGCTCGGTCCGGGCACGAGCGGTTACCGCCGCGGCGCGCCGCACGCCCGTTCGGAGCAACGACGGTTGCGGGCCGGGAACGCGGGGTTAGTCTCGGTGGCACGGTTCAACCAGCAGCCGCTTCGGACACCCAGAGCGCGGCGCTGCGGCCGCGCCGCACCAGAACGGCGGCGAACCGGCATGAACCTCCCCCGAGCCCGGCACCCGGGACTGCGGCTGCGCACCGCGTGGCCCGCCCCGCACGCGGTCCTGGTGACCGCCCGCGGCGACCTCGACAGCGCCACGGCGGACGACCTGGCCGCGCTGCTCTCCGACCGCCTGTGGGCGGCGCCGGAGCAGCTGGTGGTCGATCTGTCCGAAGTGGACTTCCTCGGTGTGGCCGGGGTCCGCGTGCTGCTGCACGCGGCCCTGCAGGCCGAGCAGAGCGGGACCGGGCTGCTCGTGGTCACCGGGACGAGACCGGCGGTCCGGCGGGCCCTGCAGGTGACCGGGGCGGACCGCCGCCTCGAGCTGTCCGAGAGGCGGCCCGCCCCCGCGCCCGCCTAGCCACGCAGGGCCGGCAGCAGTTCCTTCTCGGCGAAGTCGAGGAAGCCCTCCTGCTGGTCGCCGCCGATCTGGACCAGCGCGACATCGGTGAAGCCGGCCTTCTCGAACTCCTTGACCGCCTCGGCGATCGGCTCGACGTCCGGGCCGCACGGGATCGAGCCGGCGACGTCCTCTTCGCGGACGAACTGGGTCGCGCCGGCGAACCCGGCCGGTCCGGGCAGCTCGGCGTTGACCTTCCAGCCGCCGGCGAACCAGCGGAACTGCTCGTGCGCGCGCTTGACGGCGGCGTCGCGGTCGGTGCCCCACGACACGGGCAGCTGCCCGACCTTGCGGCTCGGCGCGCCGCCGAGCTTCGTCGCGTCCCACTCCTGGGACAGCTCGACCTTCGGCTCGACGGCGATCATCACGTCGGCGACCGGGGCGAACTTCCGGACCGACTGCGAGCCGGACACCGCGACGCCGATCGGCGTCCGCTTCTCCGGCAGGTCCCACAGCTTCGCCGAGTCGACGCGGAAGTGCTTGCCGTCGTAGTCGAAGTAGCCGCCGTCGAACAGGCCGCCGATGATCTGCACGGCCTCGGCGAGCATCTCGTGCCGGACGTTGGCCGGCGGCCAGCCCCGGCCGATGACGTGCTCGTTGAGGTTCTCCCCCGCCCCGAGGCCGAGGGTGAACCGGCCGCCCGAGAGCGCTTGCACGGTCGCCGCCTTCTGGGCCACCACCGCCGGGTGGTAGCGCATGGTCGGGCAGGTCACGTAGGTCATCAGCTCGGCGCGCTCGGTCACCTGCGTGACCGCGCCGAGCACAGCCCAGGCGTAGGGCGCGTGGCCCTGTTCGTCCAGCCAGGGCGAGTAGTGGTCGCTCATGACCTCGAAGTCGAAGCCGGCCCGTTCCGCACCGGCGGCGTACCGGACCAGGTCGTCCGGGCCCGCCTGCTCGGTCATCAGGGTGTAGCCGATCCGCATCGGCGCCTCCTCTCGATCGGCTGCTCTCGGTCAGCTCTCCGCTTACCCCTGCCCAGCAGCCGGTAACCACCACGGCCGGGACGTTTGCCCCGCGATCAAGCGGGTACTCACCCCGCGAGACGAAGGGAGCGGGCATGCCTCAGTCGTGGAGCGGCAAGCGCGAACGCCAGTACGAGCACATCAAGGACTCGGCCGAGGACCGCGGCGCGAGCACGAAACGGGCCAAGGAGATCGCCGCCCGGACGGTGAACAAGAACCGCGCGCAGTCCGGTGAGTCCCGGCAGGCGAGCAAGACGTCGCTGAAGGACAAGTCGCCGCAGCAGCGGGGCGGCGAGCGCTCCGGCAACCGCAAAGGCCCGGGCGGCCCGACGAAGGACCAGCTCTACAACGAAGCCAAGAAGAAGAACATCGACGGCCGCTCGAAGATGACCAAGAAGGAACTCGAACGGGCGCTGGGCCGGTGACCATTCCCGAAACCCCGGATCACGAAGTGTCGCCATTACACCGGATGGGTAGTACCTCCCGCATGGAAGAAACTCGAAGCGACAGCTCGTTCGGCGGCAAGCCGACCGTCGACGAGCTGCTCGACGAACTCGTCGAGCTGCGGCTCCCCGCGATGGCGGAGCAGATCCCGCTGGTCCGGATGCTCACGCACGGCGTGGTCTCGCGCGCGGACTTCGGGCTGGACGCCATCGCCGACGCCAAGATGGCCGTCGACGAGGCGTGCGCGCAGCTCGTCCAGCTGGCGGAGCTCGGCTCCCAGCTGCAGTGCCGGTTCCGCCTGGCCCCCGACGGCCTGCACGTCATCGTTTCGACCCGCTCGACCGACCCGCGGCCGCCGAGCGACCGCACGTTCGGCTGGCACGTCCTGACGACGCTGAGCAAGTCGGTGGCCGCCCACTGCGACACGCTGCCCGGTGGGGGTGCGGGCATCGTCACGATCGAGCTGGTGCTCAACCCGGGAACGAGCGCGTGAGCACCGAGCGAAAAACCGTCCTCCACCGCCCGGACGAATATGCCCACTGCGAACCGCTGTTCGAGGAACTGGGCACGCTCGACGACGGCGATCCGCGCCGGGAGGTCGTCCGGAGCCGGCTCGTCACCGAACTGCTCCCGCTGGCCGAGCACATCGCCACCCGGTTCTCCGGCCGCGGCGAGCCCCGCGAGGACCTGGTCCAGGTGGCGCGGATCGGCCTGATCAACGCGGTCGACCGGTTCGACCCCACCCGCGGCCACGACTTCCTGTCGTTCGCCGTCCCGACGATCATGGGCGAGGTCCGCCGCCACTTCCGCGACACCGGCTGGTCCGTCCGCGTCCCGCGCCGCCTCAAGGAACTGCACCTGTCGCTGAGCCAGGGCTCGGCGGTGCTCTCCCAGCGCCTGGGCCGAGCCCCGACGCCGACCGAGCTGGCGGAGCACCTCAACCTGGACGTCGACGAGGTCCGCGAAGGCCTGCTGGCGGGCAACGCCTACCAGGCACTGTCGGTCGACAAGCCGGTGCACGACGACGCCGAGGCGTTGTCGCTGGCGGACACCATGGGGGAACCGGACCACGAGATGGCCATGGTCGAGAACCACGAGGCCCTCCAACCGCTGCTGCAGGAACTGCCCAAGCGCGAGCGCGCGATCCTGGTGATGCGCTTCTTCGGGGGGCTCACGCAGACTCAGATCGCCGACCGCATCGGGATTTCTCAGATGCATGTTTCGCGGCTGCTGTCGCAGACTTTGGAGCAGTTGCGCGGGAAGCTTACCGGGGAAGGCTGAGCACGGCCGGTTGTTGGGGCTGCTGCCGCGGGGGGTCAGGCTGCCTGTTGCGAATGCTGCCGCGGGGGTCAAGCTGCCGGTTGCTAGCGCTGCCGCTGGATCTGCCGGGTTTTCCGCCGGCCCGAACGCCGGATTGTTCAACGACCGCCAGGCCGTTGAGGCGGCTGCGTATCGGGTCGGCAGGGGGGTGTGGCCGGTGTTCTCGGGGGTGAGGCTGCCGCCGGTCGGCCCGGCTGCAACCTCAGCCCCGGCAGCTCACCGCAGCCACCTTGGCCGCTGCCCCTTTCGCAAGCCCCGCCACTCGCGGGCGAACCTGCCGCGCAGCTCCTCCGCCCGCCCCGCGTTCCGGGTGTAGAGCATCCCCAACGTGAACGTGTGCTGACCCTCGCCGTGGCCGGCGATGGTGAGCTGCCGCAGGACCTCTCGCCCGACCACGGTGTCCTGGTGCTCCCCCAGGGTGCTCTGCACGGCCTTGACGTTCTTCCGCCATTTCCGCAGCTTCTTCCCATACACCGGCTTCACGGTGTCGGCCGCGTAGCGGGCCCGCTTCGCCTTCTTGCGGACGTCGTGCAGGGCCGTCCCGAGCTCGTCACCCTCCAGACCGTGGGCTGCCGCTTCGGCGCGGCTCAGCTTCTTCGCAGCCTTCCGCACCGGCTTGCGCAGACCGGCCTTCGCCGGCTTACGCGCCTCCGCGGTCAGCGGCGGTTCTTCCAGCAAGGCATCCAATGCAGACAGCAACCGCAGGTATCGCTTGTCGGTCAGCGCCGTCAGCGCGCGAGTTCGCCCTTCCTCGGCTTCGCGAGCGAAGTACCGAGTGAGGAACTGGCGGAGCGGTCCGAACACGAGCTCCGAAGGCACTTCGTCGAGCTGGGCCCGCAGCCGCTCCTCGGTTACTTCGGTGTCCCGCGCCGGCGACAGCTGACGGCCGAGCCATTGCAGCTCGGCCGCGACGGGCGCGGTCTTCTTCTTGTCGATGAGGGAACCGAAGGTGCGTAGCGTGCTCCGCAGTTTCCGGATCGCCACGCGCATTTGGTGCACCGAATCGTCGGCGTCGATGCGAACCCCGACGTCCGCGCGGCGCAACCTGCCGTAGTGCGAACGCAGTGACGTCAGCACGACGTCCCCCGCGGTCGGCTTCTTGCCCGGCCGGGGTGCGGCCGGGACGCGGTCGCCGATGAGGCGCCGGAGTTTCGACGACCACGGGGAGGCCGAGGCGCCGGCTCCGGTCAGGGCGCGGTCGAACTCCTCGAGCAGGCCCGGCTCGACCGAAGGGTCCAGCTCGAGCTCCAGTTCGCGCCACTCGTCGAGCCGTGCGGTCTCGCCGCCGGCTTCGCCGGTCACGTGGTCGTCGGTCAGCGTGGCGATCGTGCGTCCGTCGGCTCCGGCGAGGCGGTGGGCGAAGCGGTCGGTGCGCAGGTGCGCGATCGGCACCAGCTTCTCCCCGAGCGTGTACGCCCGGACCAGGCGCCGGAGGCGTCCGGGCACCTTGTGGGGGTCGCCGCCGAGGGGGAGCTGGAGCTCCTGGCGCTCGTCGGCCGACACCGGCAGTTTGAGGTGCCAGCCGGCGTCGGGGCCGCCGACGCGCCGCCGGAGCGTGATGCCGCCGCGGGCCAGCCGGAACGTCTCGGTGTCGTAGTAGGCCGCGTCGAGGACGTGCTCGACCGGGTCGTCCTGGGTTGCGACGCCGCCGACGCCGACCAGGCGGGGCACGCCGCTGCCCGCGACGATCTCGTACTTGCGTTCGCGCTCGGTCACCGGCGACGGCGCTGCCATGGTTCGTCCTCCCTGAGGCCGGGTTCACCGTACGGGTACCCGCACAGCGCGCGGCCGACACGGGATTCGGCGCCGGAGCAGCGGGTATCCGATTCTCCCACCCGAGCCCGGACCAGGAGAGTGCATGAACGGCCACCCACCCGCAACCGACCTGACCACCGTCCTCGACGGCGACCACCGCGAACTCGACCGGCTCTGCACCGAGCTCGAGCTCGGCCAGGGCAGCCCGGAGAACCGCAGGGACCTCGCCGATCACCTGATCGCGGAGCTGGTCCGGCACTCCGTCGCCGAAGAGCCCTATCTCGACGGCGACGGCGATCTCGCCGAAACGGACCGCCTGATGCGGCAGCTCGAAGGCGCCGGACCGCAGGAGCCGCGGTTCGAGCGCCTGCTGGGCGGGCTGATCCGCGCCGTCCGGCGGCACGTCCGCGAAGAAGGACCCGCGGCCGTGAGCGCGATCCGGCGCACCTGCTCCCCCGAACGGCAGGCCGAACTGGGCAGAGCGATCGTCGAGAGCCGCGAAGCCGCCCCGACGCTCCCCCACCCGGACCTTGCCGACCGGGTCCCCCAGGCGGACCAGCTGTGGCCGGGACCCGGGTTCGTCGACCGTGCCCGAGCCGCCCTGCGCGCCCCGGCATCGGGTTGAATGGGCAGTCGGCCACCCGATCCGGAAGGACAGCGAGCACCCATGAGCGTCGGCGAAGAGGAATGGGCCCGGGAGCGGGCCTGGTTCGGGCAGGACGGTGCACCGGCGCCGGGGCCGCTGGCCCGGCAGTTCGCCGACCTCACGCGGACCCTGCTCGACGCGACGCCGACGGTCGGCGGGGTGCTCAAACTCGTCGTCGGGGCGGCGACCTCGCTCATCCCGGACGCCGACCTCGTCAGCATCACCCTGCGGGACGCCGACGGCACCTACCACACCCCGCTCGAGACGGACCCGATCGCCGAACGGCTCGACCAGGTGCAGTACGACCACCACGAAGGCCCCTGCGTGGAATCGGCCCGCCCCGACGGCCCGGCCGTCGGCTGGTCGCAGGACCTGGCACGGGATCCGCGCTGGCCGGCGTTCGGCCCGGCCGCCGCCCGCCACGGCTACCAGTCGGTGCTGGCCACCGCCCTGCTCCCGGACGCCCGCCCACCCCGGCTGTCCGGCGCGCTCAACATCTACTCGCGCACCCCGGGCGCGTTCGACGCCCGGGCGATCGACATCGCGCTGCTGCTGGCGACGCACGCGTCGCTGGCGCTGTCCCACACCCAGTCCGTGGCTTCGGCCGAGCTGGAGGCGGCGCACCTGCGGACGGCGGTCGACAGCCGCGACGTCATCGGTCAGGCGAAGGGCATCCTGATGCAGCGCCGCGGCATCACCGCCGACGAAGCCTTCGAGGTGCTGCGCCGCGCGTCGCAGGACCTCAACGTCAAGCTCGCCGATCTGGCGAAAGCCCTTGC
>Ga0207678_10001865_pt1 | contig 19231 bp, 17 predicted proteins | sample KBSC63metaG_FD_184319 | JGI IMG/M metagenome (GOLD analysis project Ga0207678, IMG submission 184319) | Corn rhizosphere microbial communities from Kellogg Biological Station, Michigan, USA - KBS C6-3 metaG (SPAdes) (version 2) | ecosystem: Host-associated > Plants > Roots > Rhizosphere > Soil ...
CCATGGAAGGGGCCGGGAGCCGCCGAAAGCTGGCAGCGTCCAGCGACCTGACCCCGGTTGTTGATTCCGTCCGCGAAGGTGACGACGCCGTCGGGGCAAACGATGAGACTCGAGACGCTCCGGAGGGCTCGGCGCCGGTTCGCGAGACGCTTCGTTCCGGTGGAGCCTCATCTGCCGCCCGCGTCCCGCCTCGCCTTCGGTGCCGTCCAAGCGTTCCGTGGACCAGGAACAGGAGTGAAACGGCGGACCCGAGATTCAAGGAGTTGAAAGGACCCAAGTCTTACTCCCGGTGAACCCCAGGGATACGCACTCCTCGTCTGACTTTGCGGCGTCCCCTCGGAGCGCTCCTGCCGCCAGTCTGCGCGGGATCGGGGACGGACGACCCTCCCGGCGCGACTAGACTCCTCCGTGCGCCGTGAGCACCGATCCTCGACGCGACATCTCGAGCGGGGAGACGCACCGGTTCACCGTCGGGCCGGCGCTGCGCGGCGAGCGGCTCGACCGTGCCATTGCCTCGAGCCTTCCCGAGCTGAGCCGTTCGCGCGTCCAGGCGCTCCTCGAGGCAGGACGGGTGCAGGTCGACGGGAAGCAGGGGCGCGCGTCGCTTCGACTGAAGGGCGGCGAAACGCTGGACGTCACCATCCCGCCGCCGGAACCAGCGGTGCCGGAGCCCGAGGACATCCCGCTCACCCTCCTGCACCAGGATCGCGATCTCCTCGTCCTCGACAAGCCCGCGGGGCTCGTCGTCCACCCCGCCGCCGGACATGCGCGCGGCACGCTCGTGAACGCGCTGCTCCACCACGTCTCCGGCCTGTCCGGCGTGGGGGGCGTGCTCCGGCCGGGCATCGTGCACCGCCTGGACAAGGAGACCTCGGGCTGCCTCGTCGTCGCCAAGAACGACGCCGCGCTCCAGGCGCTCCAGCGCGCGTTCCAGGCACGAAGCGTGGAGAAGACGTACCTCGCGCTCGTGCACGGTCAGCCGGCGGACACCGGAAAGCTCGAGACGCTTCACGGCCGCCACCCGCGCGACCGAAAGCGCTTCACGGGCCGAGCGAAGGCTGGCAAGCCAGCGGTGACCACCTGGCGCGTGCGCACGCGCCTGCATGGCGCCGCGCTGCTCGAGGTCGGCCTCGAGACCGGCCGCACTCATCAGATCCGCGTTCACCTCTCCGAGCTGGGACATCCGCTGCTCGGCGACGCGCTCTACGGCGGGACGCGGAAGGGCGATGCGAGGGTGAAGGCGGTGCAGCAGCTGCTCGGGCGTCAGGCGCTGCATGCCTGGCGCCTCGCGTTCGCACATCCGCGGACCGGCAAGCCCATCCGGGCAGAAGCGCCGATCCCCGCGGACCTTCGCGCGGCGATCGAATCGCTGGCTCGCCCCTGAAGGCGTCAGGCGCGGCGCTCCGGAGCGCCCCCTCGGCGTCTACAGGCCCGTCACCGACAGCGCGCCCTGCTGCCGCCTCGACAGCACCTTCACCGGCGGGATCGCCAGCACGCGCATGAACACCTTCACCAGCTCCGGGTCGAACTTGTGCCTGAGCTCGCTCCACATGAGCATCATCGCCACCTCGGGCCCGTAGGCGTCCCGGAACGGCCGTTTGCTGGTCAGCGCGTCGAAGCCGGCCGTGATCGCAATGATCTTCGCGTACAGCCCCAGCGACGACTTGGGGATGATCATCTGGATGTTGCCCCGGGCGTCTCGCACCGCGGTTCCGAAGTCGCTCTTGTATTCCAGCGTCGCGACCACCCGGTGGAGCGTGGTCCGGGTGAACCCCTTCTCCATCAGCACGTTCCGCACCGAGATCAGCGGCGCCTTGGCGACCAGCGTCCGCTCCTCGGGCGTCAGCCCGCCGCGTTTCCCTGCGAGCTCGTCGGGGATGGTCGCCATCCCCGCGTCGTGGAAGAGCGCGATGAACCCCAGGTCGCGGAGCTGCGCCTTGGTCAGCCCGAGCTCCACCCCGAACACGACTGACAGCAGGCAGGTGTTCACCTGGTGGAACACCAGGTACTCGGACTCCTGGCGCATGGTGGTCATGCCCAGGAAGTGCACCTTCGCGTCGTAGCAGATGTCGACCAGGTCCTGGACGATGCGCAGCGCGCGCGCCGCCACCATCGGCGTGCCCTTCCGCACCGAGTCCAGGTACTTGGAGATGAAGAACACGGCGCGCGCGTAGACGGTGATCGCGTACTTCTTCCGGTCGACCTTCTCCTCGTCGTCGAGCTTCTCCTTCTCGAGCTTCTCCTTGAGCTTGCTCCACCGGGCGAGCTTGATCGCCAGCAGCTTTCGGCTGCTGAGCCCGTCGTCCTCGGGCATCTCCGTCGTGTCCTTGGCGAAGATCCAGACGAAGTTCTTGAGCTCGGAGATCTGCGCCGGCTTCACGAGAGTGAAACCGCCCACATCCTTCGCGCGCATCTCCTCGAGCAGGTAGCGGATGTTCTCCACCGCGTTGAGCTCGGCCTTCACCAGCATGTTGTTGACGTAGAACGAGCTCTTGATGCCCACCAGGTCGAAGCGACCCTCGCGGGAGATGATGAGGTTGAGCGTGTCCTGGAGGGACATCAGCGGGCGCTCGAATACCGCGTTGTCCGGGTCGTACATCTTCGCCGAGCGCACCAGCATGTAGAGGGTGGAGAGCACCGAGCGCGACAGCTGCTGCAGCTTCTCCGAGTGGTCTCGACCGAACTCGAGGATGCTCTCGTCGCTGGTGCCGCTGATCCTGAGGTTGTCCGGCATCAGCCACCCGCCTCCGGGGGCGCGGCGTCCCCGAACAGCTTGCGACGGGTCTCCGCGAGCGCCCGCCGCGCGGCCACCAGCACCTCGGAGGGCTGGCTCCGGTCCTCCACCACCGCCTGCAGCGCCTTGTAGGATTGGATCGACTGCACTCCCGCCAGCCCGTGCACCGCGAGCAGCTTCTCCTCCAGCACCCGGGCCCGGTTCCACAGCTGGGCCTTCTCCGCGAGGAGCTGGGTCATCAGCGAGATCGCGGTGGGCAGGCCGGTGCTCCCCACCGCGGTGTAGAACGCCGCTTGCTCCTCGGCGCTGCGCTTCTTGAAGTCCTTGCGCCTCACCACCGCCACGAGCTCCTGGTACGCCTGCTCCCGGTCGTACTCCGGCAGCAGACGCGCCGCCTGCACCCGCACCTGCGCGTTCTCGTCCTTGAGGGCCTCGGCGATCAGCCGGCGTGACTCCACGCTCCGCCCGCGGGCGATGGTCCCCATCACGTCGAGCCGCACCGCGAGGTTCCGGTGCTTCAGGACCCGGCCGAAGAACTGCATCCGGTCCGGATGCTGCGCCCGCTCGAGCACGTACACCATGTCCCGCACCGTCATCGGCCGCTCCGACGACAGCCGCTGGATGACCGCCGAGGAGTCCACCTTGCAGAACTCGGCGATGGCATCGCAGAGGATCAGCCGGTGCTCAGGCGCGTCCAGCGTCTCCAGGACGTCCAGGAGGACGGGCAGCGTCGTCGGCTGCAGCGAGGTGAGGTAACGCCCGACGTCCGCCAGCATCGCCGGGCGGGCCGATCGCAGCACGTCAGCCACCCGGACGAGGCGCTGCTCGTCGCCCATCTTCTCCACGAAGGTGGCCTTCAGTCGGCGGATGCCGCCCATCCCCGGCCGGTCCTCCATCGCCCGGAGCTTCAGGACGATCTGATTGATGATCGCGAAGTCCTCCTGGAGGAGGAGCGCGTCCAGGAGCTGGAGGAACATGTCCTCGAGGAGGTCCGGGTCGTCCACGCCCGCCTCGGCCACCTGGAAGATGGACGAGACCAGCTTGGGGAAGAGTCTGCTCTTCTCCTCCTCGGTGATCTCCTTCTGCAGTCGGGCCTTGAGCTCGTCGGTCGCGGTCACCCCCGAGATGATCGCGCCCCGGACCTGCTCCACGCCCTCCAGCTTCAGCTCCAGATCCTCGGCGCTCACCCGGGCGAAGCGGAGGAAGTCGTCGGAGTGGCTCCGCAGACGGGAGTAGAGGTACTCGACGATCTTGTCGACCGCGATCTGCACCTCCTCGTCGGAGAAGCCGTCGACCTTGAAGCCCTCCACAACGACGTACTCGAGGTTATCCAGGGGCGAGCGCCACAGCTGGGCCACCGTGTCCTCGCCCTGCTTCTCCACGTCGCTCAGCGCGACCAGCGTGAAGCTCAGGAGCTCGTCGGCGCGCAACCCGGGGCGGAAGATGAACTGGCGGATCCCGTCACGCCAGAACTTGAAGGGGAGAGTGGTGTCCTCGGAGAACAGCGGCTGCTCGAAGAGCAGGAAGTTCTGCTGCTCCACCTTGAAGATCAGCGGCCCGAAGCGGTCGGTGTACTGCCGGATCGCCTCGTGGGCCTTGGACAGGTAGTCGGTGTACCGGGACTCGTTGTGCCGGTACATGCCGATCTGCTTGATGCCCTTCAGCAGCTGGAACGCGAACGCCTTCGCCAGATCCAGCCGCTGCCGGTTCTCCGGGTCGGATAGCGGATCGGGGGCGGGCGCGGCGTCGGTTGCGGCAGTCAACGCAGGCCGATTCTAGACCGGATGTGGGCCGTTCGCCTCCCGGGTCCGGAGCGCCACCCGGCCCAGGTGCACGGCCAGCAGGCAGAAGAGCACCAGCCCCAGCCCGATGGACGCCACCGGGTCCGCCCGCGGTGAATCCCCGACCGCCTCCACCACCCGGGCGAGCCACCCAGGTCTGCCGGCCAGGTGCGCCGGAACGTCCAGCGCGTCGATCCACGCGCCACCCGCTGGGATGTGGAGCAGGTTGATGACCACCCCTGCGAGAGAGCCCCCGGCGATGTACCCCGAGGCGAGCAGCGTCCCGGGGCCCGCATCCGACTCGGCGGCGGCCTTGCGACGATCCACCCACCACCGGACCACTCCACCGACGAACAGCGGGGCGGTGGTGGACATGGGCAGGTACACCCCCACCGCGAACGGCAGCGCCGACACCCCCGACATCTCCAGCATCAGCGCCAGCGCCACCCCGAGCAGCACCAGATCCCAGGGAAGCTTCCGGGTCAGGATGCCGTCGATGATCAGCGAGAACAGCCGGGCCTTCGGCGCCTCGAACCGGGTCAGCTTCACGCCGTGCACCTCGGCCACCCGCCCGCCGATGCCCGGATCCACCACGTACTCGATGTTTCCCGCGGCATCGCTCAGGTACTTGCCGGTGGGGACGGCCGCATCGTTCCGGACGTAGCCCACCTCCAGCTGGCGCTCCGCGGGCTCCCCGATCGCGCCCAGTTCGCCCACCGAGGTGCGCGCGATGGACGCCTCGCCACTCTCTCCGCCGCGCGTCCGGATCCCCTCCGACGCGAGGCTGCCGCTCGTCACGTCGTCCCGGAAGGTCCGGATGGCCACCGGGGCGCCGGCCGCGTCGAGCCGGACCTCCAGCCCGCGGCCCCAGAGCTGCTGCGCGAGCTCCTCTCCCCCGAGGGTCGAGGCCGAGAAGGCGCCGGGCCGAGGGCGGAAGGGGAACTCGCGCTGCACCACCTGCTCGCCGGAGGGGTGCGTGACCCGCACCCCGGGGTGACTCTCGGGGATGGTGGCGGTCTCGCCGCGGTTCACCGCCGCCAGCACCGGACCGATGAAGATCGCCGAGGTGACGACTCCGATGAAGATCGCGATCTGCTGCTTGCTCGGCGTGGCGCCGACGATCTGCGCGGTCTTGAGGTCCTGGGCGGTGGTGCCGCCGTTGCTCGCCGCGATTCCCACGATGGCCGCGGTGGTCAGGGCCGCGAACCGGTCCTCGGGAGAGGTCCAGCCCAGGACCAGATACACGAGGCAGGTCAGCAGCAGCGTGGCCACCGTCATCCCCGAGATGGGGTTGGAGGAGCTGCCGATCTCGCCGGTGATCCGCGAGCTGACCGTCACGAAGAAGAAGCCGGCCACGACGATCAGCAGGGCCGACACGAGATTCACGTGGAGCGGCGGCGACAGCCAGATGAGCACCACCAGCAGCACCGAGCCGCCCACCACGACGCTGATCGGCAGGTCCCGCTCCGTCCGGGGGACGTCCACCACCACGCCCCGGCGGCTGGCGAGGAAGGTCCGGACGCTCCGGCGGAAGGCCTCCACGATGCTGGGCATCGAGCGGACCAGGCTGATCAGCCCGCCGGCCGCCACCGCACCGGCACCGATGTAGAGCACGTAGGCCCGGTGGATCTCGTCGGGGCCCATGTCGCGGATGAGCGTGCCCTCGGGCGACAGCAGGGGCGTTCCGACCCCGTCGCCGAAGAAGCGGATCATCGGGATGAGCACGAGGAAGCTGAGCACGCCTCCGGCGAAGGTGATGCCGGCGACCCGCGGACCGATGATGTAGCCCACGCCCAGCAGCTCGGGGCTGATCTCCATCGCGACCGACGCGCCGGGGAACCCGTGCCGGACGACGCTCCCGTCCGGGAGCCGCTGCACCCAGCCCAGCAGCCCCCCGACGATCTCCCGCCACAGCCGGAAGCCGGCGTACGCGACCTTGTAGACCGCGCCGATGAGAAACCCCCCGACCACCAGCCGCGCGGTGGTCCCCCCGAGCTCGCCCGCCTCGAGCACCTCGGCGCACGCCGTCCCCTCGGGGAAGGTGAGCGTCGCGGACTCCTCCACCACCAGCCCGTGGCGGAGCGGGATCATCATCAGCACGCCCAGCACCCCGCCCAGCAGCGCCACCAGGAGCGAATGGACCAGGTCGAGGTCGTAGCCCATGAAGAGCAGCGCCGGCAGCGCGGTGGCGATGCCGAAGGCCAGCGACTCGCCCGCGGACCCCGTGGTCTGCACCATGCAGTTCTCGAGGACGCTCGAGCGCCCGAGGACGCGGAACAGCGCGATGGACAGGACCGCCACGGGGATGGAAGCGGAGACGGTCAGCCCCACCTTCACCGAGAGGTACACCGAGCTCGCGGCGAAGAGCACCCCGAGCACGCTGCCCAGGACGAGCCCGCGGACCGTGAGCTCCCGCGGCATCGGGGCGAGCGGCACGTCGGGGGAGACCGGCGCTCGGGCGGGGGAAGGGTCGGTCATCCGGGGGGGAGGGCGGTCGTTGTATCCTCCGGATCGCTCCCTGTCATCCAGTGGGTGGTTGGGCCGACAGACCGCCGGATCTCCAGGCGCCGTTGTCAGGGTCGTGCTTACCCCTCGGTTGCGTCCCGGGGGACCAGCGCATGCGGCGACGTGGATCGCGGTACCTGGCCGTCGTGGTGATCTCCGCGATCTTCCTCGTCGGCTGCGGCCAGGCCTCCGACGGGTCGGTGAAGGCCCGGCCCGGGCCGACGACGTCGGACGAATCGAGCCCCTCCCGACCCTCGGTGGGGCGCGGGCCGGTCGCGCCCGCGACTCCACGGCCGCCTTCTGGACCCGGGATTCTCCACGGACGGGTGGTGGACAGGTCGGGCTACCCCATCGCCGCGCTGTCCCTCCTCGTCGTGGGACATTCCCTCACGGCGACGGACGCCGAAGGCACGTTCGCCGTGCCCGAGGTGACACCGCCCTACGACGTCGCGCTCTTGGACGATTCGACGGGAGTCGCGACGATCTACACGCAGCTCACCCGGATGGACCCGCAGTTGACCAATCTGACAGATCGATTCGGTGACCCCGGCGAGTCCAGGAGCGCCGAGCTGACCGGCAGCATCGACGGAGGGGTGCCCCTGCAACAGCGGTGGACCCAGATGGGCCTCGCCTGGGCCTCACCCGGAGTGGTCGGTGGCGACTTCATCGCCCAGACCCCTTACGCCTTCCCCTTCTACTGGAACGGCCCGTCGACCATCACCGGGACCCTGCACGCACTCCAGTGGATGGCGGACGGTGACCTGGTGACGGGCTATCTCGGGTACGCGACGAGGACCGGTGTGACTGTCCAGTCGGGCGGCTCCGTCGGCAACATCGACTTCGGCCTCGTGCCTCCCGAGGTCACGACGATCTCCGGGACGGTCCTCGCACCGTCAGGATTCATTCTCTTCGGGCGGACCTTCGATCTCACCTTCGACGATGGCGCCTCCTTCCTCCTCGGCGGCGACAGCGGCGACACGATGCCCGACGCGACGTTCAGCGTCCCCGTCCCGGCGGGGATCGGAGCCACCTGCCTCGTCACGGCGCGGGCGCTCGAGGTCATCGACTACGACCGCAGCGTGTACCGCTTCACCCAGGTGAAGCAGGCCGGGGTACTCCCGGGTCGCTCGGACCTGACGCTGGAGCTGCCGTTTCCGGCACTGCCCGTTCATCCCGTCGACGGGGAAACGCTCGACGCCACCGCGGAGCTCGGCTGGACTGCCTTGCCGGATGCCGTTTACCAGGTGCGGGTCGGAGCCGAGACCACCGGCGCCCGGTCGTACATCCTCGTCAGCGGATCCACCCACGCTCGGGTGCCCGAGCTCCCCCAGCACTGGGGTCTCCAGCAGGGAGGGCACTACGTCTGGTACGTGACCGCCTTGGGGCCGTATCCGCGCGGCATCGACGAGTTCGCCGGCCGTGAAGCACGACCGGCTGACTCACGATTTCTCACCTGGTCGAACGACTCCCACTTCGTCGCCCGGCCGTGACCGAGAGGCCGTGCTAGGCCGCGAGCTCCGGTTCCACCTCGGCCATCAGCGCCGCCAGCTCGCCCTTGAGCTTGTCCTTGGCGCGGATCTCCAGCTGGCGGGCGCGCTCGCGGCTGAAGCCGAAGTGCTCGCCCAGCTCCTTGAGGGTCATCGGCCGCTCGTTCATCACCCGCTGCTCGATGATGAAGCGCTCCCGGGGATCGAGCCGGGTCAGGGCGGTGCGGACGCGGGCGTTGATCATCCCCGCCTCCTCCTTGTCCGCCACCTCCTCGTCCTGCCCCGCGGCCGGCGAGGCCACGAAGTCGACGTGGGTGCTGCTGCCGTCCTCGCCCATCGGCGCGTCGAGCGACAGATCTCGCCCGCCCATCCGCTGCTCCATCTCGCGGACCTCGGTGGGCTTCACCCGGAGCCGCCGGGCAATGTCCTCGACCGGGATGGCGCCGTCGCCGGCGTTGTACTTCTCGAGCTCGCGACGGGTCCTGGCCAGGCTGAAGAACAGCTTCCGCTGTGCCTGGGTGGTCCCGAGCTTCACCAGCGACCACGACTTCAGGATGTAGTTCTGGATGTACGCGCGGATCCACCAGACCGCGTACGAGATGAGGCGAATGCCCTTGTCGGGATCGAACTTCTGGACCGCCTTCATGAGCCCGATGTTTCCTTCCTGGATCAGGTCGGACATCCGGATGCCGTAGGAGCGGTACTCGTAGGCGACCTTCACCACGAAGCGGAGGTTCGCGGTCACGAGCCGGTGTCCAGCCTGCAGGTCTCCCTTCTGGAAGCGACGGGCCAGCTTCTGCTCCTCCTCGACCTTGAGGAGCGAGTAGCGGTTGATCTCCGTGAGGTAGAGCGACAGCGACCCAGGCGTGGAGGAATGCTCGGAGGCAAGCTGCATTTCGGACGTCTCCAATGCGTTCGGGGTTGCGACGACGCCGGGTGAATGAGCAAGGTGGGTGCCACCCAGGAGTGCCCCGAACCCACCGGAATCACGACGTCGGTCGGGCGGTTGGCCTTCGGGCCCTGTAGAAAGGTCAGCCTGCCGAACGCGGCGGCTCGATCTCCCGCCCCGGAGGCGGGGGCATCCGTGGCGGGGCCGGCACCTCGTCGGGGCGCGGACGTTCGGGACGGACCTCGGGCGTGCTCTGTCCGGGACGGTCCTCGGTCCCCGTGTACGGCCGGATCTCCGGTGCGGGCACGGTGGGAACGTCGGTGGGCGGCGTCGGGGGAAGGGGGCGTTCGGGAGGTGTGGTCACGCCCGTGAGGCTGGGCGCTCGGGCGTCGTTGGGGAAGTGGAGGGCACCCCCCGGAGCGCCTGCCTGGCCCGCCGCACCAGTCGCCGGGCCTCGCCCGGTCCGAGGGGACGGCGACCGAAGCGCGCCTCGCGGTAGCGAGCGATCCCCTCGCGCACCGGCAGCAGCTCGACCTCGTCCACCGGCGCCCCGTCCAGCCAGCCGCCCGGGCCGAGCCGGCCCCGTCGCCGCAGGAGTCGCTGGAGGCTCCGACCGAGCACGGTCGCGTCACCCGCTGCGGCGCGGCGTCCCAGGAGCGCGGCGATCAGCAGCGCGACGCCGAGCACGCCCAGCGCCACGCCGGCACCCCTGCCTGCCTTCCGGCTCGCGGGGCGATCCGGCGTCGCGGTGCCCCCGCGGAAGCGCTGCGCCAGCCGGTTCTGGTCCGAGAGCGAGTACTCCACCACCCGATCGAGCCAGCGGATCTGCAGCGCCTCCCAGCGGGCCAGGAACCACCCGGTGAGACCCGTCTCGGCCGCAGAGCGGTGCTGGGGCGGTGTCGCGTCCAGCCGGAGCACGTGCCCGTCCACCTCCGCCTCGACCCAGGCGTGCGCGTCGCCAGCGCGCACCAGGTACTCGCCCGCCGCCCGCTCGCCGCCATGAAAGCCCACCACCACCCGGGCGGGGATCTGCTTCGCTCGCAGGAGCACCGCCAGCGCGGTGGCGAAGTCCTCACAGTGCCCTTGCCGGCGATCGAAGAGGAAGTCCGCCAGCGGGTCCTTGACCCGGCCGGGGAGCTCGAGCGTGTAGCCGTAGCCGGTCTGCAGCGCGCGCTCGAGCTGCCGGGCGATGGCGCGATCTCCCACCGCGCCCTCGCTCAGCGTACCCGCCAGCGCCAGGATGCGCGGGTCGATGTACTTCGGCAGCTGCAGCCGCCGGGCCTTCTCCGCTGCGTCGATGGGGGCCGGCCCGGCCCGGTCCGTGGCGCTGAGCGCGCGGTAGGTGACGTGCTCCGAGGGCCCGAGCAGGCGCACCTCACGGTCACCCGAGGGGATGAGCTCCGTCCGGACGGTGAAAGTGGCCTGGTGGGACTCGGCGTCGCCCAGGAACACCGGAGCGTCGAGCGCGACGAGCGTTCGGCTGCCGTACGCCGGGAGCAGGTCGATCTCCTGACGCACCAGATCCGCCTCGACCGGGCCCAGCGTCACCTGCCGCACCGGAGGGCTCGGGCGCCCCCGGGTGGACCACTGCACGCCGTCGAACGTGTCGTAGCGGCGTCCCACCCAGTAGGCGTCCAGGGCGTCGGTGCCCGGGTCCGGATCGATGCGCGCCCGGAACACCACCCGGGGGTTGGACTTGAGGACCCCCGACCCGCCGAGACGAAGACCGTCGGCGAAGCCCGTCGTCCCTCCGCCCAGCGATGCTCCGCCCCGGCGGGCGGCCACGTTCCAGGACAGGCGCGGGAAGAGGACGAAGAACAGCAGCGCTCCGGCCATCGCGAGGGCGAGCCCGCCGGCGAGCGGACGGAACACCCGGCTCGTCGAGGGGAACGGTCCCGGGCCGCTCGCGGCCACCACCGACAGCCCCTGCGAGAGGACGGCGAGCGCGGTGTAGCCGAAGAGGCAGAGGGCGAAGAGGAGATCGGCGCTGAGCACCGCGCCGCCGGCGATCATCAGGAGCGAGGCGAGCTGCACCTGGTCGGTGGTCCGCGGGGTGGGCCGGGAGAGCATCCGCTGCGCGGTGAGCAGAGAGGCGGTGATGCACGCCGCGACCACCAGGTCGAGCTGCTCCACCATCACCGCGGCGTAGAGCAGGATCACCGCCAGGAGGAGCGCCACCGCGCTCAGCCGCCCATCCGCCAGCGGCCGGCGTCCGGTGAGCGCCACCACCAGCGCCAGGAAGAAGAGGGCGATCGTCCACGCCGGCACCTGCCCGGAGATGGCCATCGCCGCGAAGGCGGCGGCCGCGGCCAGGTCGCGGAGCACGAGGCGGAGCCGCTCGGTGCTCATCCGGCTTCCTCCGTCTGTCCGGCCCGGGCGAGCGCCTGGAGGATGGCGTGAGAGTGGAATGCCCCGGCCCCGGGCTTCACCGAGAGCCCACCGGTGCACTCCAGGCCGACCTCCGCACCGCGGGCGAGGAGCAGCTCGGCGCGCGCGGCGAGCTCCTCGCACCTCCCGTCGAGCGCCTCGGCCGGAGCCCGGTCGTCCAGCTGCAGCACGATGCGGGGCTGCGGCTGCGCGTCGCGCTCCACCCGGAGGAGGATTCCCAGCTGCGCGCTCTTCCGCCAGTGGATGCGGCGGGCGTCCTCGCCCTCTCGGAGCTCGCGGAGCTGGGCGAGATCTCCGCCCCCGTCCAGCCCGCGGAGCGAGCGCTGCTCGAGCCCGAGTCCGCTGCTCGGCGCGGGCGGCTCGGGAGGGGGCAGTACCCGCCCCGGGAGCACCAGGAGATCTCCGGGGACCTCGACGTCGCGGATCTTCACGAACAGCCCGAAGGGGAAGGTGGTCGCGAGGCGGATGGCGCTCAGGTGCACCGGGCCGCGACGAGGCGCGGTCGCCACCGCGCGCACCACCAGCTCCTCACCGGCGGGCAGCCACGCCAGCCGCCCCACCGCCACGCCGAGCACCGGATGCACCTCGGCCACCGACAGGGCGAAGGACTGGCCCCGCGCGAGGCGCAGCCCCCAGGCGAGGTGGAAGGGGCTCCGTGCCCGCGGTGCCGCCGGGAGCAGCCTCCGCACCTCCACCCGGCGCACGCAGCGCTCGGAGAGGATGCCCGAGGCCACGATGATCGACAGCTGGAGCCCGAGCACCAGGTAGAGGAGGTTGTTCCCGGTGTTGAGCGCGCCGAGCCCCACTCCGAAGCAGAGCACGAGGTAGGTCCGCCCCGCCGGTGTCGTCCGCAGGCGCCGCGGCGGTTTCCACAGCCGCCGCCAGGCGCGCAGCAGCCGCTCGCGGCGCGGGCTCATCGCGGCGCCGGCACACCGGCCAGCACCGACTCGAGCAGCGCGCTGGCCTCCTCGCGGGCCGCCAGGCCCTGCATCGCGCCGCGAGGGACCACCCGGTGAGCGAGCGTGGGCACGAACAGGTCCGCCACGTCTCGCGGGATGACGAAGTCGCGCGCTTCCCACAGCGCACGCGCCCGTGCGGCGGCGGTGAGCGAGAGCACGGCACGGGTCGAAGCTCCGCGCTCCAGCCCCGGGTGCTGCCGGGTGGCCTGGGCCAGCGCCACGACGTAGGTCGCCACCTCGGGTGCGACGTGGATGGTCGCCGCGCGGGCCTGGAGCGAGCGCACCTGCTCGGGGTCCAGCACCGCGGAGAGCGAGGAGACCGGCTCCCCGAGGCCACGGGTGATGACCAGCTCCGCCTCCACCTCTGGCGAGGGGTGCCCGAGCGTGAGCCGAACGAGGAACCGGTCCAGCTGTGCGTCGGGGAGCGGATACGTCCCGGCGAGGTCGAGCGGGTTCTGGGTCGCGACCACGGTGAACGGCCGGGGAAGGAGATGCGTCGTGCCGTCGACCGTGACGTGCGCGTGGGCCATCGCCTCCAGCAGCGCGGACTGGGTACGGGGCGGCGCGCGGTTCAGCTCGTCGGCGAGCACGAGCTCGTGGAACAGCGGCCCGGGCCGGAACTGGAACTCACCGCTCGCCGGGGAGAAGACCTGCACCCCGGTGACGTCGGCGGGCATGAGGTCCGCGGTGAACTGGATGCGCGCCAGGCGCAGCCCGCACACCCGCGCCAGTCCCTCGGCCAGCGTGGTCTTCCCCACGCCGGGCGCGTCCTCGACGAGCAGGTGCCCTCCGGCGACGAGGGTGGTCAGCGCGAGCTCGACGGCGGAGCGCTTGCCGCGGACGACGCGGCCCAGGGCGTCGCTGGCCCGCGAGAGCAGGGCGTGCGCGGCGGAGGCAGCGAGGGGGGAGCGAGGGAGTGCGGGGGCGGTCACGTGGGGGTGGCGGCAGTCTAGCCGGTGCCCGTTCGTTCACGCCTCCGCTGGCTGCTCCAGCTCGTCGGTCAGGAGCCCGAAGTACCGGAACATCCGGGCCTGGTGTCTCCCGAGCCCCGTGAGCGACACGGGTCGGTCCCGGAGCGCCCGGGTGAGTGCATCGACCGAGAGGTCGACGAAGGTGCGCACCTGGGAGAAGTCCACGGTGAGCGGGAGCGGCGGCAGCTCGCGGACCGCCTGGCTGACAGCGTCGGCGGTCCGGCCGTCGAGCGTCCCGGTCAGCCGCAGCACCAGGCGGTGCTCGCTCTCCTCCAGCCGGATGTCGAGGCCGTCCATGCGGGTCCCCTTCGAGGGCGGGGGAGCATGCGCTCCCCCCGTCGGCCAGGGGTGTCGCGACCGGGGCGCCGCGTTACGGACGCGACAGAAACGCGCGGCAACGTCGCGTGTCGGATGGACTCACTGTGCAGTGGACAGCGTCGCCTCCGCGGCCAGCGTCCGCTCCGCAGGTGGCTGGGTGCGACGGGCTTCCATCTCGGCCTGGCGCAGCCGGAGACGCCGCCATTCCTCGGTGACGTCGCGCGGGTAACCCGCGGCGAACCGCTTCCGCGCCTGGGCGTTCCGGAGCAGGCGCCGCGCATAGGCAGGGCCCCCGTTGTAGGCGAGCAGCGCTGCCTCGACGGTGCCGAACTCCCGGAGCAGCGAGGCGAGGTACGCCGTGCCGAGCTCGATGTTCAGCTCGGCGTCGAAGAGCGTCTGGCGGTGACGGATGGTGGTCCCTCGCTGCGTCGCGAGGAAGCTCCCGGTGGTGGGCATCATCTGCATCAGGCCCATCGCCCCCACGCCGGAGACGGCGTAGGCGTTGAACGCGCTCTCGGTCCGGATGACCGCCACCACCAGGAGCGGGTCCACGCCGTTGGCCTCGGCCTCGCGCACGATGGCGATGGCGACTCGGCGCTGCGAGCGCTCGGTCAGCGCGGAGCGGCGGAGCACGTCGGGGATTCCCAGCACGTCGGCCTCGGCGTACCAGCGCTCCTCGTCCTCCAGCACGCGGAGCCGGTCGCGCATGGTGGCCAGCTCTGCCTCGCGCTTCGAGAGGAGATCCTGGAGCTTGTCGACGTCGCCTGGATCCCGGTGCTCGATGGCCCGGGTGGGCGGCTCGGCAGGGTCCGCTCCGGCGCTGCTCACCAGCCCGACGCTCAGCGCCACCACCCACAGTCGTCCCGTCGCCATCTCGCCGCCCTTGCCCCCGCTCTGAATGTGGCGTCGCCCCTTAGCAGCCTCCGTGCCAGCCGCCGGTTGGACGATCCGCGGCCTCAGACCGTCTGCGCGACGACGTCCGCCCGTGGGCCGGTCGAAATTTCCGGAAGTGGCGCAGCGGCGGGGACCGGCGACCGACGCGCCTCCGGAGCGCGGACGCCGAGGAGCCCGAGCAGCAACGGGAAGGTCTCGGGGAGGGGAAGGGCCCTCTCGTGAACGGCGTGCGCTCGTCCGGGAGCGCGGACCCACAGCATTCCCTCGGGGTGGTGCATCCCGCTCTTGACGCCCTCCACCTGATAGAAGAGCGCGAGGAACGGCTGCGCGCCGCCGGGGCCCGACACGGTGGCGTCCTCGCCGACCGCTGCGTGGATCTTGCAGCCGCAGAAGAGCCCCCTGCCGTCGCGCCGGACCACCAGCGCCGGGCGATCTCCGACCCGCATCGCGCCGAGCTGCCGCTCGACCTCCGCCGCCGCGGCGTCGCTCTCGAGATACACGTGGAACTCCTCCGCCATCACCGGCGCCACCCGGTGCGGGGCCGTGACGCCGGCGAAGGCGAGGAGCCGCTCGAAGTCGCGGGGACGATAGATGACCTTGCCGCCGCTCTCCTCGTAGGTGAGGCAGGGCTGCTGCGAGAGCGCGGTGCAGAGCACGACGGTCGCGTCGTTGCCCGCCATCGCGAGCGTCTCGGCCACGAGGCGATCCATCTGCCGGTAGCCGAAGAGCACCGCGTCGGCGTGGGCGCGCTGCTCGTCGGCGTCCGGCCGGACCGCGAATCGCTCCGGCTCGAGGTTGCGCCAGTAGAAGTGCTGGAAGTGCGCCGTGCTGTTGAGGAAGAAGGTGGAGAACGCCGGCCGGGCGCGGCGCCAGTGCCAGCGAAAGAGGTCGAACTGGAGCCGATCCAGCAGCACCGCGCGCCGCCAGCGGGAGCTCGGATCGAGCCGCTCGCCCGCGAGCTGCCGCACGATGGCCCACGCGGTCGCGGCGGAGAGCCCGTGTCGCGCCATGAAGGCCACGAAGCGAACGCGGTCGGCGTTCGTCACCGGGACCTGCTCGTTGGTGTACTCGAGCACGTGCCGCCGGACGAAGTCGAAGTAGGGGAGGAGCGCAGCGGGCCGCGGCGGCACCTGGGTGGTCCAGGGATCGGGAAGGAGCCAGCCCCGGAACCCGGGCGCCGCCGCCACGTTCATGCTCCCGCAGATCCAGCTGTCGAGCCCTGCGGCCGAGAGCAGGTCCCAGATGCGCGGCGCGGGGGCGCGGTGGCCCTCGTCGAGGTTGAACACGCCGTGCTCGGCGTAGCGCTCCCCCGAGTGCACGGTGATCCACTGGATCCACGGCTCGAGGAACGGAGGACGCTCGCCCGCGTCGGTGGTCCACACCTCCGCCTCGTCCCGCAGCCGGCGAAAGGCGGGGAGGTGTCCGGCGTCGATGAAGCGCTGCATGAGGTCCGGGCTCAGCTCGTTGAATTCCAGGACGATGACCGCCCGCTTCGTCGGCATGGGGCCCAACGTGGTGACGGACCGCGTCGGCCTCCACTCCGTCCGGGCAGCGCGGCATCGACTGACGGACAGTTCGGGGCCGCGGAGGTACGTCCGGCGACCCTCCGCACTGGTCCGGCGGGGCCTGCCGCCCCAGGATGCCGGCCGTGCTCTGGACCAACGGCTGCATCCTCCTGATCCTCTGGGCGCTGGGCTACGTGGCCGGCGGAACCGTGGGGCAGTGGGTGCACCTGCTTCTCGCCCTGGCCCTGCTGCACTTCGCGATCGCGCTCGCGAAGGCAGGACGCCACCTGCCGAGGACGCGTGGCCAGTGGGCGGCCGCGCCCGGTGCGCGAGTCGAGCCGCCGCGGCGCTGACGTCCCCGGGTCGGCGCACGGCAGGCATCCCGTGTATGTCCCGGGTCGCCGATGCATCTGCTCATCGTCGCCCTCGCGCTCGCGGCAGCCGGCCCCTCGCGCCAGGGCGACGCCGGCCCACCGCCGCTGGTCGAGGAGCTCCCGCCCGGAGCTCCCGGCGGGCAGCAGGCCGTCGCGCCCCGCCCGGCCCTCATCCGCCGGGTGAGCGTCGATCCGCATCGGCTCGGCCCGGAGCTGCGCACGCTCGCGGAGGAGGCGTCGCGCTCGGGAGCGCGGCTCCTCGTCGAGCTCGGAGCGCCGTGGTGCGAGCCCTGCCGTGCCCTGGACGCCGCGTTCGCCCGCGAGAGCAATCGCGCGGTCCTCGCCGGCTGGTGGCTCATCGAGGTGGACGTGGACGCGCTTCCCCCCGGCCCCGTCCTGGGGCGCCAGGCGCACTCCCTCCCCGCGCTCGTCCGGCTCGACCGCTCCGGGAGGCCCGAGGCGTGGCTCCAGGGAGCGGCGCTTCCCACCGACAGTGCCGCCAGGCTGGACGAGGCCCTCCGGGCGTTCCTCCCGCCTTGACGCCCCCCGGCAAGCTGTTATGTAGGCCCGCTTCCGAAGCGAGGAGACGCGTCTTGAAGGGCTTGATCGGCAAGAAAATCGGGATGACCCAGGTGTTCGACGAGGACGGGAACCTCGTGCCGGTCACGGTCATCGACGCGTCCACCTGCACCGTCGTCGGCAAGCGCACCCCGGAGCGGGACCGCTACTCGGCGGTGACGCTCGGGTTCGGCAAGGCCAAGGAGAAGCGCCTGACCTCCGCCGACAAGGGTGCATTCAAGAAGGCCGGCGTGGAGCCCCGGCGGCTCCTGAAGGAGTTCCGCCTGACCGCCGACGAGGTCGCCGCCATGAACGTGGGCGATGCGGTGGGCGTCCAGTCCTTCGAGAAGGGCCAGCTGGTCGACGTCACCGGCATCACCAAGGGCCGCGGCTTCCAGGGCGTGATGAAGCGCTGGAACTTCGCCGGCTTCGGCCAGACGCACGGCACCCACGAGTACCGCCGGCACCCCGGCGCCATTGGACAGCGCAAGACGCCAGGCCGCGTGTACCCCAACAAGAAGATGCCGGGGCACTACGGCGTGGAGCAGGTCACCACCCAGAACCTGACGGTGGTGGACGTCGATGCGGAGAAGAACCTCCTCCTGGTCAAGGGCGCCGTCCCGGGCCACAGCGACGGCATCGTCTTCGTGCGGCCCTCGGTGAAGGTCGCGCTCCGCGCCCAGCACGCCAAGAAGTAACCGCTCGGAGTGAACGTCTGGACGCGGGCATTGCCCGGCCGTCCAATGACGACCATCGGGCGTTCCGGCGCAGGGCCTGCTGACCGCCCGTTGGCAGCAGCGAGGTCACGGGTCAGCTTGGCGGGCCACGTGTCCTTCATCCGAGTGCTTGCCCTTGCCGGGCTGGCGGCCATCCTGGCCCCCGCCCGTGCGCTCGCCAGCCCCGAGCCCCCGGTCCAGCCCAGGCTGTACCCGGTCGGTGGCCGGTTCTCGCTCGCCGCGACGGTGGGCATCAGCGTCTTCGACACCCTGACCCGGACCGGAACGCTCGAGCTCCGCGCCGGCTGGGACTTCAGCGAGTGGCTGGGCGTCGACGCCTCGGTCACCGGTGCGCTGTCCGGTCACACCGCGCTCGCGGACCGGATCGGCCAGCACCTCCTCCAGACCCCGCCGGTGGGGACGGTCGACGACCTGTCCGACCTCTGGCAGCTGAAGGCCATGGTCCTCGCCGGCGTGCGGCTCGCGCCGGTGTACGGCAAGTTCAACCTCGGCGCGGAGCTCCCCATCCGCTTCCAGGCGTACCTCTGGCTGGGCGGGGGGGCGGCGTGGCTGGACCGCACCTCGCTCGCCATCTGCCGGAACGTCACCTCCCGCGAGGAGGGGACCTGCGGCGACTGGTTCAGCGAGAACCGGGTCGCGCCGGTCGCCTCGGTCGCGCTCGGGTTCCGCCTCTTCACCGGCCTCCACGGCGCGGTGCTGCTCGAGCTCCGCAGCCTCGTCTGGAAGGACGACTACCTCCTCGGCGTGGACCGCGCGGCGGCCGAGGCGGGAAACGTCACCGGCCAGCGCGCGCCCAGCCCGGGGTTCACCAACACCATGCTCGTCCAGCTCGGGTACGCCTTCATCTTCTGAGGCCACCGTCCAATGTCCGTCCTCGGAACCATCCTCCTCGTCACCGCGCACGAGCTTGGCGCCGACGAGCGCGCGCGCCTGAACGGCGACGTCGTCGCCGTCGTCTCGAAAGGATCGATGACCATGAGCGAGCTGTTGAAGGAGATCGAACGGGTCTTGCGCCGGAGGGCATCGTGACCGCGCCCGCGCCGGCGCCGGGCGCACGCATCCTGCTCGCCGACGACGACGCGGTGCTGGCGCGCTCGCTGATGCGCGTGCTCGAGCGCGCCGGCTACACCG
>Ga0207678_10001868_pt1 | contig 19215 bp, 17 predicted proteins | sample KBSC63metaG_FD_184319 | JGI IMG/M metagenome (GOLD analysis project Ga0207678, IMG submission 184319) | Corn rhizosphere microbial communities from Kellogg Biological Station, Michigan, USA - KBS C6-3 metaG (SPAdes) (version 2) | ecosystem: Host-associated > Plants > Roots > Rhizosphere > Soil ...
TTCGCGGCGCCCCTTGGACGAGAAGGAGAAGAGGGTGCCGGCGCCGCCCTCGATATCGATCCAGCCGTCCTTGCGCGTCGCGCCGGTCTGGTAGCTGAGTTCGTACAGCTCCTCCTTGCGGTCCATGATCGCGAGGGCGAGCCTTTTGAGCATCCGGGCGCGCTCGTGGAAGGTGAGCTTGCGCAGCGCAGGGCCGCCAACCTCACGCGCGTGGCGGAGCATCGCCCCGAAACCAATTCCGCCTGAGCCCGCGATCGCAACCGGGCGTCCGTCGATCGCGCTGACCAGTTCCACCCGTCCGCCGCCAGGAGTCCAGCGGTCGCGTTCGTAGTTCAGCAGTTGCGGCGTTGTCATGCCCTCACCGCCCGACGAACGTCGGCGTTCGCTTTTCCAGGAAGGCGGCGACTCCCTCGCGATAATCGTCGCTGTAGCCCAGACGCCGCATTTCGTTCCGCTGCTCGTTCAGCTCCTGCTCGAGCGTGCGCGCCCAGCTCGAACGGATAAGCTTCTTGGTGGCTCCGAGGCCGAGTGGCGGCAGGGCCGCCAGCTTGTCGGCAATCAAATCGACTTCTCCGTCGAGAGCATCGTCCTCGACGCACTTCCAGATCAGGCCCCACTCGGCCGCCGTTTCAGCCGGGAGCGGCTCCCCGGTAAGCGCCAGGCCGAGCGCACGCGCCTGGCCGACAAGGCGGGGAAGAACCCAGCTGCCGCCGCTGTCGGGGACCAGGCCGATCGCTGAGAAACTTTGGATGAATTTGGCCGAGCGGGCGGCGACGACGATGTCGGCAGCGAGTGCGACATTGGCGCCCGCGCCCGCCGCAACACCGTTGACCCGCGCGATGATCGGCTGCGGCATTTCCACGATTCGGCGGATCAAGGGGTTCCATGCGGTTTCAACCGTTACTCCGAGGTCGACTGCGCGCCCCTCCGAACCCATGCTCCGCTCGCCGAGGTCTTGGCCGGCGCAGAAAGCGCGTCCGGCGCCGGTCAGCACAATGACTCGCGCGCTACGCTCCACCGATCGAAGCGCGTCGCGCAGCTCCTGATGCATCGTCGTGTTGAAGCTGTTGAGCTTGTCGGGCCGGTTGAGGGTGATCCGGGCTACCGGGCCCGTCTGTTCGAGGATGACGGTTTCGTAGGCCATGCGGGCCCATTAGCGCATCGACCCCCCGTCGAGAAGGATCAGGCGGCGGCTCTCTTTCCCGGCAGCAGCGCCGGGACGGCGTCAGCTTCCACCGCGCAGCTCAGCAGGTGACCTTGTGCCATGTGACAGCCCATCGCACGGAGCAAGTCGAGTTGGGTGCGGGTTTCAACGCCTTCCGCGACGACTTCGATTGAAAGGCTGCGGGCGAGGCTGACCACAGCCGCGACAATCGCGGCGATCTCCTCATTTTCGCTCATCTTCTGAACGAACGACATGTCGATCTTCACCAGATCGACCGGAAAATCGCGCAGGTGCGAAAGCGAAGAATAGCCGGTCCCGAAATCGTCGAGCGAGATTGTGACATTGGCTGCCTTCAGCACCTGCAGCGCCCGGGCAACATATTCCGTGGCGCGGCCGAGGAAGGCATGCTCGGTGATTTCGACTTCGACCAGCTCAGGTGGGACTTGCTGCTCGAACAGGATCGCGAGGACGCGTTCGGCATAATCGTCGCGGAGGAATTCCGCGGGCGCCGCATTGATGGCGACGCGTCCAAAATCGAGTCGCGATTCGATCCAGCCGCGCATGTTGGCTGCGACTTTTTTCTGCATCAGCTCGCCGATCTTCGCGGCAAGCTCGTAATCATTGAACGCCTCTTCGAGCGTTCCAGGGAGTTGAAGCCCGTCGCGAGGATCGCGCCAGCGAAGAAGCGCTTCGAACCCCGCAATTGAGCCCGTCTCAAGGTTAAACTTTGGCTGGTAGGCCGGGATGACCGACTTCTCGCTGACCGCGCCGCGAGCGACGCGAAGCTGGGTTGCGGTCTTCTCCGCCTCCACAAGCATGTACGAATCGAACAGCCGGGTGCCGCCGCGGCCGCTCTGCTTTAGCGCATAAAGCGCTGTATCAGCATGCTTGAAAAGGTCGTTGGCGGTCGCCGCATCCTGGGGAAACAGGGCACCGCCGATGCTTGCGCCCGCCGTCACGCTCCGGTTGCCTGCCTTGAGCGGCTCCTGGACAAGGGAAACCACCAGGTCACCCACACTGGTCAGAGTCTTCTCGGATGCGACATGTTCGAGGATGATGGCGAACTCGTCGCCGCCGATCCGCGCGACGAAATCGTCGTTACGAACCCCTTCCCGGAGCCGTCCGGCAACGCTTCGCAGCAGCTCGTCTCCAGCGCTGTGCCCAAGCGCGTCGTTCACATGCTTAAAATGGTCCAGGTCTACCAGAAGCAAACCGATCTGCTCACCCGTTTCCATCGCGCGCAAGGTGGCGGCCTGAAGCCGCGCCTGGAATGCGCGACGGTTGGGGAGATGGGTAAGCGAATCATGCTCGCTCGCCCATTTTAGCTGGTTTGTGTGCTCCAGTTCGGCGGTGATATCGCGCGAGATGGAAAGCATTCCGCGGACGCTTCCGTCATCCTCAAGCATCGGGGTGACGACCACATCCCACCATTTCGGCGGGTCGGCCGACCCCTGGTAGCGCATACGCACCGTCTCGCCGGCTGCAGCCCGACCGAGGGTATCCCGGGCTATATCGGAGCCCGGCTTTGCCCAGATTTCACTCCAATGCTTGCCGTGAACTTCAGGCAGCGATCCCATTCCAAAGCCAGTTAACGCACGTCCGTTCGCAAATTCGACGTGGCCGTCCTTACTGAAAAGGATGATGCAGTCGGTGCTGGTTTCGAGGATTGTCCGGTGCAGACGCTCACGCTTGCGAAGGGCCTGCTCCGCAGCGGTTTTGACCTGGTCAATCTGATGCCGGCGAAAGCCGAGAAGCGACGTAACCAAGGCCATCCAGAACAGCGCGATTCCGCCGAACCACGCCGCCGGGCTGATCCAGTGGCGCACGAAGGTGACGCTCTGGAGCTGAACATTCTGTGTTCCAAGGCCGCCATCGGCCTGGACTATAAATTCCATGGCTACCACGTTTCGAAACGAGGGCTGGGCCAGCTCCGCCGGCGCCTTCGTCTGATCTTTCCACCAATCTGCGACCCCGAAGTCCTCAAGATTCAGGGGGATAGTCTGAACGCCGGGGTGAACCGGGAAGTTTGCCTGGTTTACCTTGTCCTGGGGCTTGGCGAGCGTTTGGTAGCGCGGATCGTGATCCTTGATGGTAATCCGGATCAGCTTTCCGGTGCCACGGTAGGCAAGTTTGAGCTGGATCCGCTCGTAATCGCGCAGGTCGAGCCCGTGTCCGCTGTTCGCCATGTCGAACAAAAGGCCAAACCCGCAATAGGGCCATGCGAATCCCGGCCGCAGGTTGCAGCTCCAGTCTAACTGCTTTTGGCGGCCCATCGATGCGACCGACGTGCCGCCGTTCTCAGCGTCGTTGTACTTGTAGACATAGAGAGCCGTATTGACCGACTGCCCATCGAATTGGAGTTTCTGCGTTGTCAGCGGCTCCCGGTACGCAATCGCCGCAACCGTCAACGCCATCCCGAGCGCGATAATCGATTCTATCGACAAGGCGTGACGAATGGCTCTTCGGTAGCTTGTACCGGAGGTGGCAGGAGAGGGGGCGTTCACGGAAAAACAGCCGTCGCGCGCGCATACAAGCGCACGTGGAGGTGCAACGCGGCGGGTGAACTCTGGAGCAAGCAGAATCGCACGAATTTGGACCCCCAATGATCCATCTTCACGGCGAACCCGTTAAGAGGTTGTTACTATTTCGGTTGGAACGAGACGTTAACGACGAATTTTGCTTCGAAAGAAAACCACCATTGGTTTGAAGCGGCGGCGCCGGAGCGCTACATCCCCGGAATGTACACGACCGAGCTCACCAAGGCGGGAACGATCGAGAATCTTGATGATCCGAAGCAGGTGGAGGCTTTCGAATCGCGCGTCGCTGCGGACGAGTTCATCGAGCCCAGGGACTGGATGCCCGAAGCGTATCGCCGCACGCTGGTCCGCCAGATTTCGCAGCACGCGCACAGCGAGATTGTCGGAATGCTGCCCGAAGGGAACTGGATCACCCGCGCCCCATCTCTCCGGCGCAAGGCGATCCTGCTCGCCAAGGTGCAGGACGAGGCGGGGCACGGCCTCTACCTCTATTGCGCGGCCGAGACGCTCGGCACCAGCCGAGAGGAGATGATCGAGGCGCTTCACTCGGGCAAAGCCAAATACAGCACCATCTTCAATTACCCGACGCTGACCTGGGCCGACATCGGCGCGATCGGCTGGCTGGTCGACGGCGCAGCGATCATGAACCAGGTACCGCTGCAGCGGACCAGCTACGGACCGTACGCACGCGCGATGGTGCGCATATGCAAGGAAGAGAGCTTCCACCAGCGGCAAGGCTACGAAATCATGATCGCGCTCGCGAGCGGCACGGACGGGCAGAAGCGTATGGCGCAGGACGCGCTCAACCGCTGGTGGTGGCCGAGCCTGATGATGTTCGGCCCGCCCGACGAGAATAGCCCGAACACCGCGCAATCGCTGCGCTGGCGGATCAAGCGCGAGACCAATGACGAGCTTCGCCAGAAGTTCGTCGACATCACGGTCCCGCAGGCGGAGTATCTCGGGCTTGTGGTGCCCGACCCCGACCTCAAGTGGAACGAGGAGAGGGGCGGCTACGATTTCGGAGAGATCGACTGGGAGGAATTCTACGCCGTCGTTCGCGGCGAAGGCCCGGTGGCGAAGGAGCGGATGGAAGCGCGGCGCCAGGCGTGGGACGACGGCGCCTGGGTTCGCGAGGCCGCCGCCGCGCACGAGGCGAAGCGGAAGCAGAGGATGGCCGCTTGATGTTCCGTTATCGTCATCCCGGCCTTGAGCCGGGATCCACCTTCCTTCTTGGAAGCGCTGGAAGAACAGGTGGACCCCGGATCAAGTCCTGGGTGACGGGTTGATGTCCAGTGATTGGCCGGTCTGGGAGGTTTTCGTCCGAACCAAGGGCGGCTTGTCCCATCGCCACGTTGGCAGCGTCCACGCGCCCGACGCGGAGCTCGCGGTAGCGCACGCGCGTGACACGTACACGCGGCGGCTCGAAGGGGTGAGCATCTGGGTCGTTCCCACGGCGGAGATCGTCGCCAGCGATCCCGACAAGGCAGGCGAGCTGTTCGATCCTGCTGAAAGCAAGATCTATCGTCTTCCGACCTTCTACGACATCCCCGACGAGGTGAAGCATATATGAGCGACGACTGGCATCTGGCTCAGGTCAACATCGGCCGCCTCGTTGCGCCGCACGGCGATCCGCGCGTGCAGCCATTCTTCGACGCTCTCGATGAGATCAACGCGCTTGCGGAGGCAACTCCCGGGTTCATCTGGCGGCTGAAGGGCCAAGGCAACAGCGCGACCGACGTTCAGCCGACCGCCGACCCCTTGCTGATCCCGAACATGTCGGTGTGGGAGGACGCGGAGTCACTGTTTCGGTTCGTATACCGGAGCGCGCACACGCCGGTCATGGTCCGGCGGCGCGAATTCTTCGAAAGGTTCGAGGGCTCCTATCAGGCCCTCTGGTGGATCGAGGCGGGTCACATTCCGACGATCAACGACGCGCTGTCGCGGCTTTGGCATCTCGACAGGTTTGGCCCGACCGTCCATGCCTTCACGTTCAAGAAGCGCTTCCCGCCACCGGGGGTGAGCGACGGCCCGGTGGACATGAAGCCCGAGCCCTACTGCGTCGGCTGGGCGTGAGCGACGCCCGCACCGATTACCTGCTGCGCCTCGGGGATGATGCGCTGATTCTTGGTCAGCGGCTGAGCGAATGGTGCGGCCATGCGCCGGCCCTGGAGGTGGATCTCAGCCTCGCCAATATCGCGCTGGACCTGATCGGACAGGCAACGTTGCTGCTCAGCGAAGCTGGGGACGCGGATGAGCTGGCGTTCCGGAGGGACGTGCTCGATTTCAAGAACTGCCTGTTGGTCGAGCAACCGAACGGCGATTTTGCCCGGACGATCGCTCGGCAGCTGCTCTATTCGACCTGGCAGCACGGGCTACTTCAGCGGCTGACCGGGTCCTCCGATCAGTTCCTGCGCGAATTCGCGGCCAAGGCGGTGAAGGAAGTCGCCTATCACCGTGAGCTGGCGTCGGAATGGACGGTGCGGCTCGGCGATGGAACGGAGGAAAGCACCCGGCGGATGGTGGATGGGCTCGGCTGGTGCTGGCGCTTCATTCCCGAGTTATTCGAGGTGGATGATACGCTTGAGCAGTTGATTGCCGCCGGAATTGCGGCCGATCCGCGCGAGTCCGAGCACGAGTATCGCTCTGCGCTTGCGGCCGTGCTGGCGGAAGCGAAGCTCGAAGCGCCCGCCGACCAGCGCCCGATCCTCGGTGGCCGGCGCGGGCACCACAGTGAACATCTCGGTCACATTCTTGCGCCGATGCAGTATCTGCAGCGCACTTACCCGGCCGCGGCGTGGTGAAGCATTCCCGTTCGTCCCGAGCGTAGTCGAGGGACGGTGTCTCGACTTCGCTCGACACGAACGGCACTCTGAACATATGAGTGCCCGTTTCTATCCCCTTCGCATCGCCGAGATCGTCTCGGAAACGGCCGAGGCGAATTCGATCCGGTTCGAGATTCCGCCTGAGCTTCGCGATCACTTTGCGTTTCGCGCCGGCCAGCATCTGACACTCAGGACGGAGATCGGCGGCGAGGAAGTGCGCCGCAATTATTCGCTCTGCACCGCGCCCGGCGAGCAGGACTGGATGGTCACCGTCAAGCGGATCGGTGGCGGCATCTTTTCGAACTGGGTAGGCGACCGGCTCAAACCCGGCGACTTGATTGACGTGATGCCGCCCCACGGATCGTTCACGACCGATTTCGATCAGGGGAGGAAGCGGCATCTTGTCGGGATCGCGGGGGGATCCGGGATCACGCCCGTCATGTCCCTGCTTCGGGCCACGTTGAAATATGAGCCGGAAAGCCGGTTCACGTTGCTCTACGGCAATCGTGACGCCAGCTCGATCATTTTCCTCGAAGCTTTGGCGGCGTTGAAGGACAAATATCTCAGGCGCTTCGAGATATACCATTTTTTGGACGCGGAGGAGCAGGACATCGACCTATTCAACGGGATGCTCGACCGCGACCGCCTCGAGACGGTAATCCCGATGCTCGTGCCGGACGCAGCCGATATCGACGGATGGTTCATCTGCGGACCTGGTTCGATGATGGACGCGGCAGAGGGAGTGCTGCTCGACCGCGGGATTGGCACGGATCGGATCCATATCGAGCGGTTCACAGCCGATCGGCCGGCAGCCGCCATAGTCCGCGAAATTTCGGAGCTTCAGAGCAAGGCAGCCGGCGTCACCGTCTCGGTCACCCTCGACGGCCGAACCCGCAAGGTACCGTTCAGCGAGGTCAACATCCTCGACAGCGCCCGCGCCGCGGGTCTGCCGGCGCCTTTCGCCTGCAAGGCGGGAGTCTGCGCCACCTGCCGGGCCAAGGTGACCCGCGGCAAAGTCGAGATGGCGGCCCGCTATGGGCTTACAGACGACGAAGTCGCGGCCGGTTACGTGCTCACCTGCCAGTCGGTCCCGATCGGCGGCGATGTCGCTGTGGATTATGACGCATAACTTGCGCTAGAGGCGCCGCCATGCTCACCGAAACAACCACTCAGCCCCGAGCGAGGGGGCTTGCCGACCTTCCTGCCGTCCAGACGGATTCGCTCCTGCAGCTGATCGCGATGTGCAATGCCGATCCACGGCAGCACAAGATCGACGTCGGGGTTGGCGTGTATCGCGACTCCGTCGGCCGGACGCCGGTGCTTCAGGTGATCAAGGATGCCGAGGCAATCCTGCTGAAGACGCAGGAAAGTAAGGGCTATCTCGGGATGACCGGCGATAAGCGCTACACCGAGCTTTTGCGCCCGATCGTGCTCGGCCGTCATGCCGACGACGAGCGGATTGCGGGCGTCCAGACTCCTGGGGGATGCGGAGCGCTCTGCCTCGGCTTCGACCTGGTCGCGCGGGCTAATCCGGACGCGCGGGTGCTGATCGGCGGTCCGACCTGGCCCAACCACCCGCCGATCGTGCGAAGCGTCGGGCTCGAGATCGTCGATTATCCCTATTACGAGCGCGGGCAAGCGGCGATCCGGTTCGAGGACATGATGGAGGCGCTGGGCAATGGACGATCGGGCGATATCGCTCTGCTTCACGGTTGCTGCCACAACCCGACCGGCGCCGATCTCGACGACGAGCAATGGGCAAAGGTGAGCGAGGTCGTCGCGGATCGTGGGCTGATCCCGTTCGTCGATCTTGCCTACCAGGGTTTCGGCCGCGGGCTGGAGCAAGATGCCTCGGGTCTGTGGCGGCTGCTGGACGTCTGCGACGAGGTGCTGGTCTCACAGAGCTGCGACAAGAATTTCGCCGTCTATCGCGACCGCGTCGGCAACCTGTTCGTAAAGACCGGCTCGAAGGAGAGCACGGCGACCGCGATGGCGCATGTCATGCAGAGCGCGCGCGAAAAGTGGTCGATGCCGCCCGATCACGGTGCAGCGGCGGTGCGGATCGTGCTCGATACGCCTGAGCTGGCTGACCGCTGGCATGTTGAACTCGCCGGGATGCGCGATCGGATCAACTCGGTCAGACAGCGGATCGCCTCAGCCGACCCGCGCCTCAGCTTCATCGGACGGCAGTTCGGGATGTTCTCGATGCTTCCGCTGTCGAAGGAGCAGGTGGTGGAGCTTCGGGAAAAGCATGCGATCTACATGGCGGAATCGGGGCGCTTCAATGTCGTCGGCCTTTCCGATGAGCAGGTCGATCCCTTTGTGGAAGCGGTGCTACAAGTGATGAATGGCTGACGCCGACACGAGTCGTTTTGCCGCTGCCGGCGTAGATTGGCGGCGGGTTGCCAGGCTGGTTCTCACCTCGCGCGAAATGGATCGGATCGAGGAAGAAGAGCTCGTTCCAGCGAGGAAGGTGCTCTACCAATTTTCCGCCCGCGGCCATGACATGGCGCAGGTGCTGCTTGGGCTTCAGCTGAAGGACGGCGACGGAGCCTTTGGCTACTACCGCTCGAGGCCTTTGCTTCTGGCGTTGGGCGTGCCACCGGCCGATGCGCTCGCCTCGGGCATGGGCCATGCGGGTGGATATTCGGACGGGCGCGATATCGGCGTCGTCTTCAATTACCCGAACCCCGACGGAGCCCATGCGCTGCCAATGTGCGGCGGGGTCGGCGCGCAATACACGCCGGCCGCCGGCTGGGCGCAGGCGATCCGCTACAAGCAGCATGTGCTGAAAGAGGGTGAGCTCGACTCCATCGCGCTGGTGCTGGGGGGCGACGCCAGCGTGGCGACCGGCGGCTTCTGGTCGGCGCTGACCATCGCGACAACGCAGCAGCTGCCTTTGCTCTTCTATATCGAGGACAATGGCTACGGAATCTCCGTTCCATCGCGCTTCCAAACTCCGGGGGGAGATATTGCGGCAAATCTCGCAAGCTTCTCAGGCCTCAGCATTTTCGACGGTGATGGCACGGGCCCCGCAACGGTGGCGATGCTGGTCGACCAAGCCGTGTCGCATGTCCGGCGGCACCGCACGCCGGCGCTCCTTCGGCTCACCGTTCCGCGCCTCGAGGGCCACAGCGCGCAGGATACCGAGGCCTATCGAAGCAAGAAGGAGGTCGAGGCCGAGACCGCGCGCGATCCGCTCCCCCGGCTGAAAGCGCATTGTGGGCTTTCCGAGCAAGAATGGCAGGCAATCGAGCGCGAGGTAACGGTGGAAATTGCCGCCGATGTCGCGGAAGCGGAGGCGAGGGGAGTTACCGCCGCAGAAACCGTTGCGGCGGGCGTCTATTACGAAGGCAAGCTGCAAAAGGTCGGCGGCCTGTGGAACAGCGGGTACGAGCCGCCGACTTCCTCCGATGCGGCCAAACCCGAAGGTCAGCGGATCAACATGGTGACGGCGATCCGGCGCACGCTGGAGCAGGAGCTGGCGAGCAACGGGCGCGTACTTCTGTTCGGCGAGGATATCGGGCCGAAGGGTGGAGTCCACGCAGTCACCCTCGGACTTCAGGAGAAATTCGGGCACGAACGCGTGTTTGACACGTCGTTGAATGAGGAGGGGATCATCGGCCGCGCCGTGGGGATGGCGCTCGCCGGGCTGATGCCGGTGCCCGAAATCCAGTTCCGCAAATATGCCGAGCCCGCGACCGAGCAGATCCACGACTGCGGGACAATGCGCTGGCGGACCCACAACCGCTTCGCAGCGCCGATTGTGCTTCGGATTCCCGGAGGATTCCTGCGCTGCGGCGACCCCTGGCACAGCATGACGAACGAGATCGAGTTCGTTCACAACCCCGGCTGGAGAGTAGCGGTGCCATCCAATGCCGAGGACGCTGTCGGGCTGTTGCGCGGAAGCCTGCGCGGCAACGACCCCGTGATCTTTTTCGAGCATCGCGCGATGTACGACGATGCCTGGGCGCGGCGACCGTGGCCTGGCGATGACTTTGTTCTGCCATTCGGGCGAGCCAAAAAGGTGCGGCGAGGGGAGAGGATCACCGTCGTCACCTGGGGCGCGATGGTGCCGCGCTGCGAGGCAGCCGCCGAGGGAACCAGCGCCGACGTGATCGACTTGCGGACATTACAGCCATGGGATCGCGAGATGGTGCTGGAGAGCGTTCGCCGTACGCGTCGCTGCCTGATCGTGCACGAGGATTTGCGGACCGGCGGCTTCGGAGCGGAGATCGCCGCAGTGGTGGCGGACGAAGCCTTCCTCGACCTCGATGCGCCGGTCGCCCGGGTGACGATGCCGGATATTCCAAGCCCGCATCATCCGAAGCTGCTCGAGCTTGCCGTGCCATCGGTCGAGCGGATTCGCGCCGAGATCGACCGGCTGGTGGGGTTCTGATGTGATCGACATTGTCGTCCCCGATGAGCAGGAAGGCACGAAGGCAGTCGTCCGCGCCTGGCTGAAAAAGGTCGGGGATCCCGTCGCCGAGCACGATCCATTGGTCGAGATCGAGACCGACAAGGTCACTCAGGAGGTAGCGGCGCCTGCTGCGGGAGTTTTGGCCCAGATTCTCCTCGACAGCGACGCGGAGGCTGAGCCGGGTGCGGTGCTGGGGCGGATCGATCCGAATGAAACGGCGGAAAAACGGTTCGTGCCGAGCGAAGTCGAGGCACGGACAGCAGAGCGCTCCTCGACTACGCTCGGGGCGAACGGAAATATGGATACTCGCCTTTCTCCGGCCGTCCGCCAAGCGCTACAGCAATACGGGCTCGACGCGTTGAAGCTGACCGGCACCGGGCGCGATGGAAGGATCACCCGGGAGGACGTGGATCGGGCGATCGCGGGAGACTCTGGAAATTCGAAGGCGCCGGTCGACCGGATGCGGCAGACCATCGCCGAGAACATGGTGCGCGCGATCAATGAAGCGCCGCATGTCACGGCAGTGTTTGAGGCGGACTTCACAGCCGTAGCGGAACACAAGCGCGCAATGGCAGAGCGCGGCACGAAGCTCAGCTATACCGCCTACATCGTCAAAGGAGCGGCCGAGGCAATGGCGGCGGCGCCGGAAATCAACGGCCGCTGGGACGAAGGCCGGGTCACTGTATCGGAGACGATCGACATCGGAGTCGGCACCGCGCTCGGTGAGAAAGGCCTGCTGGTGCCGGTCATCCGCGATGTAGGCACGCTGTCGCTGGTGCAGATTGGAGAGCAGCTCGACGAGCTCACCGCCAAAGCCCGCGAAGGCAAGCTCGACCGCTCGGAAGTGTCGGGCGGAAGCTTCACGGTTTCAAATCACGGGGTTTCGGGGTCGCTGCTTGCCGCTCCGATCATCCTCCACAACGGGCAGGCGGCGATCCTCGGGATCGGCAAGCTGCAGAAGCGGGCCGTCGTGCGTCAAGTGGACAGCGAGGACGCGGTTGTGGTCCGGCCGATGGCCTATGTCACGCTGACCATAGATCACCGCGTCGTCGATGCCCATCAAACCAATGCGTGGCTGACGCGTTTCGTCGAGATACTGGAGAGCTGGCCGGCTGCATGAGATGGCCAGAGCTCCCGCTTCGACGGAAGGGGAGAATGGCGGAACAGCAGAACGGAAATATCGACGAATCCACGTTCATCCGGCGGGTGCTGATCTTTATCGCGCTCGTCGGGGGTGCGCTGATCCTGTGGCAGCTGCGCTACGTTCTGGTCCTGCTGTTCGGAACGGTGCTTGTGGCGACGATCATCCGCGCGATCGCTGATCCGGTTGCGAAGCATCTTAGGCTGCCGGAAGGGATTTCCGTCGCCCTTTCCGTACTGGTGATTGTTGGCCTGGTCGGGGGAACGATCTGGCTCGTCGATGCCCAGGTCAGCGCACAATCGCAGCACCTTGCTGACGCGATCCCGAAGGCGATTGCGATGGTCGACAACTGGCTGTCCGGCTTCGGCTTGGGTCACCCCCTTCAGAGCTGGCTCAGCCGCATGCATTCCGGCAACAGCGCCTTCATCACCAATTTCGGAGGATGGTTGTCATCACTGACCTTCGGGCTCACCAGCGTCCTGATCCTGTTTTTCGGCGGAATCTTCCTTGCATCCCAGCCGCGCTTCTACGGTATCGGAGCGATCAAACTGGTTCCGACAGAGAAGCGAAGCCTGATCGCTGAAGCGATGCTGGATTCTGAAAATGCGCTGCGGCTGTGGCTGAAAGGGCAAGTGATCGCGATGGCGGTGATTGGACTGCTAACCTGGATCGGCTTCCTGATCATCGGGGTTCCATCGGCCCTTGTGCTGGCGATCATCGCAGGCGTGCTGGAATTCATCCCCTATGCGGGACCAATCGCATCGGCCGTCCCGGCGGTTCTGGTTGCGCTGGTCCAGTCACCTGAACTCGCCGTGTGGACAATCGTCATGTACGTGATCGTCCATCATGTAGAGGCGTACGTGCTGCAGCCGCTGGTGCAGCAATATGCGGTCGACGTGCCGGCCGTGGTGATGCTGTTTTCGCTGCTGGCGTTCGGAATGTTGTTCGGGCTGATCGGCGTCCTGTTTGCGGCGCCGATGGCGGTCGTCGCTTACGTGATGGTCAAGCGCCTGTACGTGGTTGAGGCGCTGCAGACGCCGACGCCGATACCCGGTGAAAAGAAGAGCTGAGTCAGACTTCCATCACGACGTAGGGCTTTCCAAACGTGTCGCGGAGGACAAATTGCGCGACGTTGTAGACCGGCGTTCCGCGCATCGTCTTCCCTTCATAGCTGCCGTGGTGGGCATGTCCGTGGAAGACCGCCGCAATATTGTCGAAACGATCGAGAGCATCGGCCAGGCGCGCAGAGCCGAGATATTGGAAAATCTCCATCGGCTCACCCTGGAGAGTTTCGACCACTGGCGAATAGTGAAGCACCGCGACGATCTTCTCGGTTCGCAGCGATCGCAGCGCATTTTCGAGTTTGCGAGCTTCGTTGTTGGTCTCGTTGACGAAGGCCTTGATCATCGGCTCGCCGAACGGTGCAAGCTCACCCCGGCCGAAGCCGCCGAGAAAGCCCTTTACGCCCGCGAAGCCGACGCCATCGATCTCGTGCGCCTGCTCGTCGAGAACGACCATTCCGCCGTCGTGCAGGATTCGGCAGACCTCCTCAGGCTGTCCGCATTCGTAATCGTGATTTCCCAGCACTCCGAGCACCGGCACGGTGCACAGGCGGATGTCCTCGGCGAGGATTTCCGCTTCCCTGGTTTTCCCGAAGTTCGTGAGATCTCCGCACAGCAGGATCACGTCCGCAGAATCCGACATCTCTGCGAACAGACGCCGGTAGGGCGCGGTTGAATCCTCCGTGACGTGGAGGTCGCCGATCGCTGCGATCTTCACGCTTTCTCCTCGTTATGCTCCGGATATTGCTCTTCGAGATTGCCGGTCGGTTCGGAAAAGCCCCATTCGGTTACGTCCGTGCAATAGTCGCGTGGGCTGAAGATCCGGCCGCGACAGACCTTCATTCCCGGCGCCGGGATACTGTTCTGCACGCCAATCCGGTTGAGCAGTTCATCGAGCAGCCACTGCGGCACCAAATCTCGCTCGCTGGGATAGATATAGCGGAAGTTGAGGAGGTGGATGAGGAGCACCTCCCAGTGCAGTTCCATGTGATTGAGCAGCCGCCGCCAGTCGATTTCCTGGTGCCGCTTCAGGATCATGTGCGCGACGTCGGCCCCGTCGTAGCGGTGGCGATCCTGCACGAACATTTTTGACCAGACGAACTCCGTCGGTGGGACGAGCCGCACTTCGGTACCGAAGATCTCGCTGCGCGGCGCATTGGCGAACCAATCCTCCGTCACGTGAGTCGAGACGGTCGGCATGTTGAAGATCACGTCGACGAAGATCTCGCCCCGGGTAATCCGGGCCAGCCAGCGATCGTCGACGATTTCGACATCATAACCTTGCTCCTTGAAGTAGGCGAGGATCTTGAGGCAGTCGCCGGCCGTCGAGAAGACGTCGACGTCTTTAGTCGGGCGGATGATGCCGGTGTAGGCGGCTAGAGCGTAGCTTCCGGAAAGGAGGAACGGGAATTCGGACTTTGCGAGAAGCTCGACTACCTCGGTATAGAATTCCTCGCGCTCCGGAGGCGGCTTGTAGAGCGATTTCTCGAGGGGGGTCTGATGTTTCATCCGCTCGCGTGAACGGCGGGTGAGAGCAGGCGGTTCCGCTACCCGCGCGCGCGGTGCTCCTGAAGCGCGGCTGCGAGTGCCTCGGCCACAGTTGCGAGGCGGTACGGCTTGAGTATGACTGCGCGCCCGCTGGTACCCGACTGCGCCAGCTCCTGGCTGTAGCCGGTTGCGAGTACCACCGGCAGGGCTGGTTGCTCGGCCGCGAGGACCTCAGCCAGCTTCAGCCCGCCCATTCCGGGCATCACTACGTCACTGAACACGACGTCGAAATGGCGCGACCTCGCAAGTTCGAGCGCCTCCTCTCCCGAGCGAGCGAGGGTGACCGAATGTCCAAGCTCGGACAGGAGTGTTTCCGCGAATGCTCCCACCTCCGCATTGTCTTCCACCAGCAAAACCGAAGCAGGATCACTCTCCAGCTCTGGCTGTTCGGATTCGAGGGACTCCTCCGCCGCATCGCCGCTGCACGGCAGGCGCAGGATGAAGGTGGTTCCCTTTCCCGTTTCGCTTTCGACGGTGACCTCGCCACCCGATTGGGACGCGAATCCATAAACCTGACTCAATCCAAGGCCGGTTCCCCTGCCAGGGCCCTTGGTGGTGAAGAACGGCTCAAACACGCGTTCAATCGTCTCCGGGTCAATCCCGGACCCCGTATCCGTGAAGCGAATCGCCATCATTTTTTCGCCGGACTCGGATGTCTGTTCCCTCACATGGATGGTGATTTGCCCGTCTCCGTCGATCGCATCGCGCGCGTTGGACGCAATGTTGAGGATCGCCGACTGCAGCTGACCGCGGTCGACGGTGACCGGGCATGGATTGGGCGCAAGGTCTGTCTGCACCTTGATCCGTTCGCCAACGGTGCGGCTGATGAGCTCCGTCATCTCCAGAACGAGCAGGTTGAGATTTAGAGTTTCGGGCCTCAGCGGCTGCCGTCTCGCGAAGGCGAGAAGCTGAGACGTAAGGACCGCGGCGTTGGTCGATGCCTGGACGATTGCCTGCGCAAAGCGCTTTCTTTTCGCGTCGGAAAGGTCGTCCCTGCACAAGATGTCCGCCGACCCCTGGATGACGGTGAGCAGATTGTTGAAGTCATGCGCAATGCCGCCGGTCAGCTGACCCAGCGCCTGCATTTTCTGGCTCTGTCGAAGCTGATCCTCCGCCTTTGCGCGCTCCTCGATTTGCTCCGCCAGCAGTTCGTTCGATTGAGCAAGAGCTTCCGCCCGGTCGTGGAGATCGCGATTTGCGCGGCGGAGTGCTGCCTGCGCCAGCCCGAGAGTCACGATCACGAGCGCTGCAAGAACGACCAGGGCCGCGAGCACGACGTAGCGCGACAGACGCCGTGAAACGGGCTCTCGATCCACCTCGTAAACCACGGTTCCGACCCGCTGACCGCGGCTCAGGATGGGAGCGCTGATACGCACGCTCGACGTGCTCGCCGGCGGTAAGCGGCTTAGCGGCAGGCCCAGCCGGCGTTCGGTGCGGTCGTAAGCCGCGATGGCGTTTCCTGCGCGATCGAAGACGCCGACAAACCGGGCTTGCGGATTTACCTTGAACGAGTCGACCGCTTCCCGCGCAGCGACGGGATCATCGAAGTCGACTGCAGCGGCAACGGAGGCCGCGAGCACCTGTGCTTCGACCGACGCCTGCTGGTTGCGGAGCGCACGGTAATTCGCTTCGTTCTGAAAGATTATTCCGAAGCCGCCGAGCACAAGGACGATCGCGATGAGGAAGATCGCCGGCGAAGCGCTGCGCCACTGCAGCTGGGACTGGCGAAGCGGAAGCATCAGCCGCTAACTCCCACAGCGAGGGCAAGGAGCCGCGAGCTGATCGTGAGCCCGTCCTCCCGAGCCTGCCGGTTATTGATGGAGAAGCGCACCCGCCCCCCGACAATAACGAAATGGATGATTCCGCGTTCGCTACCGAAGCGCGAATCGGTGACCGTGAGAACCGGCTGATGAGCGAGACTCTGCAGGATTTCGTCAGTGCGGCTGCCGTCCACGAAGGCAATTGCGCAATCCGAAGCGCCCGCCGCGGAGGACAGCCGCTTCACGACAAAGTTACGGCCGTCGACTTGCTGGCCCGCAATGGATTGATTGAGCAAATTTCCGAACGGATCGTCACCGATGACGCACAGACTGACCGGCTGATCACCGCGCCAGGCGGCCGCCGGCCATGTCACGTAGCGGGCAAAACGAGGAAGAAATGCGGCTTTGACTTCGAGGTCGGTGACCTCTGCTTGAGCGCTCGACGATAACATGGCCGCGCCAATGGCACTGACGAAGATTAAAGCGCGACGTCGCATCAGAAGCGCAGCCGAGTTCCTGCGTAGACGCTGCGCTTTGCGAGCTGCGCCGAATTCGGATCGCCGTTCTCCTCATGAGTCTCGTGGAGCAGGTTTCGTGCGGCCACAAACAGCTCGACCTCGTCGTTCAGGTCGTAAGCGATCCGTCCGCCCGCCTCGACGTACCCCGGTACGGACGGCGGCAGGTCGAGCGGACTAACGGCGCGCACGTCTAGCGTGAGCTTCAGCTTTCGGCTGAGGTCCATGTCGGAGCTTCCGACCACCTGCCAGTGCGGGTCAGCACCGAGCGAGTTCCGCGGCTCCAGGTCGGTGCGATCGTCGACGAGGTGGAAACTCTTGTGCAGCGTCGTTGCACCAAGCGAGAGTCGCCACCACGGCGTCACCTGCGCCTTGCCCCAAGCCTCAATGCCGTAAGTGGTGCCCTTACGCCCGTTCAGAAGCTCGATCGGGAAGACCTGGTCCGTCAGGGATTCGGTGGTCCGCAGGTCGTTGTAGAAATTGTAGAAGACGTTGACGGAGAGGCTGAGCCAGCTCGCCGGCTGACCGCGATAGCCCGCTTCGAATGCGACCAGTTTTTCGGACATGAAGTCCGTCGAGGGAGGAACGAGCGGGAGAAGCTCGAGTTGGCGGTCGATCCGCGATGGCGTCCGCACGGCTTTCGACACGGCCGCCCAGAACAGGGCCCGGGCGTTCGGTTGATATGCAAGCCGCAGGTTCGGAAGCACCTGCCAGCCGACGAAGCTCGACTTCTCGAGCTTGACTCCGGCGATGAGCGCGAGGTCGGTCGTGAGATTGAAGCGGTCCTGTGCGAAGGCATTGTAGACCCACAGCCGCCGGCTCTCGGGATTGAGCTCGAACGCGTTCAGGCCGTTCACGAAGCGGTCCTTCGTCGTGCGCACGCCCGCACCCGCCACGATCTGGTGAGGCCCGGTCGTGACGTTGAGCTGGGCTTCGTTATCCCAGGTCTCGAGCGATTGGTCGACCAACGTCACTTCGCTTTTGTACCAATCGTAATAGCTCTGGATCTGGAACGATGCGGACCGGCCGAGATCGTGCGTCCAGCGGGCGAGCAGGTTGTGTGCGCTGGTGTGGTCACCCGCGAACATCTTGTCGGTCGAGCGGAAGAGGTCGCCCTGCATTGTGAACCTGTCGTCTGCGCCGCCGAAGTCCGAACGGAAACCGCCCTGCCATGATCGCGAATGGTCGTCGATTGCCGCCCCGATCCCCCGCGGCAGTCCTTCGCGGTCGTCGTAATCCGCATAAATCCGCATGGCTCCCGCCGAGCCGATCGCGAAGCCGTAGCGGGCTGCGGCGGTCCGCTCGTCCGCCCCCGCCGTCCCTCGAAGCAGACCCCCGATCGTGTCCTCGGCGCTCTTGGTAGTGATGTTAACGACCCCATTCACCGCGTTGGGGCCATAGAGGGTACCGCCGGGTCCGCTGATCACCTCGATCTGTTCGATGTCTTCCAGCAGCGGTTGGTGCAGTTCCCAGGTTACGTTATCCGCAAGCGGCGTGTAGATGGAGCGGCCATCGATCAGCACGAGCAGCTTGTTTCCGGCCTGAATGCCGTTGAACCCACGCGCCGCGATCGCATATTGGCTGGCGGTTACTTGCTGGACATTCAGGTTGGGCGCGAGCCGGAGCGCTTCGGGTAGCGATGTAGCGCCCGAATTTTCGATGTCGTGTGCGGTGACTACGTAAAGGGCAGCAGGAGCTTGGCTTAACGGCTCTTCGGTCTTCGATGCAGACGTGACCGGCAGCTGCGCCAGCTGTTCAATGCTCAGACTGCTGAGATCCTGCTCCGCGAGTTGTTGGGCAAGAGCCGGGGAGCCAAAAGATGCCCCAAGCAGAACAGGTGCCAGGAACAGGTATATGCGCATAGCCCCCTAAGGACCGACTATTCAGTCGGTGGTCAAGTTAAGCTTCGGTACGATCTGGTACCGGTATCACCACACCGCGGTCTACCCGTTCCCGTTTGTATGGTTCGTGGTGGCAGATTTGGCCGCGAGCAGGGTGGCGCGCATTTTTTCAGTCCGTTCGGCGCGGTCGGCCATCAGCATCCAGGCTTCTTCGGACCGCAAGCAACGTTCGCGAACGTTGTCGAGCGTGGCCGCGTGGGCCGCATCGCGAGCTTCGGCGGCGCGTGCGAGATAGATTTCCCGGTCCGTCATTCGAACTTCTCCGGCGGCGGAAGGGCGGACGCGATTGCGCGCCCGCCCCGCCAGATTCAAGCAGGCTGGATGTTGACGGCGCTCATCTTGCCA
>Ga0207678_10001869_pt1 | contig 19213 bp, 14 predicted proteins | sample KBSC63metaG_FD_184319 | JGI IMG/M metagenome (GOLD analysis project Ga0207678, IMG submission 184319) | Corn rhizosphere microbial communities from Kellogg Biological Station, Michigan, USA - KBS C6-3 metaG (SPAdes) (version 2) | ecosystem: Host-associated > Plants > Roots > Rhizosphere > Soil ...
ACCGGCGGCTACTTCGTGCAGCCCACGGTGTTCGATGCCGTGAGCAACCAGATGCGCATCGCGAGAGAGGAAATATTTGGACCGGTGCTGTCCGTCATCCGCTTCTCAAGCGAAGAAGAAGCCGTTCGCATGGCCAACGACAGCAGCTACGGCCTGCAATCCAGCGTGTGGAGCGACAACATCAACCGCGCTCATCGCGTCGCACGCGCTATGCGCGCTGGCACCGTACACGTGAACCAGTACGATGAGGACGACATCACCGTGCCTTTCGGCGGCTTCAAGCAAAGCGGCAACGGCAGGGACAAATCCTTGCACGCTTTCGAGAAGTACACCGAGATGAAGACAACCTGGATACGGATCGACGCCTGACCATGAAAGGAGGCTTCGACAAACTCAGCCCGAACGGAATTGGGTGCGAGTCCGTAAAGACCCCAAATCAGTTTCAGGCTGAGCTTGTCGAAACCCTTTCTTAGATCAGCGCGCCGCGTGGGCGTGTTGTTGTGGATGACGTAGTCAGCTTTGGATATCGGCTGGGCGCGCGTCGGCTTTAGGGTGGGTAAACACGGATATGTAAGCAAAGGATTTCGTGGGAGTTGGATGGGGTTGGAATTCTTCCCCGGTATGTCCCGCGTAGTTTTGGACTCGCGATCCCGCGCCATTTAAGGTTGAACTAAGGCAGCTGTCCCGCGAAGAATTCGACGGGACGCCAAGCACGAGCAACGCGGGACGCCGATGCTTTGCACATGAGGAGCAACGCCGCCAGTGATGGGCTGGCGACGTTGCCGGGTGAGCGCGTCAGAACCGCGGGTCGTCCAGCGGGAAGTCGAAGTTTCGGCCCGACGAGTTTTGCCACCATCGAGGCCGTCGAAGTGACGCCGGACCGGATCGCCGAAGGGCGACTCGAAGAGCAGGAACACGCACTCGATGGCAAGTCGTATTGACTCCGGGACAGTGGGCGGATGATCCGCCCACTATTCCGAACCGCGACGGTTCAGCTGCCGTGCCAGGTTGACGTGATCACGGGCAGCAGGGCCTGCTGGTAGTCCGAAGGCAGCGTTGTCTGGCCCGCTCCCGGCGGTGCAAACGCTGCCATCGCGTCGACCAGACTATTCACATCACTGTCGAGCAACACCTTGCTGTCACCGGTCTTGAATTTCTCGACATGCTGGGACGCACCGGAGTACCAGTTGGCGATCGTGATGTTGTCTGACGTTCCGATCACGTTGACTTGCAGGTCGTTGCCCACATGTCTGAACCACAACTGATTCGACGAGACGTCAGAACCAAGACTCAGCGTGTCGGCGTTGTAGGACGGACCACTCTCGACGATGGTGTCCTGCCCGTCGCCGCGGTTGAAGACATAGGTGTCGCCGTAGTACGAGCCGGTGCTCACGTCGTTGCCTGCGCCGCCGATGAAGGTGGTTCCGCCGCCCCAGTAGTCCGCGTTGAGCTTGTCGTTGCCTGCCCCGCCGTCAAGCGTGTCGCCACCGCCCACCGCATTGAGCGTGTCGTTGCCGTCTCCGCCTCGCAGCACGTCGGCAAATGCACTCACGCCGGTGAGTACATCGGCCGCGCTGGTGCCGATGACCTCCAGCGCCTGCGCGTTGACTTGCGCACTGCTCCATGTCGTGCCGTCGGCGAACTTGACCTGCTCGATCTGGTACATGTTGCGCGAGCTGTCGGTGAACCAGTTCTTCACCGTGATCTGATCGCTGCCGTTGGCCAGCTTGAACACCAGGTCCAGGCCCGATCGCACCGGCGTCACATCGCCCGCGGCAATGCCAGCGCCGAACTTGAGCGTGTCGGTGTTGACGTAGCCGGCGCTGTAGTCGCTGATCGTGTCCTGGCCATCACCGCTGTTGAACACATAGGTGTCGCTGTAATACGAGCCGGTGATGGTGTCGTTGCCCGTGCCGCCGATGAGCGTCATGTTGCTGCCGTAGGCGTCGGCATTCAGCGTGTCGTTGCCGGCACCGCCGTCGAGCGTGTCGCCTGAGCCCACCGCGTTCAACGTGTCCTTGCCCGCGTTGCCGTGCAGCACGTCGGTGAACGCATTCACGCCGGTGAGCACGTCGTCGCCAGCTGTGCCCGCCACTTCAAGCGCTCGCGTGTTGATCTGGTCGTTCGTCCAGGTCGTGCCATCCTCGAACTTGACCTGCTCGATCTGGTACATGTTGCGCGAGCTGTCGGTGAACCAGTTCTTTACCGTGATCTGATCGCTGCCGTTGGCCAGCTTGAACACCAGGTCCAGGCCCGATCGCACCGGCGTCACGTCCCCCGCGGCAATGCCAGCGCCGAACTTGAGCGTGTCGGTGTTGGCGTAGCCGGCGCTGTAGTCGCTGATCGTGTCCTGGCCATCGCCGCTGTTGAACACATAGGTGTCGCTGTAATACGAGCCGGTGATGGTGTCGTTGCCCGTGCCGCCGATGAGCGTCGTGTTGCTGCCGTAGGCGTCAGAGTTCAGCGTGTCGTTGCCTGCAAGGCCAAACAGTTGATCAGCGCCTTTCGAACTTCCCGTAAGTACGTTGTCCAGTGAGTTCGCCAGAACAATTCCGTCACTCGTCCCAGTCACTACAAAAAGTTGCTGCTATCGGCATCTAGCAACTTCACCTTCTCTCGCGAAAGGAGCGTCGCGATTACTGGCTCAATCGGCGCGGATCTGAGCACCTGCTCCAACGTAACCATTGGGGAGTAGCCGAGACCCTGGAAAAAATTGTCAGAATACTTTTGAAGGTCCAGTAGGTCACCAACGGCGTCATATCTGTTGACTGCGGCTTTGGCGAGCAAGGCCGCGCTCACCGGCGTCGCGTCCAAGTGAATTCCGCTGTCGTCAATCACCAGACTGACATCGTCGAAGTACGGGCGCAGACGCGTCTGCACCACGAGTGCACCGTAGACGCTTTCCTGCAGGGCGTCATAAGCTTGATTCATGAGTCCCGCGACGCGGGTATCGACTGCCGCAAACTGCCACGATTGCACGGAGCCATGACGGACATTCCGGGCATCACGAGCCGACTCAGGAACTCCTGATCGTTGAAGGCTTGCAGAACGCCGATGTGTTGAAGCAACGTGTCCGAAAGGGAATCGACCCCCTTGTAGAGAGGTATTCCGACATTGGTATAGGTAACCCCAGTGTTGCCAACGCTGGAGTACTCGACACCGGTGATCAGTCCGGCACTCTTGGCCAAGTCCAGCAACTCTTTCGCCGAGCCACTGGCGCTTCCGTAGCTGAAGTCGGCCGTTGGCAAGAGGTCGCGCCACGTTGTGCTGACCTTGTCCAGGTCCTTGCCAAACATGTCAGCAAACATGGCTGCCCCTTCGCCCTCTCCTCCTGTTCCGCTTGCGGCAAGCGTTATCAAGCGGCCGGGCAGACCCTTGAGTCCTGCGCTCAAGTCACGCCCGGTTTCCGACCATGCCACCAGCACTTGGTCGAGCAACGCGAGTTGTGCTTCTCGGGTCGTCGCGTCGGCGAACGCACGAACTGCGTTCGTCAGTCGATCGGCTTCAGGCGTGCCCAGGCTCATTGCCTCGCGCAGATCACGCAGCAGCCCACTGCCACCCATGTCGGGCAAGGCACGCGCCGCGTCGGTGAGCGGAATCGAATCTGTGAACGAGCGGTAGAACGGGTTGCTGGCCAATTCGAGGTTGTTGGCCGCCACGTCTACCGTATCGGCGAGGGTGCTTCGGCCATCGGTCAGGTGCACGGTGGCCGTTCCCGTCACCGAGTTGCCGTTGCCCAGGTTCGTGGTGTTGGTCGTGGGTGTCAGCGCAATGCTTTCGATGCCGGCACTCGGCAGGCTGAACAGTTCGTTGCTCTGGCTCACGCCGTCCTGGTTCAGGTCACGCCAAATGCGAGCGTTGGCAAACTGAAGGTCAGATGCGTCGAACACACCATCGGCGTACCCGGTTGACCCCACGTTCCCGTCACCCGTGTCCAGGGATCGAAGCGCTTCGAACCCGCTGCGCGCGTTACGCGTGACGGTTTGCTGTGTGAAAGACCCATCGGCGTTCGTGACCAGTTCGCTGACTGTGATTACGGTGTCCACGCCAAACAATTCCCGGCCACTGTCGATGGTGCCGTTGCCATTGCGGTCGAGCACCAACCAGGCATCGTCGGACTTGAGCCACCCGGTGCCGGTTTTGACGCCGTCGGCGTCGTGGTCGAAGAGGATGGGATTGCCCGTCGCTGGGATACCGACGGTTTCGATGCCATCGCCGTCGAGATCGATGGCGAGGGGGTCGCGCCGCGGGGGCGTCAGTGCAGCACGCCACCAAGTGGAAACTTGATCTGCAACAGACACTGCGGTTGAAACTGCATCTTCATTCCATGAGCTATTGCAGTCGCCATATCGCGCCCCGCGTCTATAGCTCTGTTCGCACCATCGACTATGGCTTCGATTCCGTTTGCGACCGCGTCAGTGGCCCAGTCTCGAGCACTACGAATGGCGTCCGAGATAGTTTGGACCGCAGAATTGATGGCATCTGCTATCACTGATGCCCCTGAACCATCGACCACCACAGCTGCTGTGGCCAAAGCAATAGAGGCCGCCCCAAGAATTACAGCACCAGCCGCCCAAACAGGGGATGTCCCGACCACGGCTATTGTTGCGGCGACCGCACCGGCTGTTCCCACAATTTCGCCCGCAAGATTGATCCAGGAAGAAGCCTGCACGCCGCCCGGCCTCTGAGATTCGTTGTAGACGTTTATCGCAGTATTGGTCAATGACGCCGCCCCCATGCCGACGCCGATGAAGGGAAGACGCCGCTCCGCCACCTCTCCCATGATTATTCCAGGCCCAGAAAGGACAGATGTGGCCGCCTTCATGCCCGCAATGGCAGCATCCCAACTGTCAGTTGCATTCCCCGCAACAACACCTGCCGCATAAGTAATTGCACCAGCAACATCTCCACCTGCGGCCATACTACCTGCAATATTGTTAATTGCCCCTACCAGCGCTTTTGCAACATTATTAACAGAACTCATCACTTCCTCCGTGGATAATAATTCAATACCATGACCGAAAAAACAATAACAAGCACAAATACAGCCAGCTTTATGAAGATGAAGACTAACCTTTTGCGCATTAACACCAATACACTGGAAGCATTAAATTCCTGTGCGTAAACGGTGCCACTGCCGTCCACTACCAGTTTGGTTGGCCTCTCAATTCGCCCAAAGAGCAATCCTGACGGAAATGGCACAGAAGTAATTGAGGCTTGTTGCCCTTCCCATTCAGGTCGCCTCGACAGACAGCTCGCAAATTCTGAAATTCCTGGCTCTTCGCAAGAATATGTTCGTCGTTCGCCTTGATCTGACAGGGTAATTCGATAACCTTTCCTGATTGAAACTACTTCAGTGTGCAAAATTCCAGAAAAGGTTGTAGACTGCTGCGGATCCGAAATAATATACGAACACATTCTTGCGAGAGATATAACATCAATGGAAAAATAAATGCCAAATAGGGCGGCCAAAACATAAACCGTCCTCCTATCGAACTCATTGAGCGCTTTGAATGCTTTTAATATTTTCACAAAAAATGCCATTAAATGAAATTTAATCTTATGAGGCCACCAAAAAATTTACCCCACAACTTGGATGAATCCGATATAAATATTCATTCCGCTTAGCGCTCCTTGAAACTTTCGCTTGCTGCGCGTTCGATTGGACTGAGTAGATAGTCAATCACCGGCCTCTTGCCCGTTTTGATCTCCGCCGTCACGTTCATCCCCGGGCTGATGTGAATCCGCTTTCCGTCAACGTCAATGTCGCTCTTCGCAAGCGTCAAGGTCGCCGGGAAGATCGCGCCCCGCTTCTCGTCGTTGACCGCGTCCGCCGCAACGCTGTCGACCTTCGCCTTGATGGTCCCGTAGCGGGTATACGGGAAAGTTTCGAGCTTGATCTGCACCGCCTGCCCGGCATTGACGAAGCCGATGTCTTTGTTATCGACGACCACCTCGGCAGTGACTTGCGCGTCCTTGGGCACGATCATCATCAGCACCTGCGCGGGCGTGACCACGCCGCCTTCGGTGTGGATGGCCATCTGCTGCACGGTGCCGGTCACGGGAGCGGTGAGTTGGGTCAGTCGTGAACGCTGTTCGGTCTTGCTGCGCTCTTGGGTGAGTTGTTGCCTTTTCAGGGTCGCTTGGGCTTGGCGTTCGCTCAGCAGGCGCTGGGTCTCTGCGAGGTAGGAGGCTTTGGCGTTTTCGGATTCTTTCAGGGTGGCTTGCGCTTCGAGCAGCCGGGCCTTTTGCGTGGCGAGATCGCGCTCTTGTTCGATCCGTTCTCTGGTGCGGTCCTGGCCGGCGTGGCTGGACATGAAGCCTTGATCGGTGAGGCGCTTGAAGTCAGCTTCGCGTTGCTGGGCGATGGGGAGTGTGGCTTCGAGCTTGGCGATGGTTTCTCGCACGGTGGCGATTTCGGCGTGGCGTCTTGCTTGCTCGGCGTTTAGTTTGGCGAGTTTGGCGGTGATGTCCTGGTATTCGGAGTGGAGTTGGGCGAGGGTGGTATTCGCATCGGCCGCGCCCGTACCCCTGCCCTCTCCCAAAGCGAGAGGAGGTAATGCCGATATCGCGGGCAAGGGTGGGAGTGTTGGGGCTCCGTTGTCGCGAAGGGCTTGCATCAGTGCTGTTGTGCGACGCTCTTCGGAGATAGCCGCGGCGAGTTGTTCCTGCACGCTGGCCTTGTCGGCGCTTGCGTTGGTCGCGTCAAGTTCGACCAGCACCTGTCCGGCCTGCACCGTATCGCCATCTTTGACCAGCACGCGCTTGACCACCCCGCTTTCCAGCGGCTGCAAGATCTTGCTGCTGTCGCTGACCACGATGCGGCCTTGCGCGACGGCGACGATGTCGATCTGGCCGAAGATGGACCAGGCGAGTGCGATCACGAAGAGAGCGCAGATGGCAATCGCCGCGCGTCTTGGAGCCGGATGACTGGGCGTCTCCTGAAGGCTCAGTGCCGCAGGCAGGAAGGCCGCTTCGTCGGCCGTGCGCGTCGGCCCGGTGAGTTGGTCCCTCACTGCCCAGACCGCCTGGAAGATCGCCTTGTAGCGCGCCAGCAGTTCGACGACCGGGTGGCGCGGCGGCGGTGAACTCATTGCGTAGAGGCCGCTCATGCCGGCACTCCCGCCTGGATGCTCCACAGGTGGGCGTACAAGCCGTCCCGCTGCTTCAGCAGTTGATCGTGCGTGCCTTGCTCGACGACGCGGCCCTTGTCCATCGCAATGATCCGGTTCGCCCGTCGCACCGAACTCAGTCGGTGGGCAATGATGATCACGGTCCTGCCCCGGCAAATCGCGCCCATGTTCTTCTGCAGAATGGCCTCGCTCTCATAGTCGAGCGCGCTGGTGGCTTCGTCGAGGATCAGGATGCGCGGGTTGGTGAACAGGGCACGCGCGATGGCGATGCGTTGGCGCTGGCCGCCGGAGAGCCCAGCCCCTTGCTCGCCGACGATGGTGTCGTAGCCTTCAGGCAATTCGCTCACGAACTCATGCGCACCGGCCAACTGCGCGGCACGCATCACCGCCTCGATGGGCGCGGCCGGGTCGGTGATGGCGATGTTCTCACGCACGCTGCGATTGAAGAGCAGGTTCTCTTGCAGCACCACGCCGATCTGTCTTCTGAGCTGGGCTGCGTCGATGAGGCTGATGTCCACCCCATCGACCATCACCCGGCCCTGTTCGGGCGTGTGCAGCCGCTGCACGAGTTTGGTCAGCGTGCTCTTGCCCGAGCCGCTGCGCCCGACGATGCCGATGACTTCGCCCGGCTGGATGTCAATGCTCAGGCTGTGCAGCACGGGCGGCGCTTCGGGCCGGTATCGGAAGCTGACTTGATCGAACCGGATGTGCCCCTTGAGCGGCGGCAACTGCGCGGCGGTGCTGGGCGGCACTTCGGTGCGGGTGTTCAGGATGTCCCCGAGCCGGGCCATCGAGATGCCGGTCTGCTGGAAGTCGGTCCACAACTGCGCCATGCGCATGATGGGCTGCGCCACACGCTGCGCGAACATGTTGAAGGCGACGAACTGGCCCACGCTCAACTGTTGGTCCATCACCAATCTGGTGCCGTACCAGAGGGTGGCGGCGCTGACGATCTTGCCGATGAGGTTGATGGCTTCGTGCCCGTAGTTGGCGAGCGTCTGGGTTTTGAAGCTCGCGCTGACGTAGGCGGCGAGCTGGTCGTCCCAGCGCTTGGCGATGGCCGGCTCCAAGGCGCTGGCCTTGACGGTCTGGATGCCGCTGACGGTTTCCACGAGCAAGGCCTGGTTCTCGGCGCCGCGGGCGAACTTCTCGTTCAAGCGGGCACGCAGCACGGGGACCAGGAGCAGGCTGATGCCGACGTACAGTGGCAGGCTCACCAGCACAATCAAGGTCAGCGGCACGCTGTAGGCGAACATCATCGCGATAAAGATGATGGAGAACGCGACCTCCAGGACCAGCGTGATGGCGTTGCCTGTGAGGAAGCTGCGGATGTTCTCCAGCTCACGCACACGGGCGACGGAGTCGCCGACGCGCCGGGCCTGGAAGTAAGCAAGCGGCAGGCTCACCAAGTGGCGGAACAGCCGAGCCCCGAGTTCGACGTCGATGCGGCTCGTCGTGTGGCTGAAGACGTAGCTTCGCAGCACGGTGAGCACGCTCTCGAAGAGCACGACAACGATCAGGCCAATGACCAGCACGTCCAAGGTGGTCGTCCCGCGATGCACAAGCACCTTGTCCATGACCACTTGAAAGAACAGCGGGCTCACCAGTGCAAAGATCTGCAGGAAGAGCGACACGCAGCACTTCGCCGAGCAGCTTGCGGTACTTGACCAAGCTGGGGATGAACCAGCTGAAGTCGAACTTGGCGAGAGCTCCGGCCAGCGATGCTCGGCTCGTGATGAGGATGAGTTCGCCGCTCCACTGGCGCTCGAACGCGGCCAGCGCTTCGATCATCGGGCGACCACCTTGATTGCCGCCGGACGGATCCTGAAACAGCACGCGTTGCCCATCGCATTGCGCAAGGATGACGACGCGTGGTATGTCGTCCTCTGACTTGAGCAGCGCCAATGCTGGCAATGGCGACAGGTTCAATCGCTCGACCGTGCTACGCGTCCTCTTGGCTTTGAGGCCGAGGTGCTTGGCTGCGAGAAGCAGATCGTCGATCGACGGCTCATGGCTCGGCGTCCAGCCCAGCTGATGTGCCAAATGCACAGGATCGGCCGCCTGATGATGCAGGCGCGCGATCACGCACAGAGCCGTCAATGACGGTTGTTGATGGATTTCTGCAGCGTTTGCCGACTCAGATGTTGGACTGAAAGTGTCATGTTCCGAAGTTGCTTGTGGTTGTGCTTGCACCCTGCCCCCAGATAGTCACGTAACCAGCGTTACGAGCCGTAAGCCGGCAGTATAGAAAGGGCTTCTCCCATTTGGGGTGCCTCCCTATTGACCTTTTGGCGACGAACGATGACGTGTTCTGTCGCATTGGGTGGCGAACGGGCTACCAATGCGGTGTGCGATCAATACGCCAGCAAATAGAACTGCTCTGCAGCGGACATCACTTGGGGTTCGGTGCGTGACGACTGCCCCTTGCAGATCATCTGCATCGCCGACGCGATCCTCGATCGGACGACTATACGAAATCCTTATTCGCTCGCTGATACCCTTCGCGCATGACTGAACCCGCAGCAGCGCTGCATGCCACTGCCCCTCCCCTTCGCACCTGGGGCGCGGTGTTCGCCCTCGTGGCGATCGCGACTTTGTTTGCCAAACTGCTGGACAACGAGGTCTCGCAGACCAGCCAGGCCATGATCTATCTCGCCGCGGTGATCATCGCGTCGTACAAGCTCGACCGCTTGCCCGCAGTCATTTGCGCAGTGGCCTCGGTGACAGCGTTCAACTTCTTCTTCGTTCCGCCGCGCCTCACCTTGGCCGTCGAACACCACGAACATTTGATCTCGATGGCTGTCATGCTGGGCGTCGCCCTGGTAGTGAGCCAGCTCGCGGCAGGCTTGCGCAACGAGTCGAATGCAGCGCGCTTGTCGGAGCGGCGTGCGCGGCAGTTGCAACGCTTGTCGAAGGACTTGGCCGAAGCAGGCAATGAGGCTCAAGTGCTCGACCTCGGTTTGCGCGAGCTGCATTTCGCCTTCGCTGGTCCGTGCAGCATGGCGCTCAAGGACGATCTGAACAAATCCAAAGAACACGACAGCACGCGCAATGGCTTGCGCTGTTGTGTCTCCGAAGCGGCCCTTCTCGGCCCAGGCACACCGCGATGGCCTGGGCTAGATGCCTGGTTCGTCCCGCTGGGCGACAAGGGCCATGTGTTTGGGGCCGCCTGTGTGCGCCCTGCCGTCGCCAGCGATGTCGATGCACGCGAGCATGCTCAAGCCCTGTGCAGCCTGCTCGCACATGCCTTGTGGCGATTGAAACTCTCCGCGCAAATTCTCGCCGCTCAGGCAGAAGTCGAACGCCATCAGGCGCAACGCACATTGCTGGCCGCCGTATCGCATGACTTGCGCACACCACTTGCTGCCATCGTCGGCGCGGCCTCGTCTTTGCAGTCACAGCGCGATCGCCTCTCCGATGCCGAGAAATTGCGCCTGCTCGCAAGCATTGAGAATGAGGCAGCCTATCTCTCCACCGTCACTGAAAACACGCTGCAGCTGGTGAGACTTTCAGGCGATTCGCTTGGCCTTCGGCGCGACTGGGAATCGATGGAGGAAATTATCGGATCGGTGCTCGCGCGTGTGCGCCAGCGCGATCCGTTGCGACGAATCAAGTCGCGGGTACCGCGTGATTTGCCGCTGGTCAAGGTGGACCCGGTGCTCATTGCGCAGCTTCTCGGCAACCTGCTGGACAACGCACTCAAGTACAGCGACGGCCCGGTGGACCTGACCGTGCAAACTGACGCGGGCAAACTTTGCGCAACGGTGAAGGACCGCGGTCCCGGCGTCGAATGCGAGGACCCGGACCGCCTCTTCGAGCCGTTCGTGCGCGGTGATCAATCGAGCGGCCAGCGAGGTGCGGGCCTTGGCCTCGCAGTGTGCCGCGCGATTGCCGTGGCGCACGGCGGAGGACTCACCGTGCGGCGTCGCAGCGGTGGCGGAAGCAGCTTCTGCCTTGCACTGCCCATCGAAACTGAGCAACCAGAGAAAGCTCGAACATGAACCCGGGGATTGCGCAGCGCTCAGAGCGCTCAGAGTCTTTCTTGGCGACATCAATATCCATTCGCACTGAGCCCTTCGACAAGCTCAGGACACACTTGTCGACGTGCCATACGCTCGGTACGGGGCTTCGACAAGCCTGTCCTGAGCTTTGTCGAAGGGTGCAGCCCGAACGGGAGATAAGTGCACGTGAAGTAAAGCTCTCAGCCTATCCAATGTGCCCGCCAGGTTGCCTGAAGGCTTCATTCCCGTCCTTTGGCGCCTCGAGAAGCTAAGGGGTGCAACAATGAGCTTGAAAGCTTTGGTCGTTGAAGACGACCGCGAGATTCGCACATTGATGCAGTCCTCGCTAGGAGTCGAAGGCTTCGACGTGCAGACTGCCGTGTCGATCAACGAAGCATCGGCCTTGCTTCAGCACAACCCGCCTGACGTCGTCATCCTCGATCTCGGCCTGCCCGACGGCGACGGTGCGCAACTCGTGCGCGAGATTCGCAGACGAAGCGCTTTGCCCATCGTAGTGGTATCAGCTCGGCATCAGGAGGCACAAAAGATCCAGGTGCTCGACGAAGGTGCCGACGACTACCTCACCAAACCTTTCAGCGTGGGTGAGTTGCTTGCGCGCATACGGGTGGCCTTGCGCCACAGGGGCACGGCGTTGGCGCCTGCGCTCATCAAGCATTCACTCGACGATTTCTTCGTGGACCTCGAAATGCGAACCGTCGAGTGTGGCGGGCAGCCAGTGCATCTCACACCCACCGAGTTCAAGATTCTGGCCCGTCTCGTTCGCAGCGCAGGCCGTGTGGTGACGCACCGGCAGTTGCTCACCGACGTCTGGGGGCCGGATTTCATTGAGCACACGCATTACTTGCGGCTCTACATGGGTCAGTTGCGGGCCAAGATAGAAACGGATCCGGCAGAGCCGCGCCACTTGCTCACCGAAACAGGCGTTGGCTACCGGCTGGCAGTCGAGTGAACGTCCTCGATGTATGAGATCGCCTGCGCGGAGCAGGGTCGCTGCCCGCGGGTGGGCCCTCAGAAACTGAGAGTTTTTCGGGCGTGCCCGAGCTACACGTCAAAAGGCGCCTGATCTAGACACCATGGTCACGGCGCGACCATGGTGTCTCTTAAGTCTCTTAAGGCTGCACCGCGACCATATGAGGCTCAAAGCGCAGCCATAGCTCGAGCGTTTGCAACACGAGCAAGCGCCTTTTGGCCAGGATGAGCGAGCACGATCAAAATACTCTCAGCCTCTCAGCCGAATACGCCGACCGCTTCGGCGAGACGGCTGGCCTGCTGTCTCAGGCTTTCGGACGCAGCCGAACTCTGCTCGACGAGCGCGGCGTTTTGCTGCGTGATCTGGTCGAGATGTCCGATGGCCTGCCCGACCTGCGCGATGCCACTGCTTTGCTCGCGGGTGGCAATGCTGATCTGCGAGATCATGTCGGACACGCGCTTGGCCTGCATGACGATGTCGTCCATGGCCTTCCCCGCATCGTCCACCAGCTTCACGCCCGACGCGACCTTGTCCACGCTGGCGCCGATCAGCGCCTTGATTTCCTTGGCCGCATCGGCGCTGCGCTGTGCGAGGCCGCGCACTTCGCTCGCGACCACAGCAAAACCGCGGCCCTGTTCACCGGCGCGCGCTGCTTCAACCGCCGCATTGAGCGCGAGAATGTTGGTCTGGAACGCGATGGTGTCGATCACGCCGATGATGTCGACGATCTTCTCCGAGCTGCTGGTGATTTCATCCATCGTCGCCACCACTTCAGAGACTGCGCGTCCGCCACGCTCGGCCGCTTTGCTGGCCGAGACAGACAGTTCTTTCGCCTGCTGCGCCGTGTCCGCATTGCTCTGGACCGTGGCGGTCATCTCCTCCATTGAAGACGCAGTCTCCTCGACGCTCGACGCGGACTGCTCGGTGCGTGCGCTGAGGTCGTTGTTGCCTTGCGCGATCTCGTTGGTCGCAGTTTGCACGCTGTGCACCTGGCCGCTGACATCGTCGATCACCCATCGGAACATCAGGCCGAGTTGCCCGATGGTGCGCATCGTCATGCCGATCTCGTCGACACGGTCGAAGTGCAGGGTGCTGCGGGTCGCGCCGGCTGCGACCGAGAGTGCCTGCTCGATCATCTGTTCCAGGGGCCGCGAGATCTGCTGCTGCAGTGACACGCATGCCATCAGCGACGCCACAGTCACCACGGCAGCCAAGCCCCCGAGTGCGGCACCGCTCGCACCCAGCAGCCAGGCGCCGAGCATCACACTGGACGCGAGCCCGCCAAGCGTCATGCGGATGCGCCAGCGAGCCGACATGGTCTTCAGCCACGTAGTCCAGCCCATGAGCCCGGTGCGAACGATCAGGCCCTTGTGGAAGCGGCGGTTGCCCGCCTTGCCTTCGCGAAAATCCCGGTAGAGCGCATCCGCCGCGGCGATCTCCTCGCGCGAAGGCTTAGTGCGCACCGAGAGGTAGCCTGCCGGCTGGCCATTGCGCACCACCGGCGTTGCATTGGCGCGCACCCAGTAATGGTCACCATTTTTGCGCCGGTTCTTCACCACCCCGGTCCATGGCTCCCCGCCTTTTAAAGTGGCCCACATGTCAGCGAAGGCCTCGGCCGGCATGTCTGGATGGCGAATGATGTTGTGCGGCTGATGGTGGATTTCGTCGCGGCTGTAGCCGCTCACCTCGATGAATGCGGCATTGGCGTAGGTGATGTGGCTGTGCATGTCGGTGGTCGACATGAGCGTCGCGTTGTCGGGGATGTTGATCTCGCGTTGGGTGACCGGTTCGTTGCGGCGCATGGATGTGTTTCTGGCAATGATCTTGATCACAGTGTGCACATCAGATCTGTCTGGAACAGGTGAATCAACGCACAGTCCAGGCAGCATATTCGCGGCCGTGACGTGACAAGACGATTGCACGCCCACCTTGCTCAGTGGGTAACCCGTGTTGGCGTGGCGCGAATTGACGAAGGCGTTCACTCTGTCTGCGTGCGCCCCTGGTTCTTTTGGCCGCCGCCTGACGCTGGCGACCCTTCAGGTGGCCACGCCGTCAAGCCTGCGCGCATGGCCGCGGGCGAGGCGTTGAACCAGCGGCGAAAGGTTCGGCTGAAGTTGGAAGTATTGCGGTAGCCGAGGTTGGTGGCGATGTTCGCGACGGTCGCATCGGTATGGCGCAAGTTCCACAATGCCTGTTGTCGGCGCGTGCCTTCAAGCAGGGCATAAAAGCTCGTGCCCTCGTCTTTCAGCCGCCGGTTCAGCGTTCGAGGCGACAGATTCAATGACGCGGCGACTGCGGCGAGGGTGCGCGAGGGACTGCCGGATTGATGCAACAAGGATTCAACGCATGCCTTCAGCGTGTGGCGAGCATTCTCGATCCTTTCCTGAGCTTCGCATTCGCGCCACGCGGACACGAACATGCCAGGTGCCGCGGTCGGGCATGGCGCGTCAAGCAAGGTGTTCGGCATCCAGAACGCCATGCGTCCTGTGCCGAAGCGCACGGTCCCTGCCAGCGCTTCGTAGGCACGCCGCCAAGCTGGCGGGCCCCAAGGCACTTCCAGGACAGCATCGCGTGGCCGATGGCCGGACACGGCAGAGATCACGCCGCTGAACGATGCTGCCGTGCAGTCGAGCACAAAGGCGCGCACATCGCCAAGAGCCACGCGTGTTTCGAAGACCACCCACGCACCGTCCGGCGCGACATGCAATGTCGGACGCAGCGCGCGCGCTCGGTACGGCGTGAAACGAACCAGCACATCGAGCGCTTGCCTGAGGTTCGCACTTGCCGAGAGGCAATACCCGATCGCGCCATGCGACGCCAATTGCATCTGTGCTCCGACTTCAAGCGCCAGCGTCGGGCGAGTCACGATGCTTTGCGCGGCGAGGATGATGCCGCGGACGATCCGCAGCGGCAGCATGTGTTCGCAGCGTTCCAACTCCGCCCAGGTGATGCCTGCACGCGCGAGCACGCTGTCCACGTCAGCGCACTCGGCGCGCAAGGTGGCGCACAGCATCCGCAAATAGGCCGGATGAAGGCATGGCTGCGAATCAGCATCGGGCGCAATAGAAGGAAGCGTCATCGCTATGGTGGTTGATGTCGATACGGCCTGAGAGGCTGAGAGCTTTTCTCCGCATGCACTTATCTCGCGTTCGGGCTGAGCCCTTCGACCAGCTCAGGACAGGCTTGTCGAAGCCTGTGCCGGCCGTATGGGCACTCCCTTCGACAGGCTCAGGACGATCGGAAATAAGGCTCAGTGCGAACGGATATTGATGTCGACAAGAAAACCTCTCAGCCTCTGATCCGACGGTTCAGCATCGGGTCGGGGCATTGACTTCAATCGTCTGCATTTCGACCCAGATTGACATTGACTTCGCTCAACACTCCTTTTTTTAATCAGTTATCTGTCGTCTTGTCTGCCGAGAACTTGTACTCTAGTGTCGCGTCAAGCCTGAAGTGTCGGCTGCTCGCTTGCTCTCGAAGCGCATTGCGGCGTTGCGCCTCCTCGCCATAGCATCGCTATGACTCGTCGACGCGCCTTGCACTGCGCTGCGACGGCGGCGCGATCAGCCGACACTTGAGGCTTGACGCGACACAAGCGTCTTCATTGCCTTGGTCAAGGTCTGCCTCGTCTTCGCGTAGTCGCTCCACGGCTCCACGCCCGATTCCAGCCGCTCGTGCGCATTCGCGATGGTCCAATGCGCGCCACTCGTGAGTTCGGGCAACTCATCCCATGCCACTGGAATCGATACGCCAAGCCCAGATCGTGCGCGCGCGGAGAAGGCACATGCCGTTGTCGCACCGCGGCCGTTTCGCAGATAGTCGACAAAGATCTTGCCGACCCGGTTTTTCGGCCCGCTTTTCGCGACGAAGCGCTGGGGTACGACCTTGGCCAGGTGCTCCACCACGGCCTGAGAAAAGTCTTTCACGGTGTCCCAACCGTCACGCGGCGTGAGCGGCACCACCACGTGCAGTCCCTTTCCACCGCTCGTCTTCAGGAAGCTCTTCAGTCCGAGTTCATCGAGCAGCGCATGCGTGAGCTGAGCGGCCTCCTGCATGGCGGGCCATTGCACACCCTCTCCGGGGTCGAGGTCGAAGGTCATGCGGTCAGGCTTCTCAATTTTCCCGACCGTCGCGTTCCAGGTGTGAAACTCCACCACGTTCATCTGTACCGCACCGATGAGGGCACTGAAGTTGTCGATGCAAATCATCGGCGGATGACCTGGGTCCAGCTCAGGGTCGAGCAAGGTGATGCCGGAGATCTTCAGCGTCTCGGCATGCTTTTGAAAAAAGAGCTGATGCTGGATGCCCGAAGGTGCACGGACCAGCGCGACGGGGCGCTTCACGAGGTGCGGCATGATTTGCCTGGACGCCACGAGGTAGTAGTTGACGAGGTCACGTTTGGTGGCCCCCGTGCTCGTGTCGATCACGCGGTCGGGGTTGCTGATGCGCACGTCTTCGGGCAGGTCGGGAACATCCATCGGCGTTGCAGTCTTCTTCGACGTCTTCTTCGCCACCCTTTTTGCAGATGCCGACGTGGATGCCTCCTTCGCTACTGCCTTCGCTGCCACCGGCGCCTCCATCGTGATCACCGTGGCCGGCTTGTCGGTGCGCAGACCGTGGAACACCGAGTGGCGGATGCGCCCGTCGGGTGTCCACTCCGAGAAGGACACCTCGGCCACGAGTTTGGGCTGCACCCAGTGGCCGCGCGCGTCCCGGGCTTTGTTGACGAGCGGCGACTTGTCGACGGTGAGCGGCTGCAGCTTTTGCTGCAGCATGCTCAAGGTCTTGCTGTCGAAGCCCGTTCCCACTTTGCCCGCATAGCGCAGGTTTCCGGCCTCATCGTGGATCGCAAGCAGCAGCGCCCCGATTCCCACGCGCGAGCCATCTGGGTCGGTATAGCCCACGATCACGAACTCCTGCCGGTGCGTGCACTTGAGCTTGATCCAGCTCGGCGATCGTCGAGACACATAGATCGAATCGCGGCGCTTTCCAATCACGCCTTCCAGCTGCATGCGGCAGGCGTTCTGGAAAATTTCGTCGGGCTCGGCCTTGAAGTCTTCGCTGAACCGGATGCGCTCGTTGGTCTTGCCGTCGAGCAATTTCGATAGCAGCGCGCGCCGCTCCTGCAAAGGCACTTCGCGCAGGTCGTAGCCCGCAAAGTGCGGAATGTCGAAGAGGTAGTACCGAATCTTCTCGGTCTGCGCTGAATCGAAAGCGTTTTGCAGCGCATTGAAATCGGGCGCGCCGTTGGCACCCAGCACGACGATTTCTCCGTCGAGCCAGACTGAGGGCAGCTTGAGTGCCCTGACTGCCGACGCGAGGCCTTTCAACTTCGAGGTCCAGTCGTTGCCGTTGCGGGTGAAAAGCCGCACGTCGTTGCCGTCGATGCGGGCGAGAAGACGGTAGCCATCGAACTTGATCTCATAGATCCAGTCGTCACCAGGTGGCGGGCGGTCGACCAGTGTGGCGAGTTGAGGTGCGAGGAAGAGAGGCAGGTCACCTTTCTTGGCGCCTTCGGGAATATCGGATTTGTTGACGACTTCAGAGTGTTTGGCAGGCGCCGGCCTTTTCGCGGCCGCCTTGCCGGCCACCGCTGGGGTCGCCCGCTTCTGCGCCTTTACCGCCTCCTTGGGCAAGAACCCCGCCGCGTGCTTATCCCCAGAAATCACGCTGTCCGGCAACTCAACCACCACGCTGTAGGCCGACGCCGGACGCGCTTGTTCGTCGCGCTCTTTGATCAGCAGCCATGGCTCTTGCCTTTCATCACCATGCCCGCGCATTCGGACCAGGGTCCACGCCCCTTTCAGCTTCGCACCATGCAGACGGAACTTGAGCTTGCCGGCCCGAAAGCCCTCCCTCGGGTCGCCGATGGGCTCCCATGTGCCGTGGTCCCACACGATCACTGTGCCAGCCCCGTACTGGCCTTGTGGAATCACCCCCTCGAAGCCGCCGTAGGACAAGGGATGGTCTTCGACCTGGATCGCCATGCGCTTGTCGTTCGGGTCGAGACTCGGCCCCTTGGGCACGGCCCAGCTCTTGAGCGTGCCATCGAGCTCCAGGCGAAAGTCGTAATGCAGGCGCGACGCCGCGTGCTTTTGCACCACGAAGCTGAGGGCCTTGGTCGACTTGGCCGTCTTCCCCTTGGGTTCCGGGGTCACGTCGAAGTCACGCTTTTGCCGATAGCGCTGCAAGAGATCGGTCATGCGGAACATGCGAGCAAGCGGAGTTCCCGTCCCTGGGCATCTTTGGTAGGCAAGATGAATCGGGGAGTCATCCGGGTGGGGGTACGCCGCTTGCTGTGGGACTCCAATACCCACCCTCAAAGGAGAAAGCATGACAACGATCAGAGAAGTGATGACGCGAGGCGTCGAAGTCATTGGCCCGGAGGCGTCGCTGCAAAGCGCAGCGCAGTTGATGGATGAACTCAACGTGGGCGCGCTGCCCGTGTGCGAAGGCATGGAACTCGTGGGCATGATCACCGACCGCGACATCACCGTTCGCGCCACAGCGGCAGGCATGGTCCCCGCCGATCACATCGTGCGCGAGGTGATGACCGAACAGACCCGCTGGTGTACCGAGGAACAGTCCACCGAAGAGGTGATGAAGCAGATGGGCGACGTGCAGATCCGACGGCTTCCGGTGCTGAACGCCGAGCACGAGGTCATCGGGATCGTTTCACTGGGCGATCTCGCAACGCGCCAGTCGGAGCACGTCGACGAGGTGCTGCGCGAAGTGTCATGGCCGTCGGAGCCGGATCGGCCGGACACGAATACTGCGTCGCATTGAACGCGGCTGCTTCGTGAACTATGGTGACCGCCTCGGGTACACCGCTTGCCGCATTTTTTTGCCAAGTCGGCTGAGCACGCGCGACATGCGCTCACGTAGACGAGCGAGCACGGACTGGACGACACGTGCTTGACATGAACGGACGTCTACCGAGCCTGCGTCGATGCGAAGGTCTCCCCGGCTTGGCCTCTTCATTGGGGGCTGTCTTGATGGGGAGATGGGGTGTGATTTTTGGGAAACCCCTCACCCCAACCCTCTCCCCCCGCCGGGGGAGAGGGAGCGGAAGTGCGTTGCCAGGTATT
>Ga0207678_10001872_pt1 | contig 19200 bp, 15 predicted proteins | sample KBSC63metaG_FD_184319 | JGI IMG/M metagenome (GOLD analysis project Ga0207678, IMG submission 184319) | Corn rhizosphere microbial communities from Kellogg Biological Station, Michigan, USA - KBS C6-3 metaG (SPAdes) (version 2) | ecosystem: Host-associated > Plants > Roots > Rhizosphere > Soil ...
TGTAGAACCGTTCGGCGGCCGCCGGATCGTCGGTGCCGATCTCGAACCAGGCGACGTCGTTGAACCCGGGCATTGTCGTTCCTCTCGCTGCCACGCCGGGCGTTTCCCGGCTCTGCCCAGTTTCGGCGGCGGTAGCGACAACCCCCTGTCGGTGTTTACGAGATTTTCCGAAAAGCTGCGAGGAACGCGTCGGTGGTCGCGCGGTCCCGCACCGCCAGCCGCAGGTGGTCCGGCCCGAGGCCGGGGAACGTGTCTCCTCGCCGCACCGCGTAGCCCGCTTCGCGCAAACGCATGCGCAGGGAAGCACCATCGGGAACGCGCACCAGCACGAACGGGCCGCGCGGATCACCCAGAACGTCGACGCCCTGCGAGGCCAGGCCCGACACCAGGTATTCACGGTCCGCCTCGGCTGCCACCGCGAGTTTCTCCGCTTCTTCCAAAGCGGACGGACGACAGCACGCGACCGTCGCGACACCGGCCAAGGTGGACACCGACCACGGCACCTGCACCGTCCGCAGCCGCTCGACGACGTCCGCCGGGGCGAGCACGTACCCCGCCCGCAGCCCGGCCAGCCCCCACGTCTTCGTCAGGCTGCGCAGCACGACGACCCCGGGATGACCGGCGCCCAGGCTCTCGGCCTCGCCGGGCACGGCGTCCAGGAACGCCTCGTCCACCACGAGCAGCCGCCCGGGCCGGGCCAACGAACGCAGCACCGAAGCCGGGTGCAGCACAGAGGTGGGATTCGTCGGGTTGCCGACGAACACCAGGTCGGCGTCGGACGGTACCAGGGCGGGGTCCAGCACGAAACCGTCCGCTTCGGACAGGACCACCCGCGAAACCGGGTGTCCCGCCGCCCGCAGCGCGGCCTCCGGCTCGGTGAACTGCGGGTGCACGACCACCGCACGAAGCGGCCGGAAAGCCGAGGCCAGCAGCGTGAAAGCCTCCGCGGCGCCGGCCGTGACCAGCACTTCCGAAGAAGCACGGCCGTGGCGCGCGGCCACCGCCGCCACCGCATCCACAGTAGACGGATAGGCGGCCAGCGAGTCCAAAGCGGACGCCAGTTCCGCACGCAGCCACCGGGGTGGCCGCGGCAGCCGGACGTTCACCGCGAGGTCGACCAGCCCCGGCCCGACCTCGCGATCGCCGTGGTGGTGCAGGTCGTAGTCAGCCACGCGCACGGACCCGCGCGACGAACCGCTGAGCCAGCTCGGGATACCCGGCCCAGTGGACGTGCAGGTAGGACGCGTGCAGGGTCGGGGAGGCGAAGCCGTCGAGCTGCCGGTCCCAGCCCCACGCGGCCGAGGCGCCGTGCGACGGCGTCACCTCGGTGCGGTGGAACTCGTGCCCGGTGACGCGCTGTCCGGCCGTGGCCAGCAGGTTGTCCTCGACGGCGACCGCGCGCCGGTAGCCGAGCTTGCCGCGGGCGGTCATCTTGGCGTCCGCGGGCACCGCACCGGCCATCGGCACGCCGTCCAAAGACTGACACAGGTACAGCAGGCCGGCGCATTCCGCACTCACCGGCATCCCGGCCTGCACGGCCGAAGCCACGGCCGAACGCAACGCCGTGTTCGCCGACAGCTCGGCCGCGTGCACCTCGGGGAACCCTCCGCCGAAGTACAGGCCGGCGCACCCGTCCGGCAAGGCCTCGTCCCGCAGTGGGTCGATGTCCACGACGTCGGCCCCGCAGGCGGCCAGCAGTTCGATGTTCTCGGTGTACCGGAAGGTGAACGCCGGACCGCCGGCGGCGGCGATCGTCACTCGTGGACCGTCCACAACGGACGGTTCCCACGGTGGCGAAGAGAGCTGCGGCGCCTCGGAAGCAATCCGGACGATCGCCTCCAGGTCGACGCCGTCCCGCACCCACGCGGCGAGCGCGGGCAGCACGTTCCGCGCCTCCGCGGCCCGTTCCGCAGCCGGGACGAGCCCCAGGTGACGGCTCGGCGCGTGGATCTCTTCGTTGCGGTACAACGCGCCCAGCAGCGGGACGCCGGTGGCCTCCAGCGCGGACGCGATCTCGTCGAGGTGCCGCTGCGAGCCGAGCTTGTTGAGGACGACCCCGGCGAGCCGGACGCGGTGGTCGTAGTGGGCGAAACCCAGGACCGTCGCGGCGACGCTGCGCGAGGCCGCCGAAGCGTCGACGACCAGCACCACCGGGGCGTCGAGGAGTCGGGCCACGTGCGCGGTCGAGGCGTAGCCCTCGGTGCCCAGCGCCCCGTCGAACAGGCCCATCACGCCTTCGATCACGGCGATGTCCGCGCCGCGGGAACCGTGCCGCAGCAACGGGATCAGCCGGTCCTCGCCCTGCAGGAAGGGATCGAGGTTCCGCGCGGGACGACCGGTGGCGAGCGCGTGGTAGCCCGGATCGATGAAGTCGGGCCCGACCTTGTGCCCGGACACCCGGTGCCCGGCGGCCCGCAGCGCCGCCATCAGCCCGGCGGCGATCGTGGTCTTGCCGTGCCCGGAGCCGGGCGCGGCGACGACCACGCGCGCTACCACTCGATCCCCCGCTGACCCTTCTGGCCGGCGTCCATCGGGTGCTTGACCTTGGTCATTTCGGCGACCAGGTCGGCGGCCTCGACGAGCTCCGGCGGCGCGTACCGGCCGGTGATGACGACGTGCTGGTGCCCCGGCCGCGAGACCAAGGCGGACACCACGTCGTCCACCTCGAGCCAGCCCCACTTGAGCAGGTAGGAGAACTCGTCGAGGACGTAGAAGTCGTGCGCCTCGGCGGCGAGGCGGCGTTTGATCTCCGCCCACCCCTCACGGGCGTTCGAAGCGTGGTCCTCTTCGGTGCCGGACTTGCGCGCCCAGCTCCAGCCCTCGCCCATCTTGTGCCACTCGACCGGGCCGCCCTGGCCGGTGTCGTCGTGCAGCTTCCCCAATGCCTTGAACGCGGCTTCCTCGCCGACGCGCCACTTCGCCGACTTGACGAACTGGAACACACCGATCGACCAGCCCTGGTTCCAGGCGCGCAACGCCATCCCGAACGCGGCCGTCGACTTGCCCTTCATCTCGCCGGTGTGCACGGCGAGCAGCGGCCGGTTGCGGCGCTGGCGCGTGGTCAGGCCGTCGTTCGGGACGGCGTCCGGTTTGCCCTGCGGCATCAGGCGGCCCTTCCGGTCCGGGCGCGGACGGCGTCCGCCAGCGATTCGGCGGCGACGTCGGCGAGGGGGACGTGCTCCGCGCCGAGGTGGGCGGCGAGGTCGGCGGCCAGGCCGAGCCGCATCTTGCCGCTCTCGCAGTCCATGACGATCGTCGTGACGCCGTTGAGCAGGCCGGCCGCGGCCTGGGCGCGCGCGACGGCGTCGGGGCCGCTGGTGGCGCGCCCGTCGGTGACGACGACCAGCAGCGGGCGGCGGCGCGGGTCGCGGATCTCCTCGACGCGCAGCACGCGCGCGGCCTCCAGGAGCCCTTCGGCCAGCGGCGTCCGGCCGCCGGTCGGCAGGCCTTCGAGACGGGACGCGGCCGCGTCGACGCTGATCGTCGGCGGCAGCGCGAGTTCGGCCGCGTCGCCGCGGAACGTGACGAGCCCGACCTTGTCGCGGCGCTGGTAGGCGTCGAGCAGCAGCGACAGGACCGCGGACTTGACCTCCCGCATCCGCGCCTTCGCGCCCATCGAGCCGGACGCGTCGACGCAGAACAGCACGAGGTTGCCTTCACGGCCTTCGCGCAGGGCGTAGCGGACGTCTTCCGGCCGCAGCTTCAACCCGGCGCCGGTGCGGCCGCGGGCTTTCTGGTGCGGTGCCGCGGCTTTCACGGTCGCGACCAGGTGCGGCCGGCCTTCCCGGGCACTCGCGGGCTGGACGCCGACGGTCCGGCCGCTGTCGGTGATCGCGCGCGAACGGCGTCCGCGCTCGCCCTCGCCCATGCCCTTGACGCGGAAGACGCGCGCCTTGAACGTCTCGCCGGCGCCGACGGTCTTCTGCTGGCCGCCGCTCTGTTTCGGTTCGCCCTGCGGCGCGTTTTCGCTCCCCTGCGGCTCCGGCGCTTCCGGGGGCGCCGAGCCCGAGCCGGGACCGTCGTCCTCGGGACCGGGGTCCGGTTGTGCGTCCTGGAGTGCCTGCTCCAGCTGCTCTTCGGAGATGCCCGGCGCGTCGAACGGGTTGCGGCGGCGCCGGTGCGGCAACGCGAGCCGCGCGGCGACGCGGACGTCCTCGGTGGTCACCTCGTCGCGGCCGGCCCAGGCGGCGTGCGCGACCGCGGTGCGCGCGGTGACGATGTCCGCGCGCATGCCGTCGACCTCGAAGGACGCGCAGACCTCGGCGATCTGGTGCAGAGCCTCGTCGGGGAGCTTGACGGCGGGCAGAAGCCGTTGCGCCGCTTCGATGTCCGCGGCAAGCCGGGCGTCTTCGTCCGCGTACTGAGCGGCGAAGGCGTCGGGATCGGCTTCGTAGGCCAGGCGGCGCCGGACGACTTCGACGCGCTGCTCAGGGTCCCGGCTGGAGGCGACCTCGACGGTCAGCCCGAAGCGGTCCAGCAGCTGCGGCCGCAGCTCGCCCTCTTCGGGGTTCATGGTGCCGATCAGCACGAACCGCGCGGCGTGCGAGACCGAAACGCCCTCGCGTTCCACGGTCGCGCGGCCCATCGCGGCGGCGTCCAGGAGGGTGTCGACGAGGTGGTCGTGCAGCAGGTTGACCTCGTCGACGTAGAGCAGCCCGCGGTGCGCGGCGGCCAGCAGGCCCGGCTGGAAGTCCGTGACGCCTTCGGCGAGCGCGCGTTCCAGGTGCAGGCTCCCGATGACGCGGTCTTCGGCGGCGCCGACGGGGAGTTCGACCAGTTTCGCGGGGCGCCGGTGGCTCTTCGCGTCGTCGTGCGGGCCGTCCGGGCAGAGCGGGTCGGGAGCGGCGGGATCGCAGGAGAAGCGGCAGCCGTCGACGACGTCGACGCCCGGCAGCAGGCCGGCGAGCGCGCGGACCATGGTCGACTTCGCGGTGCCCTTTTCGCCGCGCACCAGCACCCCGCCGACCGCGGGTGAGATCGACGAGAGGACCAGCGCCAGGCGCAGGTCGGGCAGCCCGACGACGGCGGTGAACGGGTACGGCTTCAACAGCGCTCCTGAGGTCGGCGACCGGCCGATCATCGCACAGCGCCCGCCTCGCTTAGGGTGGGAAATCGTGCGCGAAAAATCACGTCCACCGGCTGCCGGAGCGGACCGCCTGACCGTGGTCGGGATCGGGGCCGACGGCTGGCCCGGGCTGTCGGAGCAGGCGCGGGCCGCGGTGCTCGGCGCCGACGTCGTGCTGGGCGCGCCGCGGCAGCTGGAGTACCTCCCCGAGGACGTACCGGCGCAGGCGTGGCCGACCCCGCTGCTGCCGGGGCTGGACGCGGTCATCGCCGAGCACGAAGGTGCCCGGATCTGCGTCCTGGCCAGCGGAGATCCGTTTTTGTCGGGGGTGGGTTCTACATTGGTGGCCCATGGATACGAGGTCGAGGCGCTGCCCGCGCTCTCGTCGGTGACACTGGCCCGGGCACGGCTGGGCTGGTCCGCCGAGGAGACCGAGGTGGTCACCATCGTCGGCCGGTCGTCGGCCCGCGTCGCCCGGGTACTGGCGCCGCGCCGGCGAGTGCTCGTCCTGGGTGCCGACGCGCCCGCTTTGCGCTCCCTGCTCACCGTGCGGGGTTATGGCGAGAGCGAGCTGATCGCGTTGGAGAACCTGGGCGGGCCCGACGAGCGCATCACCGACGGCTGGGACGGCGATCCCGGACCGCTGACGGTGTTCGCGCTGGAGTGCGCGGGTCCGGCGTTGCCGCTGATCGGCATCCCGGACGACGTGTACGCCCACGACGGGCAGCTGACCAAACGCGACCTTCGAGTGTCGGCGCTGGCCCGCCTCGCGCCGAGTCCCGGCGAGCTGTTGTGGGACGTCGGCGCGGGCGCGGGCAGCGTCGGCATCGAGTGGTCGCGGCTGCACGGGCTGAACCGCGCGATCGCGGTCGAGCGTTCGGCGGAACGGGCCGAACGGATCGGGCGCAATGCATTGGACCTGGGAGTACCCGAGTTGGAGGTGGTGACGGGAGAAGCACCGGAAGCGCTGAGCGCGCTGCCCGCACCGGACGCGGTCTTCATCGGAGGCGGCGTGACGGCGCCGGGCGTACTGGACGCGTGCGTGGCGACGGGCGCGCGGGTGGTGGCGCACGGGGTGACGCTGGAGGCGGAGCAGGTCCTGGCGCGTGCGTACGAGGAGCACGGCGGTGAGCTGCTGCGGATCGGTGTCGAGCGAGCGGCCCCGCTGGGCGGCTTCACGGGCTGGACCCCGGCTCGGGTCGTGACGCAGTGGAGCAACCGATGACCGTGCACTTCATCGGCGCCGGGCCCGGGGCTGCCGACCTCATCACCATGCGCGGCCGGGACCTGCTGACCCGCTGCGGTGTCTGCCTCTACCCCGGCAGCATGACGCCGCCCGATCTGCTGACACACTGCGCGGCCGGCGCCGAGCTGGTCGACACGGCGAACCTCAGCCTCGAGCAGATCGTCGCGAAGCTCGTCGACGCCCACCACGCCGGGCACGACGTCGCTCGGCTGTGCTCGGGCGATCCGTCGCTCTACAGCGCCGTCGCGGAGCAGATGCGGCGGCTCGACGCGGCAGGCGTGCCTTACAACGTCGTGCCCGGCGTGCCCGCCTTTGCCGCGTCGGCCGCGGTGCTGCGGCGGGAACTCACCGTGCCCGAAATCGGGCAGAGCCTGGTGATCACCCGTGTCCAGGCGCGCTCGACGAAGATGCCGCCCGGCGAGACGCTGGCCGCGTTCGCCGCGACCGGGGCCACCCTCGCGCTGCACCTCGCCGTCAACCACGTCGAGCGGGTGGCCGAAGAACTGAAGCCCCACTACGGCGAAGACTGCCCCGTGGCCGTCGTCGCGCTCGCGACCCAGCCCGGGGAGACCGTCGTGCGTGGCGTGCTCGGCGAACTCCCCGCGCTCGTCCGGGACGCCGGGATGACGCGCGCCGCCACGATCTTCGTCGGGCGGGTGCTGGCCGCCACGAACTTTCCCGACAGCTTCCTCTACTCGAGTGCCCGTGACCGGGCGAACCAACCGGAGTCGTTGTGACGGAACTGCGCTGGGGCCTGCTGGCCGCCGGGACGATCGCCGCCCACTTCGCGGCGGGTGTCGACGAGAGCAAACACGGCGTTCTCGGCGCAGTTGCGGCGCGGGACGCCGATCGGGCGCGGGACTTCGCCACCCGCTTCGACATCCCGAAGGCCTACGGCAGCTACGAGGAGCTCCTCGCCGACCCGGACATCGACGCCGTGTACGTCTCGACGCCGCACGCGTTGCACAAGCAGTGGGCCATCGCCGCCGCCGAAGCGGGGAAGCACGTGCTGTGCGAGAAGCCGCTGACGATCACCGCGGGCGATGCCGAAGAGGTGATCGCCGCCGCTCGGGCGCACGACGTCTTCCTGATGGAGGCGTTCATGTACCGGCTGCACCCGCAGACGCGGCGGCTGGCCGAGCTGATCTCGTCCGGCGCCATCGGCGAGGTCCGCGCGGTCGACACGACCTTCTCCTTCGACAGCAACCCGGAGGAGACCGCCCGGCTCAGCGACCCGGCGCTCGGCGGCGGCGGGATCCTCGACGTCGGCTGCTACTGCACGTCGCTGGCGCGGCTGGTCGCGCAGGCGGCGACCGGGCAGGACGTCGTCGAGCCGTCCGAGGTCAGCGGGATGGCGCACCTGTCCGCCACCGGCGTCGACGAGTGGGCGACCGGCCTGCTGCGCCTGCCCGGCGACATCCTCGCGACCATCTCGTGCGGGATCCGGCTCACCCGCGAGGACGGCATCCGCGTCTTCGGCTCGGGCGGGCAGATCCACATCCCGCGGCCCGCGTGGATCCACCCGCTGCGCGGGCCCGGTGTCTCGGAGATCATCCTGACCCCGGCCGGCGGCGAGCCGGAGGTCATCGAGGTCGAAGCCACCCAGGGCGTCTTCGCACGCGAAGCGGACCACGTCGCCGCGCATATCGAAGACCGCCAGGCGCCCGAACTGACCTGGGCGGAGACCCTCGCCAACCTGCGTACGCTGGACCGCTGGCGCGAGGCCGTCGGCTACGGACGTTCCTCGTGATCCTCATCCTCGGCGGGACCGGCGAGGCCCGTCAGCTCGCCGAAGCGCTCGCCACCCGCGAAGTCCGCGTTGTCTCTTCGCTGGCGGGACGCGTGGCACGGCCACGGCTCCCCGTCGGCGAAGTACGCGTGGGCGGCTTCGGCGGCCCGGAGGGTCTCGCGGACTACCTGCGCGAAAACCGGGTCGACGCCGTCGTGGACGCGACGCACCCCTTCGCCGAACGCATCGGCGCGAATGCGGCGGCGGCCGCCGAACTGACGCAAACGCCGCTGCTGAGGCTCGCGCGACCGGGCTGGGAAGCGGGCCCACAGGACGTCTGGCACTGGGCCGACGACCTCGCCGACGCCGCCCGGCAGCTCCCCCACCTGGGCAAACGCGTCTTCCTCACCAGCGGCCGCCAGGGGCTGCCTGTCTTCGCGCACCTCGACGACCTGTGGTTCCTCATCCGCTGCGTCGACCCGCCCGAGCCGCCGCTGCCGCGGCACCACGAACTCCTCCTCGACCGCGGCCCGTACGAGCTCGCCGCCGAGCGCGAGCTGCTGGGCCGGGTCGACGTGCTGGTCACCAAGGACTCCGGCGGCACGCAGACCAGCGCGAAGCTGACCGCGGCCCGTGAACTGGGGAAGCCCGTCGTCGTGGTCCGGCGGCCGGCCAGGCCGGACACGGAGACCGCCGAAACCGTCCCCGAAGCCGTCGAATGGGTCCTGCACCGATGATCGAAGAGTTCTACGAAGTCCTGCGCAAGCGGCGGGACGTCCGCGGCGAGTTCACCGGCGAACCGATCCCCGAAGCCACGCTGCTGCGGATCCTCGAGGCCGCGCACGCCGCGCCGAGCGTCGGGCTCACCCAGCCGTGGGACTTCGTGCTGGTCGACGACGTCGCGACACGCGAGAAGTTCGCGAAGCACGTCCACGAGGAGCGTGAGGTCTTCGCCGCGCAACTCGGCGAAGACCGCGCAAGCACCTTCGCGAACATCAAGATCGAGGGCATCCTCGAGGCGAGCCTCGGCATCGTCGTCACCTACGACCCGGCACGCGGCGCGCCCGACGTGCTCGGCCGGCACGCCATCGCCGACGCCGGCCTGTACTCGGTGTGCCTCGCGATCCAGAACCTCTGGCTGGCCGCCACCGCGGAAGGCCTGGGTGTCGGCTGGGTCAGCTTCTACCGCGAGCCCTTCCTCGGCGAACTGCTCGGCATCCCCGGCGGCATCCGGCCGGTCGCGTGGCTGTGTGCCGGGCCGGTGAGCAGGCTGGAGACCGTGCCCGACCTGGAACGCCACGGTTGGCGCAGCCGGCGTCCCCTGTCCGCGGCGATACACCACGGGCGGTTCACCCCGCGTGACCCGGGGGCTGCGTCAGCCGCCGACCTCTGACCCGTTAGCGTTGCGCCGATGCGTCTGATTGCCGTAGCGCTGGGGCTGCTCTCGGCCTTGTGCGCGCTGGCTTTCCCCTTCCTGCCGGTGGTGCAGGACACGGCGGAGGTCGTCTGGCCGACCGGCAGCGACACCCGCTCCGTCAACGCGCCCTTGACCGGGTACTGGGCCCAGGACCTGCGGGCCGAAGTGCCGTGCGCGACCATCCGCTCGGTCGACGCCCGCACGAACGGTCCGGGCCTGCTGTTCGCCACCGTGCCGGACGGCCGCACCGACCCGAACGCCGGCAAGGGCGTCGGGCTGCAGCTGCGCATCGACAACGGCGTGCTGTTCGCTTCCAGCCAGGGCCAGCAGATCGCCCAGCAGCCGCTGCCGGCGCAGAAGTGCGATGTCAAGCTGGACGTCGACGCGACGCAGATGACCCTGACCGTGGCCGGGACGCCCATCTTCCACACCGGAGGCGACGCCCGCCCGCGCCTGGTCGGCATCTACTCCTCGATCAACTCGAGCAAGGACCCGATCGCCGGCCTGCACGTCTCGGTCGTGCCGGACACGCGGTACCAGACGTCGCCGACCGCGCTGAAGATCGTCGTGGGCGTGGTCGCCGTGCTGTCGCTGATCGGCTGCCTGATCGCGGTCTGGCGCCGCGACTCCGGCCTCGCGCGCCGCGCGCCGCGCTGGGCACCGATCGGCTGGTGGCGGCTGACGCTGCGGGACGTCACGGTGATCGCCGCGCTCGGCGCGTGGGTCTTCATCGGGCCGGTGACCTCGGACGACGGCTACATCCTCACGATGGCCCGGGTCACCGAAGCGACCGGTTACCTGACGAACTACCACCGCTGGTTCGGCGTCGCCGAGGCGCCGTTCGGCTGGTTCTACCACGTCTTCGAGCTGATGACGCACGTCAGCACGGTGCCGCCGTGGATCCGGCTGCCGTCGTTCCTGCTCGGCGTGCTCAGCTGGCTGCTGATCAGCCGCGAGGTGATGCCGCGGCTGGGCACCCAGATCCGCACGAGCCGGCCGGCCAGCTGGGCCGCCGCGACGGTGTTCCTGATCTGGTGGATGCCCTACAACAACGGCGTCCGCCCGGAACCGGTGGCCGCGCTCGGCTCGCTGCTGGCGATCTGCGCCGTCGAGCGCGCGCTGGTGACGCGGCGGCTCCTGCCGCTGTGCCTCGGCCTGACCGCGGCCGGGTTCACCCTGGCCGCGACGCCGACCGGGCTGATCGCGGTGGCGCCCTTCCTGGTCGCCGCGCGCCCGCTGTTCAAGCTGGTGCGCCAGCGCGCGATCGAGAACGGCTGGCTGCCGGTGCTCGCGCCGGTGGCCGCCGCGGGGCTGCTCGTGCTGGTCGTCGTATTCGCCGACCAGACGTTCGCGACCGTCCAGGAGGCCACCCGGATCCGCACCCAGGTGGGTCCGAACCTGTCGTGGTTCCAGGAGCTCGCGCGCTACCAGCTGCTGTTCGAGAGCCTGCCGGACGGCTCGGCGCCGCGCCGGTTCCCGGTGCTGCTGGTCGTGCTGTGCACGGCCACCTGCCTGGTGGTGCTGCTGCGCCGCGGCCGCATCCCCGGCGCGTCGCTCGGCCCGGCCCGGCGCCTGATCGGCACGACGGCGCTGTTCTTCCTGCTCCTGGCCCTGACGCCGACGAAGTGGACGCACCACTTCGGCGCGTTCGCCGCGGTCGGCGCGTCGATGGCCGCGCTGGCCGCGCTCGCGACCAGCTCGACAGTGCTGCGGTCCCAACGCAACCGCGCGGCGTTCCTCGCGGCTCTGCTGGTGGTCGCCGCGCTCGCCGCGACCGGCCCGAACACGTACTGGTTCGTTTCGCGCCTCGGCGTCCAGTGGACGAACGTGGCGCCGTCGATCGGCGGCATCCCGCTGTCGACGCTCCTGCTGGCCGCGGCCGCGATCGCCGGGATCTACGCGTTCGTCGAGAATGTCCGCGCGCACCGGCCGGGCCTGCCCGACCAGCCCCAGGAAGGCCGGCTGCGGGCGCTGCGGCTCGGGTCGCTGTCGCTGGTGGTGGTCTGCGGCCTGGTCGCGGCGGGCGAGTTCGTCACGATGGCGTGGGCGATCCACAACCAGTCCGGCAGCTACAGCCTGGGCGCGGCGAACATCGGGCACCTGTTCGGCAAGAGCTGCAACCTCTCCGACCACGTGATGGTCGAACGCGACGCGGCGACGAGCATCCTGCACACCCAGGCCGAGCAGCGGACCGTCGCGGAGAAGCCCAAGGAACCCGAGTCGCCGCTGCCGAACCCCGACCAGGACAACGGCCGCGTCCAGACCGGTTTCCACACCCGCCCGGTCGACGACAAGGACCCCCTGGCCGAGCCCCCGCACGGGTTCACGCCGGACCGGGTGCCGATGTGGTCGAGCTACCTCGACCCGGAGACGCGCGCCGGCCGGCTGCGCAGCGACTGGTACGCGCTGACGGAGAAGCCGGCGGACGGCCAGATCGTGGTGGCGACGGCCGGGGCGGCCCGCCGCCCGACGTCGGTCAGCCTCGACTACGGCGTCGACACCCCGGACGGCGTGAAGGTCCTGCGCAGCCAGTTCATGCTGCCGCCGGGCTCGGGCACCAACGGCTGGAACGACACGCGCATCAACCTGCGCGACCTCCCGCCGGAGACGAACGCGGTCCGCATCAACATCGTCGACAACGACCTGACCGAGGACGGCTGGATCGCGGCCTCGGCGCCGCGCGTCCCGACGTTCACGACGCTGACGGACCGCATCGGCTCGAAGCCGGTGTACGTGGACTGGCCGGCGTCGTTCGTGTACCCGTGCGTCCAGCCGGTGACCAGCCACGACGGGATCTCGCAGGTCCCGGACTACCGCATCACGGCGGGCGGCCTGGCGGACGAGGCCCAGTGGGCGTCCTCGACGAACGGCGGGCCGATCGGCTGGCTCGAGGAGCTGGCCGAGGAGCCGGAGGTGCCGAGCTACCTGATCGGCCAGCCGAGCCAGTCGTGGGGCCAGCTGCTGCAGATCGAGCCGTTCACCGAGGGCATCGCGCCGACGGTCGTGCGCGGGGAGAAGACGGTGCCGGGCTGGTGGTCGCCGGGTCCGGGACCACGCCAGCCGAACGGCAAGGACCCGACACGCTGAGTGCTCCGAACGGGCGGTCGCAAACCACCGAGGGGCGGACACCGGCTCTACTCTGAGTAGAGTAAACAATTCCTGTCCGGTTAACGTATTCAATGCGTGAAAAAGCACCGCCCGAAATATCCATTACCGGCATCGACTCGATCACGAAACTGGCCACTTCCCATTTGCGGAACTAGTTTCCCAGTCGCCCCTTCACCGCCGCAGGGGCGACTTCCGCGAGGAGGACCAGCGATGCGCAGAACCGCCTTCCGGCTGATCGCACTGGCCGCCACGGCCGTGACGACCGCCGCGCTCCTGACCGGGACCGCCGCAGCCGGCGGCCGGGCCGCGTTGCCGGGCAGCGTCCCGGCCTGGGCGAAATCGTCCGCACGCACCGGAGGCGCGAATGCGGCGGACAATGTGGCGTTCCGGGTTTATCTCGGCTGGACCGGCAACGCGGCCGCCGCCGCGAACCGCGTCTCGACACCGGGCTCCGCCGAATACGGCCGGTTCTTGACGACCGCGCAGTTCCGGCAGCAGTTCGCGCCTTCGCAGAACGACGTGACCGCGGTGCAGCAGTGGCTGCACAAGGCCGGGTTCGACGTCGGCTACAGCCCCGGCAACCGCCGGTACGTCCAAGCCGAGGGTACGGTCGCGCAGGCCGCGGCCGCGTTCGGCACGAGCTTCGGCGAGTTCCGGGTCGCCGGCAAGACGCTCCGCGCGCCCGAGAAGGAGCTCTCCCTGCCCGCCGGGCTGCCGTCCGCCGTCAGCGCGGTGGTCGGGCTCGACGAGTCGTTCGCGCTGCTCCAGCCCTCGGCCGGGCCGGCCGCGACGCCGTCGCCGGCCTTCGTCAACGCCCCGCCGTGCTCCGCCTACTACGGCGAGAAGACCACCGCGACCACGCTGACCCCGGACGGCATCAAGGTGCCGGACGCCTACGGGCACCCGAACCCGTGGGCGCCGTGCGGGTACACGCCTGCGCAGCTGCAGAGCGCCTACGGCGTCCAGCAGGCGATCGCCGCCGGGAACAACGGCAAGGGCCAGACCGTCGCGATCATCGACGCCTACGCGTCGCCGACCATCCTTTCCGACGTCAACACCTACTCGCGGCTGCACGGGCTCCCGCAGCTGACCGGCAACCAGTTCACCCAGGTCGTGCCGCCGGGGGTGTACCACCGGCCGCAGAACCCGGCCCAGGACCCGCAGGGCTGGTACGGCGAGGAAACCCTCGACGTCGAAGCGGTGCACAGCATCGCGCCGGGCGCGAACATCGTGTACGTCGGTTCGCCGAACAACTACCAGGACCTCGACGCGGCGATGAACCACGTCGTCGACCAGCACCTCGCGTCGATCGTGACGAACTCCTACGGGTTCTCGACCGAGCTGCTGCCGCCCGGCTACGTGAAGCCGTTCAACGACACGCTGATCGAGGCGGCCGCGACCGGCGTCGGCGTCTACTTCTCCAGCGGTGACAACGCCGACGAGACCGACGGCATCGCGGCGAACTTCCCGGACGCGACGCCGGACTGGCCCGCCGCGAGCCCGTGGGTGACCGCGGTCGGCGGCACCTCGCTCGGCGTCGGCAAGAACGGCGAGTACCTGTTCGAGACCGGCTGGGAGACCGGGCGGTCGACGCTGACGAACGGCGCTTGGGTGCCGACGCCGCCGGGTGAGTTCTTCGGCGGCGCCGGCGGCGGCACGAGCCGGCTGTTCACCCAGCCCGCGTACCAGGCCGGGGTGGTGCCGAACACCATCGCGACGGCGAACGGCGCCCGCCCGCAGCCGATGCGCGCGGTGCCGGACGTGGCCGCGCTGGCCGACCCGAACACCGGCTTCCTCGTCGGGCAGACGCAGACGTTCCCGGACGGCACGGCGAAGTACAGCGAGTACCGCATCGGCGGCACGAGCCTGGCGTCACCGCTCTTCGCCGCGTTCGTCGCGCTGGCGCAGCAGCAGGCGGGCCGCACGTTCGGCTTCGCGAACCCGCTGCTGTACGCGAAGGCGGGCAGCTCGGCGTTCCACGACGTCCGGCAGCCGCCGTCGCCGATGGCCGTCGCCCGGGTCAACTACAACAACTCGGTGGACGCCTCGGCCGGCTACTCCGCGGCGAGCCTGCGTTCGCTCGGCGCCGACGCCGTGCTGACGATCCACGTCCGCACCGGCTACGACGACGTCACCGGCATCGGTTCGCCCAACGGCGCGGCGTTCCTGGCCGCGCTCGGCTAATAGCTGCGTGGGGTCCAGACGACTCCGTCTTCCGCCCGGGTGCGGCTGGACCCCACGATCAGCAGGCAACGCATGTCCACTGTGGACGGATCCAGGTCCCCGAGCGTGGTGATCCGGATGTCCTCCTCCGGCCCGCCCACGTCCCGTGCCACCACCACCGGCGTCTCCGGGGAACGGTGGCGGAGCAGAACGGCACGGGCGTCGGCCAGCTGGGTCGTCCGCGATCGCGATGCCGGGTTGTACAGCGCCAGCACCAGGTCCGCCGCGCCCGCCGCGTCGAGGCGCTTCTCGATGATCTCCCACGGCTTCAGCCGATCCGACAGCGAGAGCACGCAGTAGTCGTGGCCCAGCGGCGCGCCCACCCGGGACGCCGCCGCCTGGGCCGCGGTCACGCCCGGGACGATCCGGACGCGCACGCCCGTACCGTGGCCCGCGGCGACCTGCTCCAGCACCGCCGACGCCATCGCGAACACCCCCGGGTCGCCCGAGGAGACGACCGCCACGCGGGAGCCGGCCGCGGCCAGGTCCAGGGCTTCGCGAGCCCGATCCGCTTCCACGCGGTTGCCCGACGCGTGACGCTGCTGGCCCGCCTTCTGCGGCACCCGCGCGACATACGGCCCGTACCCGACGACGTGCTCGGCAGCGTCGAGCTCCGCCGCGGCCTCGGGAGTCAGCCACTCCGGGCCCGCCGGACCGAGACCCACGACGACCACTTCGCCACCCGAAGAAGGCGAAGGAGCGGGAGCCGCAGGAGAAACCCGGGACGCATAAGCCGGCGAAGGCAGCAACGCCAGCGAGAAGTACGGCACCGTCGAAGGATCGACCGAAGCCAGCGGCTCGACCCGCTGCTGTCCCCACGTCGCCCGCTCGACGTAGACGGCGTCGTCCAGCTTCCCGGCCTCCGCGAACGCCTCCCGCACCGACGAGAACGTCCGGCCCAGCTTCAGGACCGCCGCCGCGTCGGTGTCCGCGAGGCGCCGGGCCAGCTCCGGGGCGGGGAGGGTGCCCGGGAGCACCGTCAGGACCTCGTCGCGCTGGACCAGCGGGCGGCCGATGACCGACGACGCCGCGCTCACCGACGTCACGCCCGGAACCACGACCGCCTCGAAGCGGCCGGAAAGCCGTTCGTGCATGTACATGTACGAGCCGTAGAAGAACGGGTCGCCCTCGCAGAGCAGGACGACGTCACGGCCCGCGTCGAGGTGCTCGGCCAGCCGCTTCGCGCTCAGCTCGTAGAAGTCGGCGATCGCACCCTCGTAGCCGCCCGGGTGGTCGGTCGTCTCGGTCGTGACCGGGTAGACGAGCTTCTCCTCGATCTGCCCCTCGCGCAGGTACGGCTCGGCGACCGACCGCGCGATGCTGCGGCCGTGCCGCGCGCAGTGGTAGGCGATCACCGACGCCTCGGAAATCAGGCGCGCCGCCTTGACCGTCATCAGTTCCGGGTCGCCGGGGCCGAGCCCGATGCCGTACAGCGTGCCCGTCATTCTTCGGCGCTCGCGAGGGCGTTGATCGCCGCGACGGCCATCGCGCTGCCGCCGCGCCGTCCGTGGACCACCAGGTACGGTGCCGGCGCCCGCTTGGCGAGCTCCACTTTGGACTCCACCGCGCCGACGAACCCGACCGGGACGCCGATGATCGCCGCCGGTGCGCCGACGCCTTCGTCGAGAAGCTCCAGCAGGCGGAACAGCGCGGTCGGGGCGTTGCCGATCGCCACGACCGAGCCGGGCAGCTTGTCGCGCCACAGTTCGAGCGCCGCGGCCGAGCGGGTGGTGCCCATGCGTTCGGCCAGTGAAGGGACGCTGGGGTCCGACAGCGTGCAGAGCACTTCGTTGGCCGCGGGCAGGCGACGGCGGGTGACACCGCTGGCGATCATCTGCGCGTCGCACAGGATCGGCGCGCCGTCCTCCAGCGCGGCGCGGCCGGACTCGACCACGTCGAGCGTGTAGCGCAGGTCGTCGACCAGATCGACCATGCCGCAGGCGTGGATCATCCGGACCGCCAGCCCGGCCACGTCGTCGGGCAGGATCGCCAGGTCCGCCTCCTCGCGGATCGTGGCGAACGAGTGCCGGTAGATCTCGGCACCGTCCCGCAGGTAGTCGATCACAGGTTCCCTTCCATCTCGTCGAGCGGCACCCAGCGGCCGTCGATGCGGTAGCCCCCCGCTTCGGCGACAACGTCCACATGGGACTGCGACGGCTTCCCGCACCGCCGTTCGCAGCCCGAGAAGTGCGCGCGCAGGCCCGGCCGGAACACCGCGTCGGCCCGGACGTCGGCGTGCGACTTGGCGCAGCCCGGACGGCCGATGCACGCGGTGGTTCCCAGGGCGACGCCGCCGAACCCCAGCCGCTCGAAGACGTCGGCGGGCACGTCCGGCAGCACCACGGACTTCCACGGCGTGACCAGCGCGGGGCCGAACTCCGCCAGCGCGCGGGCCTGTGCCGCCGAAAGCCGACCGAAACGCGGGACGACTCCGGCCGCGAAGCCGCCGTCCCGTTCGACCAGCCCCGCCGGGACGTCGAGCGAAGCCCGCGGCACCGGCGTCCCGCGCCAGGCCGGATCGTCGAGCTCGGCGACTCTCCAGGCTGTCCCGCGCACCCGGCCGAACTCCAGCGCGACCTCGACGAGCGCCGCGACGGCGTCCGCGCGCGCCACCCGCCGTCCCGTGTCACCACCGGCGAGCAGCAGCGTGCCTTCGGACGGGCCCACGGCAAGCCAGCAGACGTCGGCGCCTTCGCCCGCGACGTCGCCGCGGCCGTCGTCGAAGGCGAAGAGGAACCGTCCCGGCAGCGACGCCAGTTCCGGCGTCGAACACAGCACCCGGTCCAGCGAAGCCGCGAGGCCGCGGACGTCGGCGAGGCCGCCGCGCACCCCGCTCAACGGCGACGCGAGGACGTTCCGGACCCGCTCGTGCGACGGCGACGGCAGCAGACCCGCGTCGGTCAGCCGGGCCGCGAGACCGGGCTTGGTGACGCCGCGCAGCTGGACGTTGCCGCGCGAGGTGAGGTGGAGGTCGCCGTCTCCGCACGCTTCGGCCGCGTCGGCCAGCGCACGCAGCTGCACTGCGGAAATCGCGCCTCCGGGCAGCCGCACACGGGCCAACGGGCCGTCCGCCGCGTCGTGGGGTGCGAAAACACCAGGGCACGCGTCGGCTCGCACGCGTGCTGGGGTCGGCATGGGCTCACTGTAGCTGGCTGTTTCCGGGCTCCCGCGGGTCCGGACGCGGCCGGATCCGGGCGATCCCGGCGTCCAGGTCCACGTCACGCCGGGGTGGCGCGCCTTCGGCGTCCTGCTCGACGAGCATCGACATCGTTTCCCGGTGTTCCAGCTCACGCCGCTTGGTCCCGTACAGGAACGCGGTGGTCTCTTCGATGTAGGTGGCCGACAGCCGCGCCTTGAAGCGCGAGCCGTTCTTGCGCGGCCGCAGTTCGATCGCCGCCATGACCAGCAGGATCACGACGCCGCCCGGTAGAGCCAGTCCCAGCCAAGGTCCCATGTCCGGCGAACCGGATGACCACGGGTCAAGTTCCCGGGGCCGCAGAAGTCTGATCAAATGTAGTAGGTGTGCTACATTCAATCGCATCAGTCAGATGGGGGTGACTCGGATGAGAAATCCGGCCGATCCCGTCGTCCGCGTGGGCGGACTACGGATGCGGTACGGCACGAACGACGTGCTCCACGGCGTCGACCTCGAGGCGTACCGGGGCGAGGTCGTCTGCCTGCTCGGGCCGAACGGCGCGGGCAAGACGACGACGATCGAGATCCTCGAGGGCTTCCGCATGCGGTCGGCCGGCGAGGTGAGCGTGCTGGGCGTCGACCCGGCGCACGGCGGCGAGGAGTGGCGGGCACGGCTGGGGGTCGTGCTCCAGTCCTGGCGCGACCACGGGAAGTGGCGCGTCCGCGAGCTGCTGGCCCACCTCGGCCGGTACTACGCGCCGTACTCGACGGCGTCGCACCAGCGGCCGTGGGACGCCGACGAACTGATCGCGGCGGTCGGGCTCACCGAGCACGCGCACAAGAAGCTCAAGCAGCTCTCCGGCGGCCAGCGGCGGCGGCTCGACGTCGCCATCGGCATCGTCGGCCGCCCCGAGCTGCTGTTCCTGGACGAACCGACCGCGGGCTTCGACCCCGAGGCCCGGCGCGAGTTCCACGACCTGGTGCACCGCCTGTCCGACGAGCTCGACACCACGATCCTGCTGACCACGCACGACCTCGACGAGGCCGAGAAGCTGGCCGACCGGATCCTCATCCTCAACGGCGGCCGGATCATCGCCGACGGCTCGGCCGACCAGCTCAGCCGCCGGATCTCCGGGGAGGCCGAGGTCCGCTGGAGCGTCGGCGGGCAGCGTTTCGTCCACTCGACGACCGAAGCGACGAAGTACGTCTACGACCTGTTCAAGCAGCACGGCGAGGCCGTCGCGGACCTCGAGGTCCGCCGGGCGTCGCTGGAGGAC
>Ga0207678_10001873_pt1 | contig 19194 bp, 17 predicted proteins | sample KBSC63metaG_FD_184319 | JGI IMG/M metagenome (GOLD analysis project Ga0207678, IMG submission 184319) | Corn rhizosphere microbial communities from Kellogg Biological Station, Michigan, USA - KBS C6-3 metaG (SPAdes) (version 2) | ecosystem: Host-associated > Plants > Roots > Rhizosphere > Soil ...
GGCCGCACTATGCCGAGCCAAAGGATCACCGCCGCCAGCAGCGCGAACATCACGCCCAGCATCCACTGTTCGCGGGAACTTCGTTCGCCCCACAGAACCCGCAACCGTTCCATCATGGCCGCACCGTAATGTCTGCCAGCATCCGGCCGCCGGGGTCGCGCGACGGCGTCACAGTGATCGTGAAGCCCGCCGCCTGCAACGCCAGTTGCACGCTGTCGATGTCATCCACCCTCGCCGCCGCCAATGTGGCGCGAATCATCCCGTCCGGATCACGCGACAGTGCGGTCAACGACACGCCCGGCACATCCTGCATGGCGCTCAACAGGCCCGAAACGGGTGCCGTGAAGGCATAGCCGCCCGCCCCCCGTGCGCCAAGCTGGCGATCCATCTCCGCCTCGGCCTGAACGAGGTCGTTCGCCCCGGGCACCACCGTCCGGGCCAAAGCCAGGCTTTCGGCATTCAGGCTGGCCGCCGCGAGATGCCGCTTCGCAAGGCCGACCAGCGCGATGGACAGGCTGGCCAGCAGGATCAGGCCGCTCCAGAGCGCGATCCGCGCCATCGTCCGCTTGTCGAAGGACCGCCGCACCCGTTTGGCAAAGTCGCCCTGCCGCAGGTCCAGCGGCGGCCGGGCCAGCGCGGCGATCGCCCGCGCATCGATCTGGCCGGCGGGCACATCCCGGACAACGGCTTCACCTATCAGTTCCGGCAAGGCCAGGTCGCCCGCCAGCACCAGATCGGTCCCGCGCAGCACTGCTTCGCCGCCGATCATGCCGCGTTCAAACCCCTCTTGCGGTTCCGGCAGCAGCAGCGGGGCGGGCACCATGATGTCGGGGTCGAGCCCATGGTGCTGCGCCCAGAGCAGCCAGTGCTGCATGTCCGCGCGCGCCGCGACGGCGATGCAGTGCGGGCGCGCCGGATCCTCATTCTCATCGGCGGCGGCGAAAAGCTGGTCCGCGGGCACGATAGCGCCGGCCATGGCCGCCAGCCGCGCCGCCGCTCTGCCCTGCCGGGCGGGCAGGTCGGGATAGATGCCCTGGTGCAACGTCACCAAAGCGGCAGGCGGAACCAGCATCACGGTCATGTCCTCGGGCAGCGCCGCGAGGCCGCAGGCCGCCAGCCAGTTCGCGCCCGTCCCCGCCTGCACCACGGCGCCGTTCGCCACCCGCGCCCACAGCGGCTCGGCCTCCGGCCGTTCGGGCAGGGTGACGATCAACCCCTCGCTCACGCGCCGGTCCCCCAGTTGCGGCGTATCAGCGTGGCCGGACTTTGCCGCGCATCGATCAGCGCCCGTTCGACCACCTGCGTCCCCCCGACATCCACCGACACTTCCACTCCGAAAAACCCTGTCGTCAACTTGACCTGCTGTGCCGCCTCTTCCAACGGGCTGAGGCCCGCCAGAGCCGGTGCCCGCCAGAATTCCACCGTGCTGCCGTAGCCCGCAGCGGGCCGCTGCGCCAGCAATTGCCGCGCCTGCGCGACACTCAACTGGCCCTGCATCAGCATGGCGAACAGGGGCGCCTGATCCGGCAGCAGCGTGTTGATATTGATCGGCGACAGATCGGCCGTCGGCAGGGCGCAGACCCATGGCCGCACCACATCATAGATTGCAGGCGTCACGCCATTCACCGCACGCAGCTCACTAGCGTCGGCCATGAAGCGGTTGGAGGTGCGATAGGGCCGTGGCGCCCGCGCATAGGTCTCATCCTCCGCGCCGCCGGGCTGGGGCACGCTGTCAGTGTCGATCCAGTCGGCGAGCGAGGCGGCAGCGACCTGTGCCTGCCGGGCGTCGATCCCCAATGCCTGCAGCAAAGCCTGAAATTGCGACACGCCGACCGGACGGACCTTCAGGTTCGCCTCATTCTCGCCCGCGACCACGCTGTTGAGGTTGAAGCAATTGCCGCCATCGGTGACGCGCGCGATCGCCGTGCCGCCCGGCATCGGGATCGCCTGCGGCGTACCCATCCAGTTCCCCGCCAGCGTCGTCTTGCCCGGATTGGCCGCCACCAGATCGCCGATCCGCAGGCGCGCGATCTCGGTCCCCGCATCGGCAAAGGCGCGGGCCTGATCGATCGCGCCGCCATTGCCGGTCATCCGCGTGGCCAGCGCCAGCCGCTCCAGCGCGGTCGATGCGACCACCGCCATCACCGCCACCAGCAGCAACACGGTCAACAGCGCCGCGCCGCGCTCGCCCGCCTTTCCGCGATCAGCCATTGGCCGGCACCCCTTCCAGCCTTTCGGCCGGGCCCGGTCCGACCAGGAAGCGCAACGTCACCGGCGATTCGCCCGTCCGCCTCACCGTCATTTCCACGGCGCGGGGCATCAGGTCAGGCTGTGTCGGCACCCATTGGTCGCGCCAGTCGCCGCTGGCGTCGCGAAAGCGGAGCGCGACATCTTCGACCTGCGTGAGCAGTGCGGCCGGCTCATCGCCCGCCGCGCCATCCACCTGTGCATAAGTGCGCCGTTCCAGCCGCCCCTGCCGCACCCAATATTCAACCTTCTGGAGCGAGGGCCGCGCCAGGTCGCCCAGATTGTCCCAGCCACCCCGTACGAACTGGAGGACGGGCAGGTTCTCCCCCTCCCGATGCGACCAGAAAGCAGGCGCCAGCGTACCCGCTTCGGTGCGGCTGATGCGCGGCACAGCCTGCCCCAGATCGGCCGCCAGCGCGCCGCTTGCCCGCTGCACCGCCGCCATGTCGTCGAGCCGCAGCTTGATCTGCGCCTGAGCCGACACGCTGTTGCCCAGCAGCAGCACCCCCGCCGCCGCCAGCATGGCGAAGATCATCAAGGCGACGAGCAGTTCGATCAGCGTGAAGCCGTGCTCGGCGGAACGCTTCAGGGGCGTGAAGCCGTATTCGGCGGAGCGGTTCAGGAAAGTGAAGCCGTGTTCGGCGGAACCCCCAAAAGACTCGAAGCCGTGTTCGGCGGAAACGGCCCGCCTCATTGCACTGCCCGCACGAAGCTCAGCACCACGGGGGAGGAGCCCGCCTGCCCGTCTACCGTCAGGTCGACCCGGAGCAGACGCCTGTCATTGGTCGCCCTGACCGCCCGCGTCCAATGCCAGCGCCGACCGCCATTGTCGACGTCGCCCTCTTCACTGCCAAGCGAAGGCGGTGCGGGATCAGTCTGCACCTCCACCATCAGGTTGCGCGCGACGATCTGACCCATTGCCTTGCTGTCGAGGTCGGCGGCGGTGTGCAGGGTCACGCCCTGCAGGCGGACGAGCGCGAGGGCGGCGAGGCTGAACACCGCCAGCGCCACGAGCATTTCGAGCAGGGTGAAGCCCCGCTCCGCGGTAGGCGGCGTCGCAAGGGCCAGGCGCGACCTAGCCACCGACCGCGACCTTCCCGGCCATGTCGACCGAAATCGACACCCGCTCCCCCTCGCGCACGAGGGTCACGGTCATCGGATCGGTCGGAAGTCCCGTTCCGTCGAAGCCGATCTGCTGCCGTCCATCCTTGCCGACCAGCGCGCGCGTTCCGGCCTTCCAACTGGCGGTGACGAAGGGCTTGTCCTCCAGCCCAACCCATTGGCCGCCGTCGCGGCGCTGAAAGCCGTAGCCCGAAGCCGAAACCCACACCCCCATGGGACGCGCGGTGACGACCGCTTCGTCGCGCGCCGCGGCAAGGCGAGCGGCGAAGCGGTCGGCATCCTCGATCACCCGACCGCGGGGGTCGGGGATCGCCAGCACCACCACGGCTGAAATGAAGCCGATGATCGTCAGCACGACCATCAGTTCGATCAGCGTGAAGCCGTGTTCGGCGGAACGCTTCAGAGACATGAAGCCGTGTTCGGCGGAACGCCTGAAAGACCCGAAGCCGTGTTCGGCGGGACGCCTCAAGGAACCGAAGCCATGCTGCGGGCGATCAAAGATCGCTGGAATAGATGTCGGCATTTTCATTGTCGCCACCCGGCTGTCCGTCCGCCCCCAGCGAACTGATGTCGAACGCGCCCTTCCGCCCCGGCACGGCATAGGTATAGGGACGTCCCCAGGGATCGTTGGGCAGCTTCTTGATATAGCCCCCGCGCCTGTAACGCTGCGGCTGGGTAAGCGAGGCCGGGGGAATGAGGAGCGCCTGCAACCCGTCGGTCGCGGACGGATAGGTCAGGTTGTCGAGCCGATATTGTTCCAGTGCCTGCTCAATGGTGGCGATGTCGGCCTTCGCCTTTTCTACGCGCGCCGTATCCGTGGCCGGAATGACGTTGATCGCCACGATGGTGGCAAGCAGGCCGATGATGACGATCACGACCATCAGTTCGACCAGAGTGAAGCCGTGTTCGGCGGAACGTCTCGAAGACTCGAGGCCATGTTCGCCCCTTGCGCAGTCACGCTCCTGCCTTCGCAGGAGCATGTCGCACTTCAACGTCTTCAGATTACGCATATTCACTCCTTCAGGCCCCGGTAAGGCTCTGCAATTGCAGGATGGGCAGCAGGATGGACAGGATGATGACGGCGACAATGCCGCCCATCGCTATGATGATCAGCGGCTCCAGCATGGCGAGCGCGGCCGAGGTGAAGCTGTCGAACTCCCGCTCCAGATAATCGGCTGCCCGCTCCAGCATGGTGTCCAGCCGCCCCGCGCTTTCCCCGCTGGCCGTGAGGTAGACGAGCAGCGGCGGGAACACCCCTGCCCGTCGCAGCGCCGCCGACAGGCTGCCGCCACCGCGAATGGCCTCCACAATCTCCTCCGAAGCCTGCCGCAGCACCCGGTTGTGCACCGTCTGGGTCGTGAGCGACAAGCCCTCCATCAACGGCAGGCGGCTCGCCACCATGGTCGAGAGCGTGCGTGCCATCCGCGCTGCGTGCAGGTCGCGGATCAACCGCCCCAGCAATGGGAGGCGCAGCAGCACCGAATCGAAACGATAGCGGAAGCGCTCCACCTTCAGCGCGCGCCAAAGGCCGAAGGCGGCCAGCCCCAGCATGATCGCCAGCAGCCACCAATAGCCCGCCAGGAAGGCCGAAATCCCCATCACCATGCGGGTGAGCAGCGGCAGTTGCTGGCCCACCGTATCGAATTGCTCCACCACCTTGGGCACGACGAAGATCATCAGCGCCGCGACCACGCACACCGCAAAGGCAGCGAGCACGGAAGGATAGGCGATGGCGGTCAGCACCTTCGATCGGATCACCGCCTGCCGCTCCATCAGGTCGGACAGGCGCTCCATGATCGTGGGCAGGCTGCCTGAACTCTCGCCCGCTGAAACCATCGCGCGATAGAGCGGCGGAAAGCTCCTCGGCTCGGCGCCCAGGGCATCGGCCAGCCGACGCCCCTCCAGCACGCCCGAATGCACCTTGCCGACAATCGCCTGGACATGCGCCTGCTCGCTCTGCCGTCCGATAGTGCGGAGCGACTCCTCCAGCGGACTGACCTGGATCAGCGTCGACAATTGCCGGGTGAACAGCGTCAGTTCCTTGGCGGAGAGGCGGGGCGCCCGGAAGGACAGCCCTGTCCGTCTGCGCGCCTTCTCCATCGCGCCAGCCTCGATCCGCACGATGAACAGCTTGCGCGAGTCCAGCTTCGCCCGCGCGTCCTCGACCGTCTCAGCCTTGATCGCGCCGCTGCGCTCCCGTCCGGCGGGGTCGATGGCGATATAGTCGAACTCAGCCATCGGCGATGGTTTCCACCTCGCCCGCGTCACGCCGCGACACGCGGATTGCCTCCTCCGCCGTGGTCTGGCCGTCGCGCACCAGCGCCCGCGCGGCCGAGCCCAGATTGGGCGCGTTCAGAAAGGCGTGGCGCGCGATCAGCGATTCATCGCCGCCATCGTTGATGAGCCGCCGGATGGTGTCGTCCACCCTGATCGCCTCGAACACGCCGATCCGGCCCTTGTAGCCGGTGCCGTTGCACGCCTCGCACCCGCGCGCGCGGTAGATGATCGTGCCCGGATCGAAGCCCAGCAGCGCGCTGGCCGACTTGTCCGCCTGCACGGGTTCGCGGCACTTCTGGCAAAGCCGACGCACCAGCCTCTGCGCGATGACGGCGCGCAGGGTGGAAGCCAGCAGGAACGGTTCCACCCGCATGTCGCGCATCCGCGTGATCGCGCCCACTGCATCATTGGTATGGACGGTGGACAGCACCAGATGCCCCGTCAGGGAGGCCTGCACGGCGATCTCCGCCGTTTCCCGGTCGCGGATTTCGCCGACCATGACCACATCGGGGTCCTGTCGCAGGATCGCCCTCAGCCCCGCCGCGAAGGTCAGGCCGACCTTCGCATTGACCTGAGTCTGTCCGACGCCGTCGATCGCATATTCGACCGGGTCTTCGACCGTCAGGATATTGCGCGTGCCGTCATTGAGCTGCCGCAGGCCCGCATAGAGCGTCGTCGTCTTGCCCGACCCGGTCGGTCCGGTGACGAGGATGATGCCGTTGGGTTCCTGCAACCCGTCCCGGAAGATCCGGTCCGCCGCCCCGGCCATGCCGAGCAGGTCGAGGTTCATGCCCGCATTCTCCTTGTCCAGGATACGCAGCACCACCCGCTCCCCCGCCCGGCTGGGCAGGGTCGACACGCGCACATCGAGCAGTTTCCCGCCCAGCGTCAACCCGATCCGCCCGTCCTGCGGCACGCGCCGCTCGGCTATGTCGAGCCGCGCCATCACCTTGATGCGGCTGACGACGACGGGCGCGACATGCGGCGGCATGCGCAGCGTCTCGCGCAGCACGCCGTCGATGCGCATCCGCACGATCAGCCCGGTTTCATAGGGTTCGATATGGATGTCTGACACGCCCTGCCGCGCCGCTTCCGCAATGATGCCGTTGATGAGGCGGATGGCGGGGGCATCGTCGGCGCTGTCGAGCAGGTCGTCGGCGGTCGGGATATCCGCGGCCAATATGTCCAGCTCGTCCGCCCCCACCTCGAGCGATCCGGCCATGGCGGCGGCGCTGCCCTCCATCGCATAATGATCCGACAGATGCCGGTCGAATTGCGCGGCATCGACGAAGCGCACGTCGAAGCTGCGCGCCAGATGCCGCCGCACTTCCAGCAGCACCCGCGGATCGCTGCCCTCGCGCACGGCGATGGTCAGCCTTTCCCCCTCCGGCGGCAGCATCACGACGCCATGCTTGCGGGCGAAGACATAGGGTATGTCCACCGCTCGCGGCGCGACATGCGGGGGGATATCGGCCGTCACGATCAGCGGCTCATTCATATCCACCTCCGTTCGGAAAGCCCCTCACCGCTTCTCTCCGCTGGCAGGAATCTCGACGGGCCGTACCACGCCGCTCGACTGTCGGGCGGTCGGCTCGATGATCTCGGCAGGCGGCTGCACCACCGCATCGCCCGGCCGGGGTGCGGCGGCGGGCGGCGTCGCACCCATATAGTCGCGCACCAGCTCGTCTATGCCCGGTTCCTGGTCCGGATTGCGCTGCAACTGCATGCCGCGAATATAGCCGTAGCGCTGCTGCGTCAGTTTCTGCGCATCTTCCTTGGACCGCAGGATGGTGGGCCGGATGAAGACCATGAGGTTGGTCTTGGTCCGGCTCTTGCTGCGCGACTTGAACAGTTCGCCAAGGCCGGGAATATCGGACAGCAGCGGAATGCGCTCGATCGTCTTGCGCTCATTGTCGTCCAACAGGCCGCCAAGCGCCAGTATCTCGCCATCGTCGACCGTCACCGTCGTCTCGATCTCGCGCTTGTTGATGATGAGGTCGCTGTCCTTGTTCGACACCGGGCCGGCGACGCTGGACACCTCCTGCTTCAGGAACAGCTTGATCGCGCCGCCGGTGTTGATCTGCGGCTTCACCTCCAGCTTGATGCCGACATCCTGCCTCTGGACAGTGCGGAACTGGTTGTCGAAATTCTGGGAGAGCGCCTCGCCCGTGGTCACCGGCACCTGCTGGCCGACCAGGATCGACGCCTTCTGATTGTCCAGCGTCATCACCGAGGGCGTGGACAGGATGTTGCTGTCGGTGTCGGATTTGACGGCATTGATGATCGCGCCGAATATCCCGTTTCTGCCGAGCGATGTCGCCACGCCGCCGAAGCCGCCGGTCGCATTCATCAGGCTGTCGACGGCCGCCTGTTGCAGCGTATTGGAAAGGTCGCCATTTTGCCGCGTCCTCGTCTCCGTCCGCGTTCCGTCGGGCGCCACGACGGTCGTCGTCGTCTCGCCCAGCCTGTCGGCGGCGATCGCCCCCGCCAGCGTCAGGATGTTGGGCTGCGCATTGGAATAGTTGGTCGCCGCAAAACCGGTCTTGGTGCTGCCGATCAGGAACTGCACGCCCAGTTTCTTGGCGGCGGCGTCACTGATCTCGACAATGATCGCCTCCACCAGCACCTGTTCGCGCCGCGTGTCGATCTGGCGGATCGTCTCGCCCAGCATTCGCTGCACATCGCTGTTGGCCGCGACGATGATTGCATTGGCGCCTTCATAGCGCGTGACGATGGCGGGGCCACGCGACGAGATGCCGTTGCTGCCCCCGCCGCCCGAACCGGCTGCGGCGGCAGGCATTGCAGAGGGCGCGTTTCCGGCAGCAGGGGTGGAGGCGGTCACGGGCGAGGCAGTTGCCTGCCCGACCAGTTGCTGCAACACCGGCAGCAGTTTTTCCGCGTCGGCATGTTCCAGCCAATAAACGCGGATTTCGGTCCCGCTCGCCGCCTGCCTGTCAAGGTCGCGCGCCATCTGCGCCAGCCGCGCCACCGTCCCGGCATCCCCCCGGATCGCGACGGCGTTGCTGCTGTCGATGGGCACGATCGTCGCCGGCTTCGCCGCCCCCTCGCCGCCTGTCGTCACCAGCGCCTGCAGGGATGTCGCGATCTCCCGCGCTCCGGCATTTTTCAGCATGACCGTGGTGGTCGAGGCAGTATCCCGATCGATCCGCGCGATCACCTGCCGGATGCGCCCGATATTGTCGGCATAGTCGGCCACGACCACGCTGTTGCCCGCCCGGTTCGCCGTCACCGAGCCATCCTTGCTGACAAGCGGCCGCAGCGTTTCCAGCGCGCTCGCCGCGTCGATGGAGCGCAGGCGGAACACCTCCGTCACGAACTGGTTGCGATTGGCCGCCCGGCCCACGGCGCTGGGCTGGCCCGCCGCGCCATCGGCCGGCTGGATGCGATAGGCGCCGCCGGGCGCCGGCACCGCCACCAGCCCGTTCGCCCGCAGGGTAGAAAGGAATATCTCGAAATATTCGGACCGGGACAGGGGGCGGTCAGTCACGACGGACACCTTCCCCGACACGCGATTGTCGATGATGAAGGTCCGCCCGGTCACCCGTGCCGCATCCTGGATGAAGGCGCGGATGTCAGCGTCGCGCACGTTCAGCGTCTGCTGCGCCATGACCGGCGATGCGATGGGAGCCGCCAGCGCGAGGGCCATGGCGGCGGTAAGAAGCGGTTTTCTGGTCATTGGCCTTGCAGTGTCAGGTTGATCGTGGCGGGCGAGGCCCCGCGTTCGACGGTCAGGGAAATGCGCGCGCCGGGCACAATCTTGCCCTGCAGTGCCTGGAGATCGCTCATCGATCCGATCGGCTGGCCGTCGACCTGGGTGACGATATCGCCGGGCTGGAAGCCCGCCTGTTGAAAGCCCGGCCCCCTGGCCGACAGGATCAGGCCGGTGACGCGTCCATTCTGCATTCGCGGGGTGAAGCCGACGTCGCGCTTCACCATGTCGGCACCTGGATTGTCCATGCCCACGATTGGGGAAGCCGGCATTCCGGCAGGCGCTCCGCCATCCGGAGCGGCGGTCGGGGCCGGTTGGGACTGATCGAGGAAAAGCTGTTCCTCCGCCCCGCCGCGATCGATGGTGATATGGTCGAAGGCGACGGCCTTCAGCACCACGCCGGGCATGATCTCTTCCCCCACGGCGAAGCTGTTCTGCACGCCGTCCGGGCCCGCGACGATCGCGGACCCCAGCCCGGACCCTTCGTTCAGGCGAATGCCGTAAACGGTGAGCGCCAGCGAAGTCACGACGCCGCCGCCCGACTGTTGCAGGCCACCGCGATAAAAGGGGTCGAAGCTGGAAAACAGGGCCTGCCGCTCCGCGACGGGGAGGAAACGGGCCTGCCGCCCTTCCCACGGGCCGAAACTGCCGACCGGCGTCAGCACCGCCCAGACCAGCGCGGCGCATTGCAGCGCCAGCAGGCCAAGCAACAGCTTCTCGACGACCGACAGCCAGTCGATGGGCCGCAGCCGCCCGCCCAGGTTCCGGATAGTATCGCTGAAAGCCACACGCATGCGCGTCGTTCATCCCCCTTGATATCGGCGCTGCTAGAAAATGGGTCTTACTACCGGATTACACTATTGTGACGCTTTAAAGACAATCGCAACGATCGAAGCGACGGCGCTTGCATTTCGAGCGGCCAGCGTCGTCAGCAAATGAGATCGCCCAAAGCGCCGGAGGTGATCGGGCAATCATGTACCGGCGGCGCTATTGCCTGACCAGCGATCGGTTCCGGCCGCGCCGAAACCGCCCTATCCCTGCAATGCGGGAAGCAGCAGGACGAAGCGGGTGCCGCCTTCGGGGGCGTCGTCGATGCGGATGTCGCCGCCCATGGCCCGCGCCAGACGCCGCGAAATGTAAAGGCCAAGGCCGCTGCCGCCCGCATCGCTGCGGCCCAGCCGCTCGAACTTGTCAAAGACGCGCTCGCGACTGTCGACGGCTATCCCGCTTCCCTGATCCTGCACGGCGATCCAGGCCTGGCCGCCGGACCGGCCCGTCTCTATCCGCACGGTCGATCCCTCGGGCGCATAGCGCACCGCATTGCCGACCAGGTTCATGAGGATCTGCAAGGCCCGGCGAAACTCCCCGACGGCAGGCTCCGCTGCATCCAGCGCGGGTGGCAGAATGTCGATTTCCCGATCCCGCGCCTTGACCAGGAACAGACCCGCGGCGCGGCGTCCGATGTCGGCCAGGTCGACTTCCTCCGCGATCACGCTGAAATCGGGCCGGTCGATCGCCTGCAGGTCCGCCAGATCGTCGATCAGCGCCATCAGATGGCGCCCCGCCGCCGAAATATCATGGGCGTAGCCCAGATAGTCCGGCCGCAGCGCGCCCTCCAGTTGCGCGGCGATCGAATCCGCATTGGCGATGATCCGCCCCAGGGGACGGCGCAGGGAACGATCAAGCCTTTTCCCGAATTCGGCGGGATAGAACAGCAGCGGCTCCGGCGTGGCGAGCGGCGCCGACACCGCGCGGTCCATGGGCAGCGCCTTGCCCCGGTAACCCGCCAGTTGCCCGGCAAGGTCGAACATCGGAAAGCCCGACAGAATGAAGCGCTGCGCGGGGTCGCTCGTCAATCCGGCTACCTGGTCGCGAAAGGCGCGCCGCTGCGCAAAACCGCGCAGGATGGCGAGATCGCCGTCCGAGTCGGCACGCAGTTCGAAATAGCTGGTGAAGCGGCTGCCCGGCACCGGCGGCGCGGTGGGAAGCGTTCCTTCGCTGCCCAGACCCTCCAGCACGATCTGGAAGCGCAGTTGCGTGTCGATCTGCCATGTCCAGCCGTCCGACAGGGCGGCGATGTCGGTCTCCCGCCGCGCCAGGTCGAGCGGGGGCGCCACTGCTTGCCGCTCATGCCAATCGATGATGGCAAGCTGTACCCGTTCGTCTTCGGGCCTGGCGCGCACCCACATGTCGATGTCGCCGCGCTCCGCCGCCGCGACCACGGGGCGGGACAGGGCGATGCCCAGATGCGTCGCCAGTCGCGCCATCGCCGCCAATTGCGGGATCGCCAGCGCGCTGCCGATGTCGCCGCCCGCCTCCTGTTGCAAGGAAAGCAAGGGCGCGTCCGCACTCAGCAGCCGACCGTCCGAGGCGACGGTGGCCCGGATGACGGCGGGATGCGCCGGCATGTTCATCAACCGGCGATCCGCCGCAGATGATCGAGCTTCGCGCGCAGCGCTGCCGGTGCGCGCAGGGCGCCCACTGCCGCGTCGGCCTGGGCCACGCTCAGTTCCTGATAGCGCATGGCTTCCCCGACGATGGTCGCGTCCGACAGGGATGGCCGCACCGGCCGCAGCGCCAGCAGCAATTGCCGGTAATCGCTGTCCGATCCGCCGAGCGCGCGGCAAAGCGAAGCGACCTGCCCCACTGGCCCCATGACCAGTATGTCGGCGACCTGCGCGCTCTCCATCCGCAATCTTCGCCCGGCGAGCGCGGCGAACAGCAGGAAATGCCTGTGCTGCAGCGCGGCCGCCATCAGTTCAGGCGCATCGGCATGGGTGTCCAGTTGACGGACCAGCCTGTCCGCCGCCGCGATTGGCCCCGTCGCTTCATCATGCCGGGCCAGTTGGCGCTGCGCTGCGGCTTCGACCACGGGCAGCACCGCTTCCACCTCGATCAGGCCGCTCCGCTGGGCGATGGCTGCAAGGCAGGCAGCGGCGGTCCACAGCAATTCCGCGAAAAAGCCGGCGGGCAGATCAGGCTGCATCGGCTGATCCTCCGCCGCGGTCAGCAGCCAGCGCCCCTCCGCCAGCATCAGTGCGGCCAGCGCCTCACCCAGGGCCGGGTCGCCCGCTGCGAACAGCGGCTCCACCTCCGATTCGCTGCCCACGCCGCCATCGGGACCACCAAACTGGCGCAGCATCAGGCTGATCCCGCCGCGCATCTGCATATGGGCGAGCAGCGGCGGCGCCAGCAGCGTCGGTTGCGCACACAGGGTCGGCCAGCAGACGGGTTGCGGCCAAGGCGCCAGCGCAGCCGCAATTTCCGGCGTTTCCTCCAGCGCCAGACGCAATCCGATCTCGATGGCGGTCAGGCATCCGCCCAGATGCCGCCGGGTCTCCGCCACCAGCGCGTCATGCCGTTCCCGTCCGTCATCGGGAAAGAAAAACGCCAGATCAATGGCATGGCCGACGGGCACGGCGGACAAGCCCGCCATGACTTGCGCCATTGGCCAGCAGTCCGCCTGGGTCGGTCCGATCAGGGACGAAAAGGCGCTCATGCCGGCCAGCATAATGGCACGTCGTTAAAATGCACTAAACCGTAACGGGCAAAATCGTTCAATTCCGGCGGAGCAGGACCATCGTTCCCACCGACGCGATGGCGCACAGCATCGCCAGGTCGAACGTCAGCGCGAGCGCCCCGGCGAGCGACGCCAACAGCAGGGGCAAGAGTGCGCTGGCGGGCGTGAAGATCATCCATGGGCGAGCTGGTCCCGCCTTCTGCCAGCGATCCGCCATCTGGATGATCGCCAGCAGCAGCGCCAGATAGGTCGCGATCGGTCCTTCTCCCGCGAGAGCGATCCCCCCCAGAACAAAAGCCGGCACGATAAAGGCGATCCAGCCGACAGGCAGCGGCCGCAGCGCCATCTCGTCCAGCCGGTCAGCGGTCTCCGCCAGCAGCAGCGACGCCAGCAGCAGGCAGAAGCCGGTGCCCGTCCAGAGCAGTTCGATCGGCACCAGCGCGATCGCCGCCAAGGCCATGGCGGCAATCCGCACCTGCAATGCCGGAACCTGCATGCGCATCAGCGCCGGACTGATCAGCCGGGCGGCGGGGCCCAGCAGATAATGTTCGGCTGCACCCCGGACACGCCGGAGCCGCGGCCCGCTGGCAAGCACCGCCTGCGCCGCCAGATCCGCCTGCTCCTGCGTTTCCACCAGCGCGACGCGGCCTTCCATCAGGTCGTCCTGCGGCACGGTGATCCGGCGCGCGCCGGCCTGCACCGCGCCCCGTACCAGCGTCAGCGCCAGATCCCAGTCCCCGATCATGTCGAGCGTGTTGAACAACAGGTCCGGACTGACCCGGACGAGTCCGGCCCAGCGTTGTCCGGCATCGATCCGTTCGAAGGGAGCGCTGGCCCGGCTGTCGTCCGTCACCAGCAGGGCGTCGCCCTGCTGCGCCGCCATGGCTTCGAAATAGTCCTGCCCGATGATTGCGCCGTCCGCGACCAGCAGGGCGTCGGCGTCGCGGGGGGCATCGCACACCATCGACACCATGTCGCGGACCAGTGCGATGGCGATGCCGTCAGCCGACAGCCGGTCGACGGCCTGCGACAGGGCGGGCGTGATGACGCTGACCAGGATCATCACCCGGTCGGCCCCTGCGCGCACGGCCTGCCGCGCCTGATATTCCACCAGCGTCTGTCCGGCGAAGTGCAGGCCGGCGCGCAGCGATCCGGCCGAATCGCCGCCAGCCCGGCTCGCGCTGAGAATAGCCGCAAAAGTCATGCGTGATGAAACCGACCCGATCCTTGTTTAGCCCACCTTGTTACAAGGCGGACGCGATCGCGCAAGCGGACTGACGCGTCAACCTTGCATGAGATCGTCGAGAGCGGCGCGCAACCGCCGCAATATGCGCGGATCCCCCGGCGCGGCGTCGGCCGCTTCATCAGCCATCGCCATCAGGGCGGTCAGGCCGAAACTCGCGGCCAGCCCCTTCAGCCGCCATGCGGCGAGCTGCCAGTTCGCGTCGCAGCGCGAACGCCCCAGCAGATCGACCTGCCGCTCCGCGCTTTCGATGAAGGCGACGCGCAGATCCTCGATCAGCGGTCTGTCGTCGCCGACAGCGGCGGCAAGAGCGGCATTCAGGGCGCCTGGATCATAGGACATGGGGTCAACGCTATCTGGCTTGCGTTAAGTTTTGGTAACAGGGCATTTTCGTACGCGCAAAAGCTGCTAGGATGGCTCGCATGAATGGGGGCAGCACAATCGTCGAATTCTGGCGGGACAAGGAAGCACCGGCCGATGACACGGCGCAGGCGGACGACACCCTGCTATTGAAACAGGCCGTTCTGGACCTGGAGGATGAGGCCATGGCCGCAGAGGGCGACGGGCATGGCATGCCGGCCGCGGCCTGGGCCTCCCTCGTCGCCGGCCTTGGCTGGACCGGCTTTGCCGGCTGGGCGACGCTGTCGTCGGGGCAATGGCGCGCCGGGCCCGCGGCATGGCCGGGACTGGTTGCGACCATCATGGTCCCGCTTATCCTGCTGGGTGTCTGTTACCTGCTGCTTTTGCGGAACAGCCGCAGCGAATCCCGCCGCTATCTCGACACCGCCCGCGCCCTCAGGACCGAAGCGGAACTGCTGGAGCGGCGGGTTGCGCGAATCGCCAGCCAGCTCCAGACCGCACGCCAGACCATGCAGGACCAGGCGGAACTGCTCGACAGCTATGGCGCCGCCGCCAGCAGCAATATGGAGGCGTCGGCCGAGCTGATCGCGAGCCGCGCCCACAGCACCGCCGAACGCGCCGAAGCGGCCGAACGGGCCGGACTGGTGCTTGTCCAGCGCATGGAAGCGCTGGCCACCTCGATCCCGGCGTTGGAGGATCGCGCGACGCGCATGTCGGCCCAGATCGTCGACAATGGCCACGCGCTGGCGGAACGCATCGACATGCTGGAAGCGCGGCTGCATGCGCTGGGCGAGGTTTCCGACGATGCCCGCAGCCGGACGCTGTCCGCGACCAAGAGCCTGTCCAGCCAGCTCACGGAACTTCAGGAGGCCACGCGCTCGGCGACGCAGGAAGTGACCGGCATGGCCGATCTCGCTTCCGGCCGGATCGAGGCGACGACCCTGAGCGCGCGCAAGGCGATGGAAGAGAGCTGGCTCGACATCGAACAGAAGTCGATCGTGCTGAGCGGCCTCACCGAGCGGACCAAGTCGGAAATAGCGGAGACCACCCAGTCGGTCATCGCCCTGCTGACGCAGGAACTGAACCGCGTCGAGATCGACGTGCTGCACCGCCTGGAAACCACGCATGGGCGCGCCCAGGAAACCATGGCGGCGGTCGACGCCAATCTGACCGCGCAGGCCACATCGCTCAAGGCCCTTATAGAGGGTGCGCAGGCCGGGATCGCAGCTACCAGCCAGTCCGCCCTCTCCACCCTGGCCCGCGATGCCGAAACCGTGGAAGCCGAGCTGCGCCAGCGAGTGGAAGCGGCCGTGGCACAGACCCATGAGGGCATCAGGCTGACGGACGAGGGCATCATCCACCACACGGAGGCGCTGGAGGCGCTCATCGCCCGGTCGCGCGACAGCATCGCCGCCATCGGGGATGAAACCGTCGCCAACCTTGCGGATCATGTGGGTGAGATCGAAAGCCGCCTGCACCAGATCAATGATCTGGTCGAGGGCCAGCGCACGCTTGTCTCCGGCCTGCAGCGCAGCCTGGACGAGGCGGTCGATTCCGCGCAGTCCCGCTTTGCCGCGATGGAAGAGTCGGCCCTCGCCCGCAATGAGCGGCTGACCGAAGCGCTATCGCGCCTGACGGCCGAAACGCAGCGCATCGACGCCGCCCTGGCGGCGGGCGGGCTGACCGCCGAAAAGCTGATAGGCAGCGCAGAAACGCTGATGGTCGCGCTTGATTCCAGCGTCCGCGAACTTGACGAAACCTTCCCTGCGGCGCTCCAGCGCTTCGACGGCAGGATCGAAACCAGCCGCACCCTGCTCGACAGTGCCGCGCCGGAGATCGAGCGGCTGGAGGCCATATCCGAGGCGCTGCTCGGCCGGACCCAGGAGGCGGAGGAGTTGCTCCGCGGCCAGGGACGCCGCCTGTCTGAATGGCTGGAAAGCACGCAAAGCGGCGTCGATGCCAATCGCGAATTGGTGGAAAAGCTGCGCACCGCGCTCGACAATGCGCATCAGGACGCGACCCGCATCACCGAAGGCGCGGGGCCACTGCTCGTCACGGCGTTGCTCCGCGTCAAGGACACGGCCGACCAGGCGGCCGAACGCGCCCGCCAGGCGTTGAGCCGCGCCATTCCCGAAGCGGCAAACGCGCTTGCCGACGCCAGTGAACAGGCCATGCAGCGCGCGATCGACGAAAAGGTCACGGCCCAGATCGAAATGGTCGCCAAGGTGGCGGAGGAAGCCGTCAAGGCCGCCCATCAGGCCTCCGACCGCCTGACCCGCCAGCTCCTGACCATCGCGGACACCAGCGCCAGTCTGGAGGCGCGGATAGAAGAGGCCGATCGCGTCGCCGAAGACCGCGACCGCGACCATTTCGCGCGCCGGTCCGCGCTGATCATCGAATCGCTCAACAGCACGGCGATCGATGTTTCAAAGATACTCTCCAATGATGTGACGGATTCGGCCTGGTCAGCCTATCTGAAGGGCGACCGCGGCGTCTTCACCCGTCGCGCCGTCAAATTGCTCGACGCCGGCGAATCCCGCGAAATTGCCCTGCATTACGACAATGATCCTGAATTTCAGGAACATGTGAATCGCTACATCCACGACTTCGAATCGATGCTGCGGATCATCCTGTCTGCCCGTGACGGCAATGCGCTGGGCGTGGCGATCCTGTCGTCCGACATGGGCAAGCTCTATGTCGCGCTGGCGCAGGCGATCGAAAGGCTGCGGCAATAGGGGTTATCCTGCCTCATGCTCAAGCGAAGGAGCATGAGGCGCTTACCATCGCCACCCCTTTCGCCAGACAGATTAGTCGGCCGTTGTCGGATCGATCGTCGCGTATATTCGGGCAATGCTGTTTGCGGGGAAACCCGCCATTTCGGCATGCTGGCGGATCAATTCCTCGCTCGGCGCACGATAGATGCAGTAGATCCTGTCGTCCGTCACATAGCTGTGGACCCATTGGATATCCGGGCCGAGCTGGCGCAACACATCGCAGGATCCCTGCGACGCGCCCTTTAGCTGCTCACCCGATAACTGGCCGACGCCAGGCATGTCCCGTTCGATCACGAATTGCGGCATGACGTCCTCCCTTTCCGAAAAGACGCGCGGATCATAGGCGCTTCGCGCGCCGATTTCGAGGACGATATCGGGTTAGGGCCGGCCTGGAACCTCAACGGCAGGCGCGCCCGCCCCACGCGCCGCGTTCCGCCTGATCAAGATGCAGGTGATCGCGGTGGGCCGCATTGTAATCGGGCGACAGGACGGTCGAAAACAGGCCGCAGGCGCCGTCACGAACCTCATGCAGAAATTCTGCTTCCTTCCCCTCCCCGCTCCAGTCAGCCGCAACGCCGATCCGGCGGCCGTCCGTCAGGATGAAGCCCGCCACGTCAATGGCATCGGCCGTTGCGTGCTCGCTGAAATCCCCGGCGCTGCGGCCATAGAGCCGACGGCAGCTATAGGCGCCGAAATGCGTGATCCGGCGCACGGCACGGCCGAAATAGCGCTGGGCGGCTGGCTGGACGACCTGCCATTCCCAGACCTTGAGGCCGGCAGCAACCGGACAGGAGGGCGCGACCGCCGCCGGTTCCAGCATGATCGCGTCCCTGGCGGGCGCCAGCCGCACTGCATCGGCATAGGCGCACTGGTCCTTGCCTCCCCGTTTCATGCGCGCATAGGCGACCCCCGCCCGGTCGAGCAGGGCCCGGCATTCGGCGGGATGCGCGGTCAGCAGGGCAAGCTTGCGCCCGGTGAACAGGCCGACCGGCTGGGCCAGATCAAGGGGCGTCCACGGCACATTCTGAGGCTGGCGACCGACATAGGCATAGCCGATCAGGCAAATGCTCAGGATTGCCCCGATCTGGACAAGGCGGCGCAAAAAGAGGTGAAGTCGGCGCATGCCTCAAGCACGCCGGACAGTCCCCATTGGTTCCGACGTAACCGGATAGCCCAGATGATCGGGAATGCAGAGATGCCGCTCCCCTTCTCTCTCCTCAAACCAGGGCGTGACCGTCTGGACCGGAATCGACAAGGCATGCGCCGACAGATCATCGAAGCCATTGAATTGAGCCAGCCGTTCCAGATTGCGGCGGGTGGGGAAGATGATCCGCCCCTCCCCCCGGTCGCAGCGAGCGATCGTGTCCGCCGCGCTGCTCCAGAAAAGTTGCACATTTTCGGTGGCGTCCACGCTCGCATTCTGTCCTTCCGGCGCCCGTGCAATATAGAAGCGGGTGTCGAAAACGCGCTGCGCGTGCTCCAGTCGCGCGGGGTGCCAGCGGGCGAAGGGCGTCAGCCGATCCAGCGCAATCTCCAGCCCATGCTCGTCAAGCATGTCGCCAAAGGCCATCCCCGCCGCAAGCGCCTGCCGCATGAGGGGGAGCCGATCCGGCGGCGGAGGAGATGTGAAGCCTATGGCAAGGCCGCTTTCCTCCAGGGTTTCCCGAACGGCGGCTATCCGCGCCGCTGCCTCATCCACAGGCAGTCCGCCTGCAATCCTTTCGGCAAGCGCATGGTCGCCAGCATCCACGGCCCCACCGGGAAAGACCAGTGCCCCTGCGGCAAAGGCCATGCTCGACGCCCGTTCCATCATCAGGATTTCCGCGGCCGCGCCCGGCCGGTCGCGCAGGATCACCACGGTCGAGGCGGCGCGGCTCTCAGGAAGCATATCTGTCATGAACCCGCCAATAGGCATCCAAAT
>Ga0207678_10001876_pt1 | contig 19184 bp, 14 predicted proteins | sample KBSC63metaG_FD_184319 | JGI IMG/M metagenome (GOLD analysis project Ga0207678, IMG submission 184319) | Corn rhizosphere microbial communities from Kellogg Biological Station, Michigan, USA - KBS C6-3 metaG (SPAdes) (version 2) | ecosystem: Host-associated > Plants > Roots > Rhizosphere > Soil ...
CCGAGAACCGCATCGCCGTCGAACGCCAGCGCTACAACAGGGCGCTCGAGGACTACAACGTCTACGTGCGCCAGTTCCCGAACAGCATCTGGGCCAACTTTGCCGGATTCCACTACCGGGACGAGTACTTCAAGGGGAATCCTGCGAACAGCGAAGCTCCGAAGGTCGACTTCTCGAAGTAGGCCTGCCGCTTTGCTCTTGCTTTTGGGGAGGTCCGGGCTCTATAGGCTGCGGACCTCTCGTTTCAACGCAAACCAGTCACATCGTCGCCAACTGCACCCGTCGCAAAAAGCTGTCAAGCCCCCTGATCTGTGGATAACTCCATAACCCACACATAACAAAGGTATATTTTGTCTTTGGAAGTTGGCGGATGAGTTTTGCCCGCCCAGCTACAATAGAAGGAGAGCTAAAGAAAGCCCCAGCCAATCGCCGGGGCTTTCCTCTTTCGCACCCCATTGGCTGTAAATCCTTTGGTATGACGAATTTGCCTGTAACCCCTTTGGTATGACGAATTTGCAGAGAGTAAAAGACTGCAAATGATTGAATCGAAGTATCTTAGCCAAGGGTACCCCCCCGGGGGGGACCCCCTCGGAAGAGGACACTTCCCAAGGGAAGGAAAACCGGGCGCGGCCTGCCGCGCAGAACAGTAGAGTGTTTCGTGAACCATCCCACTACCGTCCATCGACTCAACACGGCTGAGTTTCATACCGCCGTGCGCCAGCTTTCTCCCGCCACCGCCGTCTTCGACTGCGATGGCACCCTATGGTCTGGCGACGCAGGATCGTCCTTCATGCACTGGACCATCGAGAAGGGTCTGGTCTCGCGCGAGACCATCGACTGGATCGACGCTCGCTATCGCGGCTACAACCGTGGCGAGGTCTCCGAACTGGCCATCTGTGGCGAGATGGTGCAGATGTACCAGGGCCTCCGCGAAGCCGAGCTGCGCACCGCAGCAAAAGACTTCTTCGCCGCCCGGATCGAGCACAACCTCTTTCCCGAGATGCTCGCCCTCGTCGAAGAACTGCGAGGCAAGGGTGTAGAAATCTGGGCCGTCAGCTCGACCAACGACTGGGTCATCGAAGAAGGCATGAAGCGTTTCGGCATCCCCGCCGAACGCGTGCTCGCCGCGCGCGTCGAGGTGAAGGACGGAATCGTGACGGACACGATCCTTGACATCCCGACCGATGAGGGCAAGGTAGCGTCCCTCCAGCAAGCCGGTGTCTCATCGCCCGACGCAGTCTTCGGCAACTCCGTCCACGACGCCGCCATGCTCGCCATGGCGCGGCAGGCGTTCCCGGTCAATCCAACGCTGGCGCTCCTGGAGCGAAGCCTCAAGGAGCGCTGGCCGGTTTACTATCCGGCGTCGGTTGCGCCCGCGTAAGCCTTTGTGTGGCTTCGGTCGTCTAAACTGGAGTCAGGTGAAAGAGCCGATTCGCAAGCTCGAAAAACGCGTGGAACCTACAGTGCTGGACAGGCCGGTGCGCTTGGTGGTGGCTGCGCTGATTCTGCGCGGACCGGTAGACGGAGCAGTCTCCGAGCTGGAAGTGTTGATCTGCCAGCGCAAGCCGGACCAGCCCATGAGCTTGAAGTGGGAGTTTCCCGGCGGCAAGATTGAACCCGGCGAAGGCTCCGAAGAGGCTCTGATCCGCGAGTTGAACGAGGAACTGGGCATCTCCGCCGAGATCGGCAGGCGCGTCGCGCGCATTCGGCACAAGTATCGCAACGGAGGCACCATCGACCTGCAATTCTTCGTCGTCCGCGACTTCCGCGGGCCACTCCAGAATCGCATCTTCAACGACATGCGCTGGGTCCCGATGGCCACCCTGCCCGAATACGACTTTCTCGCCGCCGACCTCGGCCTGATTCGCGACCTCGCCGAAGGCAAGCTGCTTTAATCCTCAGCTCCGCATCAGGTTCCACATCCACATCAAAGACAGAATCGTCACAATCGCCGCCGTCAGCAAGGCGATGACGTTGAACAACCGCGAGTTCGTATACTCGCCCATCAGCTCGTGCTTGTTGATGAGCCTGAGCATAAAGACCAGAACAACAGGCAGCAGAACGCCGTTCAACACCTGCGACAGAATGCTGAACTTCACCAGCGGAAAGTTGGGAATCAGCACAATTGCCGCGCCCGCAGCAAGCAGCAGCGTATAGAACCAGTAGAAGAACCGCGCCTCGCGAAAGGTCTTATCGAGCCCGCTCTCCAGCCCAAGCCCTTCGCAAACCGTGTAAGCGGTTGAGAGCGGCAGGATGGACGCAGCAAACAGCGACGCGTTGAACAGCCCCGCTGCAAAGAGGATGAACGCGTAATCCCCCGCCAGCGGCTTCATGGCTCCCGCCGCGTCCGAAGGATCGACGATATTGCGGATGCCGTGCGTATAGAGCGTAGCCGCGCAGGCCACCACAATGAACCACGCCACCAGATCGGTGAAGAACGCCCCGACGATGACATCCAGTCGCGAGGCCTTGTACTGCCGCACGCTGACACCTTTTTCAACGATCGACGATTGCAGGTAGAACTGCATCCAAGGCGTGATCGTCGTGCCGATCACACCCACAGTCATATACACATAGATCTTGTCGTGCCAGACGCTGCGCGGCGGAACCTTCACTGTCTCGACCAGCGCAAGATGCCAGTTCGGCCCGCTCAGCACGCCCGCAACGATGTACGCAATATAGAAGACACTCGCCGTGAGAAACACCTTCTCGACGCTCTTGTAGTCGCCCTTGACCACCAACACCCAGACGATGAACGCGCAGATCGGCACGCTCAGATACTTGCTGATGTGGAACAACTGCATCGAGCCTGCGATCCCGGAGAACTCCGTAATAACGTTGCCGAAGTTGACGAGCACCAGCAGGATCATCATGACGAAGGTGACGCGCAGCCCGAACTCCTCGCGGATCAGGTCGCTCAGCCCCTTTCCCGTGACCACGCCCATGCGCGCACACATCTCCTGCACGACGATCAGCGCGAGCGTGATCGGAATCATCGTCCACAGCAGCGTGTAGCCGAACTGCGCCCCTGCCTGCGAGTAGGTCAGGATTCCGCCGGCGTCGTTGTCCACGTTGGCCGTGATGAAGCCAGGACCAAGCACGGCGAGGAACAGGATGATCCGCGTCCTCCATCTGCGGGCAGCCGTCATCGTGTGGCAGCTCCAGCACTCAGCGAGCGTCCCTCGCGGATGGAATGCACACGCTCCAGAATGAGGCCTACCTGTCTATCGTTGTGGTAGCCGTCCCGAGCCGCGCGTCGGCAGCCTGCGGCGGCAATCCGTTGTCGAGCGGCTTCGTCCGGCAGGTAGCGGCGAATCTTCTCTGCCATCTCCTCGAACGAGGAGAAGAAGACCGCCTCCTCGTCCTCCTTGAAGCGCTGCAGGTGCCCGTCCGAGCGCTCCGCCAACAGGAAGCCCTGACATCCGGCGATCTCGAAGCTCTTATGCACAAACTCGTCCTGATTGGAGTGTGTAAGGAAACTCAGGTTGATCTTCGAGCGCCAGATCGCTTCGCGATACTGCTGCTGATAGAGTTCACCTTCTCGAAAAAGGTGGGTGAAGACGTCAGGTCCCAGTTCGTGTTTCCACCGCCCTGGGTTGCCGGAGATCGTTACCGGAAAGCCGCACTCTCGCCACAGCCGAGTCAGAGTTTGTGCGCGGTCGTCGTACGGTGTACCGACAAAGGAGACCTCGCGATCTCGATCAGCATCCGACCAGTCCTCTGGCGGGGGGAATTGCAACGTCGGTTCATACGCTGTCTGAATCTTGATGACGTCGCGAGCTCCGCGTGAGGTGTAGTCCAGAATATTTTTGTCGCGCTGCACCACGTGCAGGTCATAGTGCGGAATGCCCTTCATGTAGAGCCGCCAGCCAGGATCGCGCCGCGGCCCAAAGGGATTGTCGATCATGTAGCTCACCGTAGCGATCCCCATCGCGCGCAGCCGGTCGAGCGTCCGCGGGCGCATCCACAGCAGCTTGTCAGCCCACAGCACATTGGGCCTTTCGCGCTCAGCCAGGCGCAGCAGATCACGATTCAGGCGATCGACTGCTGGCCCGACGACAAGACGATAGACAATCTTTTGAACCAGCGGATTGGCAGAATTGTACTCATACGCATTGAGTGGCACGACCTCGTGGCCCAGCCGCTCCAGCGCCCACAGGCGATAGAGAGAGGTATCGTTCGGGGAAAGGCCCGCGGCATACAGAATCTTCATAGAACAGTCTTTTTCCAGAATCTCTTCAAGGATAAACTGGACAAATCTCTAGTGGTCGGCACGCAGCAGCGCGATCACCTGCTCGGCATGAACGACGCCCACCAGCCGGCCATCGTGGTCGAGCACGGGGAGGGAGCGCAGGTTGTACTTGTCGAAGAGCTCCGCCACCTTGCGGCCGTTGGCGTCGATATTGCAGCTGACGACGTGTGCGCGCGGTAGCTCCGCAACCGCCGTACCGGCATCGGCAAGCAGCAGTTGGACCAGATGCACAATCGCCGTAATTCTGTGCTCTTCGTCGAGTAGATACACGTCTGTAATCGTTTCGATGTCACCCTCAAACGTGCGCAGCGCCTCCACGGCCTGCTCAACCGTCGCGGCGACGGGAAGAGCGACGTACTCCGTGGTCATGCGTCCAGCAGCGGAATCGCCTGAAAACTCCAGCAGGTCCTCAACCTCCTGCCGCTCCTCCGGGTCCATCTCTTCGAGAATCGCCTCGGACCGCTCATCGGGCAGTTCGGCAAGCAGATCGGCGGCCGCACCAGGGTCCATCTCCTCGACGATGCCTGCAATCTGCTCCGAGTCCAGCGCCTCGATCAGCGACTGCTGCATCTTCGGCTTCACCTCTTCCAGTGCCTCTGCGGCCACCTCTTCGTCGAGGCTGAGGAAGAGCGCGTGCCGTTCCGCCGGAGCCAGCTCTTCCAGAATGTCCGCAATATCTGAGGGATGCATCTGGGAGAGCCGGTCCTGCTCGATCTTCAGCTTCACGCGCCGCGCCGGGTCGCGTTCGATCAGGTCGACGAAGTCCCACGGGATGAGACTGGGCTTGATGCGCGACGTGAGCCCACTAATGGCTCCGGCAGGCAGGCCTTTCAGCAGGCGGCGCATCGCCCCGCGCAAACCTACTTCCACTTCGGCAATGCGCAGGAGCAGATCTGGGCTTTCCGGATGCGACGACTCCCACACCAGGTCCACATCGTTCACCCGAACCACCTTGTGCCCATGTACGTCGATAATCTGCTGGTCGAGCAGGTCTCGTTCCAGCAGAAGATACGTCTCGTCGTTGGGCAGCGGGATCGGGCAAGCCGACTCACGCAGCTGCATCTGCCCGGCTGCGTTCAGTTGCAGCTCTGTGATCCGCACCAGCGAGGGGCTGTCGCCGCGCTTTGCCGGGGCACGCCGCAGTATCAGTCCGTGAATATGCGAGGTGTCGACGGACGGAGAGACGACGAACTCTCGCACGTGGCCGTACGCGGCTCCGTGGGCGTCGACCACCTTCGCGCCCATCAGCGCGGCGACGCTCGTCCTTAGATTGGCATGTTTGCTCATAAATGCGGCAAGAGTGCTCTACCAAACTTTACATGCTTGCGCGACTTAAGATGGCTTGTCCAGCACGAAGGGGGGATTGTGCCACTGGCGCTGCTCTGGCGTATAGTCCTCGTACCGCAGGTTGGCGTTGGCATTTTGCCAGCCAACAGTCCAAAACCCTGTCGAGGTCGATGGAGGATTTGGACGCCTGAGGAGGGCTCATGAACGGTAAGAAGGAGTTGCACGCCTTGACATTCGAGAAATCCACAAGCACACTGCCATCATCGCGGTTGTCTGCCGTTGACGACTGGCACACTGGGAATGCAAGGACAGCTTTGGCCGATTCAACGACAAGCCGCGTCAGCTTTACACTGGATTCTTCCCTCGATAGTGTCAACAAGATTGAGCAGACAGCGGAGCTATGCGCCGAGCGCGCCGGCTTCGATGAGGATACGGTACCCCACATCGCGATGGCGGTGCGCGAAGCTGCCGTCAACGCCGTGCTGCACGGAAACTCCTACGACACCAACAAACACATCACGGCATCGTTTGAAACGACGGCGGATTCACTGATCATTCGCGTCACCGACCAGGGCCCCGGGCTTGACCCGGACACGCTTCCCGACCCGCTCGCCCCGGAGAACATTCTTCGCGGCTCAGGTCGCGGTATCTTCCTCATCCGAGCGTTCATGGATGAGGTACACTTTCGGCAGTTACATCCCGGCACCGAATTGACCCTCATCAAGTACCGCACCCCCGCGCAGCCGGGAACCTAAGGAGAAGATGACTCATGAGCATGAAAGTACAGACTCGCCAAGTGGACGGCATCACGATTCTGGATCTTAGCGGCCGGATTACTCTCGGCGAAGGCAGCGTGACAATTCGCGATGCGGTTCGCGACGTGCTGGCAAAAGGATCCAACAAGATTCTGCTGAACCTGGGGAACATCACCTACATCGACAGCTCCGGTATCGGCGAACTGGTCAGCGGCTTTACCACGGTGAGGAATAGTGGCGGCGAACTGAAGCTGCTGAACCTGACCAAGAAGGTCCACGACCTCCTCCAGATTACGAAGCTCTACACCGTCTTCGACGTCAAGGACGACGAAGCCTCAGCCATCTCCTCGTTCAGTAAATAGCGCTCCCTTTTTTCACCAAGGCCGCCGCAATTGCGGCGGCCTTGGTGCGTGGCGTCAACTTTTCCTGCCCGATCCCTTGTTGCGGCCCCCCCGGGGTACTTCTTGCTAAAGTATCTCGATTCAATGACATGCTAAAGATGATGCCCGTAAAGTATTCCATCCAAATGAGTTGCTACCAAAGTCTTCTTTCTAAAAGGCTTAGCATTGGTTTTCCTGAAGTGTGGCTCAGGGCTACCCGAAGAGAAACGCAGATTCCCTTCGGGAATGACAACAAAAATAAGGATTCCGCTTCGGAAGAAAAAGCCGTGAGGGCTTTACCTTCAGGGAAATCTAGCATGAGAAAGCCCCAGCAGGGTGGCTGGGGCTCTCTTAATCGTTATTTCTATTGTAGACGATTGGGTAAAACTCACCCGCCAAATGACGAAGCAAAACATCTTATTTGTTATGTGTCGGTTATGTGGTTTTTGACGATTTGGGGGCTTGACAAGAAAACGTGGCTTGCGGAGCAGCCGATTTGATGGCATTCGCGAGACGCACCCCAGTGGCTGAAGAGGAGGCTGAAAAAGGTGACGCTATAAACCAAAACGTACCTCAGGGGCTGAAGCCCCACTGCAAACAAAGCACTTCTGGCACGGCTGAAGCCGTGCCCTTAAGCAAAACAAACTTTTTCAGCACCCTCTGAAGAGGCTGCCGAAAGTCACTTCAGGGGCTAAAGCTCACTGAAAGATGATGCTTTTGCGGTACGGCTGAAGCCGTGCCCTTGAGCAAAACGGGCTTTTCAGCACCCTCTTACGACCGGTTTAGAGGTCGAGACTGGCTAGATGGCCTGACTGTTGGGCGGGTCGTCGTTGGGGTGTTCCTGCTTGAGCTTGCTCTGGATGTTGCTCCAGACGGTGTCGCTGGGCTCATAGGTGGGTTCGAAGAGACTCTTGGCGTGCTCGGCGATGGTTTCGAGATCGCGAACGAGTGCGGCACAGTCGGGATTGTTCTTGAGAAAGGTCTGGAGCCTGGGGTCGGTGCTGACGCTTCCAGTCCCGTTGGCGAAGAACTCGGGCAGATATTTTTCAAAGTCGGCAGGGGTCATGGTGTCGAAGTCGGGGAACTCTATGTCGGTCATACCGCCACCTCCTTGAGGCCGGAGGCCTGGACGGACTGCTGGGTTCCGGACGGCCCGGGTTGCTCGGGCTGACGGAGTAGTTCGCGGAGCTTGAGACGTGCTTTGTGGAGCTGTGACTTGCTGTTGCCGGTGGAGCATTCGAGCATGGTGGCGATCTCGTTGTGTTCAAAACCTTCGACATCGTGGAGGACAAAGACCATGCGGTATCCGGGGGGGAGCAGGGCGACGGCGCGTTCGAGGGCGACGCGGTCGACGGAGCCGGTGAGATGGATGTCTCGGCTGCCGAAGTCACGCTTGGGGGTGTCTTCGTCTGAGGGGTTGATGGTCTCTTCTAGGGAGACGAGGTTGAGGCCTTTCTTGCGGAGATGCATGAGCACCAAGTTTACGGTAAGACGATGGAGCCAGGTGGAGAAGGCGGATTCGCCGCGGAAGCTGCCGATCTTGCGGAAGAGATGCAGGAAGGCTTCCTGGGTCATGTCTTCGGCTTCGGAGACGTTGCCTAACATGCGGAGGCAGAGGGTGTAGACGCGACGTTTGTGGAGGGCGTAGAGCTTGGAAAACGCCTCGGCGTCGCCGTTTTTCGCGCTCTCGATTGCCTCCGCCTCTCCGGCAATCGGGGGGTTCCGCTTAAATAATGCGGGAGCAGGTTTGGTTTGAGGCATTTGGGGCATTTGTGTCATCTTGATGCCTTGACTTTCCATAGCTGGAATCTAAACGGGTCATTTGTCACTGCCAATGTTTTTTGCTTGCGTACAGCCTACCGCAAAAGGGGAGATTGGCAGATTGTTGTTGTAGTTGGTTTGAGGCCGGGCTGAGGGAAAAGGTTGTTTTTGAGAAGAGTGGCGGCGGCGCTCGATGACCGAAGTTGCGGAAATAGAAGGAACAGGCAACTGCAAAGGCAAATACCGAGGTTCAGGAGCCGATGAATCGGGCGTAGAGGGAGCGGGCGAGGGTGACGTCGGTGGTGCCCTGGATGATGGCGCGGCCGTCGGCGAAGAGGGTGATGGTGTGGGGTGGGCGCTCGAAGCGGAGGAGGAGGCTGTTGAAGCGGACGTTGCCGTGGGGAGCGAGACGGTCGCGCATGGCGGCGAAGTCGACGGGGCGGTGATGCTCGTGGATCTGGACGGAGTTGCGGCCGCAGAGCGTGATGTGAGGGCGGCCTTCGCCGGAGAGATGGGTGAAGAGGCGCTGGGCGCAGACGGTGCAGTTGGGGTCGGGTGTGGAGGTGTTGATTTCGCTGCGGTCGTTGCTCCAGAGGTCGTAAGAGAGGAGGGTGCGGCGCATGAGGTGAGGCTGGCGGGTGAGGAACTTGAGGGCTTCGGTGACCTGGATGGAGGCGGCAAGATTGACGGCGGTGCTGAGAATGCCGGAGGTGTCGCAGGTTTCGACGGGGCCGGAGGGGGGCTTGGGGAAGAGGCAGGCTAGGCAGGCGGTGGGAGAAGCAACAGTTGTCAGTTGTCGGTTGTCAGTTCTCAGTTGTCGGCTTTCAGTTGCCGGCTCGTTGCCAAGACTGCGAGGGATGATGTTCATGGTGGCGGCGTAGGCGCCGATGGCCGCGGCGTAGATCCAGGGCTTGGATTGCTCGACGGCGTAGTCGTTGAGGAGGTAGCGGGTCTCGAAGTTGTCGGTGGCGTCGAGGATGATGTCGGCTGGGGCGAGGAGCTCGTGGATGTTGGCGGGGACCAGATCGGCGATGTGGGGAAGGACCGTGATTGAAGAGTTGAAGAGAGCGATCTTGCGGCGGGCGGCTTCGGCTTTGGGGAGCGACAGGAGAGCGTCGGACTCGTCGAAGAGGACCTGGCGCTGGAGGTTGGAGGGCTCGACGAAGTCACGGTCGATGAGGGTGAGGGTTCCGACGCCGGCGCGGGCGAGGAGAGAGGCTGCGGCGGCTCCGGTGGCTCCGCAGCCGACGATGGCTACGTGCGATGAGGCAAGGAGTTGCTGGCCGGCGGCGGCAATGCCGGGGAAGAGAATCTGGCGGGAGTAACGGTCTTCGGGGAGGATGGCGGCGGAGGTTGCGGGGGCGGGACCGGAGGTGCTGGTCTGGATGCTGAGAGGGGAATCGTCGCTGGATAGGACTGTGTGCTGAGGCATGATGGATACTGTGCGTCAAGAAGATGCTGCTCTTTCGTAGTATAGAGAAGGACGGATTGGAAGGGAGCGGGCGAACACGGCGGCTGCCCGCTGCATCCAAGCAAATTGAATGAGCCTGCCCAGGGTTGCGCGGGCCTTCGCCATGCAGACGCCGAGCGGGTGGTGTCTGCGTTTGTACGACTTGTACGACTCGAATCAGAACAGGAAATGATGGGTGGTTTTTTTGCGCCAGTTTTTAAGAGGTCGAGCGCCGGAGTTGCGGACGAGGAGCAGGAAGTGGCGCGTCTTGGTGACGGCGTGCGGGGGGATTTTGTTGTGGGCGAGCTTTGCGGGCGCGCAGGATCTGCTGCCGGAGGGGAGCTTGCCGGTGGTCTTGCAGGCGGGGCAGAGTTCCGCGGCGGCGGTGAATTCGCCGGATCGGGAGAGTGGCACGGGTTTGACGACGACGGTGTGGGAGTGGAAGGGGCTGCGCGTCGATGCGATTGAGTTTGAAGGGGTGACGTTCGATAAGGCGGACAAGCTGCCGAGTGAATTGGCGCAGAAGGCGGGTGAGCCGCTCGATCCACAGAAGGTGCGCGAGAGTATGCGACGGCTGTTTGCCAGCGGGCGGTATCGGGACATTACGGTTCGAGGGATCAAGCAGGGCGGCGGGGTGACGCTGATCTTCGCAGGGCCGCCTCGGTATTACGTGGGGCGAGTGACGATTGAGGGCGTGAAGAACGATCGGCTGATGTCGCTGCTGGAGTTTGCGACGAAGTTGTCGCCGGGGACGGCGTTTACGGATGAGGAGATTCCGGCGGGGACGGAGGGGATCAAGCAGATGTTGCAGCAGCAGGGCTACTACGAGCCCGGGATCTCCGTTAAGACGACGATGGATGCCGTGGGGGCGCAGGTCAATGTAACGTACACGGTCGCGATTGGGCCACAGGCGCGGATTGGGCAGGTGGCGGTGGAAGGCGCCGATATCGGGCTGACGACGGCTGAGTTTCGGAAGAAGGGCAAGCTGAAGCAGGGAAGCAAGGTGACTCGCGATACGACGAGCAACGCGTTGGCTCGGCTGCGGACGCTCTATCAGAAGAAGGATCGCCTGGAAGCGACGGTGACGTTGCAGAAGCAGACCTACGTTGCGTCACGAAAGCAGGTGGATTACGAGTTTCGCGTGAATCCGGGGCCGCAGGTGCAGGTGTTGGTGGAGGGAGTGCGGCTGTCCAAGAGCCGGCTGCATCTGCTGGTGCCGATCTTTGAAGAAGGGACAATCGATAACGATCTGTTGAATGAGGGCGTTCATAATATTCGGGACTATCTGCAACAGCAGGGATACTTCGATGCTGCGGTGGCAGTGAGGGTGATCGGAGAGGATACACCGGCGGAAAGAGTGGTGTTTACGGTGGACCGCGGGATCAAACATAAGGTGCTGGACGTGGAGTTGAAGGGGAACAAATACTTCACGGACGATCTGCTGCGCGAGCGGATGCGGGTGGTGAAAGGGAATGCGTATCTGCGGAGTGGGCGGTATAGTCCGGCGCTGGTGGCCGCGGACGTGAGTTCGATCCAGGCGCTCTACCGGGCGAACGGTTTTGATGAAGCTACGGTGAAGACGGACGTGCAGGATGCCGACAGCGCACCGAGTGGGAGGCCGCTGAAGACGGCGCAGATTCGCGTGACCTACGTGGTGACGGAGGGGCCGCAACAGAAGTTCGGCAAGGTGGACCTGGTGGGCGTGGATGCGAGCAGGGCCACCGATGTGCGCGGATTGATGAATACCCAGGCGGGGCAACCGTTCTCGCTGGTGACGCTTTCGGGTGACCGGGATGCGGTGCTGGAGTATTACCTGGCGCATGGGTTCGATCAGGTGAAGGTGGAGATTAAGCAGCAGAAGGAAGCGACGGATCCGGACAAGACGGACGTTTCGCTGAATGTGACGGAGGGGCAGCAGGTCTTTGTGAACAAGGTGCTGCTGTCGGGAGTGGAGAAGACGAAGCCTTCGGTGGTGCAGGGGCAGATCCTGGTTCATGCGGGCGATCCGCTGGACCAGACGGCGCTGCTGGAGACGCAACGGAATCTGTACAACATCGCGCTGTTCAACGAAGTGGTGGCAGCGGTGCAGAACCCTACGGGAGATGCTCCGCAGAAGAATGTGCTGATCCAACTGACGGAAGCGAAGCGGTGGAATGTGACGTATGGGGTTGGCTTCGAGGCGCAGACAGGGACGCCGAGCCAGGGAATGATCTCCGAGGCTTCGCGCATCCAGTTGGGCCTGACGCCGAATGAGACGATCACGCAGGAAGGGAAGGTGGGAGTCAGCCCGCGGGTGTCGCTGGATGTGTCGCGGATCAACCTGCGGGGCACGGAGGATACGCTGACGCTGCACTCGGCGTTCGGTTTGCTGGAGCAGGTGGCGATTCTTACGCTGCAGAACCCGCATTTTTATGGAAGCAAGACCTGGGCGGGGGCGATCTCAGGAGGCTACTCGAACATTCAGGACATCACGACGTTTACGTCGTCGACGCTGCAGGGAGACTTCAGGCTGACGCAGAGGCCGCAGTTGAAGGACACGTTTATCTACGACTTTCAGTATCGGAGGGTGAAGGTTAACAGCCTGCAGGTGTCGGCGGACTTGATCCCGCTGCAATCGCAGCCGGTGCGTGTGGGCGGGCCGGGGATTACATGGTTTCACGATACGCGGTCGCCGGGCCCGCTGGATGCGGTGAAGGGATCGTATTCGACGGTGCAGACGTTTGTGGCGTCGTCGAAGTTCGGCTCGCAGACGGACTTCTGGAAGGTGGATGGATCGAACGCGTCGTACTACCAGTTCGGCAAGGAGAAGTATGTGTTTGCGCGGAATACGCGGATCGGCTATGAGCGGGCGTGGAGCGCGAATCCAAACGTGGGCAACGACGCGTGCCTGGGGAATTTGTTGAAGACGAATCCCAGTTGCAGCGCGGTGCCGTTGCCGGAGCGGTTGTATGCGGGCGGAGCCGCGTCGCTGCGCGGGTTCGGGATCAATGGAGCCGGGCCAAGGGACCTGCAGACGGGGTTTCCCGTGGGCGGGACGGCGGCGTTTGTGAATACGTTCGAGTTTCGGATGCCCGCTCCGACGCTTCCCTTTGTGGGCAGCAGCCTGAACTTTGTGGTGTTTCACGATATGGGGAACGTGTTTCAGAATCCGGGAGACATGTTTCCAAGTTTCAAGCACTTCAAGCAGCCGGACCGGGATACCTGCAAGGACGTGTCGGGGAAGGTGGGGACTTGCAGCTTCAATTATTTTTCGCACGACATTGGGCTGGGCGCGCGGTACAAGACGCCGGTGGGACCGGTGCGGCTGGACTTCAGCTATAACCTGAATCCGCCGATTTACCCGGTGATCTACGACTTTCAGAACAATCCTCCCCATGTAGGCAAGGCGGGGCACTTCAACTTCTTCTTCAGCATCGGAGAGAGTTTCTAGATGGTTGTGACGGGGCACAACACGGTGTGGCGGTGGACCAGAGGCGCGGCTGCGCTGGCTGTGGTGTGGGGACTTGGGGCGGGATTTGCGCAGGAACCGACGACGACAACGAATCAACAGCAGGCTGTCGCGAGTAGCGAGACAGCTTCCAAGGCTGCGCCGGGAGTGGTGCTGGATCGAATGGTCGCGGTCGTGAACGGAGACGTGATTCTTGAGAGCGACGTGGATGAGGAACGACGGTTCGAGGAGATTCAACCTTACCGTGCGGCGGCAACTTTTTCGCGGGAGAGGGCGATCCAGCGACTGGTGGATCGGGACCTGATTCTTCAGCAGGCCGCGTTGCAGCCCGAGGACAGGGTGACGGACGTGGAGCTGGATGCTCAGTTGGCGACGTTGCGCAAGGATATTCCTGCGTGCAAGCAGTACCACTGCGAGACGGATGCCGGTTGGCAGAAGTATGTCGGCGAGCACGGATTTACGGTGGAGGAGTTTCGGGACCGGTGGCGGAAGCGGATGGAGTTGCTGAAGTTTATCGAGGTGCGGTTCCGGAACGGAATACGGATCTCCGACGATGAGATCAAGGCGTACTACGAGAAGACGATGCTGCCGGAGTATGCAAAGCGGAATGTGACTCCGCCTGCATTGGATACGATCTCGAAACGAATTGAGGAGGTGCTGCTGCAGCAACAGGTGGGCAACCTGCTGCGGGACTGGTTGCAGTCGCTGCGGGTGCAGGGAAGCGTGCGGCTGATGACGCAGGGCGAGGTGGCGCCTTGAGCGATCTGGAGAAGAAGCTGGCGGCGAAGAAGGATCGCCTGGAGGCGAAGCTGGCCGAAGAGGTCGCCAAGGTGAAGCGGTCGCTGGCAACACGGGTGGGACGTGGGGTGGTGTGGTGCTGCCTGGGACTGATGGCGCTGGTTCTGGTGCTGTTTCTGGGATTTGCCTGGTATACAACTACGCCGGATTTTGAGCGCCGCGTGAATAGGCAAGTTGTGAGGGTGCTGGAAGATGCTACCGGCGGACGAGTGGAGTTGAAACGGGTCAGCTTCAACGTGTGGCACCTGGGGATTGAGGCGCATGGACTGGTGATTCATGGGCTGGAGGGACCGGGCGAAGCTCCATATTTATCCGCCGATACGATTCAGCTGCGGATGAAGCTGCTGAGCTTTGCTTCCCATGCTGCGGGGAGCGGGCTGGCTTCGCATGTGAGCCTGGACTGGTTGCGGGTGGACCGGCCGCAGTTTCATTTGATGATCGATAAGGACGGGAAGACGAATCAGCCGGTGCCGAAGCATCCGAACACAAGCAAGACTTCTGTGACGGACACGCTGCTGGACTTGAAGGCGAAGGAGATTGTGGTTGCCGATGGGGTAGCGCTGTTGAATGATCGCGCGATTCCGTTCGATATGGCGGCGCGGGATCTGGATGCGGAGGTGCACTACATCTTTTTGAGCGACCGATATGGGGCGACGATCGACTTGAAGGACCTGCGGACGAAGGTGGGAGTTCAGGCTGAGGCGCAGTCGACACTGCATGTCGAGGCGGAGCTGGGGCGGGATGCGGTCGAGCTGAAGAAACTGGAGTTTACGAGCGGGAAGAGTTCGAAACTGGAGGCGACGGGGAGCCTGAATCATTTTGTGCAGCCGGAGTGGCAGGCGACGGCGAAGGGGGCTCTGGAGCTGAAGCAGATCTCGGTGCTGGCGAATGTGGATGGGTTGAGCGCGGGGACGGTGGACCTGGACTTGAAGGGTCATAGCTGCGCGGTGACGCCTGCCGTTGCACAGAAGCGGCCGAAGTTCTGGCAGCGTCGGACGAAGCCGGACGCTAAGGTGTTGCCGCCCGATCCGGAGTGCGTGCAGGGATATTTGCTGTCGGGAACAGCGAAGATTCACGATGCGTCTTATCGGAATGAGTATGTGCGGCTGCACGATGTGGATGGTGGAGCGACGCTGCATATTACTCCTGCGGAGTTGCTGCTGACGGCGATGACGGGCTATCTACCGGGGGGTGGAAATGCTGCGGGCGAGTTGCGGATTGTGAACTGGCTGGGGGAGACTCCGGGGAATGTTCCCGTGGTTTCGCCTACGACGAAGGCCGCGGTGGCTACGGCGAATACGACGGCGAAGTCCATCGGGGCGAAGGCTCCGGTGACGGGTGCGGCGGCGACGCCCAAAGTGCAGCCAGCCTATGCTTATCTGACGGCGACGCTGACGAAGATTCCGCTGCGCACGATTATGGATGTGACGGCGCCGGAGCACTACGGGGATCTCGGGTTCGATACGGCGGTGAGCGGGCCGGTCAAGGTGGAGTGGGGCGGACCGGCGAAGTATATTGCCGACACCGTGGAGGTGGATGGGAATTTGACGTGCGCTCCGACTGGGGTGAAGCGGAAGGGCGCGTTGTCGAATGTGCCGGTGACCGGGCAGGCGCTGGCGCACTATACGGGGAAGAACGAGACGGTGCTGATTCGGCAGATCACGCTGCAGACGCCGCAGTCGAGCCTGGAGGCGTCGGGTGTGCTGGGAGTGAATGAAGGCGACCGGCTGACTGCGCTGCGCGTGGACTTGACGGTGCGGGATCTTGCGGAGTACGACCAGTTGCTGACGACGCTGGACCTGGAGGGCAATGGCAAGCGCGGCGCGGCGGCAATTCCGCTGGTGCTGCATGGGGCGATGCAGTTCAATGGCACGGCGCACGGGGTGATCGCGGACCTGGATGTGAAGGGCCATCTGCAAGGCACGAATGTGGAGTACAAGCTGGGCACGACGGACGTGATGATCGATTCGGCGGAGGCGGATGGAGAGTACTCGCCCAACTCGGGCGTGATTGTCGCGAAGTCGACGCTCAGGCGTGGAGCGGCGGTGCTGAATGTGGAGGGCGAGATTCGACCGCGGAAGGAGGTGTCGCGGAGGGGCGTGACGACCTATCTGTGGGATGAGGGAATGGGGTTGGATGCGAAGGCGCAGCTTGCCGACGCGCCGGTGGTGGACGTGCTGCAGATTGTCGGGCAACAGCAGAAGATTCCGCTGACAGGGACGATTGCCGTGGATGCGCATGTGGCGGGGACGCTGGCGAATCTGAATGGAGGAGGACATGTTTCGCTGGTGGACGGCGTGGTGTATGGAGAGCCGTATGAGTCCGCGGTGGCGGACTTGACGGTGCAGGGGAAGGACATTGAAGCAAAGAGCGTCCTTGTGAAGCTGCATGGGATGCAGCTTGGCGGGAACGGCGGCTATGACATGGGAACGGATCGCGTCCACGGCCATGCGGAAGGGAAGGATATAACGCTCTCGAAGTTCACGACGGTGCAGCAGGCGAAGATGGGAGTCGATGGAGTTGCGAGCGTTGTCGCGGATGCGAATGGGACGCTGGCTGAGCCGGGATTGAAGGCGAATGTTCAACTGACGGGCGTTACCTATGAGGGACAGGGCGTGGGCGACGCGACCGCCGCGTTGCATAGCGAAGGCAAGGTACTGTACTTCACGGCAAATTCGACGCTGGTGGGCGCGAAGGTGGATGCCACGGGGCAGATGCAGTTGACCGGCGACTATCAGACACAGGCGAAGGTGACCGTGGCCGGGCTTGACATCGGCAAGCCGCTCGCGATGTTTGGGCCGGGGACGGTGAAGGCACAGTCCTCCATCAATGGGGTGGCAACGGTGAGCGGGCCGCTGAAGACTCCGAATGCGTTGAGCGGAGATGCGGAGTTCAATCCGGTCGATGTGAAGCTGCAGGGGATTGAGTTGAAGGCGGCTGAGCCTCTGCGCATAGGACTGCGTAACGGCGTGGCGACGCTGGAACAGGTCCACATCACGGGTCAGGATACGGATATGAAGGCCAGCGGGACGGCGCAGTTGTTTGGCGCGACCGACCCAAAGGGCGGCAAGCTGGATGTGAAGACGACAGGCAGCGTGAGTATGGCGTTGCTGCATACGTTTGACCCTGACCTGATCTCCAGCGGCAAGATGGAGTTCACCGTGGCGGCGGGCGGGCAGGTGAAGAGTCCAGCACTGCGCGGCAGGGTGCAGTTCGACAAGGTCAATATCGCGATGGATGGGGTGCCGAATGGGTTGAGCGATATGAACGGAACGCTGGTGTTCAACGAAGACCGTTTGCAGGTGGAGAAGCTGACGGCGACGACGGGCGGCGGGCAGTTGAAGATTGGCGGGTCGATTCGATATCACAATGGCGTCTACGCAGATCTGACGGCGACCGGCGATGTGGTGCGAGTGCGGTTGTATGGTTTGAGCGCGACGGCCAATGCGAATCTGAAGTTGCAGGGCGGCCCGCAGAGTGCACTCTTGAGCGGAAGCATCTTGTTGACGCGATTTGGAGTGGGCGCGGATGTTGATTTTGCAGCGTTCTCGTCGATGGGGGAGGTGAGCGCGCCGCCTGATCCAAGTGCGCCATCGAACAAGATTCGGCTGGACGTGCGTGTGACGAGCGCGCCGCAGCTCGACTTCCAGAACTCGTATGCGAAGCTGGCGGGGACGGTAGATTTGACGGTGCGAGGAACGGTGGCGGTGCCGTCGATCCTGGGCAGGATCGAGATCAACGATGGGAGCGCGACGTTTGCCGGGACGAAGTATCAACTGCAACGGGGAGATGTTTATTTCACGAATCCGGTGCGGATTGATCCAATCATCGACCTCGACGCGACGGCGCGGGTAGAGAACTACGACATTACAATCGGACTGCATGGGACGGCGACTCATCTGAAGCCGACGTATCGATCGGAGCCTCCGCTGAGTGAGAGCGACGTCTTTGCTCTTCTGGCGCTGGGACGAACGCAGGAGGAGGCACAGCTCTACCAGGAGCGGCAGATGCAGGCCGGCACCGATCCGACGACCAGCGCGCTGCTGGGCGGTGCGCTGAATGCGACGGTGAGCAATCGGGTGGAGAAGCTGTTCGGCGTGGGGAGCGTGAAGATCGATCCGGCGTTCGTCGGGACGCTGGGAAACTCTTCGGCTCGGATTACGGTGCAGCAGCAACTGTCGCGGCAGATTACGGCGACGTTTGCAACGAACGTGAACTCTTCGGCGCAGCAACTGATCCAGGTGCAGTACGACCTGAACCACAACATGTCGATTGTCGTGACACGGGATGAGTCGGGCGTGTTCAGCGTTGTGTATAAGCTGCGGAAGCAGTATCGTTAGGGCCACGATGCCGAGATGGCACGTTGCGTGGGACGACAGGCCGCGTTTTACCCGGACGGAAGCGCCGGTCAATTTCGGAGGTAATCCAATGAGATGGAACAGGAGTTTTGGGATCGCCGGCTTGTTTGGACTGGCTGGCGTGTTGATGTTGAGTGTGGCGGCTGGCGGGCAGGCGCAGAGCCCTGCCGGTGCTGTCGCCAGCGGCCAGAGCGCGGCGCCGGTTCTATCGCAGAGCGATGCGCTGATTCAGGCGGATGTGATGAAGGCGCTCGGGAACAAGAGATTCAAAGATGTGAAGTGCTCCGTGCGTAACGGCATTGTGACGCTGACGGGTACGGTGGAGATTTATAGCTCGAAGCGAGATGCGGATAATCGGGTCCACCATCGCAAGAATGTACGCGGCGTCGAAAATTTGATCGAGGTCGCTGGACCGACGGTCGAGGATGTGACGCTGCGGAACAAGCTGGGGGAGAAGCTGGCTTACGACCGAGTGGGATATGGGACGACGGCGTTCAACGCGTTCACGATCGGGGTGCAGGATGGAGTGGTGACGCTGGGGGGCATGGCGTATGGGCCGACGGACAAGGATTCCGCCGTCAGCCTGGTGTCGAATTATCCCGGCGTGAAGGATGTGGTGGACAACATCGAAGTGGCGCCGGTGTCGCCGATGGACGACCGGATTCGACTGGCAGAGGCGCGGGCGATCTATGGAG